>Ga0335082_10006408_pt1 | contig 12838 bp, 11 predicted proteins | sample Lox_Sample_41_FD_206718 | JGI IMG/M metagenome (GOLD analysis project Ga0335082, IMG submission 206718) | Soil microbial communities from Loxahatchee National Wildlife Refuge, Florida, United States - Lox_Sample_4.1 | ecosystem: Environmental > Terrestrial > Soil > Wetlands | place: USA... | reverse complement strand
GTCCTCTCCCAGCGAGCAGCCGAAACAGATTCAGCTCGGCAAGAAGCGACCAGCCTGCGGGACCAGATCACCGCCATTAATGTTGAGGCGGCAAACCTGCGGGACCAGATGATCGCCATCAATGTTGAACTGGACCGCCTTCGCCAGGTCGAAGCAGCTGCCCGCGAGCAGGGCGTAATCCTAAGCAAGGCGTTGAATGATGCTGCTACGGTACCCGACTTGCAGGCCGAGTTGGCGCGTCTTCGCGACATCGAAGCCACCGCTCTCCAGCAATCAGCTGGGTTGGCGAGCTTGGTTAGCGAAGCATCATTTGCACGCGACGAGACTGTCCAATACAAACTTGCTCAGGAAGGCTTGGAAAAAGAAGTCGCTCGCCTGCACGATGATTTGTGCTCCATCCGCGAACACAACGATGACCTCGCGTCCGAACTGGAACGTACACGCGACGAAGCGTGCGCGGCACAAGCTAAGCTCGAAGCGTCGATGTCCCTCGCTCGTCAGCAATCCCTTACTGCACAACGGTCACTTTTGGACGTGATGTCGGCCAGGCAGGAGCTCGAGCGTTCCAGGCAGGAGCTCGAGCGTTCCATGCAGGAGCTCGCACAATACAAATCGGCGTATGAGCAGGCTGCCGCTTTGCTCATTCCCTTGCGTATTCGCCGGGTCCTCCCCGAGCCGCTCAAACCTCCGCTGCGCGCCGTGAAGCGCGCCTTGCGCTCGCTGGTTCGCCGATGATAGTAGCAGCTTGCCGTCTGGTGTAATTTTGATGATCGAAGGCCGATCGACCCTCGAATGATAGATACCGCCACTAGCAGCCATGAGCCGTTGATATCCCAGCGCGACTCGTCTGAGCGCGCCTTGCTTTCCGAAAGCCATATTTTTGACGAACCCGGCTACGTCGCCCGGGCCGGGGAAGACGCTCGCCGCGACCCCATTGGACACTACCTCGACATCGGTTGGCGCCTCGGTCTTGAACCAAACGAATCTTTCCCCGGGACTGCCCTGCTGCCGTACTTTGCCGCCATGGGTGCGTCCGGACCGCCTGCCATCACCTGGCTGGTTCTCCGGTCGGCCGGCTGGCCCATGCCTGGCAGCCGCGACGAAATCGAGCATCTCGCGCAACAGGTTAGCAACACCACCCTCTTCAATGACTCTCACTACCGCTCTCAACTCGGTCCAGATGCAAAAGACCTTGATCCGGCGATCCACTATGTTACCGTCGGTGAACGCCTTGGGCTGGCGCCATCACCGGAATTCGATCCCAAGTACTACGCCGATCGAAATCCCGATGTAGCGGCGGCCGGCATGAACTGCCTGCTGCACTTTGTTCAGTTTGGACACTCCGAAGGCCGAATGCCGAAGCCCGCCGATGTTTGCAAACCAGGACGCGCCAAATTCGTCGATGGCAGGGACAACGTAATTCTCGTCGTCCACGACGCCTCCCGCACCGGCGCCCCCATCCTCGGTTGGAACCTGGCCCGCATTTTTGCGCAACGCTACAACATTTTCACAGTCTGCCTCGGTGAGGGTGAGCTCGAGCCTCAGTTCCTTGACGTCAGCGTCGAGGTGTACGGCCACTTCTTGGGATACCGGCGCCACCCTGTGGAACTCGAATACTCCCTGAGGACCCTGCTTGCTGCCCGCAGATACCGTTTCGCCATCGTCAACAGCGCCGAGAGCCGGATGGTTGTCGAGCCCTTTGTGCGCCAGCTTGTCCCGACCCTTCTACTCATCCACGAATTTGCCTCCTACGTTCATCCCGTCTCGTCCCTCAATTCCGCTCTTGACTGGTCCACAGAGGTCGTCTTCTCCGCCTCAATAGTCGCGATGGCTGCCGAACAAGCCCATCCAAACCTGGCTTCGCGCAAAATACACATCCTCCCCCAAGGTGTGACCGAGCTTCCGCCCGGCGGGGTTGAACGCAGACAACAGGACGAGGCTTACCGCCTCCTCGATTGTCTTGCTGCGAAACGCGAAACGGACGGCTTCTTCATTGTGCTCGGCGTCGGAGTTGTGCATCTCCGCAAGGGCGTGGATTTGTTTCTGTCAGCCGCCGCGGCGGTGCTCCGACGTCAGCCCCGGCGTCCAATCCATTTCCTCTGGGTCGGCGACGGCTACCGCCCGCGGGATGACATGAATTATTCTGTCTACCTGCAGGAGCAGATGAATCGCTCGGGTTTGGCGGAACATGTCACCTTCCTCGGTGTCGTACCTGACGTGGAGCCGGCCTATCGCATCGCCGACGCATTTTTCCTCAGCTCGCGGCTCGACCCCCTCCCCAATTCCGCCATTGACGCTGCTGTTGCGGGTATCCCTGTCGTCTGTTTTCGAGAAGCCAGCGGCATTGCCGAATTGTTGCTCGAAAATCCCGATACCGCTGTCGGGGTTGTCGACCATCTCGATAGCGAAGCCGCGGCCGGAGTGCTTTTCGACCTGGCAATGGACAGGGACCTCTACGCGCGCATCTCGGGACCTACACGAGACCTTGCACGCGCCGTGTTTGATTTGGATAAGTATTGTTCAAAGCTGGAGGCGATTGGCACGTCGGCCTCCGCGCGAATGCAACATCGGGCGTTGGATGCCGCTACGCTTATCGATGACCCCACCTTCGATCAGGACTTTTTTCTGGGTCCGTCGCAGTGTGTGGAACCCCGTAGAACTACGGTCCACCGCTACCTTGCTCGATCGGCCGCGCGTGGCTGGACGCTGCCGCACGCGCCTGACCCGTACTTACGCCGCCCATCTCCCGGATTCAACCCCAGAATCTACGCGGCTGCCCATCTCCAATCCCTTCAGAGCGGAGTTGACCCACTTGCTGATTTCGTGCGTCGGGGAAAACCACCCGGCCCCTGGCAGACCCTCGTCTTGCGGCCCGATGCCCCGCCGCCTCGGGTGACTCCTGGCAGTTGCCGCGTGGCTCTGCATGCCCACTTCTTCTATCCCGAATTGTGCGCTGACTTCTTGGCGCACCTCGCACCCAACCAGTCCGAGTGCGACCTACTGATCAGCACGGATGATTCCATGAAGGCGAAACGGCTCGAGCGGACCTTGCACGGGTATTCCCGTGGAAACGTGACCATTCGTGTTGTGCCAAACAGGGGACGGGATCTCGGACCATTATTAACCGAACTTGCTCCTGACCTGGACCAGTACGAATTCATTGGACATGTGCACTCAAAACGTAGCCAATGGGCGAACGGAAAGCCCGCCCAAAACACCTGGGGCGACACATGGCGCGAGTTCCTTTGGCAGAATCTGCTCGGCGGCCTCCACCCGATGAGGGACCGCATCATCGCCGCCTTCAAAAAGGATGACACCCTCGGATTGGTGTTTCCCAGCGACCCGAACCTCGTGGGCTGGGACAAGAATCGCGACTGCGCTGCGAAACTTGCTCCGCGGATCGGCTGGCACGCCCCCTTGCCCGAGCACTTCGATTTTCCCCTGGGCAACATGTTCTGGATACGCCGCGTTGCCCTGCAACCCTTCCTTGACCTCCACCTCACTTGGGAGCAGTATCCCGCAGAGCCCGCGCCTTACGATGGTACCCTCTTGCATGCTCTGGAGCGCCTTTGGCCGATGGCTTGTGAGGCGGCGGGTTTCCACTGCGCCGTCACCCATGTGTACGGCGTAACCTGGTCGCCTGCGGCGCTTTGACTTCCGTTTAGCTAGCGTTGGCCCGCTCCACCGCTCTCGGCAAGTCTGTGTCCGGCCGGCACGCCTAGCCGATACCACTCTGTCCAAGGGCATTCTGCCTCATTCGCGCGAAGTCGCTCCCTCGGCCTCAGGGCCCTCTCAGTTTGGTAGCATAGGAACAATGCACTGGTGCTTCGCCCGCAGTATCCGCTGTCGGGCAACCATCTGGAGTGATTGATCTTGCTGGATCTGATTACGGGCATCTACCGCTTTCGAGCCTTGGTCTGGGAATTGGCGCTGAAGGAGCTGAAGCTCCGTTACAAACGCTCAGTCCTGGGCTTCCTCTGGGCCCTGTTGAACCCCGCTCTGATGATGGTCGTGCTGACCATTGTCTTCTCCACGATTCTCCGCTTTAACATTCCCCACTATGCCATCTTCCTACTCAGCGTCCTGCTGCCGTGGACGTTCTTTTCGCAATCCCTCAGCTATGGTGTAGAGTGCATTGTCAGCAACGGCGAACTCATCAAAAAGGTGGCAATTCCTAAGTTGGTGTTTCCGGTCGCCGCCGTCGTCGCGAACAGCATCAATCTATTGCTCTCGCTGATCCCTATGGCGCTGGTCGTTCTCGCCATGGGCCACCCCTTCTACGGTACTTGGCTTTACCTGCCTGTGCCCATGTCGGCCTTGATACTGTTTACCCTCGGCTTGACCTGTTTCTTTGCAGCAGCCAATGTCTTCTACCGCGATATATCCCACATTCTGCAAGTGGTGCTGTCTGCCTGGTTCTATTTCACGCCCATCATTTACGCATTGGATTTTGTGCCCCCCAACATGCGGTGGCTCTTCAAACTCAATCCCATCATTTACGTAATCAATGGCTTCCGGCTCGCCATCTACTACGGCCAGTTGCCGCGTTGGCAGTCGATTGTCGCGTCTTTCATCTGTGGATTGACGGCTTTGTTGGTCGGCTTCGCCTTCTTCCGCAAGTATCAGGATGAGTTCGTCTACTATGTCTGATCAGTCTGGGTTGTTAGCAGGTGTCGCCGTACGGCTGGAGAACGTCACCCAGCGCTTTCGCGTCATCCAGGAGCGCCCCGATACCCTGCGCGAAGTCTTCGCCAAAGTCATGCGCCACGAAGTCAACTACCACAACTTCGAGGCCATCCGTAATCTCTCGTTAGAAGTGCCCAGCGCACAAATGCTGGGAGTGATTGGCCGCAACGGCTCCGGCAAGAGCACGCTACTGAAGATCATTGCCGGTGTTTACCGCCCCACCGCCGGAACCGTCCATGTGGAGGGCAGCCTCGCTCCTCTGATCGAGCTTGGCGCGGGATTTCACCACGAACTGACTGGACGCGAAAACATTCTGTTGAACGGACTGCTAATGGGCTATTCCAGGGAGGAAATGAAGTCGCGCGAGGAAAGCATCATTGAATTCGCTGATATCGGAAAGTTCATTGATGCGCCAATTAAGCAGTATTCCACTGGCATGCAGACTCGACTCGCGTTTGCTGTGGCCACCGAGGTTGACCCTGACATCCTGGTTGTGGACGAGATCCTCGCCGTAGGCGACGCCGCCTTTCAACAGAAGTGCTTCTCGCGGATTGAGAAGTTTCGCCGCGCGGGAAAAACCATCCTCTTCGTGTCGCACAATATGATTCAGGTAACGGAGCATTGCGATCGCGCGGTTCTGCTCGACAAAGGCTCCATCATCGCTGATGGCGAACCGGCCGAAGTGGTCGCCTACTACAAAAGCTTGACCGTGCCCGAGATGGCTCCGGCCCACTAACTCTGGTTTCGCTTCTTACCGCACCTGGCTCGGGTACAGGTCCGCCATGCCCTTAAGAAGGTCACGCTGCTCATCATTGAATCCCGTGCGGAACTCGTCTGAGTTGAAATACTGCGTCCGCTCCTCCGGCGACATGTGTCGCAATTTGCGATACGCCTGCGAAACCTGGCTCCTCTGGTCGGCGGGCAGTCCCTGATACTGCTGGAACAGTGTCTGGGCCTGTGCCTGTTTCTCCGGACTCAGGTGCTCATAAGTCTCCATCCGGTCGAGGATCTTCTGCTTCTTGTCCGGCGAAAGGCTGTTGAAGCTCCGCAGCCGGTCCAGCAGATGCTGCTGCTTCTCCGGCGTGAGGCTGCGAAACACCGGATCATCCTGCAGTTTCTTTTCCTGTTGCGCCGGAGGCAGGTTGCTGAACTGCCGCAGCCAGTCTCCCTGATGAGGACCAGGACCTTTGAGATGTGGCTGGGGCGCGGCGCCGCGCTGTGATCCGCCCGCCTGCGCGATAAGGATGTCGTCCGCCTCCGCGTCTGTCGGCACGGGCGCAGCGTGTACCACTTGCTTGGAATTATGTTTCTGCCAGAAAGGAAATCCGTACGCTGGAACCGTGCCGGCTGCAACCGCCAGAATCAGCACGACAGTGTTAAGGGCGCGCATAGTTCTTAATTCGTCTCGGTCTGGGCGTCATCCAGCGCATCAAAATCAGAAAACAAGTCAGCGTGGCTGTCCAGATACTGCAGGTCATTCACTGCGCTGACAGAAACCGAGCTTTGGGTACCTTTGCCGGCCAGCGTCTGCTGATGGTCAGCTTTCCAACGCGCTCCCTCCAACAGCCCTACGCCAACCGCCATTAACGCCGCTGCCGCCGTCACCACCGCCGGGCGCCGCAACCAGGCCAGCCAGCCGGCAGGCTGGGTCGCGTGTTCTTCCCGCAAACGGGCCCGCAGTCGTGCCGAAAAATAGGGGGAGGGTTCCGGCGCTCGCCATTCGTCCAGCAACTCCATGGTTTGCCGCAGCGACGCCACTTCTTGCGCGCACACCGGGCATCTCGCCAAATGCTCCTGCACCGCAGGCGTGGCCAGTTCCGTACCGTTCAGCACCAACTCCACCAACTCATCGCGCAAGTTACCACACTTCATGACCGCACCCTGCTTCCTGCACCTACTTAAATAAACTCCCTCAATGTTTCCCGCAGCGTTTCGTAAGCGCGAAACAACAGCGACTTCGTGGCCGACTCGCTTAACTTCAGCACCCCCGCGATCTGCTTGTAGTCCATGTTTTGGTACTTGTGCATGATCACGGCCGCGCGCTGCCTCTCCGGCAATGCCTCAATATGCTTCCGGATGGCCGCCAGCCTTTCCCGCCGCAGGATCGTCTGCTCCGCGTTCAGGCTGCGGTCCGGCACATCCACCGTCAGCCCGGTTTCCGTGTCCGGTTCATCGATGTTGACGGTGTTCTCCGGGCGTTCGTACTTGGTGTCGCGCGCGTGGTTCACCGCCAGGTTGGTGGCGATGCGATACAGCCAGGTGGTGAACTTTGCGCTCGCGGCATAGGTCTGTCGCGAACGGTACACCCGCAGGAACACCTCCTGCGCCAGTTCCTCTGCCACCGACTGATTGCGTGTCATCCGGTACATGAAGCTGATCATCGGACGCCGAAACTTCTCGACCAGATAGTCGAACGCCTCGGTGTCTCCGGCGGACACGCGCAGCATGACTTCGGCATCGCTCAGCAACTCCAGAACCGGCGCTTCAGTCATGGGCGCCTGGGTCGCTTCCGGTGCCACTGCGGTGCTTCCCGCAGCCCCACCGAGGAGTATGCCTTGCTCTAGCGCGATGCTGGCCACATCCCCTGTAACCCTCGTACTGCCCGAAAGTTGTGTGTTCCCGCGCCAGCTCTTTCTGGACCGCGGTGAGGGTCCAGTTGAGGCTCCGCCTGCCGGGTCTTGTCGTTCCAATTTGCGTTTTACGCCGCCTATCCACATTATCGATTACTGCTCGGCCGCACCGGTGTACAACAGTATTATGCACAAGTCGCTCGCCCCGGCGCATTCGGAAGGCCTGCCACGTCCCTGTCAAATCTGCAAGAGTCGCCCATTTCCAACCGCGGCAACAGCACTCACAGGCCTTGGTAGCCTGGTTTTGCTCGCGTTGGCCTGCGTTTTGGCGTTCCTACCGAACCCCGCCGCCTGTCAGGACCAGCCGCCAGCCACCGGTGCGACTCAGGGTCAGTCCGTTACGCCCACGCCCGCCCCTGCCAATGGTTCCTTCGAGTTGTCAGACGAAGTGGTTCGCGATGTGTTATCCGACTTCCAGCGCGGCTTTGAAACCCAGAACCTCGACAGGGTCCTCGCGGTCTTTGACCCGCTGGACATGCGCGACTACCCCCAGTTCCGCGATCAGCTCATAGCTTTCTTCCGCCTCCATGAAAGTGTCAAGCTCCGGTACCAGCTCCTGCAGGTCACCGCCGACGACGGCCTCGGCAGTGCCACTGCCGACATGGAGATGGACGCCAACCCGCTGGACTCTCTCCCCACCCCCCGGCGCCGCAGCACCCAGATGCGCTTCCAGCTCAAGCGTGAGGCTAAAGGCTGGAAAATCATAGGCTTGCGCCCGCCTGACTTCTTCGCACCCTGAGCGGCTCACAAGCGCTCCTCTTTCCCGCTCCCCCGTTGTCCCGGTGGTCTCCCAAATAGCATAAGTTCTCACAGATATTCGCTGCAAGTTACGACCGGTTCCCCGTTCTACGGTTAAGGCGCGCCACAAAGAAACAGCGGCGACCTCAATACCCTACCAACCACGGAGGTGCCGCCCATGCGTTGCGCTGGCTTAACCCGATCGACCTATCTTTTTGCGATCCTGCTCGCGCTGGTTCTTCCCTGTGTCGCGCAAGACCCGGCTGGCCCGCCGTTGACCAACTCCGATGTGGTGAAAATGGTGAATGCCGGCATCCCGGAGAGTGTCATACTGCGCAAGATCCAGGTTTCGGAGACGAACTTCCTCACCACCCCGGATGCCCTTATCAGCCTGAAGCAACATCACGTGCCGGACGGGGTGCTGGTGGCCATTGTGGACGGCCAGGCACCCGCGCGGATGGTTCCCGTCGAAACCCCTGAAATGAACTTCACCGGAGGTCCGTCCGCCGCACCCCATCCCCACCAGTTGCCTAACATTGACGCAACGTTTCGCATTGATTCCAAAACCACCGGCAAGGTCCAGATCCGCAAAAACCAGATCAAGGTCGAAAAGGCCGGAGTGCCGTTGTTCAGCCTGAAGTGGAAAGTGAACTGAAAGTAACTTCGCGAAGCCCCTGTATCGGCACGGCTTGGCGGCCACGCTCTGCACCGTTTACTTCCCCTGTGCCTTAAGCTCGGTATTGCCGCCTGGATCAGGCATGGAAATGTGGAGCGCGTGGGCGGCGGCATCGTATGTGGTCGGAAGAGCCTTTGTCGCGCCAGCAAGCTTGGCTTCGGCCTGCGAGGATGGCCAGCCATAGATCACCACTTCGATGTTCTTCCACCACAGCGAGTAGCTGCCCTGGCGTTCGCCAAAGCCAACCACCACCGAGTTGCCCCCAGCTTGGCAGGTGAACGACTGGCGCAGGAACTCGCCATGCTGATAGCGGAAAGTGTGGCCGTCGTCGAGGTAGAGCGACCCGCTGCAGTGCTCGCCCGGATACACCCGCAGTTCGAGGGGGCCAATGGGCGTCTGTTCGGTGCTCTGCACGACGGGTTGTAACGGGAGAATGCTGCCGCCGCGCACGTATACCGGCAGCGTTTCGATCTCAGGATGGATTGCCGGAGGGCCGGATGGGTCGGGCAAGGTCTTGCCTTCGGCGATCGCGTCCGCGATCTGGACGATGTTGGGCCCCGGTGAAGCATGCTCCATCTTCTGCCCCGTCCAAAAGTCATACCAATCGCCGGGCGGGTACGAAACGGTGTAGTCGTCGAGCCGATCGGCAAACGGCGGAGGCGCTACCAGCAGGTCAGCCCCGAGGAGAAATTCAGAATCGAGCGCCCCAAACGGCGGAACGCCCGGCGCCATGATCTCCGGATACTCTAGAAATACCGGACGAACCAGCGGGACGCCGGTGCGGGAAGCTTCATCCGCCAGTGTGTAGATGTAAGGCAGCAGGCGATAGCGGGTTTCGATGTAGCGCCGACGGATGGCTTCCTGCTCGGGACCATGAACCCACACCTCCTGCGGCAACGTGCCGGATGAAGCGTGGTTTCGATAGAGCGGCTTGAACGCGCCCAGTTCAATCCAGCGCGTGAGCAACTCCGGCTGGGGAGAGCCGCCGAATCCGCCGACGTCGTCCCCGACGAAGGAGATGCCGCTTAGTCCCAGGTTCAGCACCATCTGCGTTCCGAGGCGAAGCTGGTTATAGCTGGAGGAGTTGTCGCCGGTCCAGGTGAAGCCGTAGCGCTGTCCGCCGGCGTAAGTTGCTCGCGTGAGCACAAAAGGCCGTTCGTCGGGACGCAGCTTGAGCAGGCCTTCGTAGGTGGCGCGCTCGTTTTCCATGCCGAAGATGTTATGAATCTCTGCGTGCGTGGCGGTGCGAGTGGTGAAACCCGGCTCCTCGATGCGGTGGATGTTGTCAAGCGGCATGGTGAACGCGGGGCCATCGAAGACTGCGGGTTCGTTCATGTCATTCCAGAACCCGGCCACACCGTCCTCAACGAATTGCTTGTAGAGACTGCCCCACCACTGCCGGGTCTGCGCACGGGTGAAATCGGGAAACACCGCCGGTCCGGGCCAGACGGCACCCACGTATTCAGACCCATCCGCCTTCTTCACAAACTGGTCGCCGGCATGCCCGCTGTCGTAAGGGGTATAGCCTTGGTTGGCCACGTGCGCGATGTGCAGGTCGGTGATGAGCACCAGCTTGAACTGCTGTTTGCCAAGCTCGGCCACCATGTTGCGGAAATTCGGGAAGGTGACTGGATTCACCGTAAATGGTCGGTTTCGGAACTGATAATCGATGTCGAGATAGACCACGTCGGCCGGAATCTTGTCCGCCCGGAGGCGGTCAGCAACTCGCATCAACTCACTCTCCGGTGTGTAGCTATAGCGGGATTGCTGGTACCCCAGCGACCACAGCGGCGGCAAGGGAGGAGTACCCGTCAGGAATGCGTAGCTCTCCACCACCTGTTTGGGCGTGGGCCCGTAGATTATGTAGTAATCCAGCGGGCCGCCTTCGGCCCCGAAGGAGTACGAATCCCGCGACTGCTTGCCAAAATCGAACCAGGTGCGCCAATTGTTGTCGAGAAACAGACCGTAGCTGCGCCCGCCGGTGAATGCCAGAAAAAATGGGATGCTCTTGTAGATAGGATCGGCCGACTCTTCAATGCCGTGGTCGGTATTCCACAGCGTGTAAGCCTGGTTGCGGCGGTCGAAGGTTCCCGTCTTGTCGCCAAGCCCGTAAAAATGCTCGTCGGCGGGCATCTCTTTGTGGACGGTGAAACCGCCGCGGCTGAAATGAGTAGGCCGCCCTGGCGCATCGGCACAAACCACGTTGCCCGCACGGTCGCGCACCACAATCCGCAATGGGCTGCGTTCGACTTGGAGTTCGAGTGCGGCTGTTCGGAACCCTACCTCGTTCCCGCTCTCCAGCGCTTGCACCTGAACACTGCTGCTGCGCGGGCCGGGCAGGACCGCCCATGAGGCATCTTCCGGAAGCGTGCTGCCCGGCGCCACGCGTATGCGGAGAATGTCGTCGCGCAGCGCGATGATGCGAAGAGTTGCCGGACCGGCCTGCACGACAATACCGTTGGGGAGCGTCTGGAAGCCGGTCACCGACTCCACAGTGACGTCGGGCTGAGCGGGGCCTTGGGCGAGCGCCACGGAGCCTATCACGATTGGAATCAGGGCAAGCGCAAACAAGTTTCGGGAAAGAGGCGTCCGGTGCATTGGGTCCTTTCAGCGTGTCGGAATGATATCAATGCGAAGTTGTAGCGGCAATTGCGCCAACCCTGCAACTCGACTTCGGATTCATGGCATCGATCGCAATGTGAAGGGAGCCAGCGCGCTCAAATGCAGGAATCCACACGAAACACGACCTAACGTTGGGAACTCTACGTGTAAAGCTATGGAGATGTGGAGGCACGGGGCGGAATCTTGAGCCGCTATTGAGGTGTGGGCGAGGTTGCTGTCGCAGTGAGCGAGAGCCTGCGGCCGATGTCCTGGGCGATACGTAGCCGCGTAGAAGGACCCGCGAGAAGCGATGCGCCTTCTTGTGGAGGAGGTGGAAGCTCTGGACCAGCTCCTGATCTCCTTACATAGTAGATAGAGAGGAGACTGTAATCTATGGCTAAGGCAGAGTCCAACATTGAGACGAAACCCGACAGCCAAGACATGAACGATCCTGTTTTGTCGATGCTGGGTGTTGGAAAGCACTTGTGGAAACACGAAACGGGCGACAAGTTCGTCGAACGCCTCCGTTCCGAAGATCTGATGCCGCCCCCTTTCAACCACGGGCAAGGTTCCCCCGCTGAGAGCGCAGCGGAGTCGGTCTGGCGTCGGATCGAGAACCATCAGGGAGAAGAATTCAAAACCGCCACTCGGCTGCCGTTCACCTATGCCGTGGAGGGGGCAGGGATTTGGTTTTTCCGCAACGGGCGACGCATCAATCGAAAGCTGACGCGAAATCAAGTTGAAAAGGCCATTGCGCGTTGTCCCCTGATCAGCACAACAGAGATTAAGGACGTGATGGATTACGCGTACTTATTTGGGGTTTTGGTGGACGCGCGGATCCGCGGACACGCATGGTGACGCGATGGCACGAATCTTCTGGGATACGAACCTTTTTCTCTACCTGTTTGAGCACAACGCCGGATGGTCGAACCGGGTGATTGAGTTCCGGAAGCGGATGTTGGCCCGCAGAGACGACCTACTCACCAGCTACCTCACCCTCGGAGAGGCGTTGACGAAGCCACGGGAAGCAGGGGACAAGGTGCTCGAAAAGAGTTACGTCAACTTCTTTGTCAACGGCCGCATGGAGTTAATCCCGTTTGAATTGGAGGCCGCAAAGCGGTATGCCGACATCCGCAGCCGCGAGCGGATTCGACCAGTTGACGCAATTCAACTCGCTTGCGCGGCTGCTGCCAAGACTGACCTGTTTGTCACGAATGACAATCGACTCGCCGGAATGGTGGTTCCCGGCATCACATTTATCACTGGAATCGAACGCATCCCCTACTGACTAGTGCTGGAGGCGCGGGGCGGAATCGAACCGCCGATAGAGGTTTTGCAGACCTCGGCCTTACCACTTGGCGACCGCGCCCCTCGGAAAAACGGGCAGGCTAGGCGAGAAACCCTCGCCCGCGGCGAGGGTCGTAATCTCTGGAGCGGGAGACGGGGGTCGAACCCGCGACTTCGACCTTGGCAAGGTCGCACTCTACCACTGAGTTACTCCCGCTCG
>Ga0335082_10006405_pt1 | contig 12844 bp, 14 predicted proteins | sample Lox_Sample_41_FD_206718 | JGI IMG/M metagenome (GOLD analysis project Ga0335082, IMG submission 206718) | Soil microbial communities from Loxahatchee National Wildlife Refuge, Florida, United States - Lox_Sample_4.1 | ecosystem: Environmental > Terrestrial > Soil > Wetlands | place: USA... | reverse complement strand
CTTTCCGGACAACGCGGTCGAGTACTTCGTCTCCTATTACGACTATTACCAGCCGGAGGCCTACGTCCCGCGCACGGACACCTACATCGAGAAGGAATCCTCGATCAACGAGCAGATCGACCGCATGCGCCACTCGGCGACGCGAGCGCTGTTCGAACGGCGCGACGTCGTGATCGTGGCGTCGGTGTCCTGCATCTACGGCATCGGCTCGCCCGAGGACTACTCGCGCATGACGCTGCCGTTGAATCGCGGCCAGACGATCGATCGCAGCGACTTCCTGCGCAAGCTCGTCGAGATCCAGTACCGGCGCAACGACGCCAACTTCGTGCGCGGCATGTTCCGGGCGCGCGGCGATTCGATCGAGCTGTTCCCGGCCCACCTGGAGGACCGCGCCTGGCGGTTCTCCCTGTTCGGCGACGAGCTGGAGGCGATCCACGAATTCGACCCGCTGACCGGCGAGAAGACGGCCGTGCTCGACCATGTGCGGGTCTACGCCAACAGCCACTACGTCACGCCGAAGCCGACGCTCACCCAGGCCGTGAAGATGATCAAGGAGGACCTGAAGCTGCGGCTGGCCGAGCTGCACGCGCAGGGCAAGCTGCTGGAGGCGCAGCGGCTGGAGCAGCGCACGGTGTTCGACCTGGAGATGATCGACGCCACCGGCTCGTGCGCCGGCATCGAGAACTATTCGCGCTATCTCACGGGCCGCAAGACCGGGGAGCCGCCGCCGACCTTGTTCGAATACCTGCCCGACGATTCGCTGCTGATCGTCGACGAGAGCCACGTCACCGTCCCGCAGCTGGGCGGCATGTTCAAGGGCGACTGGGCGCGCAAATCGACGCTCGCCGAGTTCGGCTTCCGCCTGCCCTCCTGCTGCGACAACCGGCCGCTGAAGTTCGAGGAGTGGAACGCGATGCGGCCGCAGACGACCTACGTCTCGGCCACGCCCGGCGACTGGGAGCTGCAGCAGACCGGCGGCGTGTTCGCCGAGCAGGTGATCCGCCCGACCGGCCTGATCGACCCCGTCTGCATCATCCGGCCGACGGAGACCCAGGTCGACGACTGTATCGCCGAGTGCCGCGAGGTGGCGAAGCGCGGCCAGCGCGTGCTGGTGACGACCTTGACCAAGCGCATGGCCGAGGACCTCACCGAATACATGCACGAGGCCGGCATGCGCGTGCGCTACATCCACTCGGATGTCGAGACGCTGGAGCGCATCGAGATCATCCGCGACCTCAGGCTCGGCGCGTTCGACGTGCTGGTGGGCATCAACCTGCTGCGCGAGGGGCTCGACATTCCCGAGTGCGCGCTGGTCTGCATCCTCGACGCCGACAAGGAGGGCTATCTGCGCTCGCAGCGCTCGCTGATCCAGACCATTGGGCGGGCGGCGCGTAACGTCGACGGGCGCGTGCTCCTCTATGCCGACAAGATGACGGATTCGCTGAAGCACGCGCTCAGCGAGACGAACCGGCGGCGCGAGAAGCAGCAGGCCTACAACGCCGCCAACGGCATCACGCCGGAATCGGTGAAGAAGTCGATCGCCGACATCATGCAGAGCATGTACGAGCGCGACCATGTGACGGTCGACACCGGCGTGGCCGGCGAGGCGGCCCTGGTCGGCCATAACCTGAAGGCCGTGATCGCCGACCTCGAGCAGAAGATGCGCGCCGCCGCCGCCGACCTGGAATTCGAGGACGCCGCCCGCTACCGCGACGAGATCAAGCGGCTGGAGGCGCTCGACCTCGGCGTGCCGGCCGACGGCCAGCCCCGCCCCCGCTCCACCGGCGGCGCCCCCGGCACCACCAGCGGCAAGGGGCTGGGCGGGCGGAGCGCCGGGAAGGAGCCAGGCTTCCGCGGGCGGCCGAGCGGGCGGAGACGGCGCGGGCCGTAAGGGCTGGCTCGGACGGCCGTTCGCGTCAGGAACCAGTGCTGCGAGTCTGTAAGATAGAGGGGCCGACCGATGACGGATGCCAAGCAGATCGAGCACGCTCTGCATGCGCTCGTGGCGGCTTTCAACGCTCACGATCTCGACCGCATCATGAGCCTTTTTGCGGACGACTGCGTCCTCGAGATGCCGCGCGGCCCGCACCGATATGGCGGACGCTTCGAAGGCAAGCAAGCCGTGCGGGAAGGGCTCAGCTCGCGATTCAAGGGATTGCCCGACGTGCACTACGCCGACGATCGCCACTATGTTTGCGGCGATACCGGTATTTCGAAGTGGCGATTGACGGGCACTGCACCCGATGGGCGGCGCGTCGACGTGAATGGATGCGACTTCTACGAATTCCGAGACGGCAAGGTCGTGCGCAAGGATTCGTACTGGAAGATCGTCGAGCCAAAGTAGCGGTTCGCCGACCGGCTTTCACCCGCCCCGCTCGCATCACGGCCCGCGCAGATACTCCCGCAGCACGACGGCGCTGTTCATCGCTTCGTCGCGCGCGGCGAAGACGAAGGTGACGCGGCGGCCGGCGCAGAGGTCCGCCAGGCGCGCGACCTCTTCGGCATTGCCTTTCAGCTCGGCCCGGTAGCGCCGGCGGAATTCCGGCCAGCGCGCGGGGTCGTGGGCGAACCAGCGGCGCAGTTCCGAGCTTGGCGCCACCTCCTTGCACCAGTGGTCGATCTTCGCCCGCTCGCGTGTCAAGCCGCGCGGCCACAGGCGCTCGACCAGGATACGCCGCCCATCCGCAGGGGCCGGCGGATCATAGGCACGTTTCAGCCGTATGTCGGGCTTGGACATCATGGATACATAGGCAGAGTGATAGGAAAACGCCCGCCAAATTCACCGGGGTTCGGGAGCTGTTCATGGACGGAACGTCGATCGCGTGGCCGCAGAAGACGCGCGAGCTGCACAGCCATCATTTCGATTCCACGATCTGGAACGACTTCACCTTCCGCGACGACGACATCGTCATCGCCACCTACGCCAAGTCCGGCACCACCTGGACACAGCAGATCGTCGGCCAGCTGCTGTTCGGCGGGGCGCCGGACGTGCCGGTGGCGGAGATGTCGCCCTGGCTCGACCTGCGGGTGCCGCCCAAGGCCGTGAAGCTGCAGGCCGTGGAGGCGCAGACGCATCGCCGCTTTCTCAAGACCCATCTGCCGGTGGATGCGCTCGTGATTTCGCCCAAGGCGAAATATCTTTACATCGGCCGCGACGGCCGCGACGTCGTCTGGAGCATGTACAACCACCACGCCAATGCCAACGACGTCTGGTACCAGGTTCTCAACGACACGCCCGGCCGCGTCGGACCGCCGATCGGGCGGCCGCCGGAATCGGTCCGGCAGTATTTCCTCGAGTGGCTCGAGCGCGACGGCCACCCGTTCTGGAGCTTCTGGGACAACCTGCGGAGCTGGTGGCAGATTCGCGACCTGCCGAACGTGATGCTGCTGCACTTCGCGGAGCTGAAGGCGGACCTGCCCGCGGCCATCCGACGCATCGCCGGCTTCCTCGACATCGCCGTCGACGAGCGGCAGTGGCCGGCCATCCTCGAGCACTGCGGCTTCGCCTGGATGAAGGCCCATGCCGGCGGCTGCGCCCCGCTCGGCGGCACGCTTTGGGACGGCGGCGCCGAGACCTTCATCCACAAAGGGACGAACGGCCGCTGGCGCGATCAGCTGACTGCCGAAGACTGCCGGCGCTATGAGGAGATCGCCGTGCGCGAGCTGGGCGAGCCCTGCGCGCGCTGGCTGGCCACCGGCAAGCGCTGACAGCGCCGCCGCGGGCGGCGGCTCCACATCGAGAAGCACGCGAGCCTCACGGCGAGGCTGGCGCTGGCTGCCCGCTAGATCACCAGCGCGCGCGCAAGGTCCGGTGCGGCGGCGTCGAGACGGCGCGCCAGCGCCGGCAGGTGGCAGGTCGGGACTTGCGGGAAGAGGTGATGCTCGACATGCAGGAACATGTGATAGGAGACGACATTCCGCAGCCAGCCGCGCTGCGTGCGTGCCGGATAGGCGGTGGCTTCCGTATCGTGATGCACGGTCCAGACGGCGAAGAAGGCAGTCAGGCACTGGCCGACGCCCATGGCGATGACGTGGTAGCGGAGCGCGTCGACCCGCAGCCATAGGAACACGGCGGCGATCCAGGCGACATTGACGGCAAGCTCCGCGCAGACCCAGAGGCGGACGGTCCGATTGCCCTTGGCGAGCGCGGTGCGATGCAGCAGCAGCGGAAATAGCGGGCCGAAGGCGATCGCCCGCCAGCCGGACATGCGGGCGCTCGCCGCCTCGACATCGCCCACGCCCATACAGAGCTTGTGATGGCGCAGGTGATTGAACTTCACCGCATGCATGGCGCCGAGCATCACCACGCTCATGGCGAACAGGAACCACTCGTTGGCGCGCCGGCCGAGGCCGAGCGCATGGTGATGGGCGTTGTGGGCCTGGCGCAGGCCGGTGAGGAACATCATGAAGGAGGCGGCGAGCGCCGGCGGATAGAGATGCGCCGCGGCGAGGAGCAGCGAGAGCGCAAGCCAGGGCAGACACAGCGTCAGTTCGCGCACCGTCTCCAGCGGTGTCAGGGAAACGAGGTCGCGCCATTCGACGCCGGCGAGGCGGCCCGAACGCAGGAGCTGCGTCGTCGGCGCCCCGGACCGCCGGACAATCGCTGCGCCCTGCATGAAGCTGCCCCGAGAGGTCGAGAACCCCTAAAGTCTACCAGCTTCCATGGCGGACGTCTTGCGGTAGACGAAAGTCCTAGCGCAGAACCGCCCATGTCGGCGGCCCGCGGCAGGCGTTTCGTTCGGTGTCTGAAGGTTCTTTCAGTCGATGTGTATGCTTTCGAACCGCACCTTCGGAGGTTGGCCAGAATCCGGAATGATGGCGAAATGGCAGCTGGCCCACGCTTTGTGCGGAAGCCCACCCTGTCCCTTGAACCGGATGGCGAACTCCACCAGCGGATTCTCATAGGGCTTGGATATAGCCCCAAGCAGAACCCATGACATCGTGTAGGTCTTCTCCCACCAGTTGTAGTGCTTTTCGATTCTCAAGCCCGTCGTCCCGATCATCGCGTCGTTGCGCAAGAGCGCATCCCGGCATTCGTATTCGATGCCCTCCAGGCCGTCTCTGTTGATGAAGGCATGGATTCCGACGGCCGATGCCGACGCGAGCATCACACCGAGGATCATCCAATACCGCCGCTTCCGGCGCATGTTTCGACCCCCCGCTCAGGCGTGTGGACCCAGGATCCGCGTCAAGGCGGCATCCAGCGTCGGGTAGCGGAAAGTGAAGCCGGCCTCCATCGCCTGGGCGGGCAGGACGCGCGGGCCGCTCAGCATGATCTCGTCGGCCATCCGCCCCAGGAGTGCGCGCAGCATGAAGGCCGGCACAGGGAGCACGGCGGGCCGGCGCAGCGCGCGGCCGAGCGCCTTCGCGAATGCCGCGTTGGTCACGGGTTCGGGCGCCGTGGCGTCGAGCGGGCCGCGGAAGGCCGGGTCGGCGATGGCGCGGGCGATCAGGGACACGAGATCGTCGCGGTGGATCCAGGACATCCACTGCCGGCCATGGCCGAGGCGGCCGCCGAAGCCGAACTCGAAGGGCAGCAGCATCTGGCCGAGCGGACCGCCGTCGGCGTCGAGCACGATGCCCGTGCGCAGCAGGACGACGCGCACACCCAGCGCCTCGGCGCCGCGCGCGCAGCGCTCCCAGGCCGCGCAGAGGTCGCGCGCGAAGCTCGCGCCCTCGGCATGGATGCCGATGGCGGAGCCGCTGACCAGCACCGGCGGCTTCACGCGGCTGCGGGCAATGAAGCGCAGCACCGACTCCGTGACCGCGAGGCGGCTGCCGACGAGCTTGCGCTTCTTGGCCGCGGTCCAGCGGCCGTGCGGCTCGCCCGCGAGGTTCACGATGGCGTCGAAGACGACATCGTCGCCGAGGCGGTCGAGATCGTCGATCAGCGTCACCGGGCCGGGCAGGAAGGCGGCCCTGCGCCTGTCGCGGGTGAGGACGGCGACGCGGTGGCCGGCGTCGATGAGGGCCTCGGCCAAGCGGCGCCCGATGAAGCCGGTTCCGCCGGTTATCAGCACGGCGCGCGGCGGCGAGAGCGATGCGACCAGCGCGGCCGGCCGTTCCCGCGGGCGGGCGAGGCGCCATGCGCGCAGCGAGTCGCGCACGCCCCACAGCAGGACGCCGGCGACGGCGGCGGTCATCAGCCAGGACCAGAGGCCGTGCTCGACGAGCGCCAGCCCAGTCGGCGCGGCCGCCCAGTGCCACAGCTCCGGCGCCAGGAGGGCGAGGATCACGCCGTAGTTGAGGGCCAGCAGCGTGTGGGTGACACGCTCGCTCGGCGGCAGCAGGCGCGTGCGGTCCTCGACCAGGAAGTCCCACAGGGTGAGCACGACTTCGATCGCGAGCAGAGCGACGAACAGCCAGGCGAGCGCGCCCCGCCACTCGCTCCAGCCGAGGGCGGCGAAGACGACCGCGTAGATCAGGTTGCGCAGGCCGTGCAGGCGCAGTTCGCGCGCGGCCGAGGGGCGCCAGGTCAGGCGCTCGGTGAACTCGTGGTGATAGAGCGTGTCGAAGGCGCCGAGCGCGATCTGCGCGGCGAGGGCGACGAACAGCGCGGTCATGGCGCGTCCTGCACCTGCCGGAACAGGCCTTCCTGGTAGTAGGTCTCGCCGAACAGGCGGTGGCGGAACGCCATGGTGAAGCGGAACCAGCCGTTGCCTTCGTCGCTGTGCACGACGTGGGCCGTGCCGGGCGTCAGCAGGTGCGGGATCGGCAGGCGCCAGCGACCGATATCGATGCAGTAGCCGGTGCTGACGAAATGCAGCGCGCCGTCGCGCTCGAGCAGCCGCAGCCGCATGGCAAAGCCATGCGTCGCGCACTCAAGCAGCCCGTCGGGCGGCTCGGCGCGCTTGGTGGAGGAGACCACGACCGGGCGCCGCCGGCCGACGAAGGCATAGCGCCGCTCCCACACGATGCCGTCGCCGGCGTTGCTGCGATAGACGCGCACGACCGTCGGTACGTCGCGGCCGCGCTGGGGTGCTACGGGCGTGCCGATGAGCCGGCAGATCTGGGCGAGCAGCCAGCCGAACCAGGAGCGCCGCACGACGTCCATCGCGCCGCCGAAGGCGAAGACCTCGCCGGCGGCCGGCTTGATGGCGAAGCGAACGCGCACGTTCGGATTGAGCCGCCGCCAGGCCGCCTCGCCCAGCAGGCGGCGGAAGGTCGTGTCGGCGGCGGCGACCTCGGCCGTATGCGCCGGCGCCTCCGGCGAATACGCGCGCGGGCGGGTCCGGGGCATGATGCGCACCATGGACTGCGCTAGATCGCGGCCGCCTGGGATGCCGCAAGCGCGCCGCGCTCGGCGCTGTTCGCGAGCGCGACGAGTTGCGGGCGGGGCACGAGGTTGGCGGGCGTCTTGATGTTCCAGGCCAGGCCGAGGCGCTGCAGCGCCATCAGCACCCACCACCCGGGATCGGCCTGGCCCTCGTAGAGGCCGAGGCGGGCGGAGCCGGGGAAGGCGTGGTGGTTGTTGTGCCAGGCCTCGCCCATGGTGAAGAGGCCGCAGAAGCGCACGTTGTAGCCCTGCACGCCCGCGCCTTCGACATGCCAGTCGCGGTGGCCGCTGTTGTGCGCAAAGTAGCCGACCAGCCAGTGGCCGGTGACGCACACGGCGACGCGCGCGCACACGCCCCAGAACACCCAGCCCCAGCCGCCGAGCGCGAAGAACAGCACCGCCCACGGCAGCTGCTGCCACATCAGCGTGCTCTCCATGAAGCGATAGACGGGGTCGCGGGCGATGCGGTCTTCGAAGGCGACGACGGGCGGGCGGGCGAGCGTCAGCTCGCAGTGGAGCTGCCACCAGCCGTCCTGCAGGAGCGGGCGGCGGTGGGCGAAGTAGTCGTGGCAGTGCGGATTGCGCTGCGCCCAGTCGCGCAGATCGTGGGTGCGGATCATGCCGTAGGGCCCGGCCATGCCGACGAGCACGCCGAGATAGACCAGGACGTACTCGAGCCAGCGCGGGCAGTCGTAGCTGTTGTGGATCAGCCGGCGATGCATGCCGAGCGAATGGCCGCCGCACAGCGTGATTGCGCAGGTGACGAGGAAGAGCGCCAGCGCCTCCCAGGAGAACGTCAGCGCGCCGCCGGCGATCGCGGCCGTCGTCATGCCGGTGAGCCACAGCGACTTCGCCAGCGACCACCGGACGCGGCCGAAGCGGGGGTCGGCGTCCTCGGCGAGGACGCGATAGACACCGAAATTCGCGTGCCGGTCCGGCGGCGATGCTGATGCGATGGTCATGGAACGTCTGCTCCCTTGGCTCTTTTCGGATTGGCGCTAGCCGTGCAGGCTGGCCCAGCGGCGGTGCGGCGGCCCGCCCTCCAGGCGCCGCCGCAGCGGCCGCACATAGGCAAGGTCGTAGATCCAGGCGGCGAGCGGGGTGACGCCGGGCACGGTCATCAGCAGGCCGGCCCAGCGATAGCCGGGCAGCTCGCGCCAGAGGCGGGCGAAGGCGGCGGCGCCGACCAGCAGGCGGCCGTCGGCGTCGACGACATGCAGGCGCAGCACGGCCGCGTCGGCTTCCACATGCCAGCGGTTGAGCGCCCAGGGCGCGGCGGCGGCGTCGCACCAGGCGATCAGGCGCGAGCGGCCGGCGCTCGCCGCCTGGTAGTGCCGGATGTGGCCGCGGCAGATCGGGCAGGCGCCGTTGTAGAACACCGTGAGCGCGACGTGGCGCGAGCGGCGGGGATCGCCGGAGATCGGCGCCAGCGGCGCGATCTGGCCGGGCAGCGGCGCGCGCCGGCGGCGTTCGCCCCAGATCATGTGTCTCGGCATGTCAACGGCTCCTTTACTATCTGTTATTTCTGTATTAACAGAAATAAATGGCAAAAAAATTTTGCCCCGGTGTCGAGTCTGCGCTGCGCACCCTCACCCCACCCTCTCCCGCTTCGCGGTAGAGGGGGGCCAGCGAGGGAACGCTCTGCCGGCGCCCCCCTCCCGCGAAGCGGCAGAGCGTCAGGGTGAGGGCCTGCGGCTCGGTGTTCGGCATAGCGCTACGCCACCTTGGCGACGAACCGGGCGACCTTGCCGCCCATCTTCATGAGGGCGACGAGGGTCGGCTTGGGGAGGCCCTTCACCTGCTCGTACCAGCCCGTGAGGGTGTCGAGGAAGGTCAGCATGCGCTCGATGCGGGCCTTGACCTCGGGATCGGTGGCCTTGTCGGCCTCGGCCTCGGCCATGCATTCGCGCAGCAGGGCGAGGGTGGGATCGATCTCGCGGCGCTTGCGCTCCTCGACGATCAGCATGAGCATTTCCCAGTTGTCCTTGGTCGATTCGAAATGGTCGCGGCGGTCGCCGAGGACGTGGGTGAGGCGGATCAGCCCGAAGCTCTGCAGCTCCTTGAGGCTGGTGCTGACGTTGGAGCGGGCGATCGACAGCGTGTCCGCGATCTCCTCGGCCGTCAGGGGCTGGGGCGACAGGTAGAGCAGCGCGTGGATCTGCGCGATCGAGCGGTTGACGCCCCAGCGCGTGCCCATCTCGCCCCAGTGCAGCACGTACTTCTCCATGACCGGCGTCAGCTTCATCGGCTCATTCCGTTATTTCTGTCCAGACAGAAATATACGACAGAACCGGGAGATTGTCAAATTTCGGCGGGCGGCTTGGGTTAACCAGGAGGTCGGCGAGCCGGACGGCAACGGCCAGGCCCGGACACCCTATTGACGCGCCGCTCGCGCGAATGTGTGCTGGCGGGCCGCGCGCGCTCCCCATATTGGCGGGCGTGACAGAGGGATGACCGAGATGGACGCAAAGACCAAGGACAAGATCGCCAAGACCGACGCCGAGTGGCGCCACCAGCTGACGCCCGAGCAGTACAAGGTGGCGCGTCAGCACGGCACCGAGCGCGCCTTCACCGGGAAGTACTGGGACCACCACGAGCCGGGGACGTACAGCTGCGTGTGCTGCGGCGAGCCGGTGTTCGACGCGGCGACCAAGTTCGACTCCGGGACGGGCTGGCCGAGCTTCTATCAGCCGGCGAGCAAGGAGGCCGTGGAGACCCAGACCGACCGCAGCTTCTTCATGACCCGGACGGAGGTGCATTGCGCCCGCTGCGCGGCCCACCTCGGCCATGTGTTCCCGGACGGTCCGCAGCCGACGGGCCTGCGCTACTGCATCAACTCCGCAGCGCTGGATTTCAAGCCGAAGAGATCGTGACGGCCGATTGCTGCGGCTTGGCCCGGAAGGCGCCGCCCGTCTCCGTCGCTCAAGCCTCGGCCGCGGCTGGCAGGCCGACCTCCGGGAGGTGCGAGAGCGCATCCGCCGCCTGCGACAGCGGCCCGGGCTTGCGCGGCCGGCCGCGCGGCAGCGGCGCCGTCCGCCGGCCCTGGGCTTCGGCGACCGCCTGCCTGTAGCGATCGCTGCCGAGAACCCAGCCGCCGTCGACGGCGCCCCTCAGTTCGCGAGCGAAATCGGGATCGACGCCCTTGCGGAACTGCGCCCGGTAGCTTTGCTGGCGCTCGCTCGGCGTATGAGCCAAGGCGCGATAGACGGCATGCATGGTGACGAGCCAGGTGGGCGCCCCCTGGGCGTGGAAGAGATGGCTCGACCACGGGTGGTCGCGCGCATGCTGCGCCAGACCGGCGCGTACGGGGATCGTCTCAATGTATCGGCAGCAGGCCAGGAAATGCTCGTCGGGGTCGAGCGGGGCGGCCCGGTAGCGTCCGTCCCAGAGCGTGCCGCGGCGCCCGTGCACCGTATTGAAGTACCGCACGTAGCGACGCCCCAGCGATTGCATCATGCGCGGCAGGCTGCTCATGCCCTTCGGCGTGACCAGGAGATGCACGTCGCTGGGCATCAGCACGAAGGCATTGATCGCGCAGCCGTGCGTTCCCGCGGCGGCCATCAGATACTCGCTGTAGCGGACGTAATCTTCCGGTCGTAGGAAAATCTTCTGAAGGTTGTGGCCGCGCTGGACCACGTACTGCGTCTGCTCGACGGCGAAATATCGTCCCAATCGCGGCATGCGCCCCCCTGCCCGCTCGCTCCCCCACTCGGCATCCCCGCGCCGGGAGGGAAATTCGACTCTGACCCAATTAACTCATCGAAGGCCGCCCGGCAGGCCAAAAAACCAGCGTTTTCCGCGCCGCAGCCGACCAGCGAAAACCCAACCTGACCCAATTTAGCCGGCATTTTCTAAGCATAAATGAATGGCTGCTTGAATCGCCCCGCGCCGCCGTTGTGGCGGGCGCTGAAATTGAAAATATACACGATATCAACATCTTACAATCGAGGAAACAACGCAAATGGCTAACATCGCTGGCAGTCTTAATGAACTCCTGGCGGCCGACGGCGCCATGGCCGCGGCCGTGGTCGACAGCAACAGCGGCATGGTGCTTGGCAAGGCCGGTAGCGGCATCGATCTCGACACTGCCGGCGCCGGCAACACCGAGGTCGTGCGCTCGAAGCTGAAGACCATGAAGGCGCTGAAGCTCAACGACACGATCGAGGATATCCTCATCAGCCTCGGCCGGCAGTACCACATCATCCGCCCGCTGGCGAAGAAGCCCGGCATCTTCATTTACATGGTGCTGGACAAGGCCAAGGCGAACCTGGCCATGGCCCGCCTGAAGGTTCAGGAAGTCGAAAGCGAAATAGCTCTCTAGCCCAGCGTCGATACCCCACTGCGGCAAATCGCCCTAGCCATCGACGACAGCCGCAGCTATCAAGGGGCGTGCCCTGCCGGGCACGCCCCTTGCTCGTTCCACCAATCGATGGCCGCTCCGCAGATCGCCGCCCCATCGCAAGCCTGCCGCGCGGAAAACGCAGTTACGTTTCCGCGAATCTTCGGTTAACGTTCCGACATTCAGGATCGGGGAGCGAAATCCGTCGCAGCCGCGCTGCGGCGACGATGCGCGTCCGCCCGGCGCGGGAACGACATGACGGCGACGTCGGAACATCTGGACGAGACGGCGGACGAGCCTACGGACGAGCAGGACCTCGCGCCGGTCTACAGCCTGCCGACACGCGCCTGGCCGTTCCTCTGGCATTTCGTGCGCCGCTACTACCTGCACCGCTACGTCGTGATGGTGCTGGCGGTGCTGGTGGGCCAGGGCCTGGAGACCCTCGAGCCCTACGTCCTGAAGCGCATGATTAACGCCCTGTCGGACACCGTGAGGACGGGCGCCTCGGCGGCGCCGGTGACGACCTGGTTCATCGTCGGCTTCGGGCTGTGGGCCGTGTCCATGCTGCTGATGCGCGTCTACCAGATCGTAGACATCCACACCGGACCGCCGCTGCGGGCCAAGGTGCAGAAGCAGATGTTCTCCTACTTGATCGGCCATTCGCCGCGCTATTTCCAGGAGAACTTCGCCGGCAAGCTCGGGCAGAAGATCAAGGAGGCCGGGCGCGCGATCCTCGGCATCCTCGACATCCTCTGCTTCGACGCCAGCAAGATCACGGTCATCCTGCTGGTGGCGACGACGCTGATGGCGGTGCAGGCGCCGTTGTTCGCCGTACTGCTGCTGGGCTGGATGGCGATCTATCTGGCGGTCACGACGACGCTCGCCCGCCGCTGCGTGCTGCTCTCGAAGGCGTTCTCGGCGGCGGTCAGCACCTCGACCGGCCGTCTCATCGATTCCATCGCCAACGCCGACACCGTGCGCAGCTTCGCCAAGGCGGCGTTCGAGCGCCGGCTGCTCGCCCGCTATCTCGACGAGGAGGCGCGCCGCTCCATCCGCCTGCGCTGGTTCCTGACGATGATGCGGCTGTTCCAGGTGGTGGCCGTGATCTGCCTGCTCGGCGTCATGGTCTGGCTGGCGCTGCGTGCGACGCTCGCCGGCCGGCTCGACCTCGGCTCCTTCACGCTCGTCTTCACGCTCTCGAACTTCATCGCCATCAATGTCTGGAACCT
>Ga0335082_10006402_pt1 | contig 12849 bp, 8 predicted proteins | sample Lox_Sample_41_FD_206718 | JGI IMG/M metagenome (GOLD analysis project Ga0335082, IMG submission 206718) | Soil microbial communities from Loxahatchee National Wildlife Refuge, Florida, United States - Lox_Sample_4.1 | ecosystem: Environmental > Terrestrial > Soil > Wetlands | place: USA: Florida... | reverse complement strand
AGATCCCGCTCCCCCTTCTGGAAGCGCTGCGCCGCCTGGAATTCATAATTCTGGGCTGCAATTTCCGGGCGATTGCTGAAAGCCTGATCCACCAACTGGCTCACCGCATCTGGTGGAGGGCTGAGTTGGGTCTCGGTGTCAGCCAACTCGAACTGCTGCAACGCGGGGTAGCCGAGAATTTCCGACAGGGTCGACAGCGATGCCTGATAGTTGTTTTGCGCATCGAGCAACAACAAGTTGGCTTCGGCGAGATTAGCATTGGCGAAGCTGACATCGAGTTCCGACTTCAGTTTGTTATTGAACAAGGCCGTTATCTGATCGCTCACATCCTGTCTAGCCTTTACCGCCTGCTGTGCGACCGTTAGCTCGGCATTTGTCCCCAAAGCGTTATAGAACGCCTGGTCCACGGCGAGCCGGATTTGCGCCGCGGTTGCCGCGGCATTCATATCCGACGCCTTGGCACGTAGCGTGGCGGTAGCAACCAGGTTGTTGGTTCGACCAAAGTCGGTGATGAGTTGCGCCAGTGTCACCCCTCCGGCGACGCGCTCGTAGATGATGGGATTGTTCAAGGCCCCCGCCGAGATGCGGCTGCCGGGCTGTGACTCTACCCCGGTCAGACTGCCGTAAAACGTTGGGTAGTAGCTGGACTTGGTTTCGCGTGTGACCTGATGCGAGGCCAGGGCGAGCAACTTGTATACCGAGATTTGGGGATTGTTCCGCAACGCCAGGCTTTCCGCATCCTGCAGGGTAAGTCGCGTCACAGGTCCGGTCGTCGGAAGTTGCGCAGAAGCCTGGGGAGGATTCGGTGGAGCGGAACTCGGCGGCGATTGGCCGGAAGGGGCGCTCGTTTGCGCTGCGGTTGCGACTCCGGTCAGTACCAGAAAAAGCGCAAGGACGGCGTTCTTGTTTCTCACGCCTGCACCTCCGCGGCAGGTTGCTCTTCTTTGCGATGAATTAGCGCATACGCGGCGGGAACCAGGAAAACGGTTACAACGACGGAAACCACCAGCCCGCCGATAATAGCGCGGGCCAATGGAGCATATTGCTCGCTGCCGGCCTCAACCGCCAGCGCCATGGGAAGCAATCCTAGTACGGTTGCCAGCGACGTCATGAGAATGGGTCGCAGACGCACACGGCAGGCCAATGCGACAGCTTCCGCGATGGGCATTCCCTGCCGCCGGTAGATTCGCGTCACGTCAACAATCAGAATGCTGTTCGAGACCACGATTCCGGTCATCATGATGATACCCATCAGCGACATGATGTTAAGCGTGGTACGTGTGATCAGAAGTACCAAAATTACCCCTGTGATGCCCGGTGGTATGGCCAGCAAAATGATGAAGGGGTCGATGAACGATGCGAATTGCGCCATCAAAATGAGGTACACAAGCACGATAGCGAGCAGCAGCCCGAAGCCGAAGCTCCGGAACGACTGCTGCATCGCAAGCACCGACCCGCGGATCGTAATGCGGACGTTCAGCGGAAGTTTCGTATCGCCGATGATCTTCTGGACTTCCTTCAGTACGTCGCCAAGATCTTCGGCTTTGGGCGCGACGTAAACGTCGATTACGCGGAACAGTTGGTAGTGATCCACCTCGGTGGGGGTGTTGATCATCCGGATGTCAGCCACATTTTCCAGCATGGTGGTGTTGTCATTGTTCTTGGCTTTGAGAGGAATCTGCCTGAAGTCCTCCATGGTCATGGCGCCAATTTGCTGGTTGGTGTACTGCACGGTCAGGAAGTAATTGTTGCCGCTGCGCGGATCAACCCAGTATCCGGGCGCGATCATACCGTTCGAATTCAACGCCGTAGTGACGTTCCGAACGACGTCACTCGCCGTCAAGCCAAGCCGGGCTGCCATCTCGCGCCGAATGTCGAGTTCAATGCCCGGATAGTCGAGGTCCTGCGGGATGAGCACATCGTTGACATCATGCAGGCCACGGACGCGGTCGGCCACCGCCGCCGCCACCTCATACGCGGCGTGCTGATCGTTGCCTGCCACCTGAATGTCGATGGGGGCCGGCATGCCGGCGTTGATCACCGAATCCACCAGTCCCCCGGTCTGGAAGTAGGTCGACAGCTCAGGCAAATCGGAATTTAGCTTCTCGCGCACGCGGTTCATATAGCTAAAGGTGGAGCGCTTGTGCTCCGGATTCAGGCTTACCAACACGAAGGCCGTATGCTGAGCGCTGTTGCTGGTGTAAATGGCCGACAGGTCGGCATTCACACCGAGGTTGGACACGATCATCTTTAAGTCGTCCTTGGGGATGACGCTGCGAATGACGTTCTCGACGCGTGCGATGTACTCGTTGGTAACTTCCAGGCGGGTGCCTGTGGGCGCTTTTACGTTGATCAAGAACTGTCCCGGATCAGTGCGCGGAAAGAATGCCTCCCCCAGCAGCGGAAGCAGCGCCAGGCTGAGGACAAAAGCGCCCATGATGACCATGACGGTGCGCCCCGGCATGCGCAAGACCTTTTCGACGGCTTCATCGTAGCGCATCAGCATCTGGTCATATTTACGGTTGAAGTTGGAGACCAGGCGGCCGAAGGCAGATTTCCGCGGATGATGGCCCAGGGACCCATGTACCGACTTGATGAATTGCTGACAGAAAACTGGCACCACAGACATTGCCACCAGGTACGAAGCCGCCAGCGCCAGCACGACAGCGAGCGCGAGGGCGGTGAAGAGGTATCGGCTAATGCCGTAGAGAAATACGACGGGGAAGAAGACGATCGCGGTTGTGAAGGTCGCCGCCAATACGGCCAAGGCTACTTCCTCTCCTCCCCGTTCTGAGGCAGTTTCCGGGTCCTGACCTTCTTCCATGTGGCGAAAGATGTTTTCCAGCACCACTACCGAGTTATCGATGACGCGCGACAGCACCAGTGCCAGTCCGCCCAGGACCATGGTATTGATCGTTCCGCCAAAAGCATTCAATAGAAGGAACGCGGCGAGCACAGAAAGCGGGATCGACAACAAGACTGAGACCGTGCCGCGCACGGAGCCGAGGAAGATCAACACCATCACCGCGGTCAGCAACAAGCCGATAGCGATCTCGCGCAGGACGTTCGCAATGGCGGTTTTGACGTACTGCGACTGATCGAATACCACGGTGGCGATCAGGTTCCCTGGAATATCCAGGAGGTTCTTCACGCGCGCATGGACACCGTTGACGATGGCGATGGTGTTGCTGTTCCCACCCTGTTTCAGAATCGGCAGGTACACCGACTTCTGGCCATCCACCCGGACGATGTTGTATTGAATGGCGGCCGAATCTTCCGCATGTCCTACATCAGCGAAACGCAGCACGCCGTTGCCGATGGCCTTCAGCGGTACATCATTCATCTCACGCGTGTTGGGAAACTGGCTGTTGCTGTAAATGTTGTAATCCCGCGGCCCAATGCGAACGTCGCCGGCGGGAAGAATGGCGTTGGCGGCGTTCACGGTCTGCACGACATCCATGGGGCTGAGTTGCGCCGCCTGGAGCTTCACTGGATCGACATAGAACTGGATCTGCCGGTACTTTCCGCCGTAGGGCTGCGGGACTGACGCTCCAGGAACGTTGGCGATCTGGTTGCGCACATTGAACTGGCCCAGGTCATGCAATTGCGTCTCGTTCAGTCCCTCGCCTTTGAGTGTGACCAGGCAGACCGGCAGGCTGGAAGCGTCGAACTTTAGAACAACCGGAGGCAGCGTTCCCTGCGGGAGGCGCCGCAGATCGGCCATGGCAAGATTGGCGATTTCGCTGACCGCAGCGTCGGAGTCGGTGCCGGGCTGAAAATACACTCGGATCAGGCTCACCCCCGTAAGCGAGCGCGACTCGATGTGGTCAATGTTGCTGCCCAGGGTGAAGAAGCGCTCGAAGGTATCGGTGATATTGGCCTCAATCTGTTCCGGCGGCATGCCGCTATAGAAGGTAGCCACCACGACGACCGGTATCTTGATTTCGGGAAAGAGGTCCACGGGCATGCGTACCGTAGTGGCAACGCCGACCACCAGGATCATCAGGCACAACATGAGAATGAAGAATGGAAAGCGGATGGAAAATGTGGGCATGGCTATTCCGCCCCTCCGCTCATCGTCAATTGGGCGCTTTCTTTCGGGCGCACCAGTTGTCCCGGCTGATAGCTGGAAACGTTGCCGATGATGACGCGATCGCCTTCGGAGAGCCCAGACACGATCTCGACGTTGTTGTTGTCTTCCGCGCCGGTTTGCACGGTTCGCTGCTGCACCCGGTTCCGGGAATCAACCGCCAGAACAGCAGTGGAGTTGTGCCCTCGCATAATTGCGTTGATTGGAACTGTCAACCCGTCCGGATGGTTTTGCAACTGCAGGGCAACGTTGGCGTACATTCCCGGCTGAAGTTTGTAGGTGTCGTTGGGTACATCAATCTCGACCTGCATGGTACGCGTGGTTCGGTCAAGCGAGTCGGTGAACCGCGTCACCTTGCCGGTGAAATGCTCCGTCGTGGCCTGCACCATGACCTCGGCGGGTTGTCCGACGCGAACCAACGCAGCCAGCGATTCCGGCACCGGGATTCGCAGCCGTAGTACGTTGACTTGGGCGAGCTTTACCACCGGTGCCGAAGTGCTGTTCGACGTTCCGGCCTGGACCAGCGCGCCCGTATCGGCGTAGCGCCAGGTAACCACCCCATCAAACGGCGCAGTGATGCGCGTGTAGTCGGACATCGCCGATATCTGCCTATTGCTGGCCTGGGAAACCTCCAACTGCTGCCTTGCCGCGGAGAGCGCGGACTTTGCCGATTCGACCTGTGCTTCGGCGGCGCGGTCCTTGGCTTCGGCATCGTCCAACTCCTGCTGGGCGACCAAGCCCGGCCGGGCCCTGGAAGCCTCCGCCAGGCGCACGGCGTTGGCGTGCAGGGCTGTGTACTGTGCCTGGTCGCGCGCCACTTCATTCTGGGCCCGCTCGATTTCCTGTTGACTATGGCGTACGGCGGCCTGTGTGCCCTGCAACTCGGCAACGAGTTCCGGTACCTCCAGCACCGCCAGCACCTGTCCGGTCTTAACGCGGTCGCCGATGTCAACGTTGATCTTGCGGATGTAGCCGGCAACCTTGGCGTGCACCTCGATTTCCTGATAGGGGATAAACTCACCTGCCACGGAATAAGTGTTTCCGATGGAATTGCGCTTTACTGTGGCGACGGCGGCAGCGACGGCATCCCCGCCGCGAGTGTTTGATGGCACTCCGGCTCTTACCCTGCTTACGATCAGGAAGGCTATTATCAGGCACAACACGGCTGCGCCAAGCGCTAGCAGCTTGTGGTTGCGACGCAAATTCATGGATCTTCCTTTGCAACGGGAGAAGGCTCGAATCAAGCCATCTCACTGCGGGTATCAAAGCATTCTGCAGCGATGCCCGGGAACCAGATGGAACCGATGAAGATTATGACGAATGTGAGGCGGCGACCCCGGCCTGAGGATCCGGCGGCGGACGGAGAAAGCGATACAGATAAACCTGACCGGCTTGGGCGGGAAACGAAGCACAGTAGGCAGCTGCATAGCGTGTTCTTCGTGGCCGGGGGAGTAGACGAAACAGTACCGCGGCGAAGCATAACACGAGAAGATTACAAAACGATGGCCCGGTCGCTATCTTTCCACCGCTCAACCAAAGCTTGGCTGAGGTTGAGGTTTGAGGCTGTGGGGACTGCTGATATACCGCAACCTTGGCGTGAAGCGAGAATGCGAAGACCAATACGCACGCTGCCAGCAGCAGCAGCCGCCAGCAGGTCGGACTCAAAGGCTTGTCCGGGTCGGTCAGTGGAGGCATGTCCACGAGTCATTATACGTGGGAGCCGCGCTTTTGTAAGCGCTTCGCAGCGGAGTCTCCCGAAGACAGGCCTTCCGTCTGCTACACTCACCTGTTTCGTCAGGTAGACGAACGACGTAGTACATACCAGGTGAGGCACTTATGGAAATTAAGCTCGTGGGAGTGATCGGTGCGGGGACGATGGGCAACGGCATCGCCCATGTCTTCGCCAAAGGCGGTTACAAGGTTGTGCTGGCGGACTTGCAGCAGAGCTTTGTTGACCGCGGTCTGCAAACCATCAGTAAGAACCTGGAGCGCGAGGTTGCGAAGAACAAGCTGACCGCCGAACAGCGCGAGCAGGCGCTGGCGCGCATCGCAGGGGCCACCGACCGGAAGCGGCTGGCCGAGTGCGACTTCATCGTGGAGGCTGCGAGCGAGCGCCTGGAGATCAAGACGGAGCTGTTCCGCGATCTCGATGCCATGTGCCGGCCCGAGGTCATTTTGTCGTCCAACACCTCGTCGATCTCTATAACCAAACTGGCCGCCGTGACCCAGCGGCCCGACAAAGTCATCGGGATGCACTTCTTCAATCCCGTGCCGGTGATGAAACTGGTGGAAGTGATCCGCGGACTGGCGACTTCCGACGACACCTTCGCAATCGTCAAAACGCTCGCCGAGAGGCTGGAGAAGACGCCCGTGGAGGTGAATGATGCACCTGGGTTCGTCTCGAACCGTGTGTTAATGCCGCTGCTGAACGAGGCGATGTATGCCGTCATGGAAGGCGTGGCGACACCAGAGGCCGTGGATGAAGTCTTCAGGCTGGGGATGGCCCACCCTATGGGGCCGCTCACGCTGGCGGACTTCATCGGACTCGATGTTTGCCTCGACATCATGCGGGTGATGCAGGCGGGCCTCGGCGATCCGAAGTACCGGCCGTGTCCGCTACTGATCAAAATGGTCGATGCCGGATGGCTGGGACGAAAGTCGGGACGCGGGTTTTATCAGTACTGATTCTGACTTATTCCGACCGCGGCGCCAGCCAGCCGTCAATGTGAGGCCAAGTGTGCTTAGCTGCGCCGCTGCCTGCCATGATGCCGATGTGGCCGCCGGCGATGCGGAACAGCTCTTTGTCCTCGCTGCCAACTTTGGACATGATGGATTCGGACTGGCACGGTGGCGTGATGTGGTCGGCCTCGGCGATGACGGTTAGCAGATTAGCGCGAATGCGGCTCAGGTCCACACGCTCGCCGCGAACCACGAACTCGCCGCGCATCAGCTTGTCGCCTCGATAAAGGTCAACGATGAGCTGGCGGAAGGCGCCGCCGGCCAGAGGGACATTGTCCGTGACCCAGGTATTCATTGCGTGCCAGGCATCCACCACGCGAGGATCGTCAAGGTTGTCCCACAGCTTCAGGTAGTTGCTGATGTAATTTTCCACAGGCTTCAGCGCCTTGGCGCCGTAGTCGAGCATTTCGCCAGGCATGTTACCGAAGGTGGCCAGCATCTTGTCCACGTCGAAATAGCGCTCGTCAACCCAGCGGGCGAAGGTCAGGCCCTGTTTGTTGGAGAAGTCGAGCGGAGCGGTCAGCAGAATCAGGTTACGCAGGCCATCATCAGGCAGTAGGGCCGCATAGAGCGTGGCAAGAATCGCGCCGATGCACCAACCCAGCATGCTGAACTCCGCCGATTCGGAGAGCGCCTTCATCTTGCGGATGGCGCGCGGCATGTAGTCCAGCACGTAGTCGTCGAATCTCAGGTTCTTATCTTCCGGACCAGGCGCTCCCCAATCCAGCAGGTACAGGTCATATCCCCTGTTGACCATGTACTCGACGAAACTGTGACCCGGACGAAGATCGAGGATGTACGGCCGGTTCATCAAAGCAAAGACCAGCAGGAACGGAACGGGATGGCGCTTCTCTTTGGGAACGACCGGGACGTAACGGTAGAGCTTTGTCTTGTTGAGCGTCCAGACCAGCTCCTTCGGCGTCTGTGCGATCAGGGCTTTGGTGGTCATCACCTTGTTAAGGGTCTTCAGCCGCTCGGCGGCTTCAGTAAGCGGATCGGTGATAACCGGAGCTTCTGCCATCCTACTTTTTTCCTCTCTTCGCTGACTTGGTCTTCACTGCTCGCTTACGCGCCTGCGGCTCTGCTGCCGGCCGGGTTCGAGCCGCGGTCGCCGGTTTGCCGGCCAGGCGCTGAATGTTGTCCAGCTTCGCGTCCATGTCATCCAGGCGCATCTCGATGTTGGTCATACGCTCGGCAATTGAGACCACATCGGCGCGCGACGGCATCGATAGTTGCTCAAGCGCCTTAAGCATGGCTTTCTCGATCGCTTCACGAAATGGGGCAGAAACTGAAAGGTATGTGTCCAGCATGGTGCCGGTAGCCTGAGCATAGGCCTCGCTGTTCACCATGTCCACCATGGATTTGGCCCAAGCGTCCAGATAAGCGTCGCGCATCCCGCGCCACGGTTCCATGGGATCAAACCGCTTGCCGTTGTTGGTTGGTTCATCACCCATCGCGGCTCCTCTCTGCACGACGATACACCCAGAGACAGCCACGAGGGAACTCCCCCGGGCTTGTTGCGCCCGGTGTCATCCTTCGCGACTGCCTCACCCCAGATTCGACAGATGCCTTATCTAGTTCTTGCTGGTAAACGGCTGGGACGCGATGTTCAGAATCGATTTCTGCGTCTCAATCACGGCTTCCGCTCCGCGCTGGAACGTATCCACGATGACCGTTGCCGGCTCAGCAGCTGCGCCCAGTTGCTTCTTGGCGGCTGCAAACGCAGCGTTGTTTTGCTCGGAGGCGAATTCCAGGACCTTCTTCTGGGCTTCCACCGAGCGCTCGACCGACTTCTTCACCGTCGAGGTCACGCCGTCAACGATCTGCGAGTAGGCGTCGGCGCGCACCTTAGCAATGCCGGTAACGGACTTGGTCTGGTCGACAACCAGGTCGATGGCGCTCTTCTGGGTGTCAATGGCGGTTTGCACAGCCTGGCCGGCAATGTCCCACACGAAGGCGGGCGTTGGTACCGGTGAGTAGCTGAAGGCCTTCTTCCAGGCCCCAATGAACTCGGCCGTCTGCTCAGCGGCGAGGTCGAGGGTCTTCTTCTGCAGTTCGGCAATGCGCTCCACGCTGCCCAGAACCAGCGGTGTAATGGCATCCACGAATTCCGGCGCGGCGGCCGGCGCAACTTTCTTGCTTGACTTTGAGGTATTAGGCATGTTCTGCTCCTTTGGAGAACGGGTCGAATTCTTATGTTGCAGTTTATGCTGCGCTGCAACATGATTTATTGTTACTCCTTTCCAGCGGCGTGTCAAGAGCAAAATGAAAAAAAATAGCCCCTCTCCGCTCATCATCAAGAAGTACGAGAACCGGCGTCTTTACAACACTTTAACCAGCCAATACATCAACCAGGACCAGGTGGCGCAGTTGGTTCGCGATGGCTACGACGTTCGTGTCGTCGATGCCGCTACCGGGGAAGACATCACGCGGATGATTCTGGCTCAGATTGTGCTGGAGGACGCCAAAACCCCCGATTCAGTCTTTCCCCTGGACGTGCTGCGGCAGATGATTGTGGCCTCGGGCAAGGCCACGCAGGAAAGCGCATTGCGCTACATGAAGGCCATGCTGGACATGTACCAGAACGCCTATCGCGCTCTCACTCCGCCCCTGAATCCCTTCGAACTGCTGCAGGGCCGCTGGATGCAGTCTCCCGAGCAGGCAGGCACGTCAGCGGCCTCCGGTGGTGCCATCAGTTCGCCGGTCGGCGCTGCCACAGCTCCGGCAAACCCCAGCAGCAATGAGGTCGCGGAGCTCAAACGGCGCATCGGCGAACTGGAAGCCCAACTGAAAGAGCGCGTTCACAGCAAGGAACCTCGCCCCAAAAAATCTCGCCGCAAGGCTTGACGCACTGCGGCAAAGCGTCTAGTGTATTAGCGGCGCCCAGGCCACTCAGGTCTAGAAACTTGTCTCGATTCCCACAGGCGCCTTTTCCTTCCGAACCCGCCGGTCAGGAGCACTTATGCCTCCCTCTGAGTTAGACTCTGCTGTTCTGGATACGGAGCTGTCCGAAAAAACCACCGCAATGGATACCCCCAGCGTTCGAGCCAAACGGCGGCCTCTACGGGAAAGCGGGCTGCGCGGGAAGGTCGTGGTTATAACCGGCGCGGGAGCTGGAATTGGCCGCGCCACAGCGTTGCGCTTCGCGGAGGAAGGCGCGCGCATTGCTGCCTGGGATGTTTCCGCGAAGGCGGCGCATCAACTTGAATCTGCGATCAAGTGGGCGGGCGGCGAATCGCACTTCCAGGCTGTCAACGTTACCGAGTCCGGCGCCATTGAGGCCGCAGCGGCTGCTGTGGTCGACAGATGGCAGCGCATCGACATTCTCATCAACAATGCCGGAATCGTGCGCGACGCACAGTTGGTGAAGTGGAACGGCGGTGGACCTGAGTCCGTCATGTCGGAGGAAACCTGGGATGCCGTGATCGGCGTCAACCTGAAAGGCGTTTTCCTCTGCACTCGCGCCGTTGTCCCCCACATGATTCAAGCAGGTGGTGGCGTTATTCTGTGCGCCGCTTCAGTTGTCGGACTTCTTGGTAACTTCGGCCAGACGAACTACGTCGCCTCAAAGGCGGGGGTTATAGGAATGACCCGTACCTGGGCGCGCGAACTGGGAAAGTACAACATCCGCGTAAATGCCGTCGCGCCGGGATTCATTGCCACCGACATGGTCAGGGCCATGCCGGAAAAGGTCTTACAGGCCCTGGTCGCGCGCACGCCCCTGGGCCGTATGGGTACGCCGGAAGATGTGGCCAATACTTACGCCTGGCTGGCTTCGGACCAGGCCAGCTTCATCCATGGAGCGGTGATTTCCGTCGACGGCGGGGTCGTGCTGGGAACGTAGGAATACCCAGATAGAAACACGATTCTACATATGGTATCCGCCGTTGACGTTCAGCTCCTGCCCGGTGATGTAGTCCCCTTCCGCCGCGAGGAAGGCCGCCGCCTTCGCGATTTCCTCGGGCGCTGCGAACCTTCCCAAGGGAATTTTCGCCTTGATCTGCGCGGCAATTTCTTCCGGAATCGCGTCCACCATCTCTGTGGAGGTAAAGCCCGGCGCGATCGCGTTGGCGGTCACGTTGTACTTCGCCATCTCCAGCGCCAGGGTCTTGGTGAAGGCGATGATGCCGCCCTTGCTGGCGGAGTAGTTCGCCTGGCCAAAAGCGCCCATCTGGCCGACCACCGAGCTGATGTTGATGATGCGCCCGAACCTCTGGTTCATCATCGCCGGTACCGCCGCACTGGTGCAGTAGAACGTGCCGTTCAAATTGACGTTGATCACAGCTGCCCAGTCTTCTTCCGTCATCTTGCGCATGGTGCGATCGCGCGTAATGCCGGCGTTGTTCACCAGGATGTCCAGCCGCTGCCACTTTTCCACTACTTCCTTGACGATGCGCGCGGCCTCGCCCTTCTTGGCGACATCGCCCTGAACCAGCAGGCACTCGCCTCCCAACTCGCGAATTTCGTCGGCCGCGCTTTCCGCCTCCTTGACGCCTGAGCGGAAGTTCAGGGCAACCTTCGCCCCACGGCGGGCAAATTCCACCGCGATCGCGCGTCCGATGCCGCGCGAAGCTCCCGTGACTAATGCCACTCTTCCTTCCAATGACGTTGGCTGGTAATGTCCATCTCCACTTGCAAAGTTTGTCATTTCCTGACTCCTGTCTTCCGTACTGATACGCACAACCGCGGGATCGACCCGCATGACGACGTAGCCACCCACCGCGCCGGCGCCGAAGCCGGGCGCGAAAATCCGCATAGGCCGGTCAATCTTCCCTTCGCGCACCGCATCATGCACGGCCATGAGGATGCTGGCCGAAGATGTATTACCCACGCGCTCGATATTGAAATAGATCTGCTCACCCTTGATCCCGGCCTCTTCCGCCAGCGTCAGGACCATGTTTTTGTTGGCCTGGTGAGGGACAACCAGTTCAATCGAATCAATAAGCGGGCCATTCCCGTTGGGACCAGGAAGCATAGCCAGCTCGCCCATCATCTCCTTCAGATAGCGCGTGACCAGGGACTTCACCTCCGGTCCGTAGACCGTAATGTTGTTGTCGAAGTCGGGGTTAGGCCAGATGATGGAATTCACCTCCGACCACGGCCCGCTGGCGTAGGTCTGGAAGATTTCGATGTCCGAAGGTGCTCCTTCCGGCGCGGGAGCCACCACTACCGCGGCTGCCCCATCGCCGAAAATCATGCGCGAGGTGCGGACCGTCCCGATCTTGTCGGAGAACTTCTCGGCGCAGACCAACAACACCGGCCGTTCGATCTCCTGCAACAGGCGGACCGCTTCGGCCATACCGTAGGGCATCCCCGCGCAAGCAGCAACGATGTCGCACGACGTATGCGTCTGCATCAATCCCAGCTCACCAGAAAGCCAGGTCGCCACCGACGGAATGAGCTTCGTACTGGTGCACGTACAGAACAGAACAGCGCCAATTTCCGATGGACGCCGGCCGGATTTCTGCATGGCCCGCTTAGCGGCGATCAAGGCCATATCTTCCAGCGGCAACTGCGTGTAGCGCCGCTGCTCGATGCCAGTCTTGTCGCTGATCTCCTGCGCGGACATGCGCGACCAGCAGTATGCATGGTTTCGAATCAGGTCGGCATTGCTGCACACTACCTCGCCCTCATAGACGGCGATGGCTTCAAACCGGGGCAGGACCTTGAATCGCTTGTTGACCTCGACCGGAGGGTACGGCTTGATCGGCTGACTCAGCGCCAGCGTGTCGGGCCGTAACGTCGGGAACTGCCGCACCCGCGGGCCCCAGGTTTCGTCCTGCTTTACGCGCTGAATGAAGCGCAGTACATCCTCGTTCCGGGGATGGAAAACCACCACATAGTCGTCGTCTTTGAGCTGGGAGATTTCCGTTACCGCACTGGTGGCCGGGTCCCACGGATACTGGTTATGAAGAATCATGCACTGCCGCATAAGGGCTTCGAGTTCGGGAACCGGATGCAGACAGTCGATGACGTCTTCGTAGGTGTACCGCAGATAGTCGGGATCGTAGGTGAGCAAG
>Ga0335082_10006399_pt1 | contig 12850 bp, 15 predicted proteins | sample Lox_Sample_41_FD_206718 | JGI IMG/M metagenome (GOLD analysis project Ga0335082, IMG submission 206718) | Soil microbial communities from Loxahatchee National Wildlife Refuge, Florida, United States - Lox_Sample_4.1 | ecosystem: Environmental > Terrestrial > Soil > Wetlands | place: USA... | reverse complement strand
TCCGAAGGGCTATGGCGCGGCCGCCCTCCTCGTCGTAGGCTCCCTCGGGTTTGCGGTCTCGCGGGGAATCCAGCGCATGCACCGAAGCTCCGACGCCACGCCGCGTTGCAGGAAAACGCGTCTCCTTGCGCTCTTTCTGCCGGTCGGGCTCGTCGGCTGCATGCAGCAACCCCTGGACCAGCAGCCACAGCCGAGCACCGCTGCGCCGGCTTGCAAGGAAGAAGCGCGGCGGCTCGGCTTCAACGTGCTCGATGTGGGAACGCCGATCCCCGCGGCGGACGGAACGGAGGACGTGCAGATCCTGGTCCAGTGGGCCGATGGCGGGGCCGTTCACATCCGCTGCCGCTACGATCGCCGGTACGGCGTGACGCTGGGCTAGGTAAGCAGTTACGCGGTGCCGGGCGTCTTGCGCCTCTCGCGCTCCTGCTCGCGTAGCTTGAAGCGCTGGACCTTTCCGGTCTCGGTTCTTGGAAGGGATGGGACGAACTCGATCGCGCGCGGATATTTGTAGGGCGCGATCTCCGACTTCGCGAATTCCTGCAGCTCCTTCACGACGGCACCGTCGGGCGCGATGCCCGGGCGCAGCACCACGAATGCCTTCACGATCTCGCCGCGGCTCTCGTCGGGCGAGCCGATCACCGCGCATTCCTGCACCTTCGGATGGTCGAGGAGCGCGGCCTCTACCTCGGGACCGGAGATGTTGTAGCCGGCGCTGATGATCATGTCGTCGGTGCGCGCCTGATACCAGAAATAGCCATCCTCGTCGCAGCGATAGGCGTCTCCCGTCAGGTTCCAGCCGTCGCGCACGTATTTCCTCTGCTGCTCGACGTTGTCGAGATAGCGGCAGCCCGTGGGCCCACGCACCGCAAGCCGCCCCACTGTCCCCGGCGGCAGCGGCGCGCCGCTCTCGTCGACGACGCGAGCGCGATAGCCGGGAATGGGCTTGCCGGTAGCGCCAGGCCTGATCTCCTCGCGCGCGGAGGAGATGAAGATGTGCAGGAGCTCGGTCGAGCCGATGCCGTCGATGATCTTGATCGCCGTTGCGCGCAGCCAGGCCTCGAAGACCGGAAGCGGCAAGCTCTCCCCGGCGGAGACGCATTCGCGAAGGCTCGCGAGGTCATGCTTGGACGCGAGATCGGCCATCGTCCGGTAGGCCGTCGGCGCCGTGAAAAGGACGTTTGCCCGATGCCTGCCGATCGCCTCGAGGAGGGTATCGGGGCTGGGCTTCTCGATCAGCAGGGTGGACGCGCCCACGCGCATCGGGAACAGCACGAGCCCGCCCAATCCGAAGGTGAAGGCAAGCGGCGGGCTCCCGCAGAAGAGATCGGTCGACCGCGGCTTCAGCACATAAGGAGGGAAGCAGTCACAGGCCGCGAGGATGTCGCGATGGAAATGAAGTGTGCCCTTCGCTGCTCCAGTTGTGCCGGAGGTGAAGGCGATGAGGGCGACATCGTCATGGGAGGGGATGAAATTCGTGAACTCCGCCGTCTGGCGCGCCATGCGGGCCTCGAGGCCGTCAGCGCTTTCGGTATGAAAGATAACCGGTGAAACGAGGTGTAGGAATTGTTCCACGCTGATTTTAAGATCACCATATAAATGGCTGTCACATAATGCGAATTTTATGTCTGCCTTCTTCAGAATATAGGTGAGCTCTCTGGCCCGGAGGAGCGGCATGGTCGCGACCGCAATGCCGCCGGCCTTGAGCACGCCGAACCAGCAAGCCACGAGCATGGGGTTGTTGGCAGCGCGAAGCAGCACCCGGTTTCCCGGCACGAGTCCGAGGTCGCGAACCAGGACGTTGGCGATGCGGTTGGCTTTCTCCAGGAGCTCGCCGTAGGTCCAGACGGAGTCGCCGGTGCGCAGGCATGGACGGTCCCGGAAACCGCGCTCGACCATGCGATCAAGGAGCTCAACGGCGGCGTTGAGGCGCTTGGGATAATTGAGTTCGGGGATGGTCCCAAATTCCAGCGCGGGCCATAACTCCGGCGGCGGCAGGTGGTCGCGCGCAAAACCGTCGGCGTAGGCGCTGGGATCGAGCGGCCCCGCCGGATAGGTCACGTCGTGGTCTCCGCCAGGGCGGGCATCGGCATTTCGACGGCGACGCTGTTCGAGGGCAGGCTGTGCCGCCCGGAGCTGTCATAGGCCATGACGTGATAAGTGTAACGCAATCCGCCGAGCACCGTGCGGTCCAGGAACTTGGGGCTCTTGACCGCTTCGGCCACCGTCGCGGCACCGCTGTCCTCTGCGCGAAACACGTCGTAGCCGGCGATACCGCTGCCGACCGCTGGCCGCCAGCTCAGCCGGATCTGCCCCGCCTCGAGCTTGAGCGCCAATCCCGCACCCTCCGCTCCCCAAACGGGACCGGTGCCGCTACGGTCCTCCCGCGGCGCCTGAATCGCGCCCTTGGGCCAGAGGAAGCAGCTCACGAGGCGGAAGTTCTCGTCGAGATTCTTGCAGACGTTGCAGTAGATGCAGCGGACGATCTTTTCGGGCCGGCCCTCCTCAACCTTGCGCACCCAATCCGGATCGGAGAGGAGCTGGCGCGCCATGCCGATGAGATCGGCTCTTCCCTCGATCAGGAGCCGCTCGGCCTCCGCGGGATCGCTGATCTTGCCGACGGAGACGACGGGCGTCGCATAGCCCTTCTCATTGATGTAGCGCTTGATCCCGGCGGCGAGCTCGGCGTGAGGGAGCGGTGGATACCAGTCGCCGGGCATGCAGCGATCGCCGGAGTAGCCGGTATAGGGGTAGAGCGGCTGGCCCGGCTTATGCACGGCGTCCTCGAATTTGCCCCCGACGGAAAGCGAGATGTAATCGACGCCGAGCTGAGCCATGCGGAGCGCAATCCGCTGTGCGTCCGGAAGCGCGTAGCCGTCCTTGATCGCTTCCTCCGCGAGGAAGCGTACGCCCACGGGGAAATCCCCGCCCACTCGTTCGCGTACCCGCGCCATTACGCGGCCGAAGAGGCGGAGCCGCCCTTCCAGAGTGCGGCCGTCATAGCGGTCGCGGCGAGGATTGTGGCGCGAGAGGAAGGAGGAGAGCGTATAGGCGTGGGCGGAATGGAACTCGACGCCATCATAGCCCGCCTCGCGGGCGCGCGCCGCGGCGTCCCCGAACTGCTCGACGATCCGGTCGATCTCATCGAGGCTGAGGCTGTCGATCTTTTGCCGCCAGCCCGAGCGCGCGACCTTCATGAAATGGATGATCTGCGGCACGATCTTGGAGTCCGAGGCGCCGCGCACCCGGCGCACGAGCTCGCGATGGCCGGGGATGTAGTCGTCGCGCGAGAGCCGCAGCAGCGGGCCGGACTTGCTGTCGTGGACTGCGGTTGCCTCCACGACGATGAGGCCGACATGTCCCTCGGCATAGCGGGCATAACGGTCGAGCACGGCCTCGTTGACGTAGCCATCCTCGCCCGAAAGTCGCGTCACCATGGCCGGCACGACCACGCGATTCGGGAGCTGCATGCCCTTGATGGCAAGGGGCTCGAGGAGCCTCATGCCTTCGCTCCCGCGAGTACCTGGCTCGCGATGACAAGCTTCTGGATCTCGGTCGTGCCCTCGTAGATGCGGAGCGCGCGGATCTCGCGGTAGAGCCGCTCGACCGGTACGCCGCGCATGACGCCGAGGCCGCCGAAGAGTTGTACCGCCCCATCGATCACGCGCTGCGCCGCCTCCGTCGCGTACATCTTGGCCATGGCTGCCTCGCGCGTGACGCGCTCGGCGACGCAATCCTTCGTCCAGGCGGCTCGATAGACGAGGAGCGCCGCCGCATCGATCTCCGTCGCCATCTCCGCAAGGCGCAACTGCGTCGCCTGGAATTCCGCGAGCTTCTTGCCGAAGGCCTCGCGAACGCCCGCGCGCGCGACCGCCTCGTCGAGAGCGCGTCGTGCGAAGCCCAGCGCGGCCGCGCCGACTGTCGCGCGAAAGACGTCGAGGGTTGCCATCGCGATCTTGAAGCCGTCGCCGGGATTGCCGAGGAGATGGCTTGCGGGCACGCGGCAGTTCTCGAATGCGAGGGTGCCGAGGGGGTGGGGCGCGATCACGTCGATGCGCTCGGCGACGCGGAGACCGGGCGTCCCGGCATCCACCACGAAGGCCGAGAGCCCCTTGGCTCCGGGCGCCTCGCCGGTGCGTGCGAAGACGACGTAGTGATCGGCGATCCCCGCATTTGAGATCCAGGTCTTGCGGCCCTCGAGGAGGAAATGGTTGCCGTCCCTGCGGGCGCTCGTGCGCAGCGCCGCCACGTCGGAGCCGCCCTCGGGTTCCGAGAGCGCGAAGGCGGCGATCCGCTGTCCTGCCGCCACCGGCGGCAGATAGGCCGCCTTGAGTTCGGGCGTGCCGAAGAGCGAGATGGCGCCGCTCCCGAGGCCTTGCATCGCGAAGGCGAAATCGGCGAGGCCGGAGTGCCGCGCGAGGATCTCCCGCGCGAGGCAAAGCGTGCGCACGTCGAGCCGCTCGTCGAGGCCGCCACGGTCCGCGGAGACGCACGCCCTGAGCCAGCCGGCCTCGCCCAGGAGCCGCACAAGGGTGCGGCAGGTCCCATCGACGTCGCGTTCGTCCTCGCCTTCGTGCGGCGCCACGACGCGCCGCGCCCAGTCCTCGAGTCGCTCCGCGAAGTCGCGGTGCCGCGCCTCGAAGAAGGGCCAGGCGAGGAAGCTGCGGTCGGGCATCAATTGCCCTCGAAGATCGGCGAGCGCTTGGCGACGAAGGCCTCGTAGGCGCGGCGGAAGTCCTGGGTCTGCATCGCCAGCGCCTGGGTCTGAGCCTCGGCCTCGATCGCCTGCTCGATGCTCATGTTCCACTCCACGTGCAGCATTCGCTTGGTGAGGCCATGCGCGAAGGTCGGGCCTTGCGCGAGGCTCTCGGCCATCTCGGTCGCCTCGCTCAAGATGGCATCGGGCGCGGAGAGGCGGTTGAGGAACCCCCAGCGCTCCGCCTCCTCGCCGCCGAGGACGCGGCCGGTATAGAGAAGCTCGGCGGCGCGGCCTTGGCCCACGATCCGCGGCAGGATCGCGCAAGCGCCCATGTCGCAGCCCGCGAGCCCCACGCGCACGAAGAGGAAGGCGATCTTGCTGCGCGCGGTGCCGTAGCGCAGGTCGGATGCCATCGCGAGAATGGCGCCGGCGCCCGCGCAGACGCCGTCGATAGCCGCGACGATCGGCTGCGGGCAGAGCCTCATCGCCTTCACGACCTCGCCGGTCATGCGCGTGAACTCCAGGAGGCCCCGCATGTCCATCTTGGTGAGGGGGCCGATGATCTCGTGAACGTCGCCGCCGCTGCAGAAATTGCCGCCGGCGCCCGTGAGCACGACGGTCTTCACGTCCGTGACCTGCGCGAGGGCGCGGAAGAGACCTCGGAGCTCGGCATAGCTCTCGAAGCTAAGGGGGTTCTTGCGGTCGGGACGGTCGAGGGTGATCGTGGCGACCGGCCCGTCGACGCTCCAGCGGACGTGCTTTGCCTCGATCTCGCTGCCTTTCATCGCTTTGCTCCCGCTGCGGCGAGCGACTGCTTTAGCTTGCCGAGCAGCTCCATAAGATGCGCCATCTCGGCGCGGGTGAGGCCGGACATGAGCGCGTCCACCCATTGCTCGTGGATGGGCGTCATGGAATCGAAGAAGCGCTTGCCGGCGGCGGTGAGCTTGATGCGCAGGCTCCGCCGGTCGCCGGGCTCCGTCGAGCGGCTCACGAGCCCCTCGTGCACGAGCGCGTCGGTGAGGCCGGTAACGTTGCCGTTCGTCACCATGAGGCGCGAGGAGAGCTCGCCCATGGTCAGGCCGCGGGGCGCGCGGTCGAGCTGCGAGAGCAGGTCGAAGCGCGCGAGCGTGGTCTCGAAGCGCTCGCGGAGCCGCTGGCGCACCTCACGCTCGATGAGCGTCGTGCAGGTGAGAAGGCGGAGCCACACCTTGAGCTCGAGCTTGCTGTCGGAGGCGAGCGCGCTCTCCCGGTCGGGCGGCGGCGCTTGCATCGCGTGCTCGCTCACGGCATCGCCTCTCCGCCGGCCACCGCGATCGCCTGTCCCGTGATGGAGGCGGCGGCGGTGGAGCTCAGGAACGCGATCGTCGCCGCGACGTCCTCCGGTCTCACCAGGCGACCCATGGGATTGGCCGCCGCGAGCTCCGCGCGGGCGGCATCCGCGCTGCGCCCGGTCTTGGCCGCGATGGTCGCGACCGCCCTCTCCAGGAGCTCGGTCTCGGTATAGCCGGGGCAGACGGCATTGACGGTGACGCCACTCTTGGCGATCTCCAGCGCAAGCGCGCGCGTCATGCCCACGAGCCCGTGCTTGGCCGCGCAATAGGCGGCGACATAGGCATAGCCGCGCAGCCCCGCCGTCGAGGCGACGTTGACGATACGGCCGCTCTTAGCCGCGAGCATCGCCGGCAATACCGCCTGGGTGCAGAGGAAGGCGCCCGTGAGATTGATGCGGAGCATCCGCTCGAAGAGGTCGAGGCCGGTCCGCGCGAAGGGCGCGCTCTCAGCGGCGCCCGCGTTGTTGACGAGGATCGCGACGGGACCGAAGCGGGCAGAGGCGGACGCGAAGGACGAGGCGACGGCCGCCGGCTCGGTCACGTCCAGCGCTTCCGCGGCGGCCGTGCCGCCCGCCGCGGCGATCGATTTCGCGACCGCATCGAGGCGCTCGCGGCGCCGGCCCATCAGCGTGACCCGGGCACCTCGCCGCGCGAACTCGCCTGCGGCGGCGGCGCCGATGCCGCTTCCGCCGCCCGTCACCACGGCGTGGCCGCCCTCGATACTTCGAGTCTCCGGCTTCTGCACCCGCGTGATCCCGCACCGGAAATAGTTTAGGCCTAAAGCAAATTACGCCGGGGTGGCGGCGCTGCCAAGCGCCCGCGGATTCCCGCGGATTTTGCGAGATTCCCGGGCGATTGCAGGGACGGCATGGTTTCCAAACGCTAAACTATTCTTAGGTATTTCGGTCCAGGATGTCGGCTAACCCGTCTGGAATGGATAGAGCGGCGGCACGGCGACCATGTCTTCGATCTTCATGATATCGGCATTGCTGAGCTTCTTCGGAGGCATATTGGCGATCGTCGTCAATGTGCTGCGCTCCTTCATGGAGGTCTACGCGACCACGCCCAAGTTGGGCGACGCATTGCACTTCGTCTTCGGGATCGATTCGTACACCGTGCGCCTCATCCCGTGGACCCAAGTGCAGGATCTCACCCTCTTGCTGTTGCAGCAGCCGCTCTGGGCCTCGCTCTTCGGCCTGGCGCTGATCCTGGCATTCCTTTCCAAGCTCACGGCGAGACCATCGCAGCCGGCCTGACGCCGGTCACGCTTTCTTAGGGCTGCCGGTGCTGTGCTGGCGGCCGATCGCCGTGCCGAGGGCGCCATGAGCCTCGATGCCATCTTCAGCCGCCGCCGCTTCGAATCCCCTTACGTAAAGGCACGGGAGGATGTAGGCCCAATCTCCGTCCTCTGGGCGCTGCTCTTCGGGCCGGCCTACTACTGGCGGAAGCGGGCGCCGGTGGAGGCCTTGATTTATTTCCTCTTGACGGTGCCGATGGTTGGTCTCGCGGAAATTGCCGAGGCCGCGGGCTTTCCCGACAGCATCGACCTTGGGGTCGTGATCTGGATCGCCTTCGCCGTGGCGGCGCCGGCGTTGCTCGCGGCGTGCTACTTGCGCAAGGGCTGGGTGGAAGTCTCCGCGAGCGAGATCGGCGGCGATGCTGACTTCTCGGAAGCCGCGGAAGACGAGCGTTACGCCGCCGCGATCCGGCGCCACCTCGAGAGCTCCGCCCGGCGCTAACCGGGCTAAGAGGTCTTGTCCTCGGAGAATGCCTTATAGGCAGTGATGGTGAAGGTGTCCTTCACACCCGGTAGGGTCTGGAGCTTCTCCACCACGAAGTGGCCGATGTCGGCATCGTCGGGCAGGTAGCATTTCATCAGCAGATCGTACTGGCCCGAGGTCGAATAGACCTCGGACACCTGCTCCATGCTCAGCACCGCCTCATCCGCGACCTTGTAGGCCTTGCCGAGCTCGCACTTAACCATGACGAAGATGGTCTTCATCGCGGCGCTCCCGATGAATCCGCCGAGCAGTATTCTACTCAGGCACCAGCGATCCGCACAGGGCGGCGGAGGAAGGCCGGCAGGTCGTCGCCGAATCCCACGACGCGTGACTCACTCTCGCCGCCACGGGCACGATGGGGCGCCGCTGCCTCGCGCTGCGCCGCGAGCCGGATCGGCGGGATATCCCCGGCGGGCTCCGTTGCAAGTCCATCCTCGGGCCGCACCGGGCGAGGCTCGGGCCGGGGGATCGGCGCCATCCGCGGGGCCTCCGGAGCTTCGACGGCGGGAGCGCGCTCGCGCGGCCGCTCGTCGCGGCGGCGCTCCCGGCGGCCGCCGCGCTCGCGACCGCGCTCATCGCGGCCTCTGCCGCGGCCGCGCCGCCGGCGGCCATCGCCCTCCTCCATGCTGAGCTCGAGGGCGGGGATGTCGTCGAGACCGCTGCGCGGGATGGACTTCCGGATCAGCGCCTCGATCGCCGAGACGGCCTTGCCGTCCTCCGGCGTCGCGATGGTGTAGGCGCAGCCGGGCTTGCCCGCGCGTCCCGTGCGGCCGACGCGATGGACATAGTCCTCGGCATGATGCGGCACGTCGAAATTGAAGACGTGCGAGAGGCCCTGCACGTCGAGGCCACGCGCAGCCACGTCGCTCGCGACCAGAAGCTGCACCTCGCCGTTCTTGAAGCGCTCGAGCGTCTCCGTGCGCTTCGACTGCGGCATGTCGCCGTGAAGGGCGGCCACGTTGAACTCGTGCTTGGCGAGGGACCTGTAGAGGATGTCCACGTCGCGCTTGCGGTTGCAGAAGATGAGCGCGTTCTTGACGTTCTCGTGGCGCAGCAGGCGCCGGAGCGTCTCGCGCTTGTCGAGCTCGCCCACGACGAGGAGCGCCTGAGTCACGGTCTCCGCCGGCGAGGCCGGCGGCGCCACCGAGATTTCCTTGGGATTGAGGAGGAACGCGTCCGCGAGGCGGCGGATCTCCGGCGGCATGGTCGCGGAGAAGAAGAGCGTCTGCCGGATCCGCGGAATGAGACTAACGATTCGCTCGACGTCCGGGATGAAGCCCATGTCGAGCATGCGGTCGGCCTCGTCGATCACGAGGATCTTGACGTCCGAGAGCAGGATCTTGCCGCGCTCGAAGAGGTCGATGAGCCGGCCGGGCGTCGCGATCAAGACGTCGACGCCGCGATCGAGCTTCTTCTCCTGGTCGGTGAAGCTCTCGCCGCCGATGAGGAGCGCCATGCTGAGCTTGTGGTACTTGCCGTAGACCTCGAAGCTCTGCGCGACTTGCGCCGCGAGCTCGCGGGTCGGCTCCAGGATCAGCGAGCGCGGCATGCGCGCCCGCGCGCGTCCCGCCGCGAGGATTTCGATCATCGGAAGCGTGAAGCCGGCGGTCTTGCCCGTACCGGTCTGCGCGCAGCCGAGCACGTCGCGTCCCATCAGGACGTAGGGGATCGCTTGTTCTTGGATCGGGGTCGGGGTCTCGTAGCCGGCGTCACGCACGGCTTGAAGGACTTCGGTCGAAAGGCCGAGATCGGCAAAACTCATCGGCGCGTACTGCCTGCCATGCACGTGAATCCTCTTTGGGTGCGGCCCTTATTTGGCCCTATATCCTTAAATGTCAATTAGTTTCGGGTCGGTTTGGTGACGGCGCCCATGCGCGGGCCGCCGGGCACCTCTGCCGAATGACGGATCGGGCGCCGCAATCGGGCCTTGAGCGAGGCGAGGGATTCGCGCCAAGATGAAGTTATGACTGAGAAAATCCCGCTTTTGCTGTTGCCGGGTCTACTCTGCGATGAAGCGCTCTGGCACCGGCAAGTCGAGGGGCTCGCGGACATCGCGGATCCTCGTGTCGCCGACCTCACCAAGGACGACTCGCTTGCTGGCATGGCCCGCCGGGTTCTTTCCCAGGCCCCGGAACGCTTTGCTCTTGCTGGGCTTTCCATGGGCGGCTACCTCGCGCAGGAGATCATGCGGGAGGCGCGGGAACGGGTGGTAAAGCTCGCGCTCCTGGACACGTCCGCCCGCGCGGACACCCCGGAGCAGACCGCACGCCGGCGCGGTCTCATCGAGCTCTCTCAGAAGGGCGAGTTCAAGGGTGTGACGTCACGGCTGTTTCCGACCTGGGTCCATCCGGCACGCTCCGAGGATGCGGCGCTCGTGGAAACCGTCGCGGGCATGGCGAAGCACGTGGGGAGGGACGCCTTCGTGCGTCAGCAGACGGCGATCATGGGCCGGCCCGACGGCCGCGAGGACCTCCGACGCATCGGCATTCCCACCCTCGTCCTCTGCGGAAGGCAGGATGCGGCGACACCGCTCCCCCTCCACGAGGAGATTGCCGGTCTCGTCCCCGGTGCGCGACTCCAAGTGATCGAGGACTGCGGCCACCTCACGACGCTGGAGAAGCCGGTCTCCGTCACCGCCGCGCTCCGGCAATGGCTGCTGGCCTGACCTAAGTCAATGCGGCCGCTGAGGCCGCAGCCCATCAATGGCGTTGCACCGCAGCAGGAGCGACGCCATGACCATCGACCGGGCCGTAATGGCTTTCGCGGGGCTAGTCGTCCTCGCAAGCGCGATCCTCACGCTCTGGCACAGCAGCTACTGGCTACTGCTGACAGCTTTCGCGGGAGCGAACCTAGTTCAGGCGGCTTTCACCGGGTTTTGCCCGGTCGCCAGGCTCTTCAAGCTGCTGGGGATGAAGCCCGGCACCGCCTTCTCCTGAGGCGGGGGCAGACGATGAAGCGGATCCTCGCGGCCGTCGACGGCTCCGAGCGGGCGCTCAAGGCGCTCGAATTCGCAACGCGCCTCGCCGGCGAGACGAAGGCGGGCTTGACGATTCTCACGGTCACCCAGGAGATGCCCATCTCGGATCGGGCGCTTCGGGAATACGCGAAAGCAGAACACCTCGCCGCCGCCTGGGGCGATCTCTCGGAGGCACGCGCGACGGAAATCCTGAGCGCTGCAGAGGCGCATATCCCTGCGGGCGGACCTCGAGTGCAACCGGAGTGGCGCGTCGGCGACCCTGCGGCGGAAATCCTGCGCTTTGCGAAGGAGGCCGCAGTGGACGCGATCGTCATTGGCCATGCCGGTCATAGCCGCCTCGTGGGCGTGCTGCTCGGAAGCGTCGCGCTCAAGGTGGTGACGCACGCTTCCTGTCCGGTCGTGGTAGTGCCGGACTAGAGGGTCCTCGCCCCGATCCATGGACAGCGGAGGCTCGCCGTCGCAGAGTTGCGCGGAGGAGAGGAGGCGCGAACATGGCGACGATCTATGTGGCACGCAGCAGCAAGCTCGGCAAATGGGCTTCGGACGTGGGGCTCAGCAAGCACGTCTACAAGGTCGGCGTGACCGAGGAGCCCGTGAAGCCGCTCGTCGCGGCCGGTTGGGCCGGTGAGATGGATTGGACGCTGGCGAAGCAGCAGCCGGTCGAGAATCTGGGCGAGGCCGAGGCGATCGAGCGCCTCGCGCGCAAGGAAAAGCTCATCGATCCGAACCTCTATCCGAAGCTCAAGGGCGCCACGGGCGTCTTCAAGGTGCTGCCGGCGCATGTCGAGAACCACATCCTCGTGCGACGCGCGCTCGCGGGAGAGGCCGACCGCGTCGAGTTGAAGCTCAAGCCTGCGGATTTCGCGGATTATCTGATCGGCAATGCGATCAAATGAAACGGCAGCTGCCGAAAGGCTTGCCAGCGGCGCGTTCGGGGTGAAGAATCCCCTTCATGGCTGAGAAGACGGATTGGGAAATACCGCAGGAGGCGCGGCCGCGGCCGGAGGACTACACCTTCGATCTCGACCGCGCGCTCGCCTCGGTGCTGCGCCTCGAGGCGAAGGTGCCGCAGGACGCGTTCTCCGCGGCGACGCTCGGGACGGAGCGCGCGGGAAACGCTGTGCTCATCCGCGAGAGCGGCCTCGTCCTAACGATCGGCTATCTCATGAGCGAGGCCGACACCATCTGGCTCTATTCGAGCGACGGCCGCGCGCTTCCAGGCCACGCGCTCGCCTACGACTATGAGACCGGCTTCGGGCTGGTGCAGGCGCTGGGGCGCCTCGAGGTGCCGGCGCTGGCGCTCGGCAGTGCGGCCGAGCTCGCGGTGGGCGAGCCAGTCGTAGTCGGTGGCGCCGGCGGCAGGCGGCGCGCGCTCGCGGCCCAGGTGGTGGCGCGGCGCGAGTTCGCGGGCTATTGGGAATACCTCCTCGACGAGGCGCTCTTCACCGCGCCGGCGCATCCCAACTGGGGCGGCACGGCCGTGATCGCGCGCGACGGCATGCTCGCGGGCATCGGCTCGCTCTTCGTTCAGCAGTCGATCGACGGCGGACCCGCGCAGGACCTCAACATGATCGTGCCGATCGACGTGCTGAAGCCCGCGCTCGACGACCTCCTGACCTACGGCAGGGTGCGGCACCCTCCGCGTCCCTGGCTCGGAATCTACGCCGCCGAGGCAGAGGGCCGCGTCGTCGTAGTGGGCCTCTCTCCGCGCGGTCCCGCTCAGCAGATCGGCGTGCGCAAGGGCGACGTGATCCTCACGGTCGGAGACACGGAGGTGACGAGCCTCGCGGACCTCTATCGCAAGGTCTGGGCACTCGGCGCCGCCGGCGTCGAGGTGCCGCTCACGCTCGCGCGCGACGACCGCCCGCGGCTCGCCGCGATCAAATCGGCGGACCGCACGCAATTCCTGAAGCAGCCGCGCCTGCCGCAGGCGTGAGAACGCGGCGGGAATATCGCCTAAAATCCCCGGCATCGATTTCGGCGTTAACGCCGGCTTAACGCCGAGCCCGCACTTTCGTGGCGTCGGACCCTAATGAGGAGCGGACCGCCCGTCGCGAGCCGCTTA
>Ga0335082_10006398_pt1 | contig 12850 bp, 5 predicted proteins | sample Lox_Sample_41_FD_206718 | JGI IMG/M metagenome (GOLD analysis project Ga0335082, IMG submission 206718) | Soil microbial communities from Loxahatchee National Wildlife Refuge, Florida, United States - Lox_Sample_4.1 | ecosystem: Environmental > Terrestrial > Soil > Wetlands | place: USA: Florida... | reverse complement strand
GTTCACTCCACTCACCCTCCAGTAGTAGTAGGTGTAACTTGTCAGCGAGGGAAGTTGTCTCGAGGTCATGACAAGTGTGGAATCATTGAAGATCAGCGAAGTAAAGAGAGAATCCGTGGCAACCTGGAGAAAGTAGCTTGTCGCATTCGCCGACAGAGTCCAGGAAAGCGTGACCGGCGAGGTCTGAACGGTCATCCCGTAGGTCGGAGAAATCGGTGACGGAGCCGACGGAGGGGGAAGAGCCGTAAGGAACTCGACGTTATCGAGATAGTACATGACGTTAAATCGTGTGTAGTTCTGAATACAGATGCGGTCGATAACGTAATTGTTCGGATCGAGCTGACTCATCGGCACAGAGATGAGTGCCCATTGGTTGAGGGGAACATTTTCCTGAAGGATGTTCGGAAAAAGATCGCCACGATCGTTATAACAGTAAACATTCAGGACTAACCCCGGAGTCGTATTGTAGATGGCAAACTGCAGTTGGGAATATTGTTGGGGGACCACATGAACCGGGGATCCTATCGGGCCGCTCCGTGCGCTGAAAGCAGCCCATGCTGACTGCGATGTCCTCAAGGAATATAGCCCGGCATAGACCTGGTCGGTACTATTATAGAGGTTCAACGCTCCCCACGAAGTATCACGCCACGGCTGTACCAGTGAATCACGATAAATCCAGATGGACGGCACGCCAGGCGGGGTGACAACTGTGACGTTGATCGAGGGAGTCGTGGACACATTTCCCGATGGATCCGTTGCCCTGGCCGCGACTGATTGAGAACCGCTCAAGCCAATGGTATTCCACGCTAATGTGTACGGCGCAGAGTTGACAGTGCCCACAATCGAACCATTGACAAGGAACTGTACACTTGCGACCCGGACGTTGTCTGATGCCGTTGCCGAGAGTGTGACTGCCCCTGAGACGGTATCTCCATTTGAGGGAAAGGTGAGAGCCACAACGGGTTTAGTGTTGTCAGTTATCGCGTGGACACTAATGGTTGGCGTGATTGCACTATTCCCTGAACCGTCCGTCGCTCTTGCTGCAAGCGTTTGGATTCCACTCAGACCCGTCGTGTTCCATGCGAAGGAATATGGCGAATAGAAGTCCGTTGCTGCAACAGCGCCGTTGACAAGGAGCTGGACATTCGCAATTCCCACATTGTCGGATGCGGTTACGTTTACGGTCACAGTCCCTGCCACCGAATCGCCGTTCGTCGGATAGGTCATCGCAACAACCGGTTTGACCGTATCCGGAGGGAGGGTGCCCGAACCCCCTACGGCACTCTTCACCCATTGCAGGAGCTGATCCGGCGGATTCGCGTTTGTGGCGTATCCAATCCCCAGATGCCACACACCGACACCGCCGAAGCCTCCATTCTTCAGCGTATCGACCTTTGCAAGTATGCTCGCCTGATTTTCATAACTGTAAAAGTGCTGTGTGCCGTTTCCATCAGTATACCCGAGCCATGGCACTTGTGCGACAGCATCCCAATTCGGGGAAACGCCAAGTCCTGCCGCCGACGCAATTGCAGAGACCACCTGCGAATAATATGTGTACGTACCTGCATGGCCGCTCTGACCGGGAGCACTCACACCGGTCGCGGAACGCATCTCAAAGGGGATAATCATCCCAAGCTGGCTCTTCGCTATTCCATGATTGACCCATCCTATGTAAAGCCCCTCGCCATTTCTTGTATCGCCAAACCACGAGGTGCCGTTATAATTCGGATAAAGTGAAAAGTCCTGGAAGAGCGGCGAATTGAAACCAACAACCGAAGAACCGTCATCAAATCCATACGCCATAATATCTATCTGGTCGAGCTTGTGATTCGCCCAGGCAGTATCCGCGAACATGGACTCCCAGTAAATGGGAACGTCGATGCCAACCAACGGCGATGTCCATGTTGCCATCGTATCCCGAAGCTCGTTCACAAATGATTTGAAAGAGGTGTCGGCACCCGAAGGATATTCATAATCGAAATAAATTCCATCCAGATGTCGGCGCGCCATCCACCCTCCCGCACCCGCAACGTAGTGCTCATAGACACGGCGATTTGCAACATTGTTGGTCAAATCATCCTGGTTGATTCCAAAAACGCTTCCGGCATTCACGGAGAAATAGACCTTGATGCCATGTGCATGCGAAGAGTCCGTAATGGCCTTAATCCAGTTGATCCTCTTGTTATATCCACCGTCGAAGTTCGCAGAATCGGAAGGCGAAATATTCCCGGCTTCCCTCAGGAAGGGGGGAGTCGTCGTATTGACCGACGTACCGAACACGATGATACGGTTGAATGCCGTCCAATCGATTTGCGCCGGCGTGGGGGAAACATCATCATATTCTGCGTAGAAGACAGTATTCCGGAAGACCGATGTTGCTGTCGATTGTGCGACACCATTGTCCGAGGTTCCCGCTCGCGGAAAATTCGTCTGGGATCGTACCTCGAATGAAAACGAAACGAGAACGAAGAGTAGAAGAGAAACAATGAGTGATTTTTTCATAATATCTGCTGTGGAGAACTGGTATGTCTGAACCGACAAATTCCGCCTTCGGTTCAAAAACTGTTATTTCATCCTTGTGGAAAACGCATCGGACCAGATCTCGCTGGTAAAGGCGGCGGGTCCGACAAATTGATTACGTGCCGATGGCGTGCTTCAGGTTCTGGAGAAGTTCGTCGGGCGGATTGCCGTTCGGCACAAAGCCGCGGAACAATTCCCAAATACCGACACCACCATACCCGCCGTTTCTGATCGTGTCCACCTTTGCCTCAATGCTGGACCGATTTTCATACGTATAATAGTGTTTTCCCGTTCCGTCGTCATACCCGAACCATGGAACCCTTGAAACCGGATCCCACTGAGGATGGTAAAAGGGATTCGCATTGATCGCCTGAAGTACTTCCGAATAATTTGCGTATGCCGAGTTACCGATTCTCGTTTGACCGGGTGCATCATTTCCCGCAATGTGTCTCATCTCGAAAGGAATGATGACCCCGATCTTCGAAGCACGAATTCCGTACTTCACCCATCCATCCCAGGGTCCATGTCCGTATCCATTCCTGAACCAGGACGTCCCGTTATAATTCGAGTAATTCGTTTGGTCAGGAACGAGCGGAGAATTGAACCCCGTCACAGTCGATCCATCCGCAAGGCCGTACGCCATGATGTTGATCTGATCGAACTCGTTGTTCGCCCAGGCAGTATCACCCGAAAAAACGGGTGTCTGCCAGATCGGTACGGCGGTCGTAATGATCCCGGGTACCGGCCAATGATTGAGCGTGTCGCGGAGCTCCCGTATAAACGTTTTAAATCCTTCATCGGCTGAACCGGGGTATTCAAAATCAAAGTCCAATCCATCAAGATTCCTCCGACGTGCAAAACCCCGACTTCCTGCAACGTAGGAGATGAACGCGTGTCGCATCGCGGGAGTGTTCATCACCGTCTCCATATCTCCGGTGGATCCCGGTCCAGTAACCGAAGGAGACCCTCCCAACCCAGCGACGCACATCAACGCTTTTACACCGTGCCGGTGTGCCGAGTCCACGATGGCTTTTACCCAGTTAATCCGCTTGCTGTATCCGCCGTCAAAATTTTCAGAGTCAGCGGTTCCCGGCATTTCCCGAAAATAGGGAGGCGCTGAGGCATTCATCCCGCAGGTGAAAATGATAATGTGGGTGAATGCCGACCAATCTATTTCCGATGGAGAGGGACTGACATCGCCGAATTCGGGGTAATATGCCGTAACCCAGAGTTTCGCGTTTTGGTGAACGGTGCCGGGCTGGGACGACTCTGCAGCACAGATCAGCTTTCCCTTCACCGCGTAGAGAAGAGAGACAGCAATGACAATGCACAGATAAAGGGAGAGCCCCTTGACTTTCATCAATGACCTCACAATTAGATGTTGTTGGATGCTCCCCGGAAAAGCAAATGCAGCAGAGATTTCTTCCCCTAGAATCTAAGTATTAAATCGTAGAGATGCAATTATCGAACCGTTAAATGTTCTTAACGGCGTCATATCGTTGCTTCAATTCGCAGAGGCCAAATTTTGATCTGGATCGGGGGAATCCAAAATGAACAAGCCCCGGTCGACGTCCGATTATCGGATTCAACTGGGGCTTGAAACTTCAGAATGAGCAGATTTAAGGTGGATCCGGGGAAGGGCCCCGTCAACTCTGCCTATTTCAAGAGCATCATTTTACCCGTTTGTGCGAAGCCACCTGCCTGAAGCCGGTAGAAATACAATCCGCTCGGAAGGTTTCCTGCGTCGAATTTCTCTCTGTACACACCCGCAGCGCGATGCTCGTCGACCACCCTCGCAATCTCCCTCCCCAGGATATCGAAGATCCTGAGTGACACGTACGACGATGTCGGAAGCGAGAATGTTATCACGGTCGAGGGGTTAAAGGGGTTCGGATAATTCTGTGCCAGTGAGAACTCCTTCGGCAGTTCCGGTTGCGGCACCACATCCGTCACGCCGCTGATTTGTACTGCAACGGAATCGAAACCGCGTGAAGTGTTCACCGTAAAGACGAGATAGCCGGATGCCGGCTGGGACTGTGTCGGATGCGCAGTTACGGCAAACGATTTCGTGTCGCCCGGAGCAATCGTCGCTGTCGCCGGCGAAACGGTGAACTCCGCGTTCGTCGATTGTATTCCCGAAATAATGAGATCGAGCTGAGTCCCGGTATTCCTCACAGCGACGGAATCAGTTTGCGTCGAGCCAAAATTCAGCGTGCCGAAGTTCAGCGACGCAACGGCAAATGACGACACGGTATTCCCGAGGGCAGTGACAAAATTTGATGCCGCAGAAAAAGATCCCGTGCCGACAGAATTCTTCGCCGCTACTCTCCAGTAATAGGCCGTCGAAGGCGCAAGCGACGGTACTTGACGGTACGTTGTTGAGAGTGTTGAATCGTCGAGGATCTTTGTTCCAAACGCCACATCACCCGAAACCTGCAGGTGGTACGAAACCGCGCCCGGTGTGCTCGCCCAAGTCAGGATCGGCGATATCGATACACCATCTGCTCCCGGCAAAGGAAGAGTTGTGGAAGGTGCCATCGGCGCCTGAGCAACTGTATCCACGAAGTGCACATTGTCGACATAGTAGACCGGGTTGAGCCGCGTATAGTTCTGAATGTTCACCCGCGTAATCGTATAGTTATTCGGGTCGAGCTGGCTCATCGGGACGGAAATAACGGTCCACTGATTTGTGGGAATATTATTTTCCATCACACTGGGAAACGTGTTCCCGCTGTCATTGTAACAGTAAACATTCAGATTCAGACCCGAGGTCGTGTTGTAGACTGCAAACTCAAAGCTTGAATAATCGGCTGGATGTACACTTACCGGCGCATTCACCGTTCCGCTATGGACGCTGAACGCACCCCATGCCGACTGCGTCGTCTTGAGTGAATAGGAACCCGAGAAGACTTCTTCGGTACTCTTGTAAACGTTTGTTGCCGACCACGACGTATCCCTCCAAGGTGCTTCGAGTGAATCCTCGTATATCCAGCTGGAACCGGAATCAACCGGCGGAGGAATTATGGTGACGACCACGGCAACGCTTGTTTTCGTATTTCCGGCCAGGTCTCTTGCCCGCGCGGTGAGTGACTGTGATCCTGTGAGACCGGCTGTGTTCCAGATAATCGAATACGGCGCACTGGAATCTGCTCCGATCACGGCGTTATTCACAAGGAATGTTACCGAGGATACTCCCACATTGTCGGATGCGGTGGCAGAAATAGTCACATTCCCCGTCACCGATGCCCCGCTCAGTGGTGAGCTGATGGAAACTGTCGGTGCTGTGGTGTCCGGAGGTGGGACCTTCACGAATACCGAAACAGTTTGGGACGTTCCGGAATTGCCGGCCGCATCATACGCCTTTGCCGAGACGGTATGTGTTCCAGAAAGACCGGTCGTGTTCCATGAGTATGAGTACGGAGAAGTGATACTGTTGCCAATCGTTGCACCGTCGATGAGGAAATCTACCCGCAACACTCCCACGTTATCAGCTGCGTTGACAGCAATAACTTTGACTCCCGAAACGGTATCACCGTTCGACGGGGTCGTCAACGAGATTGTCGGTTTGATCGTATCTGTCGGCGTTGTGCCCGAGCTACCCACTGCACTCTTCACGTATTGCAGGAGCTGATCCGGCGGATTTGCGCTCGGTGCGTACCCGATGCCGAGGTGCCAGACTCCCACGCCGCCAAAGCCGCCATTTTTCAATGTGTCAACCTTGGCCTTGATGCTCGCTTGATTTTCATACGTATAAAAATGTTTTGTTCCTCCCGCGTCGGTATACCCCAGCCACGGAACCTGTGCCACGGCATCCCAGGTCGGTGTCACACCGAGCGTCGCCGCATTTGCGATCGCGGAGAGAACCGCCGAATACGTTGTGTAGCTGTACGAACCTGACTTCGATTGTCCCGGCGCCGTATTACCAACAAGCGATTCCATCTCGAACGGAAGTATGACACCAAACTTCGACTTTCGAATCCCGTGATTGATCCAACCGATATAGACTCCCTGCTGATTATAGGTATCTCCGAACCACGAAGTTCCGTTATAGTTCGGATACTGCGCAGTCGGTCTGAACAGCGGTGAGCTGTACCCGACAACGGAAGATCCTGCCGCGAATCCGTACGCCATGATGTCGATCTGGTCGAATTTGTTATTCGCCCAGGCAGTATCTCCAAATACGGGTTCCCAGTAGTTCGGAACGTCAACGCCGATCAGCGGAGTTGTCCATGTTGACATCGTGTCCCGCAATTCGTTCACAAACGCCTTGAAGCCGGTATCCGAATTATTCGGATATTCATAGTCGAAATAGATTCCATCCAGGTGACGGCGAGCCATCCATCCACCCGCACCTGCGACGTAATGTTCGTAAACGTGCCGCTTGTTCACATCGTTCGTCACATCAGTAAGAAGGATACTGAAGACGCTTCCGACATTGAGGGAGAAATACACCTTCACACCGTGAGCATGTGAGGAATCCGTAATCGCTTTCACCCAGTTTATGCGTTTGTTATAGCCGCCATCGAAGTTTGCCGAATCCGACGGCGACACATTCCCGGCTTCTCTCAGATAGGGAGCTGTTGAGCCGTTCGTCGCCGTTCCAAAGATGATGATGCGGGTGAACGCTGTCCAGTCGATCTGTGCCGGAGTGGGAGAAATGTCATCGTATTCCGCGTAAAATACCGTCGTTGCGAAATTCGAGGCAGTTGCCGATTGCAGAACATCGCCAGCGGCCGCGGATTTGACATCGCGGGAGTCACCGCGTGACTGCGCTACGGAACATAAAATCAATACAGAAGCCAGAAAAACGGAGATGATTACAAATTTTTTCATGACTGTACTCTCTACCTGTTGAATGAAGGACTGTACCTCTCGAACCAGGAATCAGTTCTTAAGTACCCGATTTTCTTGGTGTTGACTCGGTTAAGGTACAAAGGGCACTCAGTTCCTTCAATAGCAGCAATGATGGCCGTCACAGAAGTGGGAGGGGGGTGACGGCGAGCTCACGATTCAAGGAGACATCCAATTTCGTGATTATGTTTGAAACCCAGAAAAGATAGCCAAATTGGACGCGGGAGTCAATAAGAATTCCTTAATATTCGTTAAGGTGAAAAAGATTTCATGATCTGATGAACTCATGAACACTCGGCTTGGTTCGCAATCATCACCTGGAATTTGATGAAGCGATCATAAGATGATTTTGCCGAAGCGCGCACACTTGTTTGAGTAAGGGGCTTCATCGGGTTGATAAACGGTTGAGCAGTAGGACGGGGAGCGGTTGTGTTGCAGAGAAAATCTACAATTCTCTATCCTACTAATCGTGGATGGTGGATGATTCTATATTTCGATCGGAGCGAATTTTCCTAAAAAGCTGATGTAGATGAGGAGAGATGGAAATCTTCGCAGGGGGTGAGAAACGGATGGAATAAGGGGGCCTACCGATTTGAAGGTTATCTCAGGGGAGCAATTCCTCCACGATTGTTCTTACGGAACCGACAAATCCATCGATGGTGTGGTGCGCTTCGACGTACTTTCGCGCTTCTTTTCCCATTTCTTCAGCTTTCTGGGGAAGATTCCAAAGGAACTCAATGGCTTCGCGAAGTGCATTAGGATCTCCTCCCTTGACAAAAAGCCCCGTCTTTCCTTCCACGATCACGTCGACCTGTGCATCAGACTTCGTGCAGATTACCGCTTTTCCCATGGCCATCGCTTCCAGTAATACTGTCAGCCCGCTGCTCGTCTCCGAGGGGAGGAGAGGAAGCACAACAAATTTTGACCGGGAATAGATCTCTCTCAGCTCGGTAAATGTCGCCGTTCCGACAGAGACGTTCGCCGGAAATGGTCCGTATTTGTCGATCGGTCTCCATTCGCTGCCGTACTGGCCGATAATGCGCACCATCTTCGCGACAATGCGACACGGAATTTGCGTCGTCTCGACTGCTCGGAGCAGAGTAGCATAATCGCGCATTTCCTCACCAACCGAAGAGATGATGGGAGGTCCGGAATTCTCAAGGGGTCTCCAGAATTTCTGGTCGATGCCGTAAGGGACATACACCACCTTTGACGGAGGAAGGTGGAGATGTTCCAGCGCATATTTTCTCTGCACGGAAGACCACGTCACGATTCTATCGATACGGCGAGATGCCTGCTTGAGAAGGTACGATTGCTTCGGTTTTGAAATCCAGTAGACCAGTGCGACATGCGGGGTCTTTTGACGCATGAATCTCAAGAGGAGACCCATCAGGATAGAGTAGCGTTCACCCCAGGAAATGAGTGCATCATACCGCTTTCGCCGCAGAAAGCCCTCGATCACTCTTGCAACGGCTGTCGGTAGCACCCTATACACCATTCGCCGAAGCGGACGCAGCGCGTTTATCGCGCGCTCATCCAGCATATCGGAATTCAATGCCCGCTGGAACAACGATACTCTGGGAAATCTGTCATCGCGCTCGAGTCGTTCGAGCTCCTCAAGGTCCGGCTGACCGAAGCTCGAGACAACCAATGTCAGCGTTTTCAGCTGGCGGCGATGAGGCGGCGGCGCAGTGGAATCTGGTTTGAATGCGGTGGCGTTCCCCGCGGAATGGACGGAAATCACTTGAGTTGCCCTGGCAAGAAACTAGGGCTGGCGAAAAACTGCGTTGTCATACGCGGGGGCCAAAGAGGACTTTACAAACGTATGCATCCGGAATTGCACACCGGAGTACGCGAGTGTCCCGGACCATACAGCGCACCTCACCACATTTCCTCTCCCCACAACTGAGATCGGTGAAGTGTGTAACATACACCGGAAGAGAGTTTCACTGTTCGATGTAGGCGTAGGACTCTTTGTCCGGGACCAGTTGCTTTGCAGGAGGGGAAAAAGCTCTCAGTTCTTCCAAGCGTAGTTCCGACCGCCTGAGAACGATGCCATAATTGCGGGCGATTTTCTGCACTCGTTCCAGGACCTTCGGCTTGATTGTACCGTTGGAAAGAATGACTTCCTCGATCTTCATTGTCCGGAGCAGGCGCTCCAGCTTCCAGTGCCCGCCGAAGACGGGATAACCGTTCACGCGTTTTCCCTGGAGTTTTGGGTCGTCATCCAGAAATCCGACCGGGCAGAGATTCAGTTTCTCATCGTGGAGCATCTTCTGGATCATCAGACCGCTTTCAGCGTCTGCACCGAAAATCAGCGCTTTGCGCTTCCCTGCGCACTGATCGCGACGGGAGAGGTGGTTGAGGATATGAAACGAAACACGCGCCCCCATCACAAGCGACAGGAGGAAGTAAAAATCGAGCGTCAGGATCGACGCATTCATCGGGTTCCATGACTTCGGAAGGAACGAAAATACCACCCAGGTCACGATAACGGCGACGATGACCGTTTGCAGGATTTTCAAAATATCTGTGATTCCGAGTTGCCGGATAGTTCCTTTATAAAGCCCGCCGAAATAGAGAACCGTCAGCTGGAGGCCAGCCACGAGCATTGCGGACTTGACAAACTGGAAGTCGAAATAGCCCAGACCACGGGACCTCAGTTCGAGGTAGTACGCGAAGACAAATGCCAGAATAACGAATCCCAGATCAAGGAACACCTGAACGAAATTCCTGCTCATCAGCGGCCACTCGTAAATCGGCAGGAGGATGCCGTTCCGGAGCATTGCCATTTCCTTATACCGCAACTGCCCCACTGCCACGACCATGGCCAGACCGATGGCGATCAGAATCGGCGTGGTATAAAAACTGTTCGAGACCGTCACGAGGAACGCCATCGCGCCGAAAATGCAGGAGACGACATAGAGCACAAGCACCACAGCCCTATGCGAGAGTCCCCGAGCAATCAACTGATGGTGAATATGTCCACGGTCCGGGAGAAACATCGTGAAGAGCTTCTTCACGAGAGACTTCTGCTGTTGCTCCTCCGGAAAAATGGATCGCAGGAGGCGCCGCGCCATCGAAAGCAGCGTATCCATGATGGGCAAGCCAAGCGCAAGCATGGGGACGAGTATGGAGAATGCCGTCGAGCCCTTGGTCGAGCTCTGCATGGAAAGAATGGCAAGAGCAAAGCCGAGGAACAGACTTCCTGAATCACCAAGGAATATCCGCGCCCCGTTGAAATTATACCGCAGGAATCCGAGCACGGCACCGGCCAGGAGAAGCGCCATCATCGCTGTCGGCATGTCCTGCTTCATAAATGAAATCATGCAGATCGTCAGCGAGACGATAAAGGCCACACCCGAGGCGAGTCCATCAAGACCGTCGATCAGGTTGAAGGCGTTGGTAATGCCGACAATCCACAGAAGCGTCGCGGGGAAATTGAAGATCCCCAGATCAAGCAGATTCTGGTTAAACGGATGGGTGATGAACGAGATCCTGAATCCCGCAAAATAGACGATTGCGGCTGCCAGAAACTGGAAGAAGAACTTCTTGCCCGGCGTCAGCTGACGTACATCGTCCCAGATACCGAGGAGCAGGACGAGCGTAAGCGAGATTGCGAGCATCATCCCGGTGCGGGGATGCATCGAGGAAAACGGATGCAACGCCGGATCGAGATAAATATAGAGCAACAGCGAAAGAAAGAAGCTGGCATAGATGGCGAGCCCCCCGAGACGCGGAATGGGGAAGCGATGAACTTTTCTCTCGTTCGGTTGATCCATGGCGCCGATCTTCTTCGCCAGCCGGATCACCAACGGCGTGAGGATGAGCGAGAGCGCCAGAGGAATAACAAAGATGATATATAACTGAAAGATCATACGGGTGGCAGTTCGTTCAAGATCATCGATTCATTGAATCACAATACCAACTCGACATGAGCAGCGCTCGGGACGGGGTACTGATACCTCGCCGCGTGCCGGCTCAGCACGCACAGATATTTCTCAGCTGATTGGTTCGTTCATCTCTTCGGGGAACCGGAATCCGGTCATCGAAGAGAATTCATTCGGCCTTTTGAGGCCGGTGTTCATTTGCTGCTGTATCAGACAGCAGCGCGACTCTCCAGCATTTATAACAGTGGGCTCTTGAGTTGCGATGCAGAGGCACCTGCTGAGAGGTCAAATTCCCTACTAGATAATAGTGAAAAAAAATTAATATTCAAGTGGTAATGGGTTAAATTTATATGATGGAAAGATGAAAAGTTGTGACACAGGACAACCCTCCCCCACAGAACGTATTACATTTACCGATTTTCCCCCTGGTTCCACAACGCGATGCCCATACTGAACTGATACGAGCGATTATCAAGCTTGCTCGGGATAATCCCATAATCCAGCTGAAATTTGCCGAATCGTAATCCGACCCCATACGTCGGCACATTGACAGTGTTCAGCTCGTAGATATATCCCGCCCTCAGGATCAAATTATGGAACAAATACGCCTCCACCCCTCCATTATAGAGAAGTCCCGTTTCGCCGAAGGTCTTCTGGTTTGCAACCGAAATTGTGAGAAATGTCTGACTTGGGGCTGAGGGGTACCTCATCGTAATCGCTGCCTGAAGGACTCGGGGAAGATTCTGAGAGCTTAGATCAGTCTTCACGCGGTTGGAAATATAGAGAATGCCTGAACCGACTCCACCGAACATCATGCCATAGCTTATTTCCGGTGAAGGATTATAAAAAAGTCCGTATGATGAAGAGACGCCCCACAAACGTGCAGAGTCCGAGCTGGCGTACCTCACTGCAACGCCGATGCCCGCGCTCAGCGCCGGAAGAATCTCTCTCGCATACGCGATGTCGTAACCATACTGAACAACATGAAAGTCGGAGGCAGTGGTATTTCCCACCTGACCCACATGATTCACCGAAAGACCGATACCTACATTCTCGTTTTTCCCGAACATGAGCGGGAATGCGACGTTTTCGTTCATCGTATTGATCGACTGGTCGAGCAGATGACTCATGACGACCGATTGTTTCTGCAGGTAGGCGAGTGATGCAGGATTCCAGTACATCGATGTGACATCATAGGCGTCCGCAGTCGAGGCACCCCCGATCCCCGTCTCCCGCGCTCCCACGAGTGCCGGCTTAGAATTATACAGAATAATGATCTGCGACTGGGCGGCGGAAACCGCCAGACAACTCCAGAGCAGAAGAAACGCAAACTTCCGAATCATATCATATTCCTCGCAGAGGCCGTACGCATGGTGTCCGACTCAGTAGAGTACTCTGAAGAAGCCGAGTATAAAGATGGCATCCCGCATGAAATCGGAGAGATTACGAATGACATTTTCCTTTTTCGGAACGAAGACCGTATCACCCGGATGAACAATAGGGATCGCATCGAGGTTTCCATTTTCCATATACCACGTGAGGTCGATCTCAATGGGCTGTCGCTTCATCCCGGAGCGCAATATCTTCAC
>Ga0335082_10006397_pt1 | contig 12851 bp, 13 predicted proteins | sample Lox_Sample_41_FD_206718 | JGI IMG/M metagenome (GOLD analysis project Ga0335082, IMG submission 206718) | Soil microbial communities from Loxahatchee National Wildlife Refuge, Florida, United States - Lox_Sample_4.1 | ecosystem: Environmental > Terrestrial > Soil > Wetlands | place: USA... | reverse complement strand
AGCCATCGCCACGGGCGAAGCCACAGCCGTCGCCGCAGGCGGTTGCGAAGGCCGAGCCGCCGAAGCCGCAGGTCGACGCCAAGGCGGCGGAGGCAAAGAAGGCTGCGGAGGCCAAGGCGGCCACCGACGCCAAGGCCGCCAAGGAAGCCGCCGCCGCTCGTGAACGCGACGAGCGCATCGCCGCCGCGGTCCGCCGCGTCGAGCAGCACAGTGGTGTGCGTGGAGGCGGCACGGGGAACAAGGCCGGCGAACAAGCCGGCGGACCGGTTTCAGTTGGGCCCGGTGAGGGCATCGGTGGTACTATCAAGGGAGTCGAGTACCTGCTGTACTACAACCAGCTGCTCAATCGCATCAAGCAAAGCTGGGCCTGGGCGGGGGCGGACCGCTCGTTGGAGGCAGTCGTGCGCTTCAACATCACCGAGGACGGGGAAATCCTCAACGTGCGGATCGTACAAGCGAGTGGCGATGCGAGCTACGACGCCTCGGTCGAACGCGCGGTCCGGGCGGTGAACCCGCTGAACCCGCCCCCGGAGGCGTATCGAAAAGAGTTCAGCGATGTCGAGCTGACCTTCAGCCCGGAGCAGATGCAGCAATGAGTGGAGGTGGGATGAACCGAGTGAGGTTGCTGGCAGGAGCGTGTGTCGGTGCGCTGGTCATGCAGGTCGGGGTGGGCACGGCGCAGATGAAGGGGTCCATCTTCGGGCCGGGTACGCGGAGCTACCCGGTGGCCATCGCGCCGCTCAAGGATCTCTCCGGCCCTCTCGCCGAAGACGTCGGCCCGCGCTTCGCCGACATTGTCGGCCGCGACCTGACGCTGTCGGGCTACTTCAAGATCCTCGACCGGTCCGCATACATCGAGAAGTCCGAGTCGTCCGGGTATACGGTCGATTCCATCAACTTCGATAACTGGTCGGTGATCGGTGCACTGGCCCTGGTCAAAGGCGGCTACACAGTGCAAGGCGACAACCTCACGCTCGAGGTGCGCCTGTTCGACGTCTACCAGCGCCGGCAGCTGACCGGACGGCGCTACCACGGCTCGGTTACCGAGCTGCGGCGCATGGCCAACAAGTTCGCCGATGAGATCATCGCCCAGTTCACCGGCGAGCGTGGTCCGTTCGATGCGCGCTTCGCTTTCGTGTCGACCCGCGACGGCAAGTTCAAGGAGATCTACGTGATGAGCGCCGACGAGGGGGACCTGCAGCAGATCACCAAGAACCAAACCATCAACGTATCGCCGTCGTGGAGCCCCGACAGTCGCTCGCTGCTCTACACGTCCTACAAGCGGCGCAACCCCGACCTCTTTCTGATTGATCTGATCAGTGGTCGCGAGACGCTACTGTCGCAGCGCCCGGGTCTGAATCTGGGCGCGAGAATATCGCCGGACGGGACGAAGATGGCAATGACCGTGGAAGACGATGGCAATGCCGATGTCGTCGTCTTGGATCGCAGCGGCAAGGTGCTGCGCCGCCTGACGGACAGCTGGGCGATCGACGTCTCGCCCAGTTGGTCGCCCGACGGCAAACAGATCGCCTTCTGCTCGAGCCGCACGGGGTCGCCGCAGATCTACGTGATGAGCGCGGACGGCGGCGCAGCCCGCCGCGTCACCTTCTCGGGCGACTACAACACCTCACCCGCGTGGTCGCCGAAGGGAGACCTGATCGCCTACGTCAGTCGCTCCGAGGGCGAGTTCAACGTCTTCACCGTCAAAGTAGATGGCGGGGAACCGCGCCAACTGACCCAGGGCGCCCGGAACAACGAGGACCCGAGCTGGGGACCCGACGGACGTTACCTGGTGTTCAGCTCGTCGCGGCTGGGACGCAAGAAGCTGTTCATCACCGATGTCACCGGCTCCAGCCAGGTTCAATTGACTCATGGTGGGGGAGATGATAGCAGTCCCGCTTGGTCGCGTTGGCTTGAGTAGGCAGCATGGAGCTTGAGTCCGCGCGAACGGAGGAGTGGATGTGATGGGTAAGCGGCTGCTTGGCATGGTGGTGGTGGGGCTGCTGGTGGCTGTCCTCGGTGTTGGCTGTTCCGCGAAAAAGAAGGGAGAACAAGCAGGAACCGAAGGCAGCAACTTGGGCGAAGAGGGGCTGGCCGGCACCGGCAGCTTGGAGAAATACAAAGCGGGGACATTGGGCGCCGGCGAAGAGGGACCTCTCAAGGACATCCACTTCGCCTACGACTCCATCGACCTGGACGAGACGGCGCGCGGCATCTTGCGTGACAACGGCAACTGGCTGAAAGATCATTCCGGAGCCAGAGTTGAAATCGAAGGACATTGCGACGAGCGTGGCACGGTCGAATACAACTTGGCGTTGGGCGCAAGACGCGCCCGTGCGGCGAAGGACTATCTGGTTACTCTCGGGATCGTGGCCAACCGTCTCACGACCATCAGCTATGGCGAAGAGCTACCGCTCTGTCATGAGCATACCGAGGAGTGCTGGGCGCAGAACCGGCGCGATCACTTCGTTGTGGCGAGCGAATAGCGTTACCCCCGGAGCGCACTGCGGCGGGCCGGCCCTCGCGTTGCTCGCTCTGGCGCTGCTGGCCGGCTGTGCCACGCGTGCCGATCTGCTCCAGGTCCAACAGGATCAGCGCGAAGTCCGCGCCCTGCTTGCCGACCAGCAGGTTGCGGTGGAAGGGCTGCGGCGGCGCCTCGACATCATGCGCGGCGAGGTGTCTGAAGCTGGGCGCCGGGGCGGGGGTGGGGGGACGTCGAGCGACGTTCGGCAACAGCTCGCGGACCTTGAATCGCGGATGATGGCGCTGGAACAGGCACGTGGCCTCGTTCCGACGCCGCCCAGCGGCACGGTGCCCCCGCCGGAGCAGCCGGTCGCGTCGCGGCCGCCGGAGGCGCCGCTGCCGCCGGTCGTGCCGACGCCGACCCGGCCGCCGACCGCGCAGGAGGCGGCCTTGTCGAAAGAGGAAGCCGCACTGGCAGGGCGCGCCGACGGCGACTATCGAGAGGCAATCGGATTGATCCGCCAAGGGCAGTGCGGTCCAGCGATCCCCAAGCTGCGTGATTTCATTCGTAAGAACCAGAAATCGGATCTTGCCGACAACGCGCAGTACTGGATCGGCAGCTGCTACTACTCGCAGCGCGACTACAATCGCGCCATCATTGAACTCAACGAGGTGTTGCTCAAATACCCGAAGGCCGACAAGGTACCGCCCGCGCTGCTCATGCTGGCCGACGCCTTCGCCGACTCGGGCGACAAGATCGACGCCCGGCTCATTCTGCAGAAGCTGATTGCCGACCACGGCAAATCGGAGGAAGCAGAGAAGGCCCGGCAAAAGCTGCAGACGCTGGGCGAGTAGCGCGCGGATGCCGCGCGCACCTGCGGCTGAATGACGATGCGGCTTCTCCGCCAGTTGGAGCGGGTGGGCCGGCGCTTCAACACGCCGGTGCTGACCCTGGGTAACTTCGATGGCGTCCACCTTGGGCACCAGGAAATCCTCCGCCGCCTCGTGCTGCGGGCGCGCGCCCTTGGCGGCAGCGCCGTCGTGCTCACGTTTCAACCCCATCCGACTGCCGTGCTGGCACCGGTGCGCGCGCCGCGCCTGATCACCGACTGGCGCTCGCGCGTCAATTTGATCGCCGCCATGGGTGTGGATGCGATCGTCGTGCAGCACTTCACGCGCGCGTTCGCGGCGATCAGTGCCGACGAGTTCGTGCGCCGCTTTCTAGTCGACGGCCTCGGTGTGCGCGCCATCGTCGTCGGGCACCGCGTCAGTTTTGGTCACAACCGCACCGGCGGAGCGGAGACGCTGCGACTGTTGGGCGCGCGCTGCGGCTTTGACGTGGAGGTGGTCGGCCCGGTCGAAGTGAACGGTATCCTGGTAAGCAGCAGTGCGGTGCGCCAGGCGATCGGCGAAGGCGACTTCGAGCGCGCGCGGCTCTTGCTGGGTCGCGTCTTCAGCGTCACCGGGCGGGTGATTCACGGCCACCACCGCGGCCACGCACTCGGCTTTCCGACAGCGAACCTGCGCATCCCGGATCTGGTGCTGCCCCCGGATGGCGTCTACGCAGTGCGTGCCCTCGTGAAAGGGGTACCGCGCGAAGGCGTGGCGAACCTCGGGTTCAACCCGACCTTCCAGGAGCACGAGCGTAGCTTGGAGGCGCACCTCTTCGATCTGAACGAGAATCTGTACGGCCAGCGCATGGAGGTGCGCTTCGTTTGCCGCTTGCGCGGCGAAACCAAGTTCGCGAACGCGCAGGCACTCGCCGAGCAGATTGCCCGCGATGCGGCGGCCGCACGGGCGGCGCTGGCCGCGTCGCCGGAGTGATGACTCAACAGGCGCAGTTCGCCGTTGACGAGCGCGGCGCGCACCAGCGGCTGGACCGCTATCTCGCGGCGCTCGGCACCTGGGGATCACGCTCGCAGGTGCAACGCTTGATCGACAGCGGACACGTGCGCCTCGATGGCCGGCCGGCCAAGGCCGGCACGCTGCTGCGGCGCGGGCAAACGATCGCGGTCACGCCTGCGCCGCCGGCGCTCCCGGCTGGCGTCGAGGCTGAGGATATTCCGCTCTGCGTGCTGTACGAGGACGAGTGGCTGCTGGTCATCAACAAGCCGCCGGGGTTGGTGGTGCACCCCGCACCCGGGCACTGGCGCGGGACGTTGGTGAGCGCGCTGCTGCACCATTGGCGCGGGCCCCGCACCGGGTTGGATCCGCTGCGGCCCGGCATCGTGCACCGCCTCGACAAAGACACCTCCGGCGTGCTGGTGATCGCCAAGGATGCAGCGACGCTCGCCGACCTCGGCGCCCAGTTCCGTGCGCGCAGTGTCGAGAAGCAATACGTCGCATTTGTGTGGGGCCGGCTGCGGCGGCAGAGCGGCACGATCTCGGAGCCCATCGGTCGTAACCCGGCGCAGCGCAAACGTATGGCAGTGCGCCACGGCGGGCGCGCCGCGATCACGGTGTTCGAAGCATGCGAACAGCTCGACGGGATGACGATGCTGCGTCTGTTTCCGAAAACCGGACGCACGCATCAGATCCGCGTGCACCTGGCGGCCATCGGACATCCAATCGTTGGTGATGTCGTGTATGGCCGTGGCCGCACGCGTGCGAGCGCGCCGCTCATCCAGCGCCAGGCCTTGCATGCCGAGCGCATCACCTTGCGTCACCCGCACACCGGGCGGCGCGTGAGTTTTGTGGCGCCGCTGGCGGACGACTTGGTGGCCTTGCGGCGTCGCTGCACGCGCGCGGCTTGACAATGAATACTCGTTTCATTAGCGTACCGCCCAACAACGCACTGAATCCGTGCAAGGTTGGCCATCTCGGGCCGACCGCTCGCTACGCCACGACATCCTACAAGACCAGCCGAGAGAGGGGACGAATGTATGGCCGACGAAGCCGTCGGGAGAAGTAAACAAGCCGCCACCGCCGGTGCTGCGCCGCGTATCGAACGGCGCCGCCGCAGCGACGACGGAGTTGAGGCGGCAAACACACGCGCGAAGGTGGAAGCGCTGCCTCCCGAGCTACCCGGAGTCGAGGAGCCCGCCCCCAAAGAAGGGGCTCTGAATCTCAAGACACTCAAGGAAAAGAAGATCAGCGAGTTGGCCCAGATCGCCAAGAACTTCAACGTCGAAGGCGCCTCGAACATGCGCAAGCAGGAACTGATCTTCGCCATCCTGGGTGCGCAGACCGAGCAGAACGGCTTCGTGTATGGCGAAGGCGTCCTGGAGATCCTGCCCGACGGGTTCGGGTTCCTGCGCGCCCCGGATTATAATTATCTGCCGGGTCCCGACGACATTTATATCTCGCCCAGCCAGATCCGCCGCTTCAACTTGCGCACCGGCGATGTAGTGTCGGGACAGATCCGTCCGCCGAAGGAAGGCGAGCGCTACTTTGCCCTACTGAAAGTCGAAGCCATCAACTACGAGGAGCCGGAGAAGGCGCGCGAGAAGATCCTCTTCGACAACCTCACGCCGCTGTACCCGAACGAGCAGCTGCGACTCGAGCACGACCCCGGGGAATACACCACGCGGGTGATCGACCTGTTCACACCCATCGGCAAGGGCACCCGCGGCCTCATCGTGGCGCCGCCGCGCACCGGCAAGACCATGATGCTGCAGAACATCGCGCACGGCATCACCCGTAATCACAAGGAAGTCGTGCTCATCGTGCTGCTCATCGACGAGCGGCCGGAAGAGGTCACCGACATGCAGCGCTCGGTGGACGGCGAGGTCATCAGCTCGACCTTCGACGAGCCAGCCACCCGTCACGTCCAGGTGGCCGAGATGGTCATCGAGAAGGCCAAGCGTCTGGTCGAGCACGGTCGCGACGTGGTGATCCTGCTCGATAGCATCACGCGCCTGGCGCGCGCCTACAACACGGTGGTGCCGCCGAGCGGCAAAATCCTGTCCGGCGGCGTCGACTCGAATGCGCTGCACAAACCGAAGAAGTTCCTCGGTGCGGCGCGCAACATCGAAGACGGTGGCAGCCTGACCATCATGGGGACTGCGCTCGTCGACACCGGCAGCCGCATGGACGAGGTGATCTTCGAAGAGTTCAAGGCCACCGGCAACATGGAAATCCACCTCGACCGGCGCCTCGTCGACAAACGCATCTTCCCCGCCATCGACATCAACCGCTCCGGCACGCGCAAGGAGGAACTGCTGCTCGGCAAGGACGTCATCGCCCGCGTCTGGATCCTGCGCAAGCTGCTGGCACAGCTCAACCCGGTCGAGGCGATGGAGTTCATCATGGACAAGATCAACGATACCAAGGACAATCAGGAATTCCTCGACTCCATGAACCAGTGAGGGCGGTGGTTGCGAGGCGCCAAAGCTTTCTGATATCGACATTCGGTTGAGGGAGCGCACAGGGAGAGATCAGGGTATGGCAGAAGTCAGCATGAAGCAGTTGCTCGAGGCCGGCGTGCATTTCGGGCACCAGACCAGCCGCTGGAACCCGAAAATGAAGCCCTACATCTTCGGGGCGCGCAACGGCATCTACATCATCGACCTGCAACGCACCGTGAAGCTGTTCGAAGCGGCCTACGCCTTTGTCCGCGGATTGGCGGGCAACGGCGGCAGCCTCCTCTTCGTCGGCACGAAGAAGCAGGCGCAGGACGCCATCCGCGAAGAGGCCGAGCGCTGCAGCATGTATTACGTGAACAACCGCTGGCTGGGCGGCACCCTCACCAACTTCCAGACCATCAAGCAGAGCATCGACCGCCTGAAGAAGTGCGAGGAGACCCTCGAGGATCCCGCGATGGCCGAAGCCCTCACCAAGAAGGAGATGCTCGGCGTGTCGCGTGAGCGCGACAAGCTGCTGACGTCGCTCGGCGGCATCAAAGCGATGCGCAAGCTGCCCGATGCCTTGTTCGTCATCGACCCCAAGAAGGAAGAGATCGCCGTCAAGGAAGCCAACAAGCTCCACATCCCCGTGGTGGCCGTCGTCGACACCAACTGCGACCCGGACGTGGTCGACTACAAGATCCCCGGCAACGACGACGCGATTCGCGCCATCCGCCTGTTCTGCGCGGCCATGGCGGACGCCGTCATCGAAGGCAAGACGCAGTACGAGGAAAAGGCCAAGGGCGAGGCGGATGAGGCGCCGCGCGCCGAGGACAAGCCGGCAGCCGTTGCGGTCACGCAAGGAGAGCTGGCATGAGTGAGGTGAACGCGTCGCAGGTCCGCGAGCTGCGCGACAAGACCGGCGCCGGCATGATGGATTGCAAACGCGCGCTCGCCGAAAGCGCCGGCGACCTCGAGAGAGCGGTCGTCTATTTGCGTGAAAAGGGCTTGGCCGCCGCGACCAAGCGCTCGGGGCGGACCGCCAGTGACGGGCTGGTGGGATCGTACATCCATGCCGGCGGCAAGATCGGCGTGTTGCTTGAAGTGAACTGCGAGACCGACTTCGTCGCGCGCACGCCGCAGTTCCAAAATCTCGTCAAGGATCTCGCCATGCAGGTCGCCGCCGCCAACCCGCGCTTCGTGCGCCGCGAAGAGGTCAGCGCGGCGGTGATTGAGGCCGAACGCAGCATCTACCGCGCGCAGGCCAGCAGCTCCGGAAAGCCCGCTGCGGTGATCGAGAAGATCGTCGACGGCAAGGTGGAAAAGTTTTTCGCCGACGTCTGCTTGCTCGAACAGCCGTTCATCAAGGAGCCGCAGCGCACCGTGGGGCAGCTCGTCACCGATGCCGTCGCGCAGCTTGGGGAGAACATCGTCGTCCGCCGTTTCGCACGCTTCCAGCTGGGAGAGATGACCGAGCAATCGGCCTGACACCCCCGTGAGCCCAGCACCTCCGCCGACCGCGCCAGCTGCCAGTCGGCAGCCGGCGAACCTGCACTACAATAGAGTGCTGCTGAAACTCAGCGGCGAGGCGCTGATGCCTGAAGGCGGCTACGGCATCGACCCGGCGGTGCTGCACGCCGTCGCCGCCGAGATCAAGGACGTGCATGCCCTCGGGTGCGAGCTGGCGATCGTCATCGGCGGCGGTAACATTTTCCGCGGTCTGGCCGGCAGCGCGCACGGCATGGATCGCGCCAGCGCCGACTACATGGGCATGCTGGCGACGGTGATCAATGCGCTGGCGATGCAGGATGCCCTGGAACGGGCCGGGGTCATGACCCGCGTCCTGTCCGCAATCAGCATGCAGCAGATCGCCGAACCGTACATCCGCCGGCGCGCCGTGCGCCACCTCGAAAAAGCGCGCGTGGTGATCTTCGCAGCCGGCACCGGCAACCCCTTTTTCACCACCGACACGGCGGCCAGCCTGCGCGCCGTGGAGATCAGCGCCCGCGTCATCCTCAAGGCGACCAACGTCGACGGCATCTACGACGCCGATCCGAAGACCTCCCCCGGCGCACGCAAGTTCCACGAGCTCAGCCACATGGAGGTGCTCAACCGCCACCTGAAGGTCATGGACTCCACCGCGATCTCGCTGTGCATGGACAACGGCCTGCCCATCATCGTGTTCGACCTGCATGCCCCGGGCAACATCAAGCGTGTCGTGTGTGGCGAACCCATCGGCACCATCGTGCATTGAGGCTGCGATATGACCGACGAGGTCATCGAAGATCTCCGCAAAGAAATGGAGCGAACCCTCGCGGCGTTGCGCAAGGACCTCACCCGCACGCGCACCGGCCGCGCTTCGACGGCGTTGCTCGAAGGGATCACCGTCGACTACTACGGCACGCGCACGCCCCTCAACCAGCTCGCGGGGCTGGCCGCGCCGGAGCCGCGGCTGCTCGTCATTCAACCGTATGACAAGAGCGCGCTGGCGCAGATCGAACGCGCCATCCTGCAGTCCGACCTCGGGCTGGTCCCGGTGAACGACGGCAAGATCCTGCGCGTGCCGATCCCCGAGCTCACCGAGGAGCGCCGCCGCGAGTTGGTGAAGCACATCCGCAAAGTGGCGGAAGACTATCGCGTCTCCATGCGCAACCACCGCCGCGACGCCATCGATCTGCTCAAGTCGCTCGAGAAGGACAAGGAGATCACCGAAGACGACGTGCGCAAGGCGACGGAGAAAATCCAGGAGCTCACCAAGACGTATACCGAGAAGGTCGATCAGGTTCTCAAGGTCAAGGAACAAGAGATCATGGAGGTCTGAGTGGCGGCGGCGGCGATCCCGACAAATGGCCTCGACTTGCAGCGCCTGCCGCGCCACGTGGCCATCATCATGGACGGCAACGGGCGCTGGGCGCAGCAGCGCGGCCTGAGCCGCGTCGAAGGGCACAAGCGCGGCAAGGACTCGGTGCGCGCAGTGGTCGAGGCCAGCCGCCGGCTCGGCATCTCGTATCTCAGTCTGTTTGCCTTCTCCACGGAGAATTGGCAGCGGCCGAAGCGCGAGGTGGACGCGCTCATGGGCTTGCTGCGCCGCTACTTGCGCACCGAGCTGCGCAAGATGATGAAGAATGAGATTCGCCTGGTGGCCATCGGCGACACCACCCGCCTGCCAATCGCCTTGCAGCGCGAGCTTGCCGCCAGCATCGAGGCGACCAGGAACAACTGCCGGATGACCGTGGTGCTGGCGGTGAGCTATGGGGGACGCGAAGAGATCCTGCAAGCGGCGCGGGCGCTGGCGCGTGATGCACGCAGCGGCCGCCTCGATCCCGAGGCCGTCGATGAGAGCGTCTTCGGCGCCTACCTGAACACCACCGGCATTCCCGATCCGGATTTGCTGATCCGCACCAGCGGCGAGATGCGCATCTCCAACTTCTTCCTCTGGCAGAGCGCCTACAGCGAGATCTACGTCACCGACACGCTGTGGCCGGACTTTCGTGAACCGCAGTTCATCGAGGCGCTGGCGCACTACCAGCAGCGTGAGCGGCGCTTCGGGCGTGTTCCCGAGCAGATGGAGAGGGAGCAGCTGCGTGCTGCGCGCTAGGCTGGCCACAGCCGCGGTCGCAATTCCAACCCTGCTGGCGCTGATCTTGGTCCCGTCGCGGTGGCCGCTCGCCGCGCTCGTGATGATCGTCGGGGTGATCGGCGTCGCGGAGTACGCTACGATGGCGTTCCCGGCGCAGCGCGGCGAACGTTTCTTGACCATTGCGCTGGGCTCCCTGCTCACCATCGCGGCGTGCACGCAAGCCATCTGGCTCACGCCGCAGGCGCCTTGGCTCGGTGCCGCGCTGGTGCTGACGATCGTCGCGGGCTTGGTGTGGACCCTGCTCGCCCGCCCTGACTTCGAGCGCGGCCTCGCCGACCTCGGGCTGGCGTTGGTCGGGATACTGTACGTCGGCTTCCTGCTCCCACATTTCATTTTTTTGCACGGCCTGCCTCTCGGACCGCGCTGGGTGATTCTCGTTGTGGCCATCGGCATGGCCGGCGACACGGGTGGCTACGCGGTTGGGCATCTGATCGGACGCCACAAGTTGATGCCGCGGGTCAGTCCAGGCAAAACCGTTGAAGGTGCCCTCGGCATCCTCGCCGGCAGCTTGCTGGCTGCCGTCATCTGCAAGCTGCTCTTCCTCGATGCTCTGAGCTGGAACGAGGCAATCGTCCTGGCGCTGGTCATGGGGATCATCGGCCAACTCGGCGATCTCAGCGAGTCGGTCATGAAGCGGACCTTTGCCGCCAAGGAATCGGGCTGGCTGTTTCCGGGGCACGGCGGCGTGCTCGACCGTATCGATAGTCTGCTTTTCCCGGTGGCGTTTCTGTACTATTATTTGCTTCTCGTCCGCTGAGCCAACGCGGAGTCAGGAGTTTTCATGGTCACCAGTATCCTCGCAGCCGTCATCGTTCTCGGCTTTTTGATCCTCTTTCACGAGCTTGGGCACTTCCTCGTGGCCAAGCGCACCGGTGTGGGGGTGTTGAAGTTCTCGATCGGGTTCGGTCCGACCCTGATTGGACGGCGCGTCGGCAGCACCGAGTACGTCATCAGCGCTATCCCGCTCGGCGGCTTCGTGAAGATGGTCGGTGAGGATCCGGAAGAGCCGGTGAGCGAGGCGGACCAGGCGATCTCCTTCCAGCGACAGCGCCTGTGGAAGCGCATGGCGATCGTACTGGCAGGTCCTGGGGCCAACCTGGTGTTTGCGGCGCTCGCCTTCAGCATCGTGTTCGCGGTCTACGGCGCGCGCGTGCCGAGCGAGGCGGCAAAGGTCGGCGGCGTCATGGAGGGCATGCCGGCCGCCGCCGCTGGACTGAAGAACGGTGACGTCGTGCTCGCCGTCAATGACACGAAGGTGGAGAAGTGGGACAGCCTGTCCGAGGCGATACGCGCCAGCGGCGGGAAGCCGGTGACACTCACCATCGAGCGCGACGGCGCAACGCTCCAGGTGCAGCTGACACCCGAAGCCAAACCCGACAAGAACATCTTCGGCGAGACGCTCGGCACCGCCTATGTGATCGGCGTCGAACGCGGCTTCGATGAGGAGAAGGTGGGCGTGCTGACTGCCATCGGCATGGGCGTGCAGCAGACCGCCTGGTGGGTCGAGACGCTGCTCATGAGTCTGCTGAAGATGCTGCAAGGCAAGATTCCCGCGAAGGATATCGGCGGCCCGATCTTGATCGCGCAAGCCGCTGGTCAACAGGCGCGTCTCGGCCTCGAGTATTTGCTCCACTTCATGGCAGTCATCAGCGTCAACCTCGGTGTGCTCAATCTGTTGCCGATTCCCGTGCTCGATGGCGGCCACTTCCTCTTCTTCGCGCTCGAAGCAATTCTGCGCCGGCCGCTCGACATTCGTCACCGCGAAATCGCCCAGCAGGTCGGCTTGGTCGTCTTGATCTCGCTGATGGCGTTTGCGTTCTACAACGACATTGCGCGCGTCATCCAAGGATGGGGGTAAGGGGTGCGTATTCTTGGGGTGGATACTGCAACCTGGAGCGCCAGCGTCGGTCTCGTCATCGACGGGACCGTCGTAGCCGAGCAATCACTATCGACGACGGGAAACCACGCGGCTTCGTTGCTGCCGCTGATTGAAGACGTCTTGCGGCGCGCGGCGTGTGCGGTGCATGCGCTCGACGCCGTCGCGGTGTCGAGCGGGCCCGGTTCGTTCACGGGGCTGCGCGTTGGCTTGAGCGTCGCCAAAGGGATCGCCTGCGCGACCGGTGCACGTCTGGTCGACGTGGCGACGCTGGAGGCGCTGGCGCGCACTGTGGCGGATCGCGACGGTGTGATCTGCCCGGTGCTGGACGCACGCAAGGGCGAGCTGTACGCCGCCACCTTCACCGCGTGTGCGGGACAGTTGCAGCGCCTCAGCGCCGATGCCCTCGTGACGCCGCAAGAGTTGCTCGATAGGCTGCCGACACCTTGTGTCGTGTTGGGTGATGCCGTCGAACGTTACGGCCTCTTGTTTCAACGCCGCCTGGGTGAGCGGGTCACGGTGCTGCCGTTCGAAACCTACGCGCCGCGTGGCGGCGTCGTGGCGTTGATGGGCTGGGAGCGCCTGCAGG
>Ga0335082_10006395_pt1 | contig 12854 bp, 10 predicted proteins | sample Lox_Sample_41_FD_206718 | JGI IMG/M metagenome (GOLD analysis project Ga0335082, IMG submission 206718) | Soil microbial communities from Loxahatchee National Wildlife Refuge, Florida, United States - Lox_Sample_4.1 | ecosystem: Environmental > Terrestrial > Soil > Wetlands | place: USA... | reverse complement strand
GTCCGCGATATTTCCCGCTTGTAATGCCTGGCCCAGTTGGTTGAAGAGCTGTGTGATCGGGTTCGTTCCGCCGTCATTCGCACCGCGATGGTGGTGGTGATGGTGCCCTCGCGCTGCCAGGTTCTGGAAGTCCTGTTGTACCTGTGCGAAATCTTTCTGCGCCGCGGTGATGTCCCCCGCCTGCAGGTCTTGGGACAGCTGGTTGAAGTCCTTGGTGATCGAGTTGGTCCTCGCGGTACCCGATTGGTTCTGCGACCCAAGTTGCTGTAACGCGGCGAAGTCCTGTTGTGCCGCTGCCAGGTCGCCGGCCTGAAGGTCCTGGCCGAGCTGCTGGAACTCCTGGCGGAATTGGGTGAACCTGTTCTGGACGTTCTGACTGCTGTAGTTCGGAAAACTGCTGCTGGCAATCCCTGAAACTGACATGTCTCCACCCCTTCGGTGCGAAATCGTACATTCTATCGGCACGTTCGTGCCTGAACTTCAAGTGTGCTTCGCTCCGAAAAGTGACGGCACGTTCCCTTCCAAAGGCGAGCGACACACGCGCCCCTGAATACAGGCCGCTTTTGAAGGGCATTGTGAGGTGGGAGCTCGCAGGTAGGCAAACTCTGCCTAGTCGAAGTCGGCAAAAATGATCAGTGCGCCGCCGCTCCGTTCGTCAGACCGTTCGGATAACGGCTCATGGCCAGTTCGACAATCTCGCCGATCAACTCGGCGTACGAGCGTCCTGAGGCCTTGGCAGCCATGGCAAACTCCTGCCGGCTGGCCAGCCACGGATTCGGATTCGCCTCGATCACATACACGTCGCCATTCGGAGCGAGGCGCATGTCGATGCGTCCATAGTCGCGCAGTTTCAGCGCCCGGTAGGCCGCCAGGGCCGTGTCGGAGAGTCGCTTTGCTGTCTCGGCGTCCAAATCTTCGGCGACTTGCGACTTGGTCAGCTTGTAGACCTCGGTATTCTTCTCGAACTTCACGTCATAGGTGGCAATCCTGGGAGTGCCTTCCGGCAAGCGGGACAAATCGAGTTCCACCAGTGGCAATACCTGTGCGTTCTCATAACTGCCGAGAATCCCAGCGTAGATCTCTCGCCCTTCGATGTACTCTTCGATCAGAACCGGCGAGTCGAATTCATCCTGGATGTAGTGCATGCGCTCCATCAGTTCCTTGATGTTCGTGACGAGCGCATTGGCGTCGATCCCAATCGATCCGTCTTCCAGGGCGGGTTTCACGATCAGCGGGAACGAAATGTCATGGGCATGGTCGATGCGTCCGCGGTACGAGGTGGCGAAGAATGGCGTCTTGATGCCATGAAAGGCAAAGATCTTCTTGGCAATCGATTTGTCCTGCGACAGGAAGATCGAATGCGGCCCCGCACCCGTGTAGCGCAGCCCCATCAGGTCCATGTAGGCGACGACGTGCATTTCCTTGGTGTCATCGCCATCGAAGGATTCGATCAGATTGAAGATCAGGTCGGCATCGCAGCGCGAGAGCGAGTGCAGCGACGCGGGGCGCCCGTCCAGTTCAAAGTACGACGGCTCGTGGCCGAGCTTCTGCAGGGCTTCGAAAATTTCCTCCCGATCCGTCTTCTCAACGCGCTTGGTCTTCGTGCTCTTTTTCCGCCGGACCTTGGGACGCGGAGTTTCGTCCTCCTTGTCCTTCTCCTTCACGGACGCAGCGATCGGATCTTCGTTCCAGACGTCGTACACCAGCGCGATTTTTAGTTTTGTAGTTGCCATAAAAACACGTAGTCGGCAGTCAGTAGCCGGTAGTCAGCAAATTTCCTTCTTGTCACATATCGCTGTTCCAAGGTTCGTCGGCCCACAAACTGAAAGGCCGATAGCTCGAAGCTTCTTACGGCTGAATAAACTTCCCTTTCGTCACATACGTCATCACCAGAGCCGTTGTGTACGCGGTCAATTCGGCTAGATGCTCGGCCTGCTTCAACGGATCCACGCGCAGGTCGAGTTTCGACGCACGATCCTCGATTGTCCCGACGAGGGCTTTGATCAACGGGCGCTGCGCTCCCGTCCAGTGCGCGACCTTGTCAATCACCGCTTTCCGGTGCTGCCGGAGAAACTCCTGTGCCGGAAGCGCCCGCTTGCGCCGCCTCGACACAGGGAATATGTCACGAAGATCCGTGTCCGGCGCCAGTTCTGCAACACCCACCTCTTCCCGCGCTGTCTGGTGATAGAACTCCGCGACCGTCGTTTCCATTTCCTCGACGGTGATGTCGGTACTGCCCCGGCGCCGCATGGGCTCGGTGCGGCCCAGCTTGCGCGCAAGACGGTCCAGATAACGTAGCTTTTCAAGGGCCTGCCAACCGCGATATCGCTTGCGCCAATTCGAACGGGGCGTCAGCCACACCGCGAACGTCTCGGCAAAATCTTCGTCCGGATGCTTTTGCGCATACCATCCCGGCAAGTGCCGAACATAATCACGTGAGAACGGAGACGGCCGGTAATTGTCGCGATAGGGGCGGCGAAATGGCCCGAACAACTGTTTCCACTCCGGCGATTTGTGCAGCCGGTAGGCGTACGTGAACGCATGACCGGCCTCGTGTCGCAGGTACATCATGATTTCTCGCGCGTCTTCCAGGTCGTGTGTTTCCTTTTCCAGCTCTGCCAGCGCTGCGTGCGCCAGGTAGAACGGAATGCCGATCACCGGCTCGCCCGATGGACAACCCCATTCGTCGGTCAGATAACACACCGGGCGGAATTTCGTGAGCCCCTTGACCTCCAATTCCTTATGGAGCTGATCGACGAAGCGCTCGACTGGGGATCCCTCCAGCTTTAAACCCAGTTCACAGATACGCCGGCTCAGGAATTCCTGGTATGCGGGCTCTGGTTTTCCGTTATCGTGTACACCCATGCTCGCTCTAAGACCGTCAGCCGCTGTGCTGACGCATGTGGGGAGAGAAGTGCCGCCACTATCCACAGTAGCGGAGAGGCACGATTACCAAGAAGTTACGGTGGTAATTGGCGGGACTCTGGCGCGTTAGAAAGAAGACGCGATTACTCGCGCCACTAGCTGTGCACTTGGAGTCATTCCACATGGAGCTGGCTGGTTCAATGGCTTGAACGCGGACAGTGTTGGATGATCGCGGATAGTGCCTTCGTACCGCAGACACTGTAGAGGAGCCGCCGGGATGACTTCCGCGATGAGTCCGGCAGGCCGGTTTGCGGGACTTCTGAACTCAGTACTGTTCGACCGCGTTCGCCTGTTTCTCCCGCATCCACTTGACGGCGACGTGGGCCACTTCCGCGGGCGAGATGCCGGTTTCCTGTCGCCAGAGAGCGAGCTTTCGATAGACATCCTGAAAATCCGAGACGGCATCCGCTGTTGCAACCGGAGCAATACCTTGCTGCTGTCGCATGCTGAGGAACCGCTCGTAGATCCGGTTGGTCGGCATCGCTTTGTCGGCCTGAATCTTGCGGAACCACTCCGGATGCCGCATTCCGGTCGGTGGCAGGGTTGTCACGGAATGCGTGCTGCCGTCGGAGTAACGCGTGACCATCTCGGTCCAGCTTCCTGCTCGGGGGTGATCGTAGATGTAGGCGACGACTCCGGCATTCGGCTCGCACAAGATTCGGAGAAATACTCCCGGCATACGGTCAATGCTATAGATGCCTGCGTCCTGAAAACCGCAACGCAGTAGTGGTTCGGCCTGTTGGCCGACGAGTTCTCCATTTGTCCAGGCGGGAGATTCGATTCGTGTCAGCCGGACGAATTCGGGCAACTTGGCGAGGGCCCGTTTGCCGACCTCGGCCAGCGCCTGCCGCCCCGTGTGCCGCAGCAGCAGATACGTGACGATCCGCTTCAGCAGAAATACTGTTGCCACCGCCGTCATCAGGGCCAGGAAAGCCGTCAGGTTCATCCGGGACACCCCTGCACACTACAGCGCCATTGCAGCACTCTCTTTTCCGAGCCGGAAGATTACAGGAGTCATTGGACCGCAGGACGTGCGGACGAAACGACCATCAGAGTTGCGTCATCGTGAAACTGCGACTGGCAGAAGCGTGCGACTTCCTGAAACAGCTCATCGCTGACCTGCTGGGCGGAAGAGCTGTAATGCTGCCGCGCGACGGCGGCAATCCGGGCCTCGCCGAATTCCTCGCCGTCTGGAGAAAATGCTTCGGCAATGCCGTCGGTGTAGAGCAGCAGCTTGTCGCCGGGCTGCAAAGTGATGCTCGCATCCTCGTACTTGGCTCCGGGGAACAATCCCAGGACGATGCCCCCTCCGCTCGCGTGGCGGACCGCTCCCGACTTGTCGACGACGAGGGGCTGCAGGTGGCCGGCATTGGCGTATTCAAACTCGTGTGTGGCCGGGTCGAGAATGCCATAGAAGAAAGTCACGAACTTCCCGCTGGCGATGTTGCTGCACAGAATTTCGTTCACACGGCGGCAAAGGCCGGCGGGTGAATGCATATCTTGCGCGAACGCGCGTACCGTGGCTTGCACATTCGCCATGAGCAAGGCGGCCGAGACGCTTTTTCCGACAACATCGGCGATACAGACCGCTAAGCGGCCGTCCGACAGACGCAGTACATCGAAATAGTCACCGCCAACCACCCGCGCGGGTTGCCAGGTTCCGGCTACCTCGAATCCAGCCACTTGCGGAATTTCTTTTGGCAGCAACGAACGCTGGATTTCGAGGGCGCGTTTGAGTTCCTGCTCTTGCATTTCGACTTGAGCGGAGCGGACCTCGACTGCCCGCTCCAACTCGTGAGTGCGCTTTTCCAGCCGTGCCCGCGCGCTGTCGTAGAGGTACTTGATGCTGCCCCAGAGCAGCGTGACCAGGATCGGTACCTTCCATCCTGTGAGGAGATAGTGTCCCAATGCCTGGGGAGCGGGTGACGCGAATCGCCAAACGATCAGACTCGTGATCACGTACACCGGAATCGTGGCAATGAGCAGCACCACAGCGTAGACCAGGAAGCTTTGCGGGAAGGGACGGAAATAGAAAAGGGGGCCGGCGGCGCGCAGGATGGGTGTCAGCAGGTTCCCGATACAGAACGAGTACAGGACGACCGTGGAGGGGTTGATTCTCTGGTCCATGGCCCAGAACATGGCCGACACCACGATCGCGATGAGAGCATAGTGCTGTTGGTCAACGAAGAGGCGCCGGAGAGTGGGCGAACACAGGTTCACCAGGGGGCTCGCATCGAGGCACAACCATTCTAATCAGGGAAGTCAAGGTGATCGTTCTACTGCTGCTGTTGCTCTTGTTCCTGCCGGGCCAGGTGGTTTGACTCGATGGCCCAACACGGTTTCTAGTGCACGGTAACCGTTGTCGTTTGCTGGGATCGCCCAAACGGCCCCGTCGCATAGAGCGTGTAAGTTGTGGTCGCGGAGGGCGTCACCACCACACTCGTGCCTCGCACCGCCGCCACGCCGGGGGAAATGATCAGATACGACGCGCCGGTCACGGTCCAGTTCAAGGTGACCGACTGTCCCGCGGACACTGCGTTTGGTGTGGCCGTAAAGCTCGAAATCTGCGGATCACTGCCCGACGGCACATTTGCCGAGGTATACACCGGGTTCATTTGCACAACTTCAAAATCAGACGCGTGCAGCGAGGCCAGGTTGTGCAGGTCGTCATTGCTCCAGCGATCGTCGGGAGCGCCACTGAGATACATCGAGCTGCCGTTGTCGGCCATGATCATGCCGTACTTCTTCAGTGCGGTCAGGATGACCTGGTTTTTCGCCGAGAACCCTGAAATGTCGAAGCTCGACTTCAGCCGCATGCGCATACCCATCGGAGCCGCGTTGGCGTTGCTCGAGTTCGCCGCCCAGTGGGAGGCCGGCGGAGTAAACGCCGCGCGGCTGTTCTGCAGCGTGAAGCGGATGGCATGGTTGATCGAGCCCGCAGCGACTTCGTCATAGCGGATCAGCCCCGGGAAGATCGGCAGCCCGGCCGCGTCGGCTGAAGTCCATGTGTAAGGGCGCTGCTCATTCGACAGCATGTCCCAGACCGCCGTCGAATCAGCGTTCCATGAGCTCCCGCTCCCGTGCGACGCGCTGAAGAGCTCGTAAATCCAGCACTGGCTCTTGTCGATGACGAGCACGTGCTGGTCCCCGCTCGGATTGGGGTCGCCTTCGATGGGAGCATTCGATGGGATCGGCATCGGCCCGGGATCGCTCTCGTCGCCGTAGGCGCCGAGGTTCACCGTTATGGGTGCCTGGCTGGAGTCGACCACGACATAAGGAATCCCCATCTCACTACCGTTGTATAGCCCAGCGCCAAAATCAGGATGCACCGCAGTACTCGTGCCGATGAAGTTGATGATCGCAGCCGAATTGACATCGACCGGCGCCGCAGAGATGTCCTTGTTCCAAAGGCTGTCGGACGGAAACGGAACGAAGCCGCCCAAACCGGCGCCAATGCCGGTCGAGATCTGACTGCAAGCAGCATTCCCGCCGCCACCGCCCCCTCCTCCGCCCCCTCCCCCGTCTCCTCCGCCAGGATTCGTCGAGGCGCTGCCGCACCCCAAAGTCGCGGCAAGACAGGCACTTCCAAGCACGATCAGGATGGCACGAAGGTTTCGGAGCATGCCTCTATGGTCTCCGGCAGGGTGCGCCAGGGCAAACGCCGAAAGGGCACTTCAAGATCAGGAATTGGTACGATCGGGGGCTCCGGTGCGGCCATGTACGAGAGCGTATGGTTGTTTCCGGCCGCCTTCAGCAAGCACGTGATCGAAGCGAGGGTTGTGGGGATAGTCGGTTCGCGTCTTAGCCCGGGACTTCACAAGCTAGCTTTGTCGGCTATGACTTGCAGCTTCCTTCTCAAGAAAAGCCAGCGGGATATCGCCGATGCCTAGCTTTTGACAGCGGGTCGTCCACTCATCATTGCGAAGCGTGCCGTCGCACAGCTGCCGGGTGACTTTGAACGGATCAAGCCGCTCTCCATCTTTATCCAGGTGAAAGACTCCAGGACCGGCATTCAGCTTCCAACCGTTCAGGACAAGAGCGAGTCCAACTGCGCTGCCCAAAAGAGATCGCGCCCGCTCCACGCGCTGTTCGGGCGTCAGAAGCATCCCTTCTGGGTCACGGACCTTCGGCGCGATTTCTGGAACCTTGCCCAGCGAGTCAAATAACGACCCTATTGTCATTCCCTGCAAGAGGGGAGCGTATTCCGTCACCGTCTGCATCCACATCGGAATCACAACGGCGTTGCCCTGCTCATCCCATGAGACTGGCTTCAAGGAGTCCTTCGGCATGTCTGGATTGAGCGCTACCAGGAAGGCATACTCCGTCGCGCTTCCATCCTCTAGAAGAGTCCAGGCCGATTTGTGTTCTTCCTCATCCGATTGCCGGGGCAGTGTCTCAGCCGCTGCGATGCGATCGCGCAACGGCGGATGGCTGTCATAGGGATCGCTCTTACCTTCGCGAATCTCTGTTTCAATCCCTGCTTCCACCTTCTTGGAAACTGTCTCCGCACCCATGAACTGTGAGAATCCACCGGTAATCGGCGGAAGAAAGCCTGAGTCAAGCATCGGAGCCAGTTCGCTGCTCCAATAAGCAGGCCAACCAAGACTCGCCCCATGCACAGTCCGAAGCCCGCTTACCAGCGACTGGGGACCGGCGACGATGCACGCCAATTCGTCGGCCCGGAATTCCTGGCGTCGTGAAACGAAGTTGATCGCACGCAGAAAGAACAGCCAGTACCACTTGAGTATGCCAAATACAATTGCGTACAGAATTTGCATGGCGGCGACCCGCATCGCCTGGCCCACCGAACCCATGTTCTGGAACGTTCGGATCATGGCCATCTGTGTGCGATGCAGCCACGGTCCGAGTTTTGTATCGCCGCCGTAGTAGTGGGCGAATTCGTGAGCGAGGATGGCGCGAAACTGCGAGATATTGAGTAAGGCCAAAAGGGGCAATCCCAGACCCATGACGCGGCGGCTGCCGAATCCCATCATTCCGCCACGATCTGCCACCCAGGCGTTGGTGTCGCCGATGAGATAGACCTCGCGGGGCATCGGCTCTTTCAGCGCAGCTGCGATATTGTCGAGTTCAGCAAACAATCGTGGGTGATGAGCCCGTTCCAGCAGCAAACCAGGTGCAACGAACTTGTCGCGCCGTGGCACCAGCGCCCATAGCATGGATCCTGCGACGAGAACTCCACCGATGAACAGAGCAAGAATCTGAAAATTGCTGACTCTCATCAGCGCGAGAAACGGGAGATAGACGCACGCAGCCGCCAACAGCAGAATGAAAACATAGGAAACGACCACCATGAGCATCGCAAGGGCGGCAAAAAAGGCCAAAGAACGCCGCGGCGGGATACTTACTGCGGACGACGACATAGCGCGCGAATCATAACACGGAGCTGGAAGTTACTTCAGCCCTTCCACCAGATACAAGTCCGCCAGCATGCGGTGGTAACCAAACACGCAAGTCTTGGCGTCGGGCGTCATCAGGATGGGACCAATATTTTCAACGCCCGCCGGGTCGGTCGGCATGAGTTGCTTCCACAGCGTGCGCTGCCCCGTTCGCAAGTCAAGACGATCCACACGCGCCGGCAACTCGCCGGGCTGATAGATGTAGAGAGACTTTCCGTCAGAGCTGAAGGTAATCGGCTGCTCGCCGGGATGGAGGCCGTTAATCAGCTTTGGATCGCCGCCCTCCACCGGATAGAGATAGCCCTTGTGATCAGGACCAATGCCCGCCACCCATTTCGAATCCGGCGAGATGACAAACGCGGTGCCGTTCACACCCGGTTGGGTGATTTCATTGCGCTTGTTGGTGGCGATATCGTAGATATACAGACGCACGCCCTGTCCCGGCTCGTTTCCCGACACCAGCAGGCGTTTCCCGTCCGGAAACCAGTGTGCCCAGGAGTGATTAATGTTGTCGTTGGCAAGTTCGCGCGGCTGTCCCGCTCCCGTAGGCAGCAATCTCAATCGCGACGGCGATCCCTGCGATTGTGTGACTGCCCACTTCCCATCGGGCGACAACGCCACCGCTCCACCTTCGCCCAGCAGTACTGCCGGCGAGCCATCCGTCTTCCGGATATAGACCGCATACGTGAATCCACCCGACTTCGAATAGTCGAGCGCCCCGCCGCCGCCCTCTTCATCGAACAACAGCGTCTTCCCGTCTTCCGACAAATCGGCCGGATAGGTGTAATCCAGCCACGAGAGCTCGCGCTCCTTGTTATCGCCGGGTGAAAAGCCCATCAGTTCGCGCCGCCATGTGGCGCGAACCAGCAGCACGCGCCCGTCTTTGGCGATGTCGAGCAGCATGAGCGCGCCAGGCAGCCGCGCCACGATCCGTTGCTTCCCGTCAAGATTGACCGCATAAAGTGTGCGATCCGTTCCCGACTTGCTGGCTGTAAACCACACTTCCTTGCCGTCCGGCGACCAGGCCGCACCCTGGATCGTGAACCACTCCTCTGTCAGGCTCTTCTTGTGACCTTCGAGGTCGACAACTGAAAGCGAGCCGCTGTCGTCGCCTTGAATCGGATGGTCGGCGAAGGCGATCATGTCTCCCTTGGGAGAGATGCGCGGATGGCCGATCCACCCGCCCGTCTGATAGAGCGTCGTTCCGATCGGATACTCCAGCCGGTTCATGCCGCCGGCATCACGCACGACCAGAAACTTGGTGCCATCCGGAGACCAGTCCGCCCACTGCACTTGCTCCAGCACCTCGCGCGGCGCTCCGCCTGCCAATGGCGCGCGCGCCAGCGTCCCCATGCTCACCCACGCCCCGATCGCCTTGCTGTCGAGCAGCACCGCCATCTCCGCATTGCCCGACACCGACATCAGCTGCGTGCGGTTCAATCCCATCGAGCGCGATTCGGGCGCTTCCGGTCGCGCCGTGAATACGTCGGTCGGATTCCCCTGCCACGCTGCGCTGTAGAGGATCGTCTGTCCGTCGGGAGCGAATCGCGCGGACCGAATGCTGCCGCGCCGGAATGTGAGCTGGCGATAGAGCGGCGGTGGCGCCTCGGCCGTCGAGAAGATCAACTTGCCGGCGAACAGCCCTGCCGCCAGAGCGATCACCGTGCAGGCCGCCAGGATTGCTACGCTGGGGATCCCCACACGTTTCGTCGGAACCGTCTGAACTTTCGCGGAGGAACTCTTGGCTTCGCCCGCCTCCGTCACCACCGAAGTGCGCGACGAGTCGAGCGCCCGCTTCAATCTCTTCAGATCGGCGCGCAACTCCGCGGCCGTCTGGCAGCGCATGTCGCGGTCTTTTTCGAGCGCCTTGTTGATGATCTCCTGCAGTTTGTCCGGTAATTCCGGATTCAGCCGCACCGGCGCAGTTGGAGCGCGATTCAAAATCGCATCCGTGATGACCGCCGACGTCTCTCCCTGGAACGGCAGCCTCCCCGTGGCCATTTCGTAGAGCACAACCCCGAGCGAGAACAGGTCCGTGCGCCCGTCCAGTTCCTTGCCGCGGAGTTGCTCCGGCGACATGTACGCAACCGTGCCCACGGCCGTGCCGGGACTGGTCAGGTCGAGTTCCGAGGCATGCGTTTCTGAGTTGTCCAGCGTGCCGCCGCTCTTCGCGATCTTCGCCAGGCCGAAATCGAGAATCTTGGCGTGGCCGCGGTCGGTGACGAAGATGTTCGCCGGCTTGATGTCGCGGTGCAGAATCCCCTTGGAATGAGCTGCCTCCAAGGCATCGGTCACGTCAATCCCGATGCTGAGAAGCTGGTCCATCTCGAGCGGGCGCCCGCGCATGATGTGCTTCAGTGTCTGGCCCGTCAGGCACTCCATTGCGATGAAGAGATGCCCGTTGTGCTCCCCAATTTCGTAGATCGTACAGATGTTGGCGTGGTTCAGTGAAGATGCCGCGCGCGCTTCGCGCCGCAAGCGCTCGACAGCCTGGGATTCGTGTGAAACGTCCTCGGGCAGGAACTTGAGGGCGACGAATCGTCCCAGACTGGTGTCCTCAGCCTTGTAGACGACGCCCATCCCACCGCCGCCGAGCAGTTCTGTGATGCGATAGTGAGAGACTGTTTGACCGATCATTGGCCCGTGGCGCGCAGCCGTTCCTGGCGGGGGACCGGAGAAGCAGCGCTGGTTTTTGGTCAGGCCATCTTAGGGGCGAACGGCAAAGGAGTCAATCGCACTGGAGAGGGAGTCCGGTCCGGCCTTTATTACCGCCACACCCCGAGGATCAACCCCATGATTGTGAACGACACCGTCATGTAGCCGCCGTTGATCAGGATGTATTTCCCTGACCGTCGCTCGAACAGTGCCACAGTTGCAATCCCCAGCGCCACCCACCCAAACCCCGCCAGGAATCCCGCCGTGGCACCCCAAAGCGCCGTTGTTTTCGGATCGGCGAGAAAGGCGGCCAGGTTCGCCGACATTGCCAGCGCAAGAATGAACGACAGTCCGAAGATCTTCGCTGTGTTCCCTTTGTTCAGGTCTTCGGGCGTGAAGTGGTTGACAGTCATCCATGCGCGGCCGAACAGCGCAGGAGAGTACCAGAGACCTCCGATCAGAAACGTAGAAACTGCTGCCGCCAGAACCGCCAGCCAATTGATATGTGGCATCGCCATCCTCCGATGTGAACTGCTCAGACACGAGAATGGCGGTGTTCGAGAATTCTGTATTGTAAGAAATTTCCTTCAGTCGAGAGCCACGTACAGGGGAAATTCAGTTCGCCCGCGCAGGTACTCCGCCGGCGTCAGGCCCGCCAGTTGATGAAATTCGTGGATCATGTGGGACTGGTCGTAGTAGCCGCAATCGACCGCCAGATCCGACCAGTCCGGTTCGGCTGCGGCCTTGTTCGTAGAAGTGAGTGCTTTCTGAAATCGAAAGATGCGCGACGCAACTTTCGGTGTCACTCCGACCCGACAGTCAAACCGGGCCAGCATCTGCTTATGACTCAGCCCGAGTTGCGAGGCCAGGTCACGGAGCGGGAGTACGGGCCATGAGCGCAGTTTGTCGAGAGCCGCCGCCACCGTTCGGTCAGGGTCCAGGCGATCTTTCGCTTTGCTGATCAGGTATCCCTCGAGCAGGTCGAACTTCTGATCCGGAGTGGCGGCTTCGAGCAGTTGCTCGCGCAGGGCGAGAATTTCGCGTTTCCAGATCAGGTCCAGTTCAACCACCGTCCCCGACAGCTCCGAGATTGGAAACCCAAAAAATGGCGCGGCGCCACCGGTTCGGAAATGCGCTCCCATCATCGAGGCGCCCTGCTCTATGCCCAACACGATGAACTGCCGTTGAAGGCCACTGACCCAGCAACGGTTGAACGAGTTGTATCGATCGAGGTCGCAGTTGTCGTAGAGTTTCTTCGGACCTTCACTGAGATCGATGATCAGCTCCATGCTGGCGTCGGGCAGGAGCTTTTCTTTGGTGTGATCCGTCGCCAAGTCTTCATAAAACCAAAGATTCTCGACAAACTGCGAGAGCGGCGGCTTCGGGATTCGGGTACGGAAGAGCATCGCGAGACTCTAGCATGAGACGCGTCAGAGAGGGGAACGTCACCGCAGACGCTTGAACTGTATCGCTGCGTATGACGCACAGTGCACGACAGGAAAGGCGCGGGCAGTGCCTGCCCTGGACGAAGCCGAACGGAATGCCCGCGCCAGACAAGTTTCGCGAATGACCAACGACGAACAGCCAACGACGACCTACTGAATCAGCCCGCCGTTGCCGCCTTCTTCTTCCGTCGGAGCAATCACCACTGCCGCCGCGACTCGGTCTCCCGGTTCCAGCGACAGCAACCGCACGCCCTGGGCGGCGCGTCCCGATTCGCGAATCGTGCTTGAGTCCATGCGGATGATCTTGCCGTACTGGCTGATCAGCATGACCTGCGAATCTTCGTCCACCTGCGCGATGCCCACGACCTTGCCGTTGCGCGCGGTCGTCTTCACGTTGATCACGCCCGATCCG
>Ga0335082_10006394_pt1 | contig 12854 bp, 4 predicted proteins | sample Lox_Sample_41_FD_206718 | JGI IMG/M metagenome (GOLD analysis project Ga0335082, IMG submission 206718) | Soil microbial communities from Loxahatchee National Wildlife Refuge, Florida, United States - Lox_Sample_4.1 | ecosystem: Environmental > Terrestrial > Soil > Wetlands | place: USA: Florida... | reverse complement strand
CGGTGCGGCCGCCCTCGCGGATCGCGAAGCGCAGCTCCTTGTCCATCGCGATCGGCGTGATCAGCTCCACCACCATCTCGATGTTGTCCCCGGGCATCACCATCTCCGTCCCCTCGGGCAGCACCACCGAGCCCGTCACGTCCGTCGTCCGGAAGTAGAACTGCGGCCGATACCCCTTGAAGAACGGCGTGTGCCGGCCTCCCTCGTCCTTGGTCAGCACGTACACCTGCGCCTTGAACTTCGTGTGCGGCGTGATCGAGCCCGGCTTCGCCAGCACCTGGCCCCGCTCCACGTCGTCCTTGTCGATCCCCCGCAGGAGCGCCCCCGCGTTGTCCCCGGCCTGCGCCTGGTCGAGCAGCTTGCGGAACATCTCCAGACCCGTGACCACCGTCTTCTTCGTCTCCTTGATCCCGACGATCGCCACCTCGTCGCCCACCTTCACCACGCCCTGCTCGACGCGCCCCGTCACCACCGTCCCGCGCCCCGTGATCGAGAACACGTCCTCCACCGGCATCAGGAACGGCTTGTCCAGCGCACGCTTCGGCTCCGGAATCGACGCGTCCAGCGCCTCCATCAGATCGTCGATGCACTTGTTCGCCGCGTCGTCCGTCGGGTTCTGCAGCGCCTTCACCGCGCTGCCCCGAATGATCGGCGTCTCGTCCCCGGGGAACTCGTACTTGTTCAGCAGCTCCCGCACCTCGAGCTCCACCAGCTCCAGCAGCTCCGGGTCGTCCACCATGTCGCACTTGTTCAGGAACACCACCAGGTGCGGCACGTTCACCTGACGCGCCAGCAGCACGTGCTCCCGCGTCTGCGGCATCGGACCGTCCGCCGCCGACACCACCAGGATCGCCCCGTCCATCTGCGCCGCGCCCGTGATCATGTTCTTCACGTAGTCCGCGTGGCCCGGGCAGTCCACGTGCGCGTAGTGGCGCGTCGCCGTCTGGTACTCCACGTGCGCCGTCGAAATCGTGATCCCCCGCTCCCGCTCCTCCGGCGCCTTGTCGATCTGGTCGAACGGCACGAAGTCCGCCAGCCCCTTCTTCGCCTGCCGCTGCGTGATCGCCGCCGTCAGCGTCGTCTTCCCGTGGTCCACGTGTCCAATCGTCCCCACGTTCACGTGCGGCTTCGTCCGCTCGAACTTCGCCTTGGCCATGATCCTTCCTCGACCCTCCGACTAGCGATTGACGATCTTCGCGGAGACGCTCTCGGGCACCGCCGCGTAGTGCGAAAACTGCATGGTGTAGGTTGCGCGGCCCTGCGTCAGCGAGCGCAGGTTGTTGACGTAGCCGAACATCGTGGCGAGCGGCACATCGGCGTGAACCAGCTGCGCGCTGCCGCGCACCTCGAGGCCGGTGAGCCGGCCGCGCCGGCTGTTGAGGTCGCCCTGCACGGACCCGACGAAGTCGCCCGGCGTGACCACCTCGACGCGCATGATCGGCTCGAGCAGGATCGGCTCGGCGCGCCGCATCGCCTCCTTCACCGCGAGCGAGCCCGCGATCTTGAAGGACCGCTCGGAGGAGTCGACGTCGTGTGCCTGTCCGTCGACCAGCCTCACCTTGACGTCGACCACCGGGTAGCCGCCGAGCTCGCCGCTCTGCAGCGCCTCCTCGCAGCCCTGCCGCACCGCCGGGATGAACTCACGGGGCACGCTTCCGCCCTTGGTGCCGTCGACGAACTCGAAGCCCTTGCCGGTGGCGTTCGGCTCTACCTCGACCACTACCACGCCGAAGTCGCCGGAGCCGCCGGTCTGCTTGATGTAGCGGCCCTCGGTACGCACCGCCTTGGTGAGCGTCTCCTTGTAGGCCACCTGCGGCGGGCCGACGTTGGCCTCGACCTTGAACTCGCGCAGCAGGCGGTCGCAGATGATTTCGAGGTGCAGCTCGCCCATCCCCGAGATGATCGTCTGGCCGGTCTCCGGATCGGTTGAGACGCGGAACGAGGGGTCCTCGTGCACGAGCCGCTCGAGCGAGCCCCCGAGCCGGTCCATGTCCGCCTGCGTCTTCGGCTCGATGGCGATCGAGAGCACCGGCTCCGGGAACTCGATCGCCTCGAGCGCGATCGGATGCCGCGCGTCGCAGAGCGTGTCGCCCGTGGAGACGCTCTTGAAGCCCACGACCGCGACGATGTCGCCGGCGAAGGCCTCCTCGATCTCCTGGCGCTTGTTGGCGTGCATCTGAAGCAGGCGCCCCACGCGCTCCTTGCGGTCGCGCCGCACGTTCAGCACCTGCTGGCCCGTCTCGAGGTGCCCCGAGTAGACGCGCACGTAGGTCAGGTGGCCGACGTGCTTGTCCGACATCAGCTTGAAAACCAGCGCGGCGAAGGGCTCGTTGTCGTCCGCTTTGCGCGTGCGCGGCTCGCCGCTCTTCGGGTCGACGCCGTCGACCGCCGGCACGTCGAGGGGCGAGGGCAGGTAATCGACGATCGCGTCGAGCAGCGGCTGCACGCCCTTGTTCTTGAAGGCGGAGCCGCACAGCACCGGCACGACCTTGAGGCGCAGCGTCGCCTCGCGCAGCGCCTTGCGCAGCGGATCGGCGGGGATCGCCTCGCCGTCCAGGTAGCGGGCCATGAGGGCGTCGTCCGACTCGGCCACCGCCTCGACCAGGCGCTCGCGCGCGCTCTCGACCGCAGGCCCGAGCTCGGCGGGCACCGGCGCCACGCGGAAGTTCGCGCCCAGGCTGTCGTCGTCCCAGTAGATCGCCTGCTGCGAGACCAGGTCGACGACGCCGGCGAAGGAATCCTCGCTGCCGATCGGGATCTGCACCGCCACCGGCACCGCCGCCAGGCGCGCGCGCATCATCTCCAGCACTCGGTCGAAGTCGGCGCCGACGCGGTCCATCTTGTTCACGAACGCGATGCGCGGCACGCGGTAGCGGTCCGCCTGGCGCCACACCGTCTCCGACTGCGGCTCCACGCCGCCGACGCCGCAGAACACCGCGACCGCACCGTCGAGCACCCGCAACGAGCGTTCGACCTCGATCGTGAAGTCCACGTGGCCGGGCGTGTCGATGATGTTGATGCGGTGGTCCTTCCAGTAGCAAGTCGTCGCGGCGGACGTGATGGTGATGCCGCGCTCCTGCTCCTGCTCCATCCAATCCATCGTCGCCGCGCCGTCGTGGACCTCGCCCATCTTGTAGTTCACGCCGGTGTAGAACAGGATGCGCTCGGTCGTCGTGGTCTTGCCCGCGTCGATGTGGGCCATGATCCCGATGTTCCGGGTGCGTTCGAGCGGCGCGGTCCGCGGCATGACGACCAAGCTCTCCGGGCAGGGCCGACGGCCCTCACCACCGGTAGTGCGCGAAGGCCTTGTTGGCATCCGCCATCCGGTGGGTGTCTTCCTTTTTCTTCACGCTCTCGCCGCGCTCGTTGGCGGCGTCGATCAGCTCGTCGGCGAGCTTCTCGCCCATGCTCCGGCCCGCTCGCGCGCGGGCGTACTGCACGAGCCAGCGCATCGCCAGCGAGGTTGCGCGCTCCGGCCGCACCTCGACCGGAACCTGATAGGTCCCGCCGCGACTTGACCTCGATGCGCGGGCGCACGTTCTCGAGCGCGCGCCGGAACATCGCCAGCGGATCGTTGCGCGTCTTGCTCTCGATGATGGCGAAGGCGCCGTAGACGATGTGCTCGGCGGTGCTCTTCTTGCCGTCGCGCATCATCACGTTGGTGAAATATCCGACCTGACGGTCCCCGTACTTGGGGTCCGCCTGGTGCTTGCGCTGTTGCACCTCTCGCCGACGCGGCATCCGACTCTCTCCTCGCGCGTCCTCGAAATGCGCCGGCGGCCGGTGGAGCTCCCGTCCACCGGCCGCCGGACCGCCGAAGCTACTTGGGCCGCTTGGCCCCGTAGCGCGACCGCCCCTGGCGGCGGTCCGCGACCCCCTGCGTGTCCAGCGTCCCGCGCACGATGTGGTAGCGGACGCCGGGGAGATCCTTCACGCGACCCCCGCGCACCAGCACCACCGAGTGCTCCTGCAGGTTGTGTCCGACGCCGGGGATGTAGGCCCACACCTCGTTGCCGTTGGTGAGGCGCACGCGCGCGACCTTGCGCAGCGCCGAGTTCGGCTTCTTCGGCGTCTGGGTACACACGCGCGTGCAGACGCCGCGCCGCATCGGCGAGCGATCGAGGTCCGGCGACTTGCTCTTGCGGTGGCGCTGGGCGCGGCCCTGGCGCACCAGCTGCTGGATCGTCGGCATGCGCGCTCGCTGTCTCCGCGGTCGCCGAGCGCCCGGCGCCCGCGACTCGAAGCTGGGTGGCCCTCCACGCCGCTCGCCGCGCGGATGGCAGAGAAACCGCTCCCCTGTGACCCCCCCGGATCGCGAAGAGACCGGAGCCGGGCTCGGGTCGACTCTTCGCGCGTCGCAGGCGGGCCGCAGGCAATCGCGGCCTCAGGCAAAAACCGCCGTACGTTAGCCGCCTTCGATCCCCTGTCAACCGGCGGGGGAACCGTCGGGCAGCGCGTCCCCGCCGGGACGAAGCTCGCGATCGGCTAGAGCGCCGCCTCCTCGCTGGAGCTCGCGCCAGCGCTCCCGGGCGCCGGCCCGGGCGGCGCGCCGGGGCGCGCGACCTCGAGCTCCTCCACCTCGCCAGCCGCCGCCAACAGCTCGGGCGGGGCGTCGATCTGGACGCCGAGGTTGAGATAACGGGCCATGCCGGTCCCGGCCGGGATCAGCCTGCCCATGATCACGTTCTCCTTGAGCCCGTGGAGCCGGTCGGTCTTGCCCCAGATCGCCGCCTCGGTGAGCACCTTGGTCGTCTCCTGGAACGAGGCGGCCGAGATGAACGACTCGGTCGAGAGCGACGCCTTGGTAATTCCGAGCAGCAGCGGCTCGGAGGTGGCGAGGCGCTTGCCCTCCGCTTTCACCCGCGCGTTCGCCTCCTCGAAGAGCGACTTCTCGACCTGCTCGCCGACCAGGAAGTCGGTGTCGCCCGGGTCCTTCACCCGCACCCGCTTCAGCATCTGCCGCACGATCGTCTCGATGTGCTTGTCGTTGATCTTGACACCCTGGAGGCGGTAGACCTCCTGCACCTCGTCGACCAGGTACTTGGCCAGCTCCTTCACGCCCTGGATGCGCAGGATGTCGTGCGGGTTGGACGAGCCGTCCATCAGCGCCTCGCCGGCGCGCACGCGATCTCCCTCGTGGACCGCGATGTGCTTGCCCTTGGGGATCAGGTACTCCTTCGGCTCGCCGCCGCCGTCCGGTGTGACCAGCAGGCGCCGCTTGCCGCGCACGTCGGTGCCGAACGAGACGGTGCCCTCGATCTCGGAGACAATCGCGAACTCTTTGGGCTTGCGCGCCTCGAAGAGCTCCGCGACGCGCGGCAGGCCGCCCGTGATGTCCTTGGTGCGCGTGATCTCGCGCGGGATCTTGGCCACCACGTCGCCCGCCGCGACCTCGTCGCCATCCACCACCGAGAGGTAGGCCCCCACCGGCATCAGCTTGTCGTGTACCGCCTGGCCGCTCGCGTCGGTGATCGATATGCGCGGGCGCAGCGAGGGGTCCTTGGCCTCGACGATCACCTTGGACGCCATTCCGGTGAACTCGTCGACCTGCTCGCGCATCGTCGCGCCCTCGAGGATGTCCGCGAAGCGCGCCGTGCCCTTCACCTCGGCGAGGATCGGATTGGCGAACGGGTCCCACTCGAGCAGGACGGCGCCCGGCTTCACCGTCTCGCCGTCGGTCACGCGCACCGACGCGCCGTACACGACCGGGTGACGCTCGCGCTCGTGCCCGCTCGCGTCGTAGATCACCACCTCGCCGTGGCGGTTGCTGGCGATCCGGCGCCCCTGGCGATCGAGGGCAGTGCGCAGGTTCACGTAGCGCGCCTCGCCCTCGGTGCGCGCCTCGGCGCTCGACTGCTCGGCCCGCCGCGTCGCAGTGCCGCCGATGTGGAAGGTCCGCATCGTGAGCTGTGTACCCGGCTCGCCGATCGACTGCGCGGCGATCACGCCGACCGCCTCGCCGAGGTTGACCATCTCGCCGCGGGCGAGATCGCGCCCGTAGCAGAGCACGCAGACGCCGTGCGGCGCCGCGCAGGTCAGCACGGAGCGGATCAGCACCCGCTCGATGCCGGCGTCTTCGACGCGCTGCACCTTGGCCTCGTCGATCTCCTCGCCCGCCCGGACGATCACCGAGCGGTCGCGCGGATCGACGACGTCCTCGACGGCCACGCGACCGAGGATGCGCTCGCCGATCGCCTCGATCACCTCGCCCCCCTCGACGAGCGGACCCATCACCAGGCCGTCCGTCGTCCCGCAGTCCTCCTGCCGGATGATCATGTCCTGCGCCACGTCGACCAGGCGGCGGGTCAGATAGCCGGAGTTGGCGGTCTTGAGCGCGGTATCGGCGAGGCCCTTGCGCGCCCCGTGCGTCGAGATGAAGTACTGCAGCACCGAGAGGCCCTCGCGGAAGTTCGAGGTGATCGGCGTCTCGATGATCTCGCCCGACGGCTTCGCCATGAGCCCGCGCATGCCGGCCAGCTGGCGCATCTGCTGCGCGGAGCCGCGCGCGCCGGAGTCGGCCATCATGTAGATCGAGTTGAAGCTCGGGGTGCGCACCTCGCGCCCCTCGGCGTCGACCGCCACCTGGGTGCCGATGTTCTCCATCATCTGGCTCGAGACGCGCTCGGTCGACTCCGCCCAGATGTCGATCACCTTGTTGTAGCGCTCGCCGTCGGTGATCAGCCCTTCCTGGTACTGCTGCTCGATCTCGCGCACCTGCTCGTTGGCGGCGGCGATGATGCCCTCCTTGTCGGTCGGGATCGTCATGTCGTCGACGCAGAACGAGATGCCAGCCTTGGTGGCGTACTGGTAGCCGAGCGTGCGCAGCCGATCGGCCAGGATCACGGTTGCCTTGTTGCCGAGGCGCCGGTAGGCCTGGTCGATCAGCTCGCCGAGCGCCTTCTTGTCCATCACCTTGTTGATGATCTCGAAGGGGATCTCGGAGGGCACGATCTCGCGCAGCAGGATGCGGCCCGCGGTCGACTCGACGAGGGACCCGTCGATGCGCACGGAGACGCGCGCGTGCAGGTCGAGCTCGCCGGAGTCGTAGGCGGCCACCACCTCGACCGGACTCGCGAAGCGCATGCCCTCGCCGCGCGCGCCGGGGCGCTCGCGGGTCATGTAGTAGCAGCCGAGCACGATGTCCTGGGTCGGACCGATGATCGGCCGGCCGGTCGCCGGGCTCAGGATGTTGTTGGTCGACATCATGAGCACGCGCGCCTCGATCTGCGCCTCGATCGAAAGCGGGACGTGGACGGCCATCTGGTCGCCGTCGAAGTCGGCGTTGTAGGCGGCGCACACGAGCGGGTGCAGCTGGATCGCCTTGCCGTCGATCAGCTGCGGCTCGAAAGCCTGGATGCCGAGCCGGTGGAGCGTGGGCGCGCGGTTCAGCATCACCGGGTGCTCGCGCACCACCTCGGCGAGGATGTCCCAGACCTCCGGGCGCTCCTTCTCCACCATCTTCTTGGCGGCCTTGATGGTGGTGACGTAGCCGCGCTGCTCGAGCTTGGAGTAGATGAAGGGCTTGAACAGCTCGAGCGCCATGCGCGTGGGCAGACCGCACTGGTGCAGGCGCAGCTCGGGACCGACCACGATCACCGAGCGACCGGAGTAGTCGACGCGCTTGCCGAGCAGGTTCTGGCGGAAGCGCCCCGACTTGCCCTTCAGCATGTCGGAGAGCGACTTCAGCGGGCGCTTGCTCGGGCCGGTGATCACGCGGCCGCGCCGCCCGTTGTCGAAGAGCGCGTCGACCGCCTCCTGCAGCATCCGCTTCTCGTTGCGGATGATCACCTCCGGCGCGTTCAGCTCCTGCAGCCGCTTCAGGCGGTTGTTGCGGTTGATCACGCGCCGGTAGAGGTCGTTCAGGTCGCTGGTCGCGAAGCGCCCGCCGTCGAGCGGCACGAGCGGCCGCAGATCCGGCGGCAGCACCGGGATCACCTCGAGGATCATGTGCTCGGGCTTGTTGGTCGACTCGCGGAAGGCGTCGAGCACCTTCAGGCGCTTGGCGATCTTCTTGCGCTTGGCCTCGCTGGTGGCGTCGCGCATTTCGGCGCGCAGCCGCTTGCACTCGGCCTCCACGTCGATCTTGGCGAGCATCTCGCGGATCGCCTCCGCGCCGATGCCGCACTCGAAGCCGTCGCGCCCGTACTTGTCGCGCGCCTCGATCAGCCGCTCGTCGGAGAGCAGCTCGCCGACCCTCAGGTCGGTGTCCTTCGGGTCGATCACGATGTACGACTCGAAGTACAGCACCCGCTCGAGATCCCGCAGCGAGACCTCGAGGATGTTGCCGATGCGGCTCGGGAGCGACTTCAGGAACCAGATGTGCGCCACCGGCGTGGCGAGCGTGATGTGGCCCATCCGCTCGCGACGCACCTTGGACTGGATCACCTCGACGCCGCACTTCTCGCACACCACCCCGCGGTGCTTCATGCGCTTGTACTTGCCGCAGTTGCACTCGTAGTCCTTGACGGGGCCGAAGATCTTGGCGCAGAAGAGTCCGTCCCGCTCCGGCTTGAAGGTGCGGTAGTTGATCGTCTCGGGCTTCTTCACCTCGCCGTGCGACCACTCGCGGATCTTGTCCGGCGACGCGATCGAGAGGCGGATGGAGTTGAAGGCGAGCGGATCCTTGGGCTTTTCGAACAGGCTGTAGAGGTCTCGCAAGTTCTGGATACCCCCTTCAGGCAACCTTGTCTTCGAGCAATTCGACGTCGAGGCCGAGCGCCTGGAGCTCCTTGACGAGCACGTTGAAGCTCTCCGGCAGGCCAGGCTCGAGCGTGTTCTCTCCCTTCACGATCGATTCGTACATGCGGGTGCGGCCGCCGACGTCGTCCGACTTGACCGTGAGGAACTCCTGCAGACCGAACGCGGCGCCGTAGGCCTCGAGCGCCCACACCTCCATCTCGCCGAGGCGCTGGCCTCCGAACTGGGCCTTGCCGCCGAGCGGTTGCTGGGTGACCAGGCTGTACGGCCCGATCGAGCGCGCGTGGATCTTGTCGTCGGCGAGGTGATGGAGCTTCAGCATGTAGAGCACGCCGACCGTCACCTCGCCGTCGAACGCCTCGCCGGTGCGGCCGTCGAAGAGCACCATCTGCCCGGTGCTCGGGAGCCGCGCCTGACCGAGCTCGCGCTTGATCTCCTGCTCGCCGGCGCCGTCGAAGACCGCCGTCGCGACGTGCACGCCGACCGCGGAGACGTTCTGCGCCAGCGAGCGCAGCGCCTGCTCCGACGCGCCGTCGAGCACGCGCGCGATGCCGGGGTCGTTGTAGATCTCCTTGAGCTTCTCGCGCAGCCGGGCGATCTCGACGCCGGTGCTCTCCTCGAGCAGCGCTTGCACCTGCTGGCCGAGGCCGCGCGCGGCCCAGCCGAGGTGCGTCTCCAGGATCTGCCCGACGTTCATGCGCGAGGGCACGCCGAGCGGGTTCAGCACGATGTCGACCGGCGTGCCGTCGGCCATGTAGGGCATGTCTTCCTCGGGGAGGATACGCGAGATCACGCCCTTGTTGCCGTGGCGGCCAGCCATCTTGTCGCCGGTGGAGAGCTTGCGCTTGATGGCCACGTACACCTTGACCATCTTGAACACGCCCGGCGGAAGCTCGTCTCCCTTCTTGAGCCGCGCGATCTTCTCGTCGAAGACCGTCTTGATCACGCCGGAGCGCTCTTCGATGTTCGCGAAGATGCGCTCCACCTGCTCCTGCACGCGGGCGTCGGTGATCTGAACGTCCTTCCAGCGCCGCTGCGGGATCGCGTCGAGCACGGCGCCGGTCACCGGCTCGCCGGGGTTGAGCCACACCTCCTTGCGCCGCTCGTCGCCGATCCGGTTGGCGGCCTGCTTACCGGTCAGCAGCTCGCGCACGCGCGCCAGCGCGCTCTCGCGGATGATGCGGATCTCGTCCTCCTGGTCCTTGCGCAGGCGGTCGATCTCCTGCTCCTCGATCGCGCGCGCGCGCTCGTCCTTCTCGACACCGCGGCGCGAGAAGACCTGAGCGCCGATCACGATCCCCGACACGCCCGGCGGAACGCGCAGCGAGGTGTCGCGCACGTCGCCTGCCTTCTCGCCGAAGATCGCCCGCAGCAGCCGCTCCTCGGGCGAGAGCTGGGTCTCGCCCTTCGGCGTGATCTTGCCGACCAGGATGTCGTCCGGATTCACCTCCGCGCCGATGCGGACGATGCCCGCCTCGTCGAGGTCCTTGAGCGCCTCCTCGCCGACGTTCGGGATGTCGCGGGTGATCTCCTCCTTGCCGAGCTTGGTGTCGCGCGCGACGCACTCGAACTCCTCGATGTGCACCGAGGTGAACGAGTCGTCCTTCACGACGCGCTCGGCGATCAGGATCGAGTCCTCGAAGTTGTACCCGCCCCAGGGCATGAACGCGACCACCACGTTGCGGCCGAGCGCGAGCTCGCCACGCTCGGTCGCGGGTCCGTCGGCGATCACCTGACCGCGCCGCACGCGGTCTCCCGGGTGCACGATCGGCTTCTGGTTGATGCAGGTGTTCTGGTTGGAGCGCTGGTACTTGATCAGGTTGATGATGTCGACGTTCGAGCCGGTGCCGTCGTCCTCGTCCGGCTTGATCACGATCCGCCCGGCGTCCACCGACACCACCGCGCCGTCGCGCTTGGCGACCACCGTGACCCCGGAGTCGCGGGCCACCACCGCCTCCATGCCGGTGCCAACGAGCGGCGCCTGCGTCCGCAGGAGCGGCACGGCCTGGCGCTGCATGTTCGAGCCCATGAGAGCCCGGTTGGCGTCGTCGTGCTCGAGGAACGGGATCAGGGACGCCGCCACCGAGACCAGCTGGTTCGGCGACACGTCCATCATCTCGATCTCTTCGCGCGGCGTCATCTGGAACTCGCCCGCCTTGCGCGCCTGCACCGCCTCGTTCTGGAAGCGGCCGCCGGAGTCGACCGCGGCGTTGGCCTGCGCGATCGCGAGGCGCTCCTCGTCGAGCGCCGAGAGGTACTTCACCTCGTTGGTCACGGCGCTCTCGCGCACCACCCGGTACGGCGTCTCGATGAAGCCGTAGTCGTTGACCCGCGCGAAGGTCGAGAGCGACGCGATCAGCCCGATGTTCGGCCCCTCGGGCGTCTCGATCGGGCAGATGCGGCCGTAGTGCGTCGGGTGCACGTCGCGCACCTCGAAGCCGGCTCGCTCGCGGGTGAGCCCACCCGGTCCCAGCGCCGAGAGGCGCCGCTTGTGCGTCACGGCCGAGAGCGGGTTCGTCTGGTCCATGAACTGCGAGAGCTGGCTCGACCCGAAGAACTCCTTGATCACCGCGGACACCGGCTTGGAGTTGATCAGGTCGTGCGGCATCAGCGTCTCGATCTCCTGGAGCGACATGCGCTCCTTGATCGCGCGCTCCATGCGCACCAGACCGATCCGGTACTGGTTCTCGAGCAGCTCGCCGACCACGCGCACCCGGCGGTTGCCGAGGTGGTCGATGTCGTCGATCCGCTTCGCCGGGTCCGAGCCGTTCTTCAGGTCGACCAGGTACTTGACCGCGGCCAGGATGTCCTCGCGCCGCAGCGTCGGCAGCTCGCGCAGCGGCACCTCCTCGCTCGGCCCGCCGGGGCCGCTCGGCTGCCAGCCGACGCGCGCCTCGGGATCCATTCCGAGCTTGTGGTTCACCTTGAGGCGGCCCACCCGCGACAGGTCGTAGCGCTCGGGGTTGAAGAACAGGTTGTGGAACAGCGTGTTTGCCGTCTCGAGCGTCGGCGGGTCGCCCGGCCGCAGGCGCCGGTAGATCTCGATGATCGCGTCGTCGCGCGTGAGCGGCCGGTCCTTGCTCTCCGCGAGCAGGGTGTCGCGCACCGAGGTCCCCGTCAGCACGGGGTCCAGGTAGAGCAGCTTGAACTCCTCGATGCCGCGCTCGCGGAACTGGTCGAGGTGGGCCTGCGACAGCTCCTCGTTGCACTCGATGATCACTTCGCCCGTCGCCTCGTCGACCAGGTCGACCGGCGACACGCGCTTCACGTTGTCCTCGCGGATCAGGTCCTCGATGCCGATCGGCACCCACTCGATGCGCGCCTCCGCCATGCGGCGCAGGCTTGCCTTGTTGAACTTGCGGTCCTTGCGCACCAGCACGTTGCCGTCCGCGTCCTTCACGTCGAGCGTGGCGCGCTGGCCCTCGAGCAGCTCGGCGACGACCTTCTTCAGGTAGCGCGGCTTCTTGCCGTCCATCTCCACGCGGATCGTCTCGGGCTTGTAGAAGTAGTCGAGCAGCTCCTCGGTGGAGTAGCCGAGCGCCTTCAGCAGGACCGTCGCGAAGATCTTGCGGCGCCGGTCGATGCGCGCGTAGAGCAGGTCCTTGTGGTCGAACTCGAGGTCCAGCCAGGAGCCGCGGTACGGGATCACCCGGCACGAATAGAGCTTCTTGCCGGCGGCGCTCACCGTCGAGGACGTGGTCGTATCGAAGAAGATGCCGGGCGAGCGGTGCAGCTGCGAGACGATCACGCGCTCGGTGCCGTTGATGATGAAGGTGCCGTTGTCGGTCATGATCGGGATCTCCCCGAAGTAGACCTCCTGCTCCTTCACGTCGCGGATCGTCTGCGAGCCCTCGGCGTCGTCCCAGGCCACCAGCCGGATCGTCACCTTGAACGGCGCGGCGTAGGTCATGCCGCGCTGCAGGCACTCCTGCACGTCGTACTTCGGCTCCTCGAGCACGTAGCCGACGAACTCGAGCGACGCCGTGTCGTTGAAGTCCTTGATCGGGAAGATCGAGTTGAACACGGCCTGCAGGCCCGTGTTCTCGCGCTTCTCCGGCTCGACCTGCGTCTGCAGGAAGCGCTCGAAGGACTGCTTCTGGATCTCGATCAGGTTGGGGATCTCGAGGATCGCGGGGATCTTCGAGAAATTCTTGCGA
>Ga0335082_10006391_pt1 | contig 12856 bp, 10 predicted proteins | sample Lox_Sample_41_FD_206718 | JGI IMG/M metagenome (GOLD analysis project Ga0335082, IMG submission 206718) | Soil microbial communities from Loxahatchee National Wildlife Refuge, Florida, United States - Lox_Sample_4.1 | ecosystem: Environmental > Terrestrial > Soil > Wetlands | place: USA... | reverse complement strand
CGGCGTCTTAAACCCGGCGACCAACGAGGTCTTTCTGGGCGCACTCAACGCCGGCGTGACGTACAACGGTAGTCCCGCCCAGCCCAGCATGAAGACCACTCTCGATGCCGCCGTTGTACTTGCCAGCCGGCAGGAGTATAAGCGAGGTGAATGGGCGCAATTTGAAGGCAGGGAATTCTCCATCAAGCCGACCGGCTCGGTAGCTTACAAACTGGCCCTAGTCTCCGCCGGACTGGCGGATGCGACTTGGACCCTGTCCCCCAAGCATGAATGGGATGTTGCCGCCGGGGTCGCCCTAGTTCATTCCGCCGGAGGAACGGTGGCCTGCATCCGCGATGGAAGGCTGCAGTTCAATCAAGCGAAGACGCTTCTCCCGGGATTAGTGGCCAGCGGTGCGGGCATCTGGCACAGCGTCATTCGGACCGTTGATCAGGCACTTGTGGGCTGATCTGGCTCGCTGCCTCGCTATCTGCTTTTTGACGGGCCCCGTACCGCTACCAGGTATTCCACGATCTCGTGCTGGTCCGCTTCTGGGATGACGGCGCCGTAGGCATCGATCATTTTCTTAACTTCCCTTTCCCAAACTGCCTGCGGAAACCGGGGTTGCATGGCTACGTATTGCGCCGAGTGACAAACCAGACAGTACTTGCGATAGGTGTCAACATTCGGACCGGTGGAAATCTCGGGCGCATATTGCGGCAGCACAATGGCGTGCACTGGATTGCTGGCATCGTGCCCTGCATTGGACTTCGTCGCTTGCTGAGACTGGGCCGCGAGCGCGAAGACCCCGGTTACAGCCCCCACCACGACCGCAAAGATTCGGCAATAACTGACGCTCATGGTGTTCCTCACGAGACCGTTACCTCTACGTGCTCAATAACGTTTCGTTGATAGCCGCTTCGGTTCCACTGCGACGTGTGCTGCGTCTGGCCGTCTCCGGCAGTGGCGCGCACCGTGAGCCGATAGGTGCCCTTGGCTGGCGGAGTCCATGATGCCTGCCACGTTCGCCAGGAGTATTTCCCCAGATCGCTGCCGAGACTTGCCTCGTCCCAGCTCCCGCCTCCGTCAGTCGAAACCTCGACCTTGCGAATTCCTGAGCCGCCGTCGTTGGCAACTCCTTTCAGCACGAATTTCTCGCCGGCGCGCAATGTCTCCCCCGGCTCAGGACGCACGAAAATGGAATGGACCGGCATCGTACTAATCGGAACTGTGACCGCCGCCAGATGTTGCGGATCTTCGTTGGCATCCGGGTTGTCTGGAATGCGGTACGCCTTGTCCATCCAAAAAGTCTTGAGTGGTTGATCGAGCACTGTAACCGACGATAGCGATTTCACCCAATACGTCGAAAACCAGCCCGGCACAACCAGGCGGACCGGGAACCCGTTTAGCATTGGCAGTGGTGCGTCGTTCATCGCGTAGGCGATCATCACGTCCCCGTCCCGGGCGCGATCGATGTCCAGTGACTTCTGGTACACCGGGGTAGCCGGCATCGGCGGCACGTCCATTCCGCGGAACCCCACCTGCATTGCACCCGCTTTGACGCCCGCCGCCTCCAGAACATCCTTCAGGCGCACACCCGTCCAGCGGGCATTCCCCATGGCACCGCTCCCCCACTGGCCACCGGGGACTTGGGGCACGAATAGGCTGCGGAAGTTGCCCGCGCACTGCGCCAGCGCGACCAGTGATATAGGCTTGAATCGCGTCTTCAGCTCTGAAAGGGTGAGGCGCATCGGCTTCTGCACGTGGCCGCCGACCTCCAGCCGGAATTCCCGCAGGTCAACGCTCGTCGGAATTCCTGACAGGTGCCAGCGCACAAAGAAGGCGTCGTTGGGCGTTAGCTCCGACTCAAAGTAGCGCAGCGGAGTCTCCAGTTGCGGCGGCCGGTCGGTCAGCAGGATCAAGTCCGTCTTCTGCGGATACCGCGCCAATTCCTGCGCTCCGCCTATCTCACTCTCGAATGCCGGAGCCGTCGCTTCCGCCATCAGGTCGAGCGTTTTTCCCAACCCGCGCTGTGCTGCTGCCAGTCCTCCGACGGAGGCTAGCAGCGAAACGAAATGCCGTCGATCCATCTACTCACCCTCGCACCCCGTAGCGAATACCCCACCAGCGTGCTATATCTTGACACTGTCGCGGTCCTCAAGCAAACGAAACTTGCAGTGACAGGATGCGGCCTTCCGCCTGGCCGGAAGGCGAGGGCAAGTTTGTCCCACTGATCCATATGGCGCCGTCCTCGCGCGGCGCCTCAGAAGATATAGATCGTGTCGAACTGCAGCTTCGTCTGCCACGGTTCTGTCTTGCCTAGAGCATTCACCCCAAGCGGCCTCCCGATCAGTGCCGCAGCGCCGAGCTGCACATTTGAGCGGAACATGTAGAACAAATCGAAGCGGTGCTCCGTAACATTGGATCCCTGCCGCATTTCGTTATAGTTCAGGTTGCTGATGACCGCTTCCCGCTCAACAAAGATCCGGGTATAGGCAGCCTGCCAGTCGCGCCGTTCCAGCAGCCTGCCGACACGTGCCTCGAGCCAGTAGCCGCGCCGCTGGCTTGCGTTGCAGGGATAGTTTGTGGTCTGAGCGAAGACCAGGCTCGCTGTGTTGGCTGGCTTCGGCGTTATGTTGACGACATTGGCGCAGGCCCGCGTATTCTGCACGTAATCTCCCAGGATGTAAACCGGCAGCTTGGGGTTTCCCGTGTTCCAGTCCAGACGGGCGATGGTGTCGAACAAGCCGAATTTCGACCCGAATTGCGCATTCACCACGTTGGTTACTCCGGTGGGATAAGCTTTCCCGTTAATCGTAACGACATTGGCCGAAGTGGTCGTTGTGATGGAGTTCTGCGGAGCGTTTGCGTTGGCTAACGGCAATGATCCCGCCCAGGGAGTGGCCGGGTTCTTGGCGCTGGCTTTTGCCAGAGCCTGTGCAATCGTGTCGGCGTTTTGAAAATTGTAGTATCCGGTATAGACACTCAAGCGCACACGGGGAGCAATCTGAAACATCGTTTGCAATTGTCCGCCGTAAACCATGCTCTGAATGTAATTGCGACTCGTCGGATTCGTTCCCTGTTCCTCCGCGAACGGCAATTCGAATCCGACCACAGCGATGCGCTTCAGCACCGGCGTGCTCTTCAGGTTATAGGCGATGGTTTGCGCTGCGCCTTCGGGGTTGAGGTCCTTGTCCCAGGTCAGTTCTGTGTTGTACCAGGGATAGCGAAACTTTCCCGCCGTCAGCGTCAGCGGCTCGTAGAATTTGGGATTGTAGGTCACAAACGCCTGGTCGAGAGCAATTGGCTTCCTCGTGTAAAAGACTCCCATCGTCGAGTTGGTCGAGGTGGGGTCATTGACGTCGCCGCTCATGAGGGACAGTCCAGCCTGAAGTTCGTCGCTAAGCTGGGCGAACGCATTCAGCCGAGCCCGGATGCGGCCGCGATTGCGGTCGGTCGATCCGTCCACCGGGCCGCCCATAATCGACTCCTCCCGCACCCGAATATCGCCACTGAAAGAAATCGGTCCCAGGCCTTTGATCCGCCGTTCCAGATTGCGAATCCGCTCGTCTGAGCTGCCTGCGGTCGGAGGCACCTGGGCCTGCGCCGGAACAGACCCGGACTGCGGCGCGGAAGCCGTCGGCGGAAGCACCGCACCCAGCCCCATCGGCGATAGTAGGTCCACCATGGAGTCATTGGCTCCCCCGGTTGTGGTCACCGACTGCTGCACTTCCAGGGCCGCGATGCGCGCCTGCTGTTGCTGCACGAGCTGCTTAAGTTGCTCCAGTTCGGAGCGAAGCTGGGAGTTCTGGTCACTAACTTGAGCCGACGCGTCCGCACTGGGTTGAGCCTCTGCGGGCGGGTCGGCAGCCAAGGCGGGAACCACCGAGCAAAAGACTGCAGCCAGCGTCGCGCATAACCACAGGGCTATCCACGACGCCATCCAAGTTGCACCTCCTGCGCTTCCTTCCTGCCGGGCCGCCGGACGGCAGTAAGGTTGCAGAACTTGTAGCCCTCGGCTTATTACGATTATGTCTATCGTTTTTATCGACATATCTTTCACAAAAAAAAGCCCGCTGCTCAGGGCGAGGCCTCCGTCAGGCTCCTGCGCCGCAACTGACACCGTCGTCGCCACGCTTGGTTGCCGAGTCATCGTTTCCCCTCCTCCCAGTTACTTGTTCTCTCGCTGTCCAATCCCGCATCCCGGCGGCCGCATTCGCCAATTTGCGCGCGCGGACCACCAATTCTTCGCCTACCTTGCCGGTGACAAGCCCCACCGGTATTGCAGCCGCCGTTCGAGTGTTCGGAAGACTAATCCGTCCACGATGTATCCGATGGCAATGATCAGAATCATTACCGCCAGCACCTGGCTCATGTCGTTCAAGTCGCGCCCCATCATCAGCAATTGACCCAGTCCCAGGCTCACGAAGATCATCTCCCCTGCAATCAGCGAGCGCCAGGCGAACGCCCACCCCTGTTTAAGCCCAGTGAGCAAAAAGGGAAGGCTGGCGGGAAACAGCACAAACAGAAATAGCTTCAGCCCGCGCGCGCCCAGGTTTCGCCCCGCCATTGCATAGATCTTCGGCGTCTGCTTGCGCCCGGTCTCCATGCTGATGGTCACCGACAGCACCGAGCCCATCACCACGACGAAGAGGATGGCCTTCTCCGACAGTCCGAACCAGAGGATCGCCATGGGTAACCAGCAAATGCTGGGCAGGCTCTGCAGGCTCACCAGCAATCCGCCCAGAGTCTGCTCGAGAAACTCGCTGTTGGCCATCAGCAGGCCCAGCAGTACTCCGATGGCAACCGAGAGGGCATATCCCGCCGCAATCCGCCTCATGCTCACCGCGATCGCAATCCAGAAGCTGTGATCAACAAAACCCGCCCACAGCGATTCCAGCACTCCCTGGGGCGGAGGAAACAGGTAAGGCGGCCAGATGTGGAGTTGCGCCACCAGCACCCAGGCTCCGATTGCCATTGCGTAGAAGGTGACTTGTCGGCCCACTGATTTCATGACGAAATCCGGTACTCCTGTTCCAGGCTCTTGTTGATCTCTTCCCGCAGGTCTTCGAGGATTTCCTTCGCGCAACGCGACACCGCTGGGTCCTCAATCTGGCGCGGGCGAGGTTCCGTCACTAGGAACTCCCGCTTGATGCGGCCCGGCCGAAATGTGAAGACCGCAACCCGGTCTCCCAGTCGCGCGGCCTCGCGCACGTTGTGGGTGACGAAAATAATGGTGCGCCCGGTCTGCGCCCAGATCCGTTCCAGCTCGTCATGAAGCAAGTCGCGCGTCTGGGCATCCAGCGCCGCGAAGGGTTCATCCATCAGCAGCACATCCGGCTCGGTCGCCAGTGCGCGCGCTAATGCCACGCGTTGACGCATTCCCCCGGACAGCTCATGGATGTAGCTGTCGGCGAACTGCGACAACTGCACCAGCCGCAGGTAGTACTCGGCCTTTTTCTTGCGCTCGGCCTTCGCCGTATTCTTCAACTTCAGGCCGAACTCAACATTGTCTCCGACCGTCAACCATGGAAACAGCCCCAACTCCTGAAAGATCAGAATCCGGTCGGTGCCGGGCGCTGTTACCGGCTCGCCGTCGATCAGCACCTCGCCCGATGTCGGCTGCTGCAGCCCGGCAATCAGGTGCAGCAGTGTGGACTTGCCGCATCCTGAAGGTCCCACAATGCATAGAAACTCACCCGTTCTCACCTGCAGATTGATTCGATCCAGCGCCAGCAGCGGCGACCCGTTCGTCCTGTACTCGAGCGAAATGTCTTCGAGGGCAACTTTGGGAGTCCCCGCCGCAGCACCGCTTCGCATACTCGAAGCTGGGTTCACCGCCGAAGCCGGCCATGCGGTCAAACGTGACGGAGTGAACGCGTCGCGTGCGCTACCGAAACGCTGTAGCAAGGTTGTCATTGCACGGCCTTCTTTTTCTTTTCTGTCAGTACCTGATTCAGGAAACTGAGGTCGTACAAGCCCGACAGGTCCGGCATCTGTCGGCCGAGGAACCCCGCCTCGTACGCCGAACGGGCCGAAGTCAGCAGCGAACTGCGGAGCGGGTCGTAGGTAACTTCAAAACGGCCGAACGCGGCGTCGACGACGGAAGCAGGCAACGCCTTGCCGGTTTCCTTCTGGATTTGGCTGTTCAGGATCTGCTTGGCCTGGGGTAGGTTGCTGTTGATCCAGTCGGTCAATTCCACATTAGCGCGCACCCAGTTCTTTACCAGGTCAGGGTGCTCGCGCAAAAACTTGGTGCTGACAATTAGATTGGTCACAACGAACTGACGGTTGGGCCACAAGTCGCGCTCATCCAAGAACAGTCGCCCATTGCCCTCCTGGATCAATCGCGTCGCCCAGGGCTCGGGTGCCCAGGCCGCATCCAGCTCTTGCTTCAGGAAAAGCGTCAACTGGTCGGGGTTGGCCATCGGCAGTACCTGGACATCACCACCTTTATCTGTCGGCTTCATCCCGTGCGACTTGAGCCACGCGCGCAATGCCACATCCTGCGTATTGCCAAGCTGCGGCGAGGCCACCCGCTTCCCGTGAAAGTCTTCCGGCTTATTGATTCCCGCATTGCTGCGCACCACCAGCGATGCTCCTCCACTGGCGGCACCCGAGACAACTTTCAGCGCCTGCCCTTGCGAGCGAACGTAACCGCTGATCGTGGGATTGGGACCGATATACGTCATGTCGATTGCCCCCGCGAACAGCGCCTCGACTGCCGACGGCCCGGCGTTGAAGCTTTTCCAGTCAATCTTCACGTTGGGGCCCATGGCCTTCTCGAACCAGCCATTGGCTTTGCCCACCATGGCTTGCGCATGCGTGATGTTGGGGAATGCTCCCACCCGAATGACCGTCTGGCCCAATCCTGGGGCGGTCATGCACAGAAGTAAACTGACGACGATGAGCGCTTTGTATTTCATAACCTAGTCCTGGGCCCGCTTTCCCTGCACGGCTATTGGCAGGACTTTCCCGCGGCTCTCTTTGTGTTTGCGTTGAGTCTTGCCGCTGCGCGGCTTGTCGTTCTTGATGAGGTCCGCAAGCGAGGTGTTTTCCAGAATCTTCGCCGCCGCGTCGCGCACATCCAGAAACACCTGGTACAACGCACGGCGCTCGACGTCGTTCTCGATCAGGTTTCGCAGTTGCTCGGCGTCGGCGAACGGAGCCAGCGCCCCGTCAATCAGGCGAATGATCTCCGCCATGTAAATTTCTGAAGGAGGACGGCGCAGCTTGTACCCGCCCTTGGCTCCGCGCACGCTCTCCAGCAGCCGTGCATTTTTCATCTCCAACAGGATGAGCTCCAGGAACTTCTCGGGCAGACCCTCTTCGTAGGCGATATCGCGAATGCGCACCGCACCTTCCTCATAGCGCCTCGCCAGCATCATCATGGCCTGCAGGGCATAAAGACCTTTTTGCGAAATCCTCATCTCGTTGACCTCGCAGCGTTCATCGGCAAACTCATTCTTACATAATGTCTAGTAAAAACATAGATTTTATTTGATTTATTCGCAGCGCCTTCCCAATTCAGGAAATTCGCGCACGCCGGCCCATTTCGCGTAGACACTCTGCGCGGTCTGCAACGGTTCCGCAACATTGAAGATTGCCGACGAGTCAACTGACCTTGCGTGCTATTCTGACTTCAGTGGGCGCGGTCTTGAGACGCCGCGTGGCGCGGCAATGCGCCCGTTCGTTGCGCTCCTTACGCCGGGTGCTCCCCGGGCCCGCAAGCCGACTTTTTCCCCTCTGGAAGCGCAGATGATAGCGACCGTCTTACTGGTCCTCGCGGTTGCCGTAAGCCTCTACATCCTCGTGGGCTATCCCTTGCTGCTCCGCGCTTGGCATGGCTTTGGCCCGCCCATCCGCAAAGACCTCAACTTTCGCCCCACTGTTTCCGTCCTCCTCGCCGTATTCAACGGAGAGGACTTCATCGCCCACAAGCTCGACAACCTGCTGAGTCTCGATTACCCGTCAAACCTGCTCGACATCATCGTCGTCTCCGACGGTTCGACTGACGCCACCGAAGCCATCGTCCGCACCTATGCCGGCCGCAACGTTCGCTTGGTTCGCGTTCCGCACGGTGGCAAGGCCACCGCCCTTAACGCGGCCCTGGACCATGCCACTGGCGAGATTCTGCTGTTCGTCGATGTCCGCCAAACGTTTGACGCGCAAGCGCTACGTCACTTGGTGGCCAACTTCGCCGATCCTTCTGTTGGCGCGGTCACCGGCGAGCTGAAGTTTGTCCACTCCGACCGCCTCGGCGAGGCCGCCAATATCGACACCTACTGGAAGTACGAAATCTGGGCGCGGGAACGGCATTCGCAAATCGATTCGATCTTCAGCGCCACTGGCTGCATCTATGCGATGCGGCGATGTCTAGCTGAGCCCATCGCTCCCGACACCCTCGTGGACGACGCAGTCATTCCGCTGCGCGCGTTCTTCCGCGGTTATCGCGTGGTCATCGACACCGAGGCCGTAGCCTTCGACTTCGGCGTCATCCAAGGCGGCGAGTTCCGCCGCAAGCTGCGCACGCTCGGCGGTGTGTGGCAGGTCTGGGTCCGCATGCCGCAGCTCTTCACTTCCGCCAACCGCATGCGCCTGCACTTCCTGGCGCATAAGTTCAGCCGGCTCATTCTGCCCTGGATGATCCTCGTCGCTGTGCTCGCCGCCTGGCTTTTGCCGAATGGCCTGGTCCGCTCCGCCCTCTTGGCTTTAGCACTCCTGGTCTTGGCGCTTGCCGCGCTCGATCCGCTGCTGCCCAAGACCTTTGCACTGCGACGGATCTCATCGCCGGCCCGCAGCTTTGTCGTTTTGAATGCCGCGGCGCTGCTGTCCGTGGCGGTCTTCTTTGTTGCCCCCGATCGTCTATGGAAACCCACTCGGCTGCCCGGTGGTACAACTGACCCCCTGCTCACCAAGCGCTCGGACAACAATTCTTGATCACTCCGGATCCGTGCCTCGTTCCGCCCGAAGCGGGGGTAGCTTTGGGTCTTGTTGGTCGAATCCGCAATCGGAACGCGCCACTCACATAGCCTTCTCTAGGCGGTAGCGCAGGATCCCGTCACCTTCACTGCTGAAACCCCGGATCGCTCGCCGCCTCTGCCCGCGGCTTCCATTCCAGTGAGTAATACTGTCCCCGGTCACGTGCCCACGGATCGAACACATTCACCACATTCTGCAACTGCGGCGTCAGCTCCGGAACGTTTCGCAGCAGCACTCGCTTCAACGGCGAAATCGGCTGTTTGTGCCCGTTCGGCGTGCCCGCCTCCATGTGGATCGGCCCTGGCCCGTTGCGGTTCACCCAGTCCACGCCAAATTGCGTGTAGAACTCCGGGCGGAAACTCGACGTAAAGAACCGGTCACTGAACAGCCGCCGCGACGCATTCAGAATGAACACCACAAACTGTGTCTCCGAGATGGCGAAGCCATGCGGCCGCGTGTATTCCGCCAGCCAGCCCACCACCGTGTCAACGTCCTCGATATTGTCCACCACCGAGCCATTGGGATGCCCCAGACAGTCGTTGATCGGCGTGCCGTCGTCATTCACCTGTGCGTCGGTGATCACCTTCGACGCGTCGCACACATGCGTGCCATAGACCTCTCGAAGTTGCTTGACCGTCTCTTCCTGGTCCTTGCGTTGTTGGGAATCGGGCGGCAAGTGCTGGTCCACGAAGTCGTCGTAGCTTCTCAGCGACCGCAATCCGTACTGCCTCCTGAACTCGTTGAACCGGGGCACCCCGTGTTCGCGATCGCGAATCAGGTCCAGCGCCGGTATGTCCAACTGCTGCGTCGGGGTGTCGAGCCGCGGCAACTTGATGTTCTGCAGAAACTGCGGATGGTTGTGCAGCGTCAGGAGCCCTAGTCGCTGCCGCCCCATGCTTAGGCCCCAGGTCGCCATGCCGCGCGAGCGCATCGCCTCCGTTGCCTTGCCCTCGAAGGTTTCGATCACCGCTACCTTCTCCACGATCTGGTTCGGGTCTTTGCCGGCGTCGCGCACTTCGATCAGGTCCGGCACCAGCGGGTGCAGCCGGTACACCGTCACGAACTCTTCCGGAAAATTAAATGGCGAGCCGAAATGGTTTACCCCGCCGTTCACATTGTCCGGATTGGTGATGCTGTAATGCGACACCTTGCTCCCCAGCCCGAAGATCCCCGGCCCTGAGGCGAACACCGAATACCATTGCGATTCTTTTGTTGCATTCTTCGACTTGCCAAAACCTTTGACCACAATGTCAGCCAGGATCTTCGAGTCGTCCGGATCACCCGTCCCCAGCAGCCCGTTCCAGTTGGCGTTCATGCCCTTGTACAGTGGCTCGTCGTATAGCAGTTGCGGTGTCCACTCAATCGTATGGATCTTGGCGATCTCCGCCGCCACCACCAGCCGCGCCACCGCAAACAGTTCCTCCGCCGACACTTCCTTGTAGCGGATTACCCGCGTCGGGTCTGAAGGATTACGCAACCCGCTATCGGCATTCGGGGTCTTTGCCGCCTGCTTGCGGAACTCATCCACAAACTTGTTGTGCTCCCGCGCAAACAGATTGTGGTAGAAGCTCATCCCAATCGTCCAGTTGTCGGGAAACGCCGCCGATTCCTGTCCCATCCACTGCGGTGCCGCCAGATCATCCGGTCCCAGCACCGGCAGATATCCGCCCTGTTTCCCCGCCACGGGCTCCAACAGCATCTTCGCCGGATCATTGGGATCGCGCTTTACCCGCTTCACCGAACTATCGTCATAGCCGTAAAGTTGCGACGCATCCCACCACGCCGTGTTGTTATTGCTGAATGTTTTCGGTGCGCGCATCATGAAGGCGCGGTCGCCCACGGTAAACGTCGGCGGTGCCGAATCCTGCAGTACGTATGTTTTGTCCACTTGGTCCGCCGGTCGGCACCCCAGCTTCTGCACCTCCTCCGGCGTCAACTGCGTCTCCACTCCATTCACCTTCTGCGTTGTGCAACCCACCGCCATCATTTCACCGGCGTTGTGTCCCTCCTCCATGTGCGAGAACCAGTCGTGCGTCATGAACTGGATCCAGTACGCCGCCAGCACGTTGAAGAAAGGTGCCTTCTGGTAATCACAGTTGACGTCGGTCGAGAACAGCGGCGAGCCGAATCCATTGTTGCAACCATTCCCCGCTGTCTGCGCCCGCGTGAACAGCTTGCGGCTGATCACTTGTGGATCGGGCGTCATGAGATTGATTCGTCCGCCGTGTCGGTTCTTGGTAAGTTGGTTCTGCTCTAGGTCGGGAAACGTCGTCTCGAACTCCACGTTGCGCGCGAACGGTGTCCCCGTTGAGCCCATCAGCGGATTGCGAATATCGTTGCAAATGCCGGTCAGCGTACGCGCCCGTATCAGACCGCCCTTGCACAACTGCTCGCCGTTCCCGCCCACCGCTTCGTAGTACGGATTGCTCGGTGGCAGTCGCATCTGCGGCCAAGTCTTGATCGCCGCGCCTACCACACCGTCGCGCCCTTGCACGTAGTCTTGGTATGTCCCGTTGTTGTCGAACAGGTTGAACTTAATCAGCTCGATGCGCTGATACTCCAAGTCAAAGAGCGCGCCGTTAATGCCGCGAAGCTGCGGAATTGACGTCGAGAAATATCCCTTGGGTAGCGAACTCAAGTCACCTGTGCCCCAGTAATTCGTGAAGTCCACCCACGGCGTGAAGCGATACTGTACCGCCTTCTGCCCGCCCCGGCACAATGCTGTCAGCAGCGCCACCTTGCCATTGAAGCGCTGCGCACGCGTCTCCGCAATCGGTCGAAAGCCCTGTAGTGCCGCTCCCGCGCACGCCTGCAGTTCGATCATCTCCTGTTTCTTGGGGTTGGGGGTGCTGCCGCTTTGTCCGATCGAACACACAGACGACAACAGCAGGATTCCGGAGAGGGCAAGCACAAAGCGTTTCATAGGGGCATCATGATTGTGCTTCTCCCCACGGAAGTCAAGCTCTTTGGCAGACTGCGAACCACCTGCCCACACCAGTACATCGTTCTTGTCGTCGCCAGGAGGCTTCAGCTTCCAACGGATCCGCTTTTCGACCTTTGACAGAAACCAACTCGGTGTTCTCCGTACCTCCGTGGCGAATTCCTCGCTTCACTTGCGGCCGTTGATCTACAGCTTCTCCACCGCCTCCGCCACGCACTCCCGCAACGCCTGCCGCTGCGTCAACAGCGCCGAGAAATGCCCCGCACAAATCCATCGCAGTTCACTGCCTTTCCAATGCCCGTGCAGGCGCTCCGTCTCGCTTGGCAATACGTAGCCATCCCGTGTGCATCCCGACACGACAGCTGCCTGGGCGCGGATCGGCGGGCGAAAATGCGTAATGTCGGCTACATCAAACAATCGCTGCAGCCGCGCGCGTGCCTCGCAGCCGAGCGCTTCGAAATCCACGCTCTGCGACAAAAACCCGCGGGTATAGATCGCACTCGCCGAGGCCCCGGTCGCCAAAGCCGCGCATGCCACCGGCAACGGTGAGACCGCAGCCGTGATCGCAGCCATGTGTCCCCCCATGCTGTACCCCGCAATGCACAGCTTGGAATACTGAGGCCGCAAATAGTCGAGCAACGCCCGCGCCTCCAGCACCATACCCAGGGCCATCAGTCCGTGATCGGCGACGGTGATATCTGCTGGCCCGCGCCCATCGCGCCGCAACCCGTAGTAAGGATTTTCCAGAAAGTAAAGGTCAATACCGCGCGCGGTCAGCGGACCGAACACTTGCTCCCGGATCCAGTAGCCCTCGTCGCGCGACGCCGCTAACATCACGCATCCCGTTTGGTTGCCCGCCCGCGTCCTCGCCCGCACATGCACCGTCGCCACCGCCGCGGGCAGCGCCCGCAGCGGAGACGCAAACGTTCCATCCCTGCAATTGTCCTTTCCTCG
>Ga0335082_10006390_pt1 | contig 12856 bp, 9 predicted proteins | sample Lox_Sample_41_FD_206718 | JGI IMG/M metagenome (GOLD analysis project Ga0335082, IMG submission 206718) | Soil microbial communities from Loxahatchee National Wildlife Refuge, Florida, United States - Lox_Sample_4.1 | ecosystem: Environmental > Terrestrial > Soil > Wetlands | place: USA: Florida... | reverse complement strand
CCGGAAGGCGTTTTTCTTTGCGGGCCGAGGGCGCGGCTGACAGGATCCGCCCCGGCCCTGCGGGGTCGGAAGGAGGTGATGCCTTGAAACCTAAAAATCAAGGCGCCACCTCTCCGGGCGCGGCGTAGCTAGCGGTTCCGCGACTCCGGAGGCGGCGCAAAGGCTGTGCACCCGCCGCCTGGTGGCTGGAGGTGCAGTGTCTGGCCACCGGGCAGGCGGGTGTCTTTGTGCCCCGCCGCTCAGATGAACCGCTGCTTCCAGCGGCCGGCGCGAAAGGCCAGCGTCCCGGCCACCGCCACCGTGCAGAAGGCCACCAGGATGGCGACGAACGCTCCGAGCGGGCCGAGCCCCAGCCCGTGCGAGAGGCCCCAGGCCAGGGGCAGCTCCAGCACCCAGAAGCAGCCGAGGTTGATCAGCGTCGGCGTGCGCGTGTCGCCCGCGCCGTTGAGCGCCTGGCTCATCACCATCCCTAGCCCGTAGAAGGCGAATCCGAGCGAGATCACCCGGAGGCAGCTCACCGCGAAGCCGGCCACCACCGGCTCCGGGTCGAAGATGTGGATCAACCCCGGGGCCGTGGCCAGGAGCAGCAGCCCGATCACGCCCAGGAAGGCGGCGTTGAAGCCGCCCGCCAGCCAGGCGCTCCGCGCGGCCCGGTCCGGCTGCCGCGCTCCCAGGTTCTGCCCGACCAGCGTGGCCGCGGCGTTGGCCAGCCCCACCGAGGGCAACAGGGCGAACAGCACGATGCGGATGCCGATGGTGTAGCCGGCGACGGCCGCGCTGCCGAAGCCGGAGATGATGCGGACGATGCCGATCCAGCTGGCCATCCCCACCAGGACCTGGACTGTCGCCGAGCCGGACAGGTTGAGCACCTGGCGGATGGTGGCCCATTCCACGTGCAGGTGACGCCGCTGGATGGTGATCCGCCCGCCGGGTCGGGAGAGCTGCCAGAACTGGTAGAGCACGCCGCACGTCCGGCCGATGGTCGTCCCCAGTGCCGCTCCGACGACCCCCAGCCTCGGGAAGGGGCCGAGCCCGAGGACCAGGGAGGGCGCGAGGACGATGTTGATCCCGCTGGCCAGCCAGAGCACCCGCATCGCCACCGCGGCGTCCCCTGCGCCCCGGAAGATGGCGTTGATCAGGAAGAGCAGGGTGATGCTCACCGTGCTCCCCATCATGATTTGCGTGTAGCGCACGCCGTGCTCGAGCACCCACCCGCTGGCTCCCATCAGCCCGAGCAGGGTGGGAGCGAAGGTGATGCCCAGCACGACCACCGGTACGGCGAGGAGGAGGGCCAGGACGATGGCTTGCACCGCCGTCCGCGCCGCCCGCTCCGGGTCCTTCTCCCCCACCCGCCGGGCGACGAGGGCCATGGCGCCGATGCCCACCCCCATCGCCACCCCGTAGACCAGTACCAGCATCGATTCGGTGAGCCCCACCGTGGCCACCGCGTCCGGGCCGATCCGGTTCACGGCGAAGACGTCGACCACGGCGAACACCGACTCGAGAACCAGCTCGAGCATCATCGGCACGGCGAGCAGGAAGATGCTCCGCGGGATGGACTCGGTGGTGAAGTCGCGGTGGGAGCCGCGCAGCGCCTCGCGGAGGTCGCTCCACAGCCCCGGGCGCGCCGCCGGCCCGGCTGATCCCGATGCCTCCATGGTGGGCCCCGGGGCCTCCTAGTCCAGCGGTCCGACCCGGGCGTAGCCGCGGTGCTGGTAGACCAGTGTCTTGAGCGTGTCGCCCTCGTGCACGGCCGTCACCTCGCCGATGAGCAGGAGGTGGTCCCCGACGTCGATCCGGTCGCGCACCCGGGCGGAGAAGGCGCCGGCCGTTCCGTGCAGGAGGGGAACCCCGGCCGCATCGGGGGTGGCCGGGAAGCGCTCCCAGGTGTCGGTCCGGTGCTCCCAGTGCCGGGCGAAGGCCAGGCTGTGCTCGGCCTGGGTCTCGGAGAGGAGGTTGACGGCGAAGTGGTCGGCGTCGGCCATGAGCGCGTTCGAGCCGCCCTCCCGCTCCACGGCGACGGCGATCAGCGGCGGGTGGATGGACAGGGTGAGGAAGGCGGTGGCGGTGAAGCCGTCCAGCTCGGGAACCCCGGCGACGCACGCGCCGGGGCGCCGCCGGGCGGTGACCACGGTCACCGTGGCCGCCCAGGCGCGGGCCAGGCGGCGGAAGGCCTCGGCATCGGTGGGCGGAAAGGATTGCATGGCGGCGGTTCTCTAGGTCAGAAATGGGCGCCGCACCACACGTCAGTGAGGTCGAAGAAATGCGCCTCGTCACCTACCGTCACGGGCAGCGCGAGAGCTTCGGGGTTGCCCTCGACAAGGGCATCGTCGACGGGGGAGTGGCCCTCGGCGGCCGCTTCCCGGATCTGAGGTCCGTGCTCGCCGCCGGAGCGCTGCCCGAGCTGGCCCGGGCCGTCCGGGGAGCGAAGCCCGACGCCGCCCTCTCCGCCGTCCAGCTCCTGCCCCCCATCCCCAACCCGGACAAGATCCTCTGCGTCGGGCTCAACTACGTCGCCCACCGCGAGGAGACCGGCCGCGGCGAGAGCGAGTACCCGGCGCTCTTCACCCGCTTCACCAACACCCAGGTCGGACACGGCGAGGCGCTCGTCCGTCCGGTGGCCTCCACCGAGCTCGATTACGAGGCGGAAATGGCGGTGGTCATCGGCCGGCGAGGACGGCACGTGCGGCGCGAGGACGCCCTGTCCCACGTCGCCGGCTACAGCTGCTACCACGACGCCACCCTGCGAGACTGGCAGCGCCACACCCATCAGTACACTCCGGGGAAGAACTTCGTCGCCACCGGCGGCTTCGGCCCGTGGATCGTCACCACCGACGAGATTCCCGACCCCTCCAAGCTGACCGTCATCGGCCGGCTCAACGGCCAGGAGATGCAGCGCTCGGGCACCGACCTCCTCATCTTCGACGTGCCCACCCTCATTGCCTACATCACCACCTTCACTGAGCTCGTCCCCGGCGACGTCATCTCCACCGGCACGCCGGCCGGCGTGGGGTTCAAGCGCAATCCACCGGTGTGGTTGAAGGCCGGGGATGTCTACGAGGTCGAGGTGACCGGCGTGGGCGTGCTCCGGAATCCGGTGGTCGACGAGCGCCGGTAGCGCGGGCGTCCCATCGGGGTCGGTCGGTGTGGGTGCGCCACCCCGGGTCGAAAGGGGTGCACGCTCCGGTACACCGAACGGTGCCGGGGTCAGCGCCGACTGAAATCGCAGGTCTGTACCCCCCACGCTGCGGGCAAATGCCTGCCCTTCCGGGCACTTCCACCCGGATCGGTGCTTGCACCAGAGGGGCGCCGTGAACAACCGCGTCATCCTCATCGGTGCCGAGCAGGACTTCTTTCTCGATCTGCTCGAGATGCTTGTCCCCGGCGGGTTGCGGGATCCCATCCTCTCCCTGGACGAGCTCGCTCCCGCCCAGATGCCGCCGCCGCCCACCGGGCCCTTCGAGGTGTGGTTCGTGGGGAGCGACCTGGACGGGCTGAACGAGGTGCGGCGTATGCGCGCCGCCGGGGACCCCCCTGCCGTCGCCTTCCTCAACGTCTCTGGCGCCGAGGACACCGTCCTCCGCCACGCGGACCGGATGCTCTCCGAGGATCCGCGGCTCCAGGTGGTTCTCGTCGTCCCCTCCCACGGGGAGGACTGGGAAGGCAGGGCCGCCGCCCTCGGCCACCGGGACCAGGTGGTCGTGCTTCGCCGGCCCTTCGATGCCTTCGAGGTGCGCGAGGTGGCGCACACCCTGGTCTCGCGCTGGAATCAGTTCGACCGCGTCCTGTCCCGTCTGCCCCTTCCCCTGGTCGCTCGCGAGGCGGCCCGGGAGGCGCCCGTGGCCTGCGGCTCGGACAACCGCGTCACCGCGATGCGAGATTCCTTCCGCGCCATCCGCGCGCTGGTGGAGGCCCTCACCGTGCGCTGCCGGGAGCTGGAGTCCCAGGCCGCGCGGGCGGTCGAGCTTGAGGATGCGGGCCATGCCTTCGAGGTGGTGGCCCGGGCGCTGGCCGGCCTGCGCCGCATCGAGTCGCTCGTCGAGCCGGACGGCAGCCCGGTCGACCTCCGCACCATCCCCCAGGCCTGACGGCTGGCCGCGGCCGCCGTCCGCCTTCCGTGTTAGCTGATCGGCCGCCATGTGCGGCCGGTTCACCACCCGCCTCACCCCCGCCGAGCTGGTGGAGGCCTTCGGCCTCGCCGGCGTGGACGAGTCCGTCGCCGGTGCGCTCCCGGTGCGCTTCAACATCGCTCCGCGCCAGATGGTGCCGGTGGTCAGCAACCACGGCCCCCGCGTCCTCCGGGCCTTCCGCTGGGGGCTCGTCCCGTGGTGGGCGAAGGACATCAAGACCGGCGACCGGCTGATCAACGCCCGGGTGGAGACGCTCGGGCAGCGCCCGGCCTTCCGCGCCGGCGAGCGCAACCGGTGCCTGGTGCTGGCCGACGGCTTCTACGAGTGGAAGCACGAGGCGGGGCGCAAGCTCCCCTTCTTCTTCGAGCTCGAGGGCGGCGCCCCCTTCGCCTTCGCCGGGATGTGGGACCGCTGGCACGACCCGGCGGGCGAGACGCTGCACAGCTGCGTCCTGCTGACGCGAAGTTCGGTGGGAGAGGTGGCCCGGGTGCATGACCGGATGCCCATCGTCCTTCCCCGGAGGCTGTACGACACCTGGCTGGAGCCGGGCCCGGTTCCGCTCTCCGAGTGGCGGCGGCGCCTGCGTGACCTGGAGCCGCCCTTCATCGCCCGGCCCATCTCCACCTACGTCAACGTCGTCGAGCACGAGGGGCCCGAGTGCCTGGCGCCTCTGCCGGCTCCGGCCTAGAGACACCCGAGCGCCATGGCTCCCGCCGACGTGCTCGCCCAGTTCCAGCCCGCGGTCCGCGACTGGTTCCGGGCCTCGTTCGAGGCGCCCACGCCGGCCCAGGCGCTCGGCTGGCCGGTGCTCGCCCGGCGCGAGTCGACGCTCCTCCTCGCGCCCACCGGGAGCGGGAAGACGCTGGCCGCCTTCCTCACCTGCATCGACCGCCTCATGTTCGCCCCGCTGCCGCCGAGGAGCGCGCGGTGCCGGGTGGTCTACATCTCGCCGCTCAAGGCGCTGGCCGTGGACGTGGAGCGCAACCTGCGCGCCCCGCTGCTCGGCATCGCCAACGTCGCCGCCGGCCGGGGAGACGCCCACCTGCTCCCCGCCATCGCCGTCCGCACCGGGGACACGCCCGCGGCGGACCGGGCCCGCTTCCGCCGCGAGCCGGCGGACATCCTCATCACCACGCCCGAGTCGCTCTACCTCCTGCTCACCTCCCGGGTCCGGGAGGCGTTGGCCTCGGTGGACATGGTCATCGTCGACGAGATCCACGCCCTCGTCCCGGGCAAGCGCGGGGCGCATCTCATGCTCAGCCTGGAGCGGCTCGAGGCCCTCACCGGCCGACCGCTGCAGCGCATCGGCCTGTCCGCCACCCAGCATCCGCTCGAGGAGGTGGCGCGCTTCCTGGGCGGAGCGGTCCTCGCCGGCCCGGGCCCGGCAAGAGGCGCCGCGGCCCCGCTCGAGGAGGGCCCGCTGGCCAGGGGTGAGGTGGACGCCGAGTTCGCCGGCCCGGACGCCGGGGGCCCCCGCTTTCGCCCGGTGACGGTGGTCGATGCGGCGACGCCCAAGGCGCTGGCCCTCCGCATCGAGGTTCCGGTGGAGGACATGGCGCGGCTCGCCGAGCACGCCGACGCCCAGAGCCAACCGGTCGGGCCGGGCGCCTCCCTGTGGAGCGCCATCCACCCGCGGTTGCTGGAGCTCATCCGCGCCCACACCTCGACCCTGCTCTTCGTCAACAGCCGCCGCATCGCCGAACGGCTCTCCGCTGCCCTCAACGAGCTGGCGGGCGAGACGCTGGCCCGGGCGCACCACGGCTCGCTGGCCCCCGGCCAGCGGCGGGAGATCGAGGAGGCGCTCAAGGCGGGGCACCTCCGGGCCCTGGTGGCCACCAGCTCGCTCGAGCTGGGCATCGATATGGGCGCCATCGACCTGGTCATCCAGATCGAGGCGCCGCCCAGCGTCGCCGCCGGCATCCAGCGCATCGGGCGGGCCGGGCACCAGCTCGGCGCTCCGAGCACCGGCGTCCTCTTCCCCAAGTACCGGTCCGACCTCATCGCCTGCGCCGCCCTCACCCGGGCGATGCACGCGGGAAGGGTGGAAGCGAGCCGCTTCCCGCGCAACCCGCTCGACGTCCTCGCCCAGCAGGTGGTGGCCATGGCCTCCACCGAGGCGTGGGACGTGGATGCGCTCTATGCGCGCATCCGGTGCGCGGCGCCCTTCGCCCAGCTCTCCCGGCCCACCTTCGACGGGGTCCTGGACATGCTCGCCGGGCGCTACGCTTCGGAGGCGTTCGCCGAGCTCCGTCCCCGGCTGACCTGGGACCGCGCGGCCAACACCGTCACCGGCCGCGAGGGGAGCCAGCGCATCGCCATCGCCAACGGCGGCACCATCCCCGACCGCGGCCTGTACGGCGTCTTCCTCGCCTCGGGCGAGCGGCGCCAGGCCCGGGTGGGCGAGCTGGACGAGGAGATGGTCTTCGAGAGCAAGGTGGGGGACGTGTTTCTCCTCGGCGCTTCCTCCTGGCGCATCGAGGAGATCACCCACGACCGGGTGCTGGTCTCGCCCGCGCCGGGCCAGCCGGGCCGGATGCCGTTCTGGCGCGGGGAGGCGCCCGGCCGTCCGCTGGAGACGGGCCAGGCCATCGGGCGGCTGCTGCGGGAGCTCCGGAGCCTCCCTCGCCCGGCCGCGCTGGAGCGCCTGGCCGAGACGCACGACCTGGATGCGCGCGCCGCCGACAACCTCCTTCGCTACCTGGACGACCAGGCCGCGGCCACCGGCGACGTCCCCGACGACCGGACGCTGGTCATCGAGCGCACCCGGGACGAGATGGGCGACTGGCGCATCTGCCTCCTCTCGCCCCTGGGAGGCCGCGTCCACGCGCCATGGGCCATGGCCATCGCCGCCCGCATCCGCGACCGGACGGGCGTCGAGTCGGAGACCACCCGGACGGACGACGGCATCGTGGTCCGTCTCCCGGAGACCGACGCGCCGCCCGACCCATCGCTCTTTCTTCCTGGCCCGGAGGAGGTCGAGGCGCTCGTCCTCCGCGAGCTGGGCGGCACCGCCCTCTTCGCGGCCAAGTTCCGGGAGATCGCCTCGCGGGCCCTGCTCCTTCCCCGGCGCCGCCCGGGGACGCGCACCCCGCTCTGGCAGCAGCGCAAGCGAGCCTCGGACCTGCTCGCCGTGGCCTCGCGCTTCGGCAGCTTTCCCATGCTCCTCGAGGCCTACCGGGAATGCCTGCGCGACGTCTTCGACCTGCCCGCGCTGACCTCCGTCCTGGCCGCGGTGCAGGAGGGGACCATCCGGGTCCGGACGGTGGACACCCGGGTCCCCTCGCCCTTCGCCGCGTCGCTGATGTTCGGCTTCGTGGCCAACTTCCTCTACGACGGCGATGCGCCGCTGGCCGAGCGGCGCGCCCAGGCGCTGACCATCGACCAGGACCAGCTCCGCGAGCTGCTCGGCGAGGCGGAGCTGCGCGAGCTCCTCGACGCCGAGGTGATGGCCCAGGTCGAGCTCGAGCTCCAGCACCTCGCCCCCACCCACCGGGCGCGCACGGCGGATGGGGTGCACGACCTGCTCCTGCGCCTCGGCGACCTCTCTCGCGCCGAGCTGGCCGCCCGCTGCGTGTCCGAGGAGGTGGCGGAGGCGGTGGAGGCCCTGGTGGCGGCGCGGCGCGTGGTCCCGGTGGTCATCGGCGGTGAGACGCGCTTCGTGGCCGTGGAGGACGCGGTGCGGGTCCGCGACGGGCTGGGCACCGCCCTCCCCGCCGGACTTCCCGAGGCGCTGCTCGTCCCGGTGCGCGAGCCGGTGCTGGAGCTGGTGGCCCGCTACGCGCGCAGCCACACCCCCTTCACGCTGGAGGCGCTGGCCAGGCGCCTCGGACTCTCCGGGGAGGTGGCCGGCGTCACGCTCCGGGCGCTGGCGGACCGGGGCCGGGTGCTGGAAGGCGCCTTTCGTCCGGGGGGCAGGGAGCGCGAGTGGTGCACCCCGGAGGTGCTGGGCACGGTCCGGCGCCGCTCGCTGGCGCGCCTGCGCCATGCCGTCGAGCCGGTCGAGCCGACGGTCCTCGGCCGGCTGCTCACCACCTGGGCCGGAGTCACCCGGCGGCGGTCGGGGCTCGATGCAGTGCTCGACGCGGTGGAGCGGCTCCAGGGGTGTCCGCTCCCGGCGTCGATGCTCGAATCGGACATCCTCCCCGCGCGTGTGGAGGGCTACCGGCCGGCGGACCTGGATGCGCTGGCCAACGCGGGAGAGGTGTCGTGGCTGGGCGTCGAGCCGCTTGGCGAGCGTGACGGGCGCATCGCCCTCTACCTCACCGACGGCCTGCCCCGTCTGGTCCGCCCGGCGGCCCCGGGAGCACGTGCCGACACCGCCCCGCTTCCGGAGCGGGAGCTGCTCCTCTTCGAGCAGCTCCGCCGGATGGGGGCCTCCTTCTTCGGCCCGCTTCACGAGGCGGCCGGCGGGGGCTTTCAGCGCAGCACGCGGGAGGCGCTGTGGAGCCTGGTCTTCAAGGGGCTGGTGACCAACGACGGCTTCTCGGCACTGCGCGCCTACCTCGCGCCTCCGGAGGAGCGGCGTGGACGGCGCCCCGAGCGGCCGAGCTCGGCCTTCCGCAGCCGGCGGTCCGCGCCACCGGCGACGGAGGGGCGCTGGTCACTGCTCGAGGGGAGGCTCGCCGGGGACGTCACCCCCACCGCCTGGAGCGCGGCGGTGGCCGAGCAGCTCCTCGCCCGCTACGGCGTGGTGACACGCGAGGTGGCCCAGGCGGAGGGGCTCCCCGGCGGCTTTTCGTCCGTGGCCCCGGTCTTCCAGGCGCTCGAGGAGGCCGGGCGGATCCGGCGCGGCTACTTCGTCTCCGGGGTGGGGGCGACGCAGTATGTGCTCCCGCCGGTGGTGGACCTGCTGCGCTCGCTCCGGACCCCGGCCGATACGCCGGAGGTGGTGCATCTGGCGGCGGCCGATCCGGCCAACCCCTACGGGACGCTGCTCCGGTGGCCGGAGCCGCCCGAGGGCGTGCAGGCACGGCCGGCCCGCGCGGTGGGGACGCACGTGGTGCTCGTCGACGGGGCCCTCGCCGCCTGGCTCGGCCGCGGGGGCCGCCAGGGCTGGGTGTGGCTGCCCGAGAACGAGCCGGACCGCTCGCGGGCGGCGCGCGCGGTGGCAAAGGCGTTCGCCGCGCTCGGCCATTCGGCCCGGTCCGGCCCGCAGGGCGGCTTGCTCATCGCCGAGCTCGACGGCCGGCCGGCGACGGAGCATCCGCTGGCGCTCTTCCTCACCGAGGAGGGATTCGTCCCTTCCTCCCTCGGATTCCATCTCCGACGGCCGCGGCCGGATCTCGCGGACGGCGACGCGGATGCAGGCGGCGTCTTGGCCACATTCCGTCGGGCTCGGCGGGGGCGATGAGTCACAGTGGTCAGGAGGTCCGTCCTCGGCGGCGGGCCAGCAGGACATGCCGGCGGGACACTCCCCCCCGCGTCGACCGCATGGGATGAGACAACCGGTGCGCTCGGGCTCGGCGCGTGATGGCGGTGAGGGGCGTGCGGAGCTCGTGGGAGACGGTGGCCAGGAAGACGTCCTTGGCGCGGCTCGCCTCCTCGGCCCGCTGCCGCTCCGCCCGGGCCAGCGCGTAGAGGCGGGTCGCGTTGCGCACCACCGCCGGATGGAAGTAGGGCACATCGGACGGGAGCGGGTGCCGGCGCTCGAGGTCGCGAAGCACCACCGCCTGGTCCACGTCGCGGTGCTCGGAAGCCACCAGCCGGAGCGCGCCGCGGTGCGGGTCGCGGAGATGCACCAGGACAGGTCGGCGAAGAGGGGGACGGCCGCCCGCGCCAGCGCGGAGACGAGGGGCGCGAGCTCCATGGTGCTGCTCAGCGAGGAGGAGGCCTCGGCGAGCAGGCGCAGGCCGTCCTCCGCGCGCCGCTGCTCGGTGACGTCGGTCACCGTGCCCACCCACTCGCGCACCGTGCCGTCCGGATTGCGCACCGGGACGGCGCGGTCCACCACCCAGGCGTAGCCGCCGTCCCGGCGGGCGAGACGGTAGCGGCTCTCGCCGGCAACCCGCTCGGCCACGGTGCGGCGCCAGCGCTGGGCGGCCTGCTCGCGGTCCTCGGGATGGACCCTGGCCAGCCAACCCTGGCCGCTCTGCACTTCGGGCGGCTGTCCGGTGAGCGCCTCCCAGCCGGGAATCTCTCCCACCGTCTCGCCGCTGGCGTTCGCCCGCCAGACGATGAGGCTGGTGGCCTCGACCAGGGAGCGGGAGCGCTCCTCGCTCTGGCGCTGCTCCTCCGCCAGGGCCTCGGCACGGGCGCGCGCCCGGCGCTGCGCGGCGAGCTCCTTGCGGGCCGGACCTCGGCCAACGGACCGAGCCAGCGAAGGAGGCGGAGGCGCAAGGGGGCCATCGGCGTCACACCCAGAGCGCGCGCGGAATGCAGCGCCAGTCCTCGGGACGGATGCGCCGGTCGAGGGGCCGGATCATCGGGAGCCCATCCTTCCGCGCCTGCCGCAGGCCTCCCTCCAGCCCGTCGGGGAAGGCGAAGCCGTCCGCATTCTCCCAGAAGCGCACCTCGGACAGCCCGGCGTCCCGGGCCGCGGTCCGTGCCGCGGTCACCAGTGCCCGAGCGCTGCGCGCCGAGTCCGCCGAGAGCCAGTGCATCCACAGCCGGCCGTCCCTGGGCTGGGCGTAGAAGAGGGCCAGGGAGTCTCCCAGGGCGGCGCCGCAGGCGGCCGGCCTCGGCCGGCCGAGCTCGCTGCAGTAGATGCGCTCGCGCTCGAGGAACCATTCCAGGACGTCCGAGCTCGGATGCAGCACGAAGCGCCCGAAGGGAACCGGGTGGGCGCCCCACCGCCAGCCGAGCGCTTCCTCGCCGAAGAGGAGGGCCTCGCTGGTGACGCCGGCCGCGGCCGCCGGCCACACCCAGTCGAACGCCGGACGGGCCCGGAATCCGCTCCGTGTGTACTGCGCTGCGCCCACGTCTGAGAAAAGCACCACCGCGTGCGCGGCGTCCTCGGCGGCCAGGGTCTCGCAGAGGAGGTCCATCATCCTCGTGGCGTGTCCCTTCCCGCGCAGGGGCTCCTCGGTGAACACCGAGGCCACCCCCGAGCTCCAGCCCCACTCCTCGCCCTCATCCGGCCGGAAGACGCTGGGGATGGCAAAGGTCTCGCACGAAGACAGGACGCGCCCGCTGCCGTCGACCAGAAGCCAGGTGCGCATCCCGAGCCGGGGAACGGCGATCGCCCGGAGACCCCGCTCCCGCCGGAGGTAGGCCTCGAGGCTGAGTCCCTCGCCCCAGGCCGACATGGTGAGCCGGTCCCGCGCCAGCTTCTGGGCCTCGTCGGCAAGCACCAGCCGGACCTCCTCGGCGCCGCGCTCCATGACGTCCTCCTGGGAGCCCCGGCCGCTACTGCAAGAGGGACTTGCGCTTGGAGGCGATGGCCGCGGTCATCCACTTGCCGCGCTGGGCGTCGGGGAGGCCGGCCACCAGCTCGTCGGCATGGGCCAGCGTCGCCTCGGCCCCGGCGCGGTTGCCGAGAGCGGCCTCGGCCTCGGCCTTGGTGAGCAGCACGCGCAGCGTCCGCGGGCCGTAGACCAGCTTCTCGGCCACCTCGGACGCGGCCAGCGCCTTGGCCGGCTGCTTCATGGCGAGATAAGCCACCGCCAGCCGGGCGGGGGGGTTGTAGTCGCGGGGGAAGTCCTTGGCCGACTGCTCGAGCATCGGCACCGCCCGCTCCGGCTGGCCGAGCGCGAGGTAGGCGCCGAGCCGGTGCGAATCGAACACCGCCCGTGCCTCGGGCGTCTTGGCCCTGGCGGCCTCGCCCTCGAGGAAGGTGGCCCACTCCGCCGCCAGGGCCGTCGCCCCGGCGTTGTCCTGGGCCTCGCGGCGCGCCTCGACCAGCGACTGGTAGAGGCCGCTCCGGTCGTCGCCCAGCATGGGAACCGACCGGTCCCGGGCGAGCTCGGTCACCTTCGCCTCGAACATCGGGAGGGCGGCGATGCGATCCGGGTCCTCGGCCGGCAGCGCCAGCGCGCAGTCCAGGCCCCCGCCGGCCACGTTGGCCACCGACGTCCCGGGAGGGAGCGCGGGGAGCTCGGCCCGGGCGGAGCGGACGCACTCCACCGGCTGGTCGGTGAGGGAGAGCTGCATGATCAGGAGCTCCACCGCCTGGGCGTGGGCCGGGGTCCCCTTCGCCGAGGCAGCCACCGCCGAGCGGTAGGCCACCGCCGCTTCGGCGCGCTTGCCGGCGGCGACCAGGGCCGCGCCCTGGGAGAGCGCCTTCTCCACCGGGTCGCCCCCGCCCGGCTTCCAGGCGCGGTCCACCGCCTCCAGGCGGCCGGAGAGCTCGCTGGCGGTGGCGCTCCCCAGCCAGCGGCGAATCGGCGTCTGGGTCGACGGGTCCACCACCAGCAGCGTCGGCCACACGTCCACCGGGAAGCGCTCCAGCACCGCGCTGTTCACCGGGTCCTCGGTGTCCACCTCCAGCCAGACGAAGCTGTCCCTGAGCTTGGCCAGCGCCGGATCGGGAAAGACGTAAGCCTGCATGCTCACGCAGCTGTGGCACCACGGGGCCCAGAAATCGACGAAGAGGAGCTTGCCCGTGGAGCGCGCCTCGGCCAGCGCCGCCGGGTAGTCGTTCTCGATGAAGTGCGGGCCGGCAGCCGCCGGTGGAGCCACCGGAGCGGAGGCACAGCCGGCGGCGAGAAGCACCGCGGCAAGGGAGCGGTGGAAGCGCATCCGTCGAAGCCTGTCGCCGGAGCCCAGCTCCGGTCAAGGCGAGAGCAGCT
>Ga0335082_10006388_pt1 | contig 12860 bp, 12 predicted proteins | sample Lox_Sample_41_FD_206718 | JGI IMG/M metagenome (GOLD analysis project Ga0335082, IMG submission 206718) | Soil microbial communities from Loxahatchee National Wildlife Refuge, Florida, United States - Lox_Sample_4.1 | ecosystem: Environmental > Terrestrial > Soil > Wetlands | place: USA... | reverse complement strand
CCCGGGCGTCGACGCCGCCCCGCGCACCCCGGGCCGAACCGGCGTTCCCTCGCCCTCCGAGCAGGGCTACTTCCACTGCGGCGGAAACGGCGCGGGCCACTTCGTGAAGATGGTGCACAACGGGATCGAGTACGGCCTGATGGCCAGCTACGCCGAGGGGCTCAACATCATCAAGGGCGGCAACGCCGGCAAGAAGCAGGTGGAGCAGGACGCCGAGACGAGCCCGCTCGAGCATCCCGAGTACTACCGGTACGACGTCGACACGACCGAGGTCGCCGAGGTCTGGCGCCGAGGCAGCGTGATCGGCTCGTGGCTGCTCGACCTCACGGCGCAGGCGCTGTACGAGTCGCCCGACCTCGACGAGTTCTCCGGCCGCGTGTCCGACTCCGGCGAGGGCCGCTGGACGTCGATCGCGGCGATCGAGGAGGGAGTGCCGGCGCCGGTGCTCACGACCGCGCTGTACTCGCGCTTCAGCTCGCGCGGGCTCGACCTGTTCGCGAACAAGGTGCTCTCGGCGATGCGCAAGCAGTTCGGCGGGCACGACGAGAAGCCGGCCTCGTGACGGCCAAGCTGGAGGTCCTCCCCGATCCCGAGGCAGTCGCCCGGCGCGGCGCGGAGTTTGTCGCGGCCCAGGCGCGGGCCGCGGTCGGCGATCACGGACGGTTCTGGTTCGCGGTCAGCGGCGGCCGCACACCGTGGGCGATGTTCGCCCACCTCCTGCACGAGGACATGCCCTGGGCGCAGACGGCGATCTGGCAGGTCGACGAGCGGGTCGCGCCCGCGGGCGATCCCGATCGCAACCTCACGCATCTGCAGGCGGCGCTGCCTCCGGAGGGCGACGCCGAGGTGCACCCGATGCCGGTGGAGGACGACGACCTCGAGGCTGCGGCGGCAAGCTACGCGCAGTCGCTCCCGGAGTACTTCGACCTAGTGCACCTCGGCCTCGGGCCGGACGGCCACACCGCCTCGCTCGTCCCGGGCGACCCCGTGCTGGAGGTCGCCGACCGCGACGTCGCCCTGACCGCGATCTACCAGGGCAGGCGGCGGATGACGCTCACCTACCCCGTGCTGAGCCGCGCGTTCCAGGTGCTCTGGCTCGTCACGGGCGAGGACAAGGCAGACGCGCTCGCCCGCCTCCTGAAAGGCGACACGTCGATCCCCGCCGCGCGGGTCGGGGCGAAGACCCAGGTGATCGTCGCGGACGCCGCTACGCAGGGATGAGCCGCTCGACGTCCTCGCCGCGCGCGACGAGCACCTCGGAGACCATCGCCGCCGGGAACAGCCCGTGCTCCACCACGCCCACCGTCGCGGAGAGCTCCGCGGCCAGGGCCCCGGGGTCGTCGAACTCGCCCAGGTAGTCCGCGATCACGCCGCCGTCCGGGCTGCGCGGCACGTCGCGCAGCGCCACCGGCTCGAGCCGTCGCAGGGTCGCGGCCAGGCCGTACTCGAGGAGCTCGAGCGGCACGGGCGGCCCGAGCCGCTCGACGAGCTTGTCGGAGGAGACGATCACGACGAACCGGTCGGACGCGGCGACGACCACCTTCTCGCGTGTGTGCGCGCCGCCCCCGCCCTTGACCGCCCAGCCCGACGGCGCGACCTGGTCGGCCCCGTCGATCGCGAGATCGAGCCTCGCGGGCGCGTCGGTGCCGGCGAACGGCTCGACGCGCAGCCCGAGCCCACGAGCGAGCTCCTCGGTCGCCGGCGAGGTCGCGACGCAGCGCAGCTCGAGCCCGCGCGCGGCGAGCGCGGGGAGCAGGTAGCCGACGGTCGAGCCCGTGCCGAGGCCAACCGTCATCCCATCCTCGACCAGGCGTGCGGCCGCCTCGGCGGCGAGCTGCTTCTCGCGCTCGAGGCTCAATAGAGCTCGTAGGAGCGGTCGACCTCTTCCCGGATCTCGGGCTCCGGCCGCTGCTCCGCCGCGGAGCGCTCGGCGATCGTGCGGCTCGGGCTCAGCACGTCCGCCGGATCCGGCCAGGAGTCCGGCTTCCAGAGCCCGGAGCGGAGGAACGCCTTGCTGCAGTGGCTGAACACCTGCTCGACGCGGACGTCGGCGACGAACCACGGGAACTTGCCGTCGACCTCGCACAGCTCGATCAGCTCGGGGTCGCGGGTCAGCCGGGCAGTGCCGTTGACGCGGAGCGTCTCGGTGATGCCCGGGATCACGAAGAGGAGGCCGATCCCCGGCCGCTCGACCAGGTTCTGCCAGCCGTCGAAGCGGCGGTTCCCGGGGAAGTCCGGCAGCGCGAGCCGCTTCTCGTCGAGCACCTTCACGAAGCCGGGCGGGCCGCCCTTGGGCGACGCGTCGGACGACCCGTCGGCGGCGGAGGTCGCCAGCACCAGGAACGGCGCCGTCTCGATGAAGGAGATCGCGCGCGCGTCGAGTGCGGGCAGCTCCTTGGTGCGCACGCGCTCGAGCGGCTCGCCGACGAGATCGCGGAGGTCCTGAACGCTCGAGATCGTGTGCTGGTCCGTGGTGGCCATGCCCGGAAGCTAGCATCTTACGCTTTCTGGAAAGAAATGAAGATTTTTAGATAGATTGCCGAGATGCCGCACAACTCAGGGCCGGTCCATGAGGTGAAGGCGAACCTCTTCCGCGTGCTCGGCCATCCGGCCAGGGTGCGCATCCTCGAGCTGCTCCGCGGCGGCGAGCGATCGGTCGGCGCGCTCCAGGCCGAGCTGGGGCTGGACTCCGGCGGCACCTCCCAGCACCTCTCGGCGCTGCGTCGGATCGGCCTCGTCGAGTCGCGGCGCGAGGGAACGAGCGTCTTCTACCGGGTCGACGACGAGCACGTCTTCGAGCTGCTCGAGGCGGGGCGGGCGATCATCACGCGGCAGCTCGCCGAGCAGCAGACGATCCTGAGCGAGCTCGAGACCACGTGACCGGGACCATCCTGGTGGCGGGCCTGGCCGCGGTCGGGCTCGGAGGCGCGCTCTGCGCCGCCCGGCGCACCTTCGCGCCCGGGCTAGCCGTGCAGTCGGCCGGCGCGGCGCTCGTGGCCGTCGGCGGCTTCTGGGCGCTCGCCGCCGGCGACGTCCTCGGCGCGCCGTTCACGAGCTCGTTCGTTCCGCGCCTCGGCGTCGACGGCCTGACCGCGTTCTTTCTCGGCACGCTCGGGCTGATCGCCGCCCCGGCTCTCGTGTATTCGATCCGCTACCTGGAGCCGGACGCGAAGGGGCGCGCGGTCGCGGCGCTGACCGCGTGCTTCGTGCTTGCGCTCGCGCTCGTCGTCTGCGCGCGCGATCCGCTCACGTTCCTGCTCGGCTGGGAGCTGATGACGATCCTCTCCGCCGCCGTGATCCTGGTCGCACGCGCGGGCGGCGCCGACGCCCGTCGCACCGTCTTCACCTACGCGTCGATCACGCACCTCGCGGGTGCGGCGACCTGGATCTCGATCCTGCTGCTCGCGGAGCGGGGCTCGATCGGGGGCACGCAGGCGCTCAGCACCGGCTCGGGCCTCCAGATCGCGATCGCCCTCACCGCGCTGATCGGGATGGGCGGCAAGGCCGGCCTGATGCCGCTCCACGTGTGGCTGCCGCGCACGCATCCGATCGCGCCCGCGCCGGTCTCGGCGCTGATGAGCGGCGTGATGATCAAGGTCGCGATCTACGGGCTCGTGCGCGTCCTCGTCGACTGGGTCGGCGTGCTTCCGTCGTGGTTCGGCGTGCTCGTGCTCGGTCTCGGCGCCCTCTCGGCCGTCGGCGGCGTCCTCTACGCGATCTTCCAGCACGACCTGAAGCGGCTGCTGGCGCTGCACTCGATCGAGAACGTCGGGATCATCGTGCTCGGCCTCGGCGCCTGCCTCGTGCTGCGGGCGCGCGGCGCGGACACCTGGGCCGCGTTCGCGCTCGGCGCCGCGCTCCTGCACACGCTGAACCACGCCGTCTTCAAGTCGCTGCTCTTCCTCGGCGCCGGCGCGTTCGAGAAGGCGGTGGGTTCGCTCGAGCTCGACCGCCTCGGGGGCTTGCTCCGGCGGATGCCCTGGACCGGCGGCGCATTCTTCGTCGGCTCGATGGCGATCGCGGGGCTGCCGCCGCTGAACGGCTTCTCGTCAGAGTGGCTGACGCTGCAGTCGCTGCTGCACGTCTCGGCGTACGGGAACCTCGGCGACGGGATGGCGGGCGCCGTCGCGCTCGCTGCGCTCGGGGCGACCGTGGGCCTCGCGGTGTTCTGCTTCGTGAAGGTCGTCGGGCTCGTGCTGCTCGGCCGGCCGCGCCGCGATGCCGTGGCCGCGGCGCCGGAGGCCCCGCGGCTGATGTGGGGCGCGATCGTCTTCCTCGCGCTCGCCTGCGTCGCGCTGGGCCTTGCTCCCGGGCTCCTGTTCGGGCTCCTCGCGGGGCTCGCGCCGTGGCCGGCCGCCGCGCCCACGCACGTCGGGCTCCGGCTGGCGGGGACGGGCTCGCTGCCGACCCTCGGGATCGCGCTCGTCCTCACCGGCCTGAGCGGGAGCCTCGTGCTCCTTCGCGGCCGACGCAGCGCCGCGCCTGCGCCGACCTGGGTGAGCGGCCAGCTCGTCGAGAGCCGCCTGAACTGGACGAGCGCCGGCTTCACCAAGCCGCTTCGGCTCGTGCTCGAGGCGGTGCTCCGGCCGCAGCGTGAGATCACCGTCCGTACCGAGGGCGGTGTCGTGCAGGAGGTTACCTACCGAGGTAACGTGCCGCAGCTGATCGACGACCGCGTCTACCGCCCGGCGATCAGGGCGGCGCTCGGCGGCGCCACCCACGCGCGGCGGCTGCAGAGCGGCAGCCTCGGGATGTACGTCGTCTACCTGATCGGGCTCGTCGTCGTCCTGCTCGCAGCCGCCCGGTTCGGGTTGATCGGATGAGCACGGCCACGCTCGCCGCCGGCGCCGCGCAGATCGTCGGTGGGATCCTGCTCGCGCCGCTGCTCCCCGGCCTCGTCCAGCACTGGAAGGCGCGTTTGCAGGGCCGCCGGGGCCCCTCGCCGCTCCAGCCGTACCGTGAGCTGCGCCGCCTCTGGGGCAAGAGCGTCGTCACCGTCGAGGGCGCGAGCATCGTGTACCGGCTCGCGCCGGCCGTGGTCGCGGCGAGCATCGCCGCCGCCGTCCTGCTCGTCCCCGCGGCGGCGCTGGCGCCGAACTGGGGGGTCGGGCACGACCTGCTCGCGCTGGCGGGGTTCCTTGCGCTGGCGCGCTTCGCCGTCGCCGTAGCGTCGTGGGACGTGTCCAACGGCTTCTCCCTGATGGGCGCGAGCCGCGACTTGACCCTCGCCGTCTTCGTCGAGGTGACTCTCGTCCTCTCCGTCGCGATCGCCGCTTTGGTTGCCGGCACCACCGATCTTCCCAACGTGATCGCGGGAACCGCGGGGACGGCCGTCTGGTCGAGCCCGGCCCTCGCGCTCGGGGCGGTCGCGTTCGCGCTCGTCGTGCTGGCCGAGACGGGCCGCCAGCCGATCGACAATCCCGACACGCACCTCGAGCTGACGATGATCCACGAGGGCCCGCTGCTCGAGTACGCCGGGCGCGACCTCGCCTACCTGCAGTGGGCTTCGGCCGCCCGGCACTGGATCGTGCTCGTGATCGGCGCGCAGGTCTTCCTCCCGCACGCGCAGGGCGTCTGGTGGCAGCTCGCTCTGCTGCCGCTCGTGCTCGTGGCGCTCTGCGCAGGGCTCGCGCTCACCGAGACGCTCGTGGCGAAGATGCGCGTCCTGCTCGTGCCGCGCCTGCTCGCAGTTGGCGCGGTGGTCGCCCTGCTCGGAATCGCGACCTGGCTCGTGGGGACCGTGTGAACGGCGCCGTGATCTGGACACTCGTCGCGATGGGGCTCGTCGTCGTGACCGTGCGTCGCCGCTCGATGGCGGTCGGATTCCTCACGGCGCAGGCGCTCGTCCTCGTCGGCGTCGCGCTCCATCAGGCGACGAGCGGCGCCGACGTTGTCGCGGCGGTCGTGCTGGCCGCCAGGGCGATCGCGCTGGCGGCTCTCTTCTACACGCTCGTCGCGCGGACGCGCGAGTCCCGGCCCGTCCGTGCAAGCGTCGCGCCGCTCGCCCGCGCCGGCGCCGCGGTCACGCTCGCGCTCGTCCTGACCTGGCTCGTGCCGACGATCGGGCTCGCGTCCCGCAACGCGGAGCGCGGGGTGATCGCGCTCGTCGCGTTCGGCATGGTCGCCGTTGCCGTGCGGCGGGCGACGCTCTTCCAGATCATGGGCGTCGTCCTGGTCGAGAACGGCCTCGCGCTGGCTGCGCTCGAGCTACCCGGGGTCTCGTCGCTCGCGATCGAGATCGGCGTCGCCCTCGACCTGACGCTCGTCGTGCTCGTCGCCGCGGTCTTCCACGAGCGGATCTTCGCGGAGTTCGGCTCCGGCGACAGCGCCGCCCTGAGGACGTTGCGTGACTAGCCGGGAGCTGCTCGCGGTCGCGCTCCTGCTCGCGCCGGCCCTGACTGCGGTCCTCGTGGCTCTCGTCCCCCGCGGCCTCGTGACGCGGGTCGCGCTCGCTGGCGCGCTCGTCACGGGCGGGCTCGCCTTCGCGCTCGCAGCGGTCGCGCTCGGCGACCCGAACGGGTTGGTCGTCGGCACCTGGATCGTCGTCGATCCCGCCGCCGGGCTTCTGGTCGGCGTGATCGGCCTCGTCGGGCTCGCCAGCGTGCTCGTCTCGCCCGCCTACCTGTCGTCGGCGCGGAGCTCGCTCGTCCCGGCAAGCCGCAGCGAGCCCCTCTACTTCGTCCTCCTCTACTGCTTCTGGGCGATCCTGCTCGCGGTGCCGCTCGCCGGGAACCTCGGCGCGGCGTGGCTGCTGGTCGAGGCGACCACGGCGGCTTCGGCTCTGCTCGTCGGCTTCAGCGGCAAGGCCCGCGCGCTCGAGGCGGGCTGGAAGTACCTGATCCTGACCTCGCTCGGCCTCGGCGTGGCGCTGCTCGGAGTCGTGCTCCTCGCCGCCGGAGTTCCCGGCGGAGGGCTCGGTGCGCTCTCCTGGCACGCGCTCACGACGTACTCCGCGGCCGAGAGCGGCGCGCTCGTCGCCTACCTCCTCCTGCTGGCAGGCCTGGCGGCCAAGATCGGTTTCGCGCCGGTGCACAACTGGCTCCCGGACGCGCATGCCGAGGCGCCGCCGCCCGTCTCGGCGCTCCTCTCGGCGGCCCTGCTCCCGGCCGTGCTCGTCGTCGTCTGGCGGTGTGAGCAGGCGCTCGCGCCGGTGATCGGCGTGAGAACCGCGGAGTCGGCCCTGATCGCCTTCGGCCTGGTCTCGCTGCTCGTCGCAGTCCCGTTCCTCTGGCAGGCGATGGCGTGGAAGCGCCTGCTCGCCTACTCGAGCCTGGAGCACATGGGAGTGCTCGCGCTGGGGATCGGCTTCGCGACGCCGCTCGCGATCGCGGGCGTGGTGATCCACGTGGTCGGGCACGCGATCGCCAAGGCCCTCGGCTTCTACGCCGCTACCCCGCTGCTGGCGCACGACCCGCGCGCGGGCGGGCACGAGGTCACCGGCATCGGCCGGACGCGCCCGGCGCTCGGCGCGTCGATGGGCCTCTCGCTCGGCGCGCTCTCCGGCCTGCCCCCATCGCCCCTCTTCGTGAGCGAGGTGTTGATCGTCGCGGGCGGCTTCGAGGCGGGGCGCTCGTGGGCCGCCGCCGGCGCCGCCGTCCTCCTCTCGCTCGGCTTCCTCGGCCTCGCCCACGCGCTGCTCGAGACGACCGTCGGCAAGGCCCACCGCCGCGAGGCCGGTCGGCTTCCCGGCCTCCGCGGGGTCGGCGTCCTCGCGGCCGTCTCGCTCGTCCTGCTGCTCGTGCTGGCCGCGGCCGGCTTCTGGCTTCCGGACACGGCGCTCGTCGACGCGCTCCGGCAGGGGATCTCGTGACGGACTACCGCAAGCGGGTCCGAACCGCGCTCGAGGGGGGCTGGCGCTTCGCGGGCCTTCATGCTTCCGAGGGCGGCTCTGTCGTACGGGTGCTGCTCGCCGCCCCTGACGGCTCGCTACGGCTGGAGGACGTTGACGTCGAGGGACGCGCGGTGCCGTCGATCGTCGATCTCGCTCCGGCGGCGGACTGGGACGAGCGGGAGGCGGCCGATCTCCACGGCCTCGTCTTCGACGGCCACGAGCCGTTGCGCCCGCTCATCGACCACGGCGCTGCGACTGACCGCTGGACGGTCAGGGTCACGGGCGACGACGCGTACGAGATCGCCGTCGGCCCGATCCACGCGGGGGTTATCGAGTCCGGCCACTTTCGCTTCCACGTCGTCGGCGACCGCATCCTCCAGCTCGACGCGCGCCTCTTCTACAAGCGCCGCGGCCTCGAGCAGACCGCGGAGGGCAGGTCGCTCGAGGGCGGCACGGCGTTCGTCGCGCGCGCCTGTGCCGCGTGCTCGGTCGCGAACGGCGTCGCCTACGCCCACGCCTGCGAGGACGCGCTCGGGCTCGAGCCGACGGCCGAGCTGGCGCGGGCGCGCACGATCCTGCTCGAGCTGGAGCGCATCTGGAGCCACCTGAACGATGTCGCCGCCGTCTGCGCCGGCGTGGGCCTCGCGGCCGGCAATAACCTCTTCGCGGCGCTCACCGAGCGCGCGCGCCGGCTCAACCGAGAGCTGACCGGCCACAGATTCCTCTTCGGCAGTGTCCGCATCGGCGGGAGCGCGCTCGAGCTCGGCGCCAAGGACGTTTCGGCTGCTCGCGGCGAGCTCGAGTCGCTGCGCCGCCAGGCGGCGAGCGGCTGGCGAGAGCTCACGTTCAACTCCTCGTTCCAGGACCGCCTTCCGGACATCGGCGTCGTCGGCGCGGCGGATGCAACCCGTCTGGGCGCGGTCGGGCCCGCCGCGCGCGCGGCCGGCATCGCCGAGGACGTGCGCTCCGTTTCGCCCCGGCTGACCTACGACAGGTTCGAGGCGGTCGTGCCGGAGCGGCCCGCGGGCGACGTGCAGGCCAGGCTCGACCAGCGGGCGATCGAGCTCTGGCAGTCGTTCGAGCTGCTGGACGGCCTCCTCGCTGCCCCGGTTGCCCCGGCGGCGGCGGCGCCGACCGGCCGCGAGCGGAAGATCGGGGTCGGCCGCGTCGAAAGCCCGCGCGGCGCGACGAGCTGCGTGGTCGAGCGGAGCGGCGACCGGATCGAGCGGCTCCGCCTGCGAACCGGCTCGTACGCCAACTGGCCCGTCGTCGCCTTCGCCGCCGCCGACAACCTCCTGCCCGACTTCCCCCTCGTCAACAAGAGCTTCGAGCTCTGCTACGCCTGCGCGGACCGCTGATGCTGACGATGCTCAAGGATCTTCGCCGTCTGCGCCGCGAGGAGCGTCTTGCGCAGCCGGACCGCGGGCGGAGCCTGGCGATCCGCCACGTCGACGCCGGCTCGTGCAACGGCTGCGAGCACGAGCTCACGCTCGCGTCGAGCCCGTACTACGACCTCCAGCGCTTCGGGCTCGGCATCGTCGCCTCGCCGCGGCACGCGGACGTGCTCCTGGTCACGGGCGCCGTCACGAGCCGCATGCGCGAGGCGCTCCTCGTCGCCTACGACGCGATGCCCGAGCCGCGCCGTGTCGCGGCGCTCGGCGACTGCGCGCTCGGATGCAACCTCCTTGGCACCGCGGCGGATCTCGTCGGTCCCGTCGAGGCCGTCGTCCCGGTCGACCTGCGCATTCCGGGCTGCCCGCCGACGCCAGACGAGATCGCAGAAGCGCTGCTGCGCCTGATCGATTCCCGGACCGGCTAGGCTACGCCCATGGGCGAGCCCGTTCCCGTCACCACAGTTGCAGACGAGCTCGAGGCCGACGTCGTGTGCGGCCTGCTCCGCTCGGCCGGGCTCGAGTGCGGCTTCCGCGTGACCGGGGAGGAGGACTCGGCGTTCGAGGGCCTCGGCGGCGGCCGGGTCGCGATCCTGGTGAATTCGGACGATCTCGAGACCGCCCAGAAAGTGCTCGGCGCGAAGCCGGGACCGCCCTAGGCGTACGTCTGCTGCCCGTAGATCTGGCTGACCTCGACTATCTCGTCGACCGGGACGCCCGCGCGGCGGGCGGCGGCCAGGATCGCCTCGGCCGACGGCGCCTCGTAGAGGCAGTAGGAGCGCCTACGGTCGGCACTGAGGAACGAGAACAGCCAGCGGACGCCTTCCTCCGAGTTTGCCTCCTCGATCAGCTTGACGTCCTCGTCGCCGAGGTCGAGCTGGTCGGCGAAGGTCCGTTCGATCACATAGGTCGGCATGCGGCGGATCGTACCGCGGCCGTCACGCGTCCACCAACCCGTGCTCGTAGGCGAACGCCGTCGCCTCGGTGCGGTTGGCGCTCTGCGTCTTGCGCAGGATGCTGCGGATGTGGTTCGCCGCCGTGTGCTCGCTGATGTAGAGCTCGGCGCCGATCTCGCGGTTGGAGAGGCCGCGCGCGACCAGCCTGAGGATCTCGAGCTCGCGGTCCGAGAGCCCGGAGGGGTTGGGAGCGGTCGGGCCGAGGCTCGTCAAGCGAGCCCGAAGCGTGGTCAGGCCGAAGCGGTCGGCGAGGGCGCCCGCCTCGGCCAGTTGCGCGGCGGCCCGCTCCGGCTCCCCATCGCGGAGCAGCATGCGTCCGTACTCGAAGTGGGTGTGCGCGAGCCACGTCATCGCCCCCATGCGCCGGTTCAGCTCGATCGCGGCCTCGAAGTGCCGCTCGGCGCGGGCGGAGTCGCCGACGGTCGCCGCGAGCATCCCGAGGTAGCGGTCGCCCGAGCCGTAGGAGGCGACGCCGTGGCCGATCATCACGTTGAGGCCCGTCAGCGGCTCGAGCTCCGGATAGACCAGCTCGGCGATGTCGCCGTCGCCGACGGCGGCGGCCGCGTCGGCGAGGTAGGTGAGCGACGCGACCCACAGGCCGGCCCGGAACGCGTCGAGGCCGCTCTCCAGCACGCGGCCGAGCTCGCGCCTCACGTCGTCGTCCATGCCGAGCTCTGCGAGCAGCGCCGCCAGGCCGGGCCGCCACGCGCTGCCCCCGCGGTCGTCGGTGGCGAGGATGCGGATCAGCGGCGCAAGCTCGGCGAGGCGGCCCTGCTCCCGCCGGATCCCGAACATCTGGATCCCGTAGATCCCGGACGCGTCGCGGCCCGTCAGCAGCTGCCCCCACTCGCGCGAGCGCTCGGCAGCCCGCTCCGCCTCGGCGATGTGCCCCTCGAACAGCTCGAGCGACGACCGGTAGTGCTCGGCGACGTGGAGGATGAACGGCTGGCGCATCTGCTGGGCCATCTCGAGCACGACGGCGATCGCGTCACGGGCCGCCTCGACCTCGCCGAGCGCCAGAAGGGTGGCGACCCGCCACTCCATCGCCTCGGCCCGGATCTCGATGTCGCCGATCTGCTCGGCGAGCTCGCACGCCTCGTCCAGCATCGCAAGGATCTCGCGCAGCCCCAGCGTGCCTCTCGCCCAGTACGCGCGCATGAGCACCGCCGCGAGGCCCCGCCGGTCGTCGAGACGCCTCGCCATCGCGATCGCCTCGTCGCGGACCACCTTGCCCCGAGCGGACGCGCCCTCGAACTCGAGCGTGCGCGCGAGGCCCGAGAGCAGCCCGACCCTGAGCTTGGAGTCCTCGTCCGAGAGCGCCGCGGAGGCCTCCTCGAGCAGCGCCCGCGCGCCCTGCTCGTGCATCGCCGGTCGCCAGCATGCGTCCTCGAAACCGATCGCCGCGCGCGCGAGCAGCTCGCCGTCGCCGAGGTCGCGCGCGATCTCGGCGGCCTCGCGGAACGCCTGGAGCGCGTCGAGCGAGGTGCCTGCACGGAACTCCGCGGTGCCGAGCTCGAGCTGGGTCTCGGCGCGCCGGCGGTCGTCGGCGATCCCGATCCGGAGCGCGGTCTGCAGGTGCGCGGCGGCCTCCTCGTATGCGAGCGCGCCGGCCGCGGTGCGCGCCGCGCGGAGGCTGTACTCGACCGCGCGCTCGGGGCCGCCGATCGGCGAGGCCGCCGCGAAGTGGTAGGCGAGGCCGGCCAGCGCGCGGGCGTCGGGGGAGGGCGCGAGCTCCTCGAGCGCCTCGCCGACGCGCAGGTGCAGCTCGGCGCGCCTGAGCCCGCTCAGCCGGTCGTACAGCGCGCGGCGAACGAGCTCGTGCGTGAACCGGTACGCGAGCCTCGGGGCCGGCAGCTCCTCGATCATCCCGCTCCGCACCGCGGGCTCGAGCGCGTCGAGGCGCGTCAGCTCCGCCGGCGCCGCGCGGCGCAGCAGGTCGAGCTCGAACTCGGCGCCCGCGACCGCGGCCAGCTCGAGCAGGTCGCGGACCGTCGCGTCGAGCCGGGAGAGCCGCTGGCTCACGACCTCGCGCACGCTCTGCGGGGTCGCGATCTCCTCGAGCGGCCGGGTCAGGCGGAGCGCGCCGTCCGTCACGACGATCGCGTCCGTCTCGACAAGCGTCCGCCAGAGCTCGGACAGGAGGAACGCGTTCCCCTGCGTGAGCGCCTGGATCGCGTGCGCGAGCTCCGCCAGTGCAGGATCGGCGTCCGCGCCGGCGGAGCGCCGCAGGTACTCGGTGACGTCGTCGTCGGTGAGGCCGGCGAGGCGGAGGCGGACGACGTCGTCGGAGCGGCGCAGGTCGGCCAGCGCATCGGCGAGCTCGGCGGGCACGTCGGCGTCGGTGTCGCGGAAGGTCGCGAGGACGAGCAGGCGGGCGTCCGGCACCGAGCGGGCGAGGTGGCGGAGGAGCTGGAGGGTCGGCCCGTCGGCCCAGTGGCCGTCCTCGATCACGAGCACGAGCGGCCTGCGGCGGCAGGCGCCCGCGAGCAGGTCGCTCACCGCCGTGTGGAGCCGGTGGCGCTCGGTGTCGGGGTCGGCTCCGACGGGCTCCGGCAGCCCGCCGAGCCGTGCCGAGAGGTCGGGGAAGATCCGGGTCAGCTCGCCGCCCGCGCTGCCGAGCTCGCCTCGGAGCACGTCCGGGTCGGTGGTCCGGACGAGCTGGTCGAGCGCCTCCACGAACGG
>Ga0335082_10006385_pt1 | contig 12861 bp, 9 predicted proteins | sample Lox_Sample_41_FD_206718 | JGI IMG/M metagenome (GOLD analysis project Ga0335082, IMG submission 206718) | Soil microbial communities from Loxahatchee National Wildlife Refuge, Florida, United States - Lox_Sample_4.1 | ecosystem: Environmental > Terrestrial > Soil > Wetlands | place: USA: Florida... | reverse complement strand
CGGATGAGCTCCGCCGCCGCCGCCTGGTACTTCTTCATGTATTCCTCCTTGCCGGAGTAGCGCTCGGCGATGGAAAGCCGCGGATCGGCGCTGGCCCGCCGTTCGGCGGCGGTTCTGGCGAAGGGGAGGTAGGAGCCCACGAAGCTGTTGCGCTGGGTGGGCGCCCCGATCTCCGGGCTGCGCAGGTTCCACCCGGTGTAGGTGGCCAGCGGCGCCTGCAACTCCGGCCCCCGCACCCCGCCCAAGTCGTTGCCGTCGGCATCCACCTGGGGAACGAACACAGGGAATGCCGGCCCCACCTTCGGCGGCTCGATGCTCACGATCCCCCGCGTCAGGAACTCCGGCCCGAAGTCCAGGTGGTAGGCGCGCTGCACCGACTCCGGCACCCTCACTCCGGGGATGCTGGGGAACTTCAGCGCGCGGCGCTCCACCAGGGTGCCGTCGTTCAAGTGCGGATAGACGCTGGCCGGCGGCGCAATCCCCTGCGCCACCCACGCGTCCATGGCAGTGATCATCGCCCGCCAGTACCACACGATGGGGTTGGAGTTCAGCCTGTTCTGCCCCATGAGTTCGCCCTTCCCGTAGGCCGGGGGAAAGGGCGAGGTGAAGTGCTGCAGCCCGGCAAAGAAATAGATGCGGACGTTGTCCGGGATCTTGTAGTCCGTCTTCCCGTCCGCGCTGGTGTGGATGAGCGACGCCACCCGTCCCCAGTACTCGTGCGAAGTATTGGAATAGAAGATCTTGGGCGGATGCGAGGTGTGCGCCTCCAGCCCGTCGCGCCGCCCGCTGACCGGGTCGCTCTCCGGCAGGTCGGTGAAGGGAAACAAGTCGGTGGGATAGAACAGCGCCAGCATGGGCTCGGAATCGCGCGAGGGCTGCGCGAAGCGGTGGTTGAAGCTGCCCCGCCCCGCTCCCGCCACGTGCGCCAGCACTCCGTCCATCACCTGCCGCCCGCGCTCGTCGCTCTGGAAGTCCTGGTAGAGGAAGTGCCGCAGGAAGCGCCCCGACTGCGAGACGCCCATGGCGTACACCCGCTTGACCGGCGCCGGCGCCTGCGGGTCGTACTTGGCGTAGGAGAGGAAGTCGCGCACCGCCGCCAGCCCCAGCCCCGCCACCACCGGGTCCTGGGCCACGTACACCACCTCGTAGATCCTGCCCTGCTCGAAGCCGCCATCCAGCTCCACGCTGTGGCGGTCGGCCCCGAAGCGCCAGCGCGAGCGCGGGATGAGGGTGCGCTTCCCCTCCGGCGTGTCGCGCACGGTGAGCACGTTGCGCGCGTCTTCCGGATCGGAGACCTTGTAGCTGTCCCCGCCGTCCGTTCCGTTGATGATGTGGGCCAGCGAGTAGCTGGCCACCCGCTCCAGCGGGGTGAAGTCGGCGCGCACCAGCCCGGTGAGGTGGCGGTGGTGCGGCCCGTAGGCGATGGGCGCGTACAGGCGCAGCACGCTGGGCGCGGGCGGCACGTCCGCCTGCCAGCCCACCCAGGCCAGGGTGTAGCCGCGGTCCATCAGGAAGCCGTCGCCGAAGTCCGCGGCCGTGGTGGGGTCGAGCCCCGCCGCGCGGTCCTTCGGAGTCGCCCGCTGGAGGATGGTCACCATCCCCTTCCCACCCCGGTTGGAGACCTCGAAGAGCATGGCCCCGTTGCCGCGCGCCGGGTCTTTCGGGCGCAGCAGGTAGAAGTCGGCGGAGAACTCCACTTCCCCGCGCGGGTTGCGGTCGGCCCGCTCCAGGTCCACGATCTGCCGGTTGTGCGGGTTCCCGGGATCCACCGCGAAGTAGACCTTGCCGGTGATCTTCTCGTAGACCCCAGCGGCGCCGAAGGCCCGGCCCTGCAGCACGTCCTGGCGGGAGGTGATCTCGACGCGCTCCACCCGCGCCAGCGCGCTGGCGGTGAGCAGCAGCAGGAGGATGGTGAGGCGCTTCAGAAGAGAACGAACTCTCATGGCAGGCAGGATAGTAGCAAAAGAGGGGGGGCAGGAGTCAGCGCTGACTCCTGACTACACCACGTAGGTTCTCGTGATGCGGTCGTGCCAGCAGAGCCGGTCTTCGTCCACCAGCGCCCACAGGTAGCCCAGTCCCAGCGACATGCAGGAGATCGCCATAGCCAGGGCGCGGAAGCGCCGCACCCGCCGCGTGGGCGGAACCCCGTCGAAGGTCTCCAGGCTGAGCTGCGCCGCCTGCATGCCCGGCGTGGTCCCGGCGTAGACCAGGAAGATGTACTGGTAGGCCGCCCAGAAGAAGCTGGGGATGAGGGAAGCCAGGGCCAGCGCCATGCGTCCGTGGGGAGCCTCGCCCGCCAGCTTGAGGAAGATCATGGCGAAGAGGGCGCAGGCGGCCAGCACCACCACGCTGTCCACCACCGTCGCCTGGACGCGCTGCGACATGGGCGCTACCGGCAGCACCAGCTCCGGCTCCTCCGGCTGCGCCGCCGCGGCCTCTTCCTGCTCCGCGGGCAGGGTGATGGCCGGCATGGGCGGGCTGGGCTCCACCCGCGGCGGCTCTTCCACCACCTCCGCCGCTTCCAGGATGCGGGGCGTCTCCACCAGCGGCTCCGCCAGCTCTTCCGCGGCGGGGGTGGACGGGCGCGGGAACTCGATGATCTTGGGCGCCTCGGCCAGAGCCTGGGCCGCCGCCTGCGCCCGCGCGAAGCTGGGCAGAGGCGGGCCCTGCGGCTCCACCTGCGGCTGGGTAGCATCGAAGTTCAGCGGCAGGCTGGCCTCGGGATCGTAGCGGCGGCGGCGGCGCCGATAGGCGTCCACCCGGGAAGAGACCTCGCGCCTCCAGGTGTCGTCGGGACGGTGGAAGTCGCGCGCGGCCGCGGGCAGCGGCGGCTCCGGACGCGTCGCGGGCGCCGCGCTCAGGGGGGCGTCGGCCGCACTCGCCGCGGCCGCCGGCCTCTCCAGCGAGACCGCAAACTGCTGCTCGCTGGCGTCGAAATCTTCCGGATCGATGAGGACAGAGACGTGGGAGCTCTCCTCCTCGGGGAGGGGAGCGCAGTGGCACTCGTCACCGCAGCGCGGGCAGGCCATGAACGGGTTGTGAGAAGCTCCAGAGCCGCGGATGCCTCTTCGGGAGGGCCCGGCCGCGCTTTGCTCCGCGGCCCGCGCCGTGTTACCTTCGACGGCTCCCGATGAGTCCCCGCACAAAGTTAGTTATCACGGCGGCCCTCGTTTGTCATCTGCTTCTGGCGCCGCGCGTAGTTACTAGCCAGTTGCCGCCGGCAGGGACGCCGCCGGCCGCAGGCGCCGAGACTCAGCAGGAAGCCCAGGAGCCGCCGCCCGCGGTCGAGGTCCCCGGGCCTCCCGGCGCCCCCATCGCCACCATCCGCGCCCGCCAGCAGGAGAAAGCGGGCGACGTCTATACCCTGCGCGGCGACGTCGAGATCGACTACAAGCAACTGGTGCTGCGCGCCGACGAGATCACCTACAACGCCGCCACCGGCCAGATCACCGCCACCGGCAACGTGGTGCTGGACGGCGGCCCCCACGACGAGCACATCCAGGCCGCCCGCGGCGAGTACAACCTCTCGACCGAGAGCGGCAAGCTCTACCAGGTGACCGGCACCACCGGCGCCACCTTCCGCGCCCACGCCGTCACCCTCACCTCCTCCAATCCCTTTGCCTTCAGCGGGGCAGTGGTGGAGAAGCGCGGCCCCGACGAGTACATCGTGGAGCACGGCACGGTGACCTCCTGCGAATTGCCCAACCCCAAGTGGACCTTCAACGCCGCCCGCATCGTCATCCACCTCACCGGCGAGGCCCGCATCTACAGCAGCAGCTTCCGGGTGGGGAAGGTGCCGGTCTTCTACTTCCCCTTCGCCTCCCACCCGGCGCAGAAGCTGGGGCGGCAGTCGGGCTTCCTGGTGCCCAGCGGCGGCACCTCCTCGCGCCGCGGCATCATCCTGGGAGAGTCCATCTACTGGGCCATCAACCGCAGCATGGACCTCACGGTGGGCGCCGAGTACTTCTCGCAGCGGGGCTGGGCGCAGCTGGGCACCTTCCGCGCCAAGCCCAGCGAGAACTCCTACCTCGAGGCCAGCTACTTCGGGGTGCTGGACCGCGGCATCGGCTCGCCCCCCGTGGACCAGGGGGGCCAGGACATCCACGTCAACGCCGCCGGCATCTTCCCCCATGACGTGCGCGGCGTGGCTTCGGCCAACTACCTCAGTTCGCTGGCCTTCCGCGAGGCCTTCGGCGAGAACTTCACCCAGGCGGTCAACTCCGAGGCCAGGACCGTGGGCTTCCTCTCTAAGAACTACGACGGATTCTCCTTCAACTTCATGGCCGCCCGCTATCAGAACTTCCTGAGCACGACCCCGGGCGACGTCATCAGCATCCTGCACACGCCCAGCGTGGAGGTCTCCAGCGTGGACCGGCGCGTCGCCGATACGCCCCTGGTGTGGTCCTTCGACGCCGCCGCCGAGGGCGTCTCCCGCCGCACTCCCACCTTCAAGAGCGACGACGTAGTGGGGCGCTTCGACCTGCAGCCCACCGTGGCCCTGGCCCTGCACGCCGGGGGCTGGAGCTTTCGCCCGGAGGCCAGCCTGCGCGAGACCTACTACAGCCAGCGCGTGCCCGGCACCAGCGCCACTCCCAACGTCAGCCGCTTCGCCGTCGAGGGCAGCCTGGAGATCCGTCCTCCCGCCCTCTCCCGCATCTACCAGCTCCGGAGCGGGCGCAGCTTCAAGCACGTCATCGAGCCGCGCGTGACCTACCGCTACGTCTCCGGGGTGGACAACTTCGACGCCATCATCCGCTTCGACGAGCGCGACATCCTGAGCGACACCCACGAGGTCGAGTACGCGGTGGTCAACCGTCTCTACGCCAAGAGCGCGCCCGGCGACTGCGAGGCGCCCGCCGAGCCCGCTCCCGCCGCCACGCCTCTGCTGGGCCAGGGCCCGGGAGCGCAGCCGGCGGAGCCGGCTCCCCAGCCGCCCGCGTGCGGCTCCCGCGTCCGCGAACTGCTGACCTGGGAGGTCTCGCAGAAGTACTTCATCGATCCCAACTTCGGCAACACCGTGATCCCGGGGACGCGCAACGTCTTCACCACCACCGTGGACTTCACCGGCATGGCCTTCCTCACCGGGCCGCGGCGCTTCTCTCCCGTGCTCTCCAAGCTGCGCCTGCAGACCAGCGCCCACACCGACCTGGACTGGCACCTCGCCTACGATCCCGCCCTGGGACGCATCAGCTCCAGCTTCGCCTACTTCAACTACCACTTCGGCAACTGGTTCCTGGGCGGGGCGCAGGCCTTCCTGCACGCCCTGCCCGAGACCTCCGGCTCCGGCTCGACCGCGGCCACCAAGTTCAACCAGTTCCGCATCCTGGCCGGCTACGGCCATCCCAACAAGCGCGGCCTGAGCGTCGCCGCCAACATCGGCTTCGATTCCAACCTCCACTTCCTGCAGTACGGCGCCTTCCAGTGGAGCTACAACTGGGACTGCTGCGGCTTCAGCATGGAGTACCGCCGCTTCGCCCTGGGCTCGGTGCGCAACGAGAACCAGTACCGCTTCGCTTTCACCCTGGCCAACATCGGCACCTTCGGCAACCTCAAGCGCCAGGAGCGGATTTTCTGATGTCGCGGCTGCTGCGGCGCGCCCTGGGCCACACCCGCCTCTACCCTGCCTGGAAGGCCCTGGCCCACTATCCCGACTATCTCTGGTGGCTGGTGCGCGGGCGGCCCCAGCGCACGCCCCACCTGGTGAAGCAGCGCGCCGTGCTCGAGTATGCGTGGCGATTCCGCCTGGCCACCTTGGTCGAGACCGGCACCTACTACGGCGAGATGATCGCCGCCACCCGCCGCCACTTCCGCCGCATCTACTCCATCGAGAGCGATACGCGCCTGGCCGCGCTGGCCCGCCGCCGCTTCCGCCGCTTCCCGCAGGTCGAGGTCCTGCACGGCGACAGCCAGTTCCTGCTGCCCTACCTCCTCACCCGGCTGGGCGAGGCTTGCCTGTTCTGGCTCGACGCCGGCTACTACGGCTGGGAGGAGCAGGTGGGCAAGATGGACCGGCTGTCGAGCGAGCTGCGCGCCATCCTCGGCCATCCTTACCCGCACGTCATCCTGCTCGACGACGCCCACGGGGTGGACGGCCGCGGCGGCGCTCCCACCCTGGCCGAACTCATCGCCGCGCTGGCCCGCGACTTCCCCGGCCGCAGCTTCGAGGTCACGCACGACATCCTGCGCATCTGCCCGGCGACTTCCCTGCGGTAGAATCGTGCCGTGGATCTCGCCGCCAAGCGCGCCGCTCTCGACGCCCGCCTGCGCTCCCTGGGCCGCACCCTGGTCGCCTACTCCGGCGGCGTGGACTCCGCCTACCTGGCCTGGGCCGCGCACCAGGCGCTGGGCGCCGGCATGCTCGCCGTCCTCGCCGACTCCCCCAGCCTGGCCCGCGCCCAGATGGAAGATGCCCTCGCCTTCGCCCAGGAGCAGCACATCCCGCTGCACATCGTCGCCACCGCCGAGATGGAGAACCCCGCCTACACCCAGAACGATGCCGCCCGCTGCTTCCACTGCAAGGACGAGTTGTTCACGGTGATGGAGGAGCTGCGCGCCGCCCGCGGCTTCGACACGGTGGCCTACGGGGTCAACCGCGACGACCAGGGCGACTTCCGCCCCGGCCAGCAGGCCGCCCGGCGGCACGGCGTGGCCGCGCCTCTGCTCGAGGCTGGGCTGGGCAAGGCCGAGATCCGCGAACTGGCGCGCGCCGCCGGCCTCCGCCTCTGGGACAAGCCCGCCTCCGCCTGCCTCTCCTCGCGCATCGAGTACGGCCGCGCCGTCACCCCCGAGGCCCTGGCCCAGGTGGAGCGCGGCGAGGACGCCCTGCGCTCCCTGGGCTTCCGCCAGGTCCGCGTGCGCCACCACGGCGCCCTGGTCCGCCTGGAGATCGCCCCGGAGGAGCTGTCCCGCGCCCTTTCTCCTGAAATGGCCGCCCAGTTCACCCGCATCTTCAAGGGGCTGGGCTTCACCTACGTCACCCTGGATCTGGAGGGCTTCCGCTCCGGCTCCATGAACGCCCTGCTCGATCCCGCCGCCCTGGCCCGCAAGCCCTAGTCCGCGCTGCCGCCCCGCCGCCTCCCGTGAGATAATTGCTGCTCAACTCCAATGCACAGGCGGTTTCTATTGGCTCTGTTCAAGCGCGCGTTGCTGCTGGTCTTCCTGCTGTGCCTGGGATGTGCGGCGCAGTCCAACACCCCGGCCTCCACCCCCATCCCTGCCGATCTCGCCCGGCGGATCGGGATCCAGGTGCGCGAGCACTACGACATCAAGAAGCCGGGTGTGGACATTGTGGTCGGCGACCGGCGTCCCAGCGAGTTCCCCGGCTATGATCTCGTCACGGTGACGCTGGTCCAGGGAGACCGCAAGCAGCCCTTCGACTTTCTGCTCTCCAAGGACGGCAAGACGCTCATCCGCTACAGCAAGATCGACCTCTCCGATCCCATGGAGAAGATCGACCTGGCGGGGCGGCCGGTGCGCGGCAACCCTAACGCCAAGGTGGTGGTGGTCAACTTCGACGACTTCCAGTGTCCCTACTGCGCGGAGATGCACGGCGTCATCCTGGAGAGCATCCTCAAGCTCTACGGCGACCGCATCAAGCTGGTGTACAAGGACTACCCGCTGCCCTTCCATCCCTGGGCGCGGCACGCCGCCGTGGACGCCAACTGCCTGGCCGCGCAGAACGCCGACGCCTATTGGGGCTTCGCCGACTACGTGCACACCAACCTGGGCAAGATCGAGGGGCCGCGCTCGGCTCCCAAGTCCCTTCCGGACCAGGTCAAGGCCGTGGACCAGGTCGCCTCCGACCAGGCCGCCCGCTTCAAGCTCGACGACTCCCAGCTCGCCGCCTGCCTCAAGACCGCCGACGAGAAGGCCATCGAGGCTTCCATCAAGGAGGGTGACACCCTGGGCGTGGACGGCACTCCCACCATGTTCGTGAACGGGGAGAAGGTGGACGGCGCCGTCCCCCCGGAGGAGTTGCGCCGGGTGCTGGACCGGGCCCTGCGCGATGCCGGCCAGCCCGTGCCCGCCGCCGGGCCGGCCTCCCCGCCCGCTCCCCCGGCCAAGCAGTAGTGGCGCGGAGGAGGCCACCCGGGTTGGCGGGGTCGGAGTGGCTTCGGTACAATCGTTTCTTCCCCTTGTGACCGCTGCCTAAGCTCGCGGAGGACGGATTGAGACTCGATGGCGCGCGTTTTTCCCCGGCCAAGGCCCTGGCCGGGCTGTTGACTCTGGCGCTGCTGGCCTGGGGCTTGGGCTGCCATCGCGGCCAGAGCGACAAGGACGTCATGGCCACCGTCAACGGCCAGAAGATCCTGCGCTCCGAGGTCGACAAGTACTTCAATAACCAGACCGCCGACGCTCCCCAGAAGCCCACCGGCGAGCAGGCGGCCAGCCTGCGCCTGGGCATCCTCAGCGAACTCATCCAGCAGCAGATCCTCATGCAGCGCGCCGAGAAGCTCAAGCTGGTGGCCTCCGACGACGAAGTGGAGAGCAAGTTCACCGAGATCAAGGCCCCCTACACCCAGGAGGAGTTTGCCAAGCGCCTCAAGGACCGCGGCATCACCCAGCAGGACCTGAAGGACGAGGTCCGCCGCAACCTCACCATCCAGAAGCTCTTCAACAAGGAAGTCACCTCCAAGATCAACATCAGCGACGGCGACATCAAGAACTACTACGAGGCCCACAAGGCGGAGTTCAACCTCATCGAGCCCCAGTACCACATCGCCCAGATCTGGGTCAGCTCGCAGCCCAATCCCATGGTGCACAACCGCAAGAACTCCAAGGCGCAGAACGACACCGAGGCCCGTGCCAAGGTCCAGATGTTGCTCAACCGCCTGGACAGCGGCGACGACTTCGCCACCCTGGCCATGGACTACTCCGAGGACCCCGACTCCGCTCCCAACGGCGGCGACATGGGCCTGGTCCCCGAATCCTCCCTCAAGCAGACCGATCCCGGCACCCGCGACGCCCTCACCAAGATGAAGGCGGGGCAGATCAGCGGCGCCATTCCCGTGGTCGGGCCCCAGGGCAAGGGCTACCGCATCGTGCAGTTGCTGGCCAAGGAGCCCGCCGGACAGCGCGAGTTCAACGATCCCCGGGTGCAGCAGGCCATCCGCGAGCAGCTCCGCCAGCGCCTGGAGCAACTGCTGAAGACCGCTTACTACGAGGTCGCCCGCAACGAGGCCAAGATCGAGAACTACTACGCCGACGAGGTCTTGAAGAACCCGAGTTCGGTGGGCAAGTGACGCTACTCCCGGCTTGACCTCGCGCCCGCGCGGGCTATAATCCCGTTTCCTCCAAGAGTGCTGCCAGGGTCGGCTCGACCCGGAGGTTCACATGTTCTGTGCCTTTTGCGGTAAGCCCATGGACCCAGCCGGGGTGCGCTGCCACGAATGCCGCCACTTCACGCCCGCCTTCTGGTTCAACCTCTTCAGCCTGCTGACGCTGGCGGTCCTGCTGGCCGCTACCTACATCTGCCGGGAGTACCTCCTGCCCGTCCTGATGAACATCCTGGCCATGCTGGGCGACGAAGCCTGGCTCCCCACCCGCATCTACGCCGCCCTGGCCGACACGCTCGCCACCTGGGCCCCGTGGTTCCTGGCGGCAGTGGTGGTCCTGCTGGTAGTGCTGCACTGGCGCAAGGTCGCGCTGCCCAAGTGGATCAAGTCAGGCAGGCTGCTGGCCTTGCTCACGTGGCTGTTCCTGCTGGTCAGCCTGGCGGGGATGGGGGCCGCCTACACCGAGACCACCGCCCGCTTCGGCGATCTGGTCGCCTGGACCCGTCTCCGGCTCGGCTATGCCAACGAGCGCTTCGCGGTGACGGCTCTGGGACGCCTCAACGCCGCCGAGGCCGCCTATCGCCAAAAGAACCCCAAGCTCGGCTACACCTGCAAGCTCGAGGAATTGGGCTCGCCCGCCCCGGCCCAGCCCGCCGGCAGCTATCGCGTCCCGGGCGCCGGCGATCTTTATGGCCGCGGCTACTACTCCGGCTACGGCTTCGTCTTCTCGGGCTGCTCCGGCTCTCCCCGCGCGGCCTACCAGATCGTGGCCCGCCCCTCCTCCAGCTTCCTCAGCCGGCACACCTTCTGCACCGACCAGGCGGGAGGGATCCGCGCCCTCGCCGACCCCTCCGCGAGCGTGGACGATTGCCTGAAGAAGGGCGTGCCGGTGCAGCCGGAGGAATGAAGGGGCTGGTTCTTGGCTGACGCCTGAGGTCCGTCCTTCGCCTGCCCTGAGGCGCCGGAAGAAGGGTCTGAGGTCTACTCGACGATGGCCAGCACGTCGCCGGCGTTGACGGTGGCGCCTTCCTGGGCCAGCACCTGGCGCACCACGCCCTTCTTGGGCGACTTCAGTTCGTTCTGCATCTTCATGGCTTCCACCACGATGACGCCCTGGCCCTGCTCGACCGGGGTGTCGGCCGGGGCCAGCACCCGCACCACCTTGCCGGGCATGGGCGCGGCCAGCTTGCGCGGGCCCTCGGCGCCGTCGCCCGCCGCCTTGCGGGCGCGCAGGGAGCGCGGATCGCGCACCTCGCTGGCGTAGCGCGTCACGCCCACCAGGATGTGCTGGTCCGGGCCCACGCGCTCGCGCTTGATCTCGTAGGAGCGCCCGGCGAGCACCAGCGAGAGCACGTCGCGGTCGGTGATGATGGCGTCTACCTCCACCGGCTGGCCGTCCACGCGGCATTCCAGCCGCCCGTCGCTCTGCCGCAGCTCCACGCGGAAGCTGCGCTCGTCGATCTGGACGTCGAAGGTCACTTCTCGCGCAGCGCCTCCCGCCGCCCCGCCAGTTTCCACGCCGACTGCGCCGGCGGGTGCGCGCCGTTGGTGCGCGCCGACGCCGGGGCCGCCGCTTCCTCGTGCGCGAACAGGGCGGCCGCGATGGCGGCCAGCCGCATGCGCTCTTGGTCGGGCGCCGCCACCCGCCGCGCCGCCAGCAGCCGGTCGAGCAGCCCGGTGTCCAGCTCTCCGGCCACGAAGTCGGGATAGCGCAGCAGCTCCCGGAAGAGCGGCAGGTTGGTCTTGATCCCGCCCACGAAGTACTCGTCCAGCGCCCGCTTGAGCCGCGCGATGGTCTGCTCGCGGGTGGGCGCGTAGCCGACCAGCTTGGCCATCAGCGGGTCGTAGTCGATGGGCACCACCCAGCCCTCGTAGCTGCCGCTGTCCACGCGCACGCCCGGGCCCGCGGGATAGAGCAGCCGCGTGATCTTCCCCGGTGAGGGAAAGAAGTTGTTGTCCGGGTCCTCGGCGTAGATGCGGCACTCCATGGCGTGCCCGCGCAGTTGGATGTCTTTCTGCTCGATGGCCAGGGGCTCGCCCGCCGCGATGTGGATCTGCAGGTGTACCAGGTCCAGCCCGGTCACCAGCTCGGTGACCGGATGCTCCACCTGCAGCCGCGTGTTCATCTCCAGGAAGTAGAAGTTGCGCTCCGCGTCCACCAGGAACTCGACCGTGCCGGCGTTGGTGTAGTTGGCGGCCTGGGCGACGCGCACCGCGGTCTCGCCCATGCGGCGGCGCATCTCCGCGTCCACGATGGGCGAGGGCGACTCCTCCAGCACCTTCTGGTGGCGGCGCTGCACCGAGCACTCGCGCTCGCCCAGGTAGATGGCGTGGCCGTGCTCGTCGGCCAGGATCTGCACCTCCACGTGCCGCGGCTTCGCCAGGAACTTCTCCAGGTAGACGGTGCCGTCGCCGAAGGCGCGCTCCGCCTCGCTCTGCGCCTGGGTGAAGGAGGATTCCATCTCCGCCGCCGCGGCCACCACGCGCATGCCCTTGCCGCCGCCGCCCGCCGCCGCCTTCAGCATCACCGGGTAGCCCAGCCGCCCCGCCACCTCCCGCGCCTCGGCGGGCGAGCCCAGCGCCTGCGCCGTCCCCGGCACCATGGGCACGCCCGCCTCCTGCATCATCTGGCGGGCGTGGGTCTTCGAGCCCATCGCCTCCATGGATTCGGCCGTGGGCCCGATGAACTTCACTCCCGCCTCGCGGCAGGCGCGGGCGAAGGCGGCGTTCTCCGCCAGGAAGCCGTAGCCGGGATGGATGGCGTCGGCGCCGGCGCGCGCGGCCACCTCCAGCAGCTTGGGGATGTTCAGGTAGGAGTCGCGCGCCGGGGCGGGGCCGATGCCGTAGGCCTCGTCGGACTTGCGCACGTGCAGCGCCCGGCGGTCCACCTCGGAGTAGACCCCCACCGCGGGGATGCCCATCTCGCGGCAGGCGCGCATCACCCGCACCGCGATCTCGCCCCGGTTGGCCACCAGGATCTTCTTGAACATGGCGCGCGACCCGCCCTCGCCGCGGGTTTCCACTCCTCTCCGAGCCCCTGATTCTAGCAGCAGCGCCAGCCCGGCCGTTGTGACGCGAGACCGGCAGGGATGTGATGTAGCACGCTGGCGCCGGCCCTCAGGCCTGCTCAGGAGCGCTGTCGTTTCTTTGTCATCCTGCGCGCGGCGAAGGAGCGACGGCGGCCGAGCCGCAGCGAAGGACCCCTATTCTCTCCGAGGCCCTGGCAGCGATAGGGTTCCTTCCGTCGCCCTCCTTTGCCCGCGGGGACGCCATTCGATAGCCCAGCGCTTCCGCGCCGGGAACGCATGCAGTGAAAGACCGAGTCCCGTAGGGACGGCACCCCCCGCACTCCCGAATCGTGCGACAATCTCCGCGCATCCTTCTTGCGAACGAGGAGCGAACCATGACCAGCTCCACCCCCGCCGCCCAGCCCGCCTGGATGACCTGGACGGGGCGCGCATTCAGCGCCCTGCCCGTGCTGATGATCCTGATGGGTCCCGCCATGATGTTCTTCGCCCGCGGGCAGATGGTCCAGGGCATGGTCAAGTTCGGCTGGCAGGAGAGCGCCCTGCACACCATGATCGTG
>Ga0335082_10006384_pt1 | contig 12864 bp, 6 predicted proteins | sample Lox_Sample_41_FD_206718 | JGI IMG/M metagenome (GOLD analysis project Ga0335082, IMG submission 206718) | Soil microbial communities from Loxahatchee National Wildlife Refuge, Florida, United States - Lox_Sample_4.1 | ecosystem: Environmental > Terrestrial > Soil > Wetlands | place: USA: Florida... | reverse complement strand
GCAGGAACCCGAAGCCGTCGGGGAGGACCTCGAGCGTCCCCTCGCCGCCGACCTCCATCTCCTCCTTCGCCTCCTCCGCCGCCTTCGACTGCGCCTGGAGGATCGCGAAGATGAGGTCCTGCTTCTTCATGGCCCCGGCCGCCTCGATCCGGAGGGCGTGTGCGAGCTGTGCGAGCTCCGACACCTTCTTGTGCTTCAGCTCCGTGATGCTGGACGGCGCGGAGGGTGCAGGAGCAGCGGTGGCGGGCATGGCGGCGGTCCTGGGGCTGTGGAGCTGCGGCGCGCCAGGGAAGGGCGCGCGATCGCGATCCGGTGGGCGGGAGGCTGCTTGGGACTTCTCGGAGAGACTGAGAAATTAGGGCGGGGTGACGTGGGCTGTCAACGCCGCGACCCTGTGCGCCCACCACCGACGTTTGTCTCCCGATCGTGGGCGGGTCGGCGTTGCCTCCGGGGCGAATGGGCCCCTGCCATGGTCACGGGGCAGGGTCTCTTCGGACCGGGAAGATGGGTCCCTGTACAATCCACCTCGACGCGCATGACGCGCGGAGAAGGCCCCCATGCCTGAGCTGAACGGAGCAGTCCTCGTGGGATCCGGCGCGTTCACCTCCGCGCTGCTCGCTCCGCTCATGACCAGGTACGGGGCGGGCCTGCGGGTGAACCCCGACCCCGACGAGGCGCTGCGGCACGGCAAGGAGCGCGGCGGACTGTTCGTGGTCGAGTACCAGACGGACAGGTGGCTCGCGGTGTTCCAGGAGCTGCGGAGCCGCCTCGGGGAAGCGGTGCGGATCGTGGTGGCGCTGCCGGCGGCGAAGGCCCACGTGCTCGCGCAGCTCCGGCCGCTCGTGGACGTCGCGTATCCCGCCGAGAAGGGCGCCGCGCCGGCGCTCGACGCCGTCGGGCGCATCGCCGCCGGCCAGCCGGTCGGGACGCCGTTCATGCAGGTCCCGGGCGGACCCGAGCTCCAGGTGGCTTCCGCTCCCGTGCGCCCCTCGACGACGCCGGTGCCCGGCACCGTAGCGTTGCCGCGCGCCGCGCCCCCCGCGCCGGTGGCCGCGCGCAACGGGGCGATGCCGGCGCCGATGCGGTACACCCCCCCGCCCACGGCGGCCCCGGCAGGGCGGCCGACGCTCACGCCGGTGCCGTACGCGCCCACCCCGGCGCCGAACGCCGGGCTGGTGCCGGTCTCGCCGCTGCCACCCGCCGACACGCTCGCCGATCCCATCGACCCCCTCGACGCCGTCTTCGACGACATCGAGGAGGAGGCGATCCGGCTGGACGATCCGTTCGCGGCGCAGAACGCGCCCGGAGCCCCGGCGCACGCCGCGGCATCCGAAACCTGGCCTGGCGCCCTCCCCGACGACGACACCGCCGAGCAGCTCCTCGCGGCCGCCGTCGCCGGCCTCGCCCCCGCCGAGGACGCGACCCTGGCCGCCTACGTCGAGGCGATGACCACGATCGAGCGCGCCGCGCTCGGCGGCGAGCCGCTCGAGGCGGACGGGGACGTGATCCGCCGCGCCGCCGCGCTGCGTTACCGTGTCGCCGTCGCGCTCGCCACCCTTCCGCCGACCGGGACCGCGGTGGACGCTGCGGCGGCGGGGGCGCTCCTGGCGGACCTCGACGCGACGCTCGGCGCCCTGAAGGAGGCCGGGGCGGCGGCACCGTCGCTCTCGGTCCCGCTCGACCAGCTCCGCCGCGCCGTGGTGAAGGAGGCGGTGGACCTGTCGGAGGCGATCCACCGCATCGCGCCCATGGAGGCGCCGGCGCAGGGGACGCCGGGACTGGCCCGCGCGCCCGCGCCAGCGGCCCAGGCGCGGGTTCTGTCCGTCTCCGCGGCGGACACCCCGGGCGCCGAGGCCCGCCGCGCCTGGAAGATCTGGGTGGCGCTCGCCCTCAGCGTCGTGATCGCGGTCTCCTTCCACGGCTACCGCTGGTGGTCCGCGCACAACGCGCAGAGGCCGCCGCCGGTCGCCGGCGTCCCCGCCGGGCTGATCGCCGTGAAGGCGGGCAACGGGGGCTTCATCCTGACGCCGGACGGCATCGGCACGGTCGACCGCGCCGAGTACGAGCGGTTCCGGACGGACCTGGAGCTGAAGGGGATGATGGTCAAGGAGAAGAACGGGGTCGTCCTCGTCGTCCCGCGGCCGGCGTCCACCGCCGCCGGGGCGACGCGGTGACTGGAGGAAGATCCATGCGCCGCACGAATCCGGTTGCGCGAGGCTTCACGCTCATCGAGCTGATGGTGGTCGTCACGATCATCGGGATCCTGGCGTCCGTGGCGGTCCCGGCGTTCCAGATGATGGTCATCCGGTCCAAGGCCGCCGAGCGGATCCTCATCGTCCAGACCATCAAGCGCGCCATCCAGGACTGGGTCGTCCAGAACGGCGGCCTCCCGGCGGGCGTCTCCACCATGACCGGCCCGCCGACGCCGCCGATGCCCCCGGGGACCGCGAAGCGCCTGCCCAACTGGAACCAGGCCGACTGGGACCAGATCCTCGGGGTGAGCGGTCAGCGCCAGGTCGACGGCGCGGTCTACTACAGCTACTCGTACCTGCTCGCGGCGACCGGCAACACCGGCCTGCAGATGGACATCTGGGCCTACGGCGACCTCGATGGCGACGGGGTGATCGCGGTGCGCCACGCGGCGTGGGTGCTCACCGACGGGGCCTGGAGCACGAGCCCGACGGTGGAAGATCCACCGGGGTGGCTCAGCTTCGACGTGGACGACGGCACCTTCTAGACGAAGGTCCCCACCAGCAGTTGCCGCGGCGCCGCGCCTCGGCCAGAGTTCGGCCCATGCCGAGCTCCGCCGAGCGCGCCGCCGCGCTGCGCGAGCGCATCCGCGCCGCCGATCACGCCTACTACGTCCTCGACCGGCCCGTCCTCTCCGACGCGGAGTACGACCGGCTCATGCGCGAGCTGTCGGAGCTGGAGGCCGCGCACCCGGACCTGGCAACCCCCGACTCGCCCACCCGGCGCGTCTCCGGCGCCCCGAGCGCCGAGTTCGCGCGGGTCGCGCACCGCGAGCCGATGCTCTCGCTCGGGAACGTCGGCAGCGACGAGGAGCTGGACGAGTTCGACGCGCGCGTGCACCGGCTCCTCGGCCTCGCCGAGGGCGATCCGGTGCGGTACGTGGTCGAGCCCAAGCTCGACGGCCTGGCGGTGGAGCTGGTCTACGAGGCGGGCGCCCTCGCGCGGGGCTCCACGCGGGGCGACGGCGTCCACGGCGAGGACGTGACCCCCAACCTGCGCACCATCGGAGGCCTGGGCGCCAATCGCGGCGTCCCGGCTGCGCTGGTGGACGACCCGCCGCCGCGGCTCGAGGTCCGCGGGGAGGTGCTCCTCTTCAAGAAGCACTTCGAGGTGATGAACGAGCAGATCCTCCGCGCCGGCGGCGAGCCGTTCGCGAACCCGCGCAACGCCGCCGCGGGATCGCTGCGGCAGCTCGACTGGCGCGTGACCGCCCGGCGCCCGCTCTCCTTCATCGCCTACGAGGCGCTGGTGCCCGGGGAGGGAACCGATCGCGCCACGGCGCGCTGGAGGAGCCACTGGCAGAAGCTCCAGGACCTGGCGCGCTGGGGGCTCGAGGTCAACCCCGAGAACGTCCTCGCCCTCGGGATCGGCGAGGTGAAGGCCTACCGCGACCGGATGGCCGAGCGGCGCTTCGCGCTCCCCTACGACACCGACGGGATCGTGGTGAAGGTGGACGACCTCGACTGGCGGCGCCGGCTCGGCGCCGCGTCGAAGTTCCCGCGCTGGGCGGTCGCCTACAAGTACCCGCCGCAGGAGGAGGCGACCCAGGTCGTGGACATCTGGGCGTCGGTGGGCCGCACCGGCGTGCTCACGCCGGTGGTGGTGGTGAAGCCCGTGCAGCTCTCCGGGGCCACGGTCACGAACGCCACGCTGCACAACGAGGACGAGATGCGGCGCAAGGACGTCCGGATCGGCGACTGGGTCCTCATGCGCCGTGCGGGCGAGGTCATCCCGGAGGTGGTGCAGGTGCTGAAGGAGCGGCGCACCGGCGCCGAGCGCGAGTTCGTCTTCCCGGCCACCTGCCCGGTCTGCGGCGCCCGGGTCGTCCGCGAGGAGGGCGAGAAGGTCTGGCGCTGCACCGGCGCGGCCTGCCCGGCGCAGCTGGTCGGCCGGCTCCGCCACTTCGCGCAGCGCCGCGCCATGGACGTGGAGGGCATCGGGGACAAGCTCGCCGCGCAGCTCGTCGAGCGCGGGCTGGTGAAGGACTTCGCCGACCTCTACGCCATCCCCCTCCAGACCTGGGCGGAGCTGGAGTTCGAGGGGGAGACCGGCGCCCGGCGGCGCCTCGGCGAGAAGAGCGCCCGGTCGATCCTGGCCGAGCTGGAGCGCTCCCGGCAGACGACGCTCCGCCGCCTCCTCTACGGCCTCGGCATCCCGCAGGTGGGCGAGGCCACCGCCGCCACGCTGGCGCGCCACTTCGGCGCGCTCGAGGCCTTCATGGAGGCGGACGAGCAGGCGCTGCTGGGCGTGAAGGACGTGGGCCCCGCCACCGCCGCCGAGATCCGCGCCTGGACCTCCGAGCCGCAGAACCGGCGCGTGGTGCAGCGGCTCCTCGAGGCGGGCGTCCGGCCCGCGCCCGAGCAGGTGGACGCGCGCGGCCCGCTGGCGGGCAAGACCGTGGTCCTGACCGGCGGCCTCACCCGCCTGAGCCGCGACGACGCCAAGGCGGAGATCGAGCGGCGCGGCGGCAAGGTCTCGGGGAGCGTCTCGCGCAAGACCGACCTCGTGGTCGCGGGGGAGGAGGCCGGCTCGAAGCTCGGAAAGGCGCGCGAGCTGGGCGTGAAGGTGGTCGGCGAGGAGGAGTTCCTGGCGCTGCTCCGGGAATGAGCGCGACGGCGGAGCCTGCCCGGGAATCGCTAGACCTCGTCCGCGACCGGCGCCGATGCGCGTTCGAGCGCGTCGGCGAGCTGCTCGGCGGTGTAGGGCTTCTGGAGGAAGACCGTCCCCGGCGGGAGGCCGCCGGCGCCCGGATCGAGCAGCTCCTGCGCGTACCCGGAGACGAAGACGACGCCGAGGTTCGGCCGCGCCACGCGCAGCCGCTCGGCCAGCTCCCGGCCGTGCAGGCGCGGCATCATGACGTCCGAGACGAGCACGTCGAGCGGCCCGGCGTGGGCGGCCGCCTGCGCGAGCGCGTGCTCGCCGTCGATCGCGACGAGCACGCCGCAGCCCATGCGCCGCAGGATCTGCCGCGTTCCCTCCCGGACCGCCGGATCGTCCTCCGCGAGGAGGACGGTCCACGCGTGCGTCCGCGCCGGCCGCGCGCGCGCGGGGGGCGGGTCGGGGCGCGACGCCAGATCCGACTCGGGGAACAGGACCCGCACCGTGGTGCCGCGGCCGACCTCGGAGGAGATCTCGGCGAGGCCGCCGTGCTGCCGGGCGATCCCGTAGACCGTGGCGAGGCCGAGGCCGGTGCCGGCGCCGGGCGCCTTGGTGGTGAAGAACGGCTCGAAGACGTGCGGCAGCAGGTGGGGCGGGATCCCGGCGCCGTCGTCGGAGACGGCCAGCTCGACGTACCTGCCTGCGCGCGCCCCGGTTCCGGCGCGCTCCACGGTCCGCGCCGCCGTGGTGACGGTGATCCGGCCCCCGCCGGGCGCGATCGCGTCGCGGGCGTTCGCGGCGAGGTTGATGAGCACCTGCTCGACCTGGACCGGATCGGCGACGGCGGCGGGAAGGCCCGGGGCCAGGCGCAGCTCCAGCTCGACGCGCTCGCCGAGCAGGGGCGCGAGGATGCCGCGCATTCCCTCCACGCAGGCCGAGAGATCGAGCGGCCGCGGCTCGATGGGCTGGCGGCGTCCGAAGGCGAGGAGCTGCCGGGTCAGCCCGGCGGCCCGGCGCGCCGCGTCGAGCACCCCCTCGATCGAGGCACGCGCCGGGTGGTCCGGGCCGAGGTCCTCGCGGGCGAGGGCGGCGTTGGCGGTGATGGCGGTGAGGAGGTTGTTGAAGTCGTGCGCGACGCCTCCCGCCAGCCGGCCGATCGCCTCGAGCTTCTGCGACTGGCGCAGCTCGTCCGCGAGCCGGTCGCGGTCGGCCTCGGCGCGCTTGCGGTCCGAGATGTCCCGGGTGATCGACAGGATGTGGGGCACGCCGCCGATGGGGACGACGCGCGCGGACATGAGGCCCGCCCGGACGGTCCCGTCCTTCATGCGGAAGGAGGCCTCGAGGTTCTCGACGATCCCGCGCTCGCCGAGCCCGCGCACCAGCCGCTCGCGGTCCTCCGGGTCGGCCCAGACGGCGAGGTCGGAGGAGGAGCGTCCCACCGTCTCGGGGGCGCTCCACCCGGTGAGGCGCGTGAACCCGTCGTTGACCGCGACGTAGAGCCCGTCCTCGAGCCGGTTGATGTTGATGGCGTCGGGGCTCGTCTCGAACGCCAGCCGGAACCGGACGTCCGCCTCGGCGATGGCGATGCGCCTCGCCGCGTCGCTCCGGTCGAAGTGCGCCACCAGCGCCAACGCGCCGAGCGCGAAGAAGGCGACGTGCACGGCGGTCAGCGCCGACCGGCTCGCGGGCAGCGCCCCGACGAGCGCGCCGACGTAGGCGAGCGCGAGCACGAGAAACGCGACCCAGGAGGCGAGCAGGATCCGCTCGGGACGGCCGCCCCGGCGCGCGGCAGCCACCGCGAGGGCGAGGGACAGGATCCCGGCCGCCACCACGATCGCGGCCGCCGGCCAGACGGCGAGGCGGGGCGCGGCGATCGACAGCGCCGCCGGCGCGACGCTCGCCCAGGACAGGGCGCGGGCCGCGCGCCAGAGCCGCGGGTGGTGCTGCGCCGCGCCCACGAACGCGCCCAGGTAGGCGAGGATCCCGGGCGCGCAGAGGCTGGCCAGCAACGTCACCAGGACCGACCCCACCCGCGGCCACTCGGGCAGGAGCGCCGAGGCGTACCCGAAGTGCGCGAGCTGGTACCCGCCGAAGCACGCGAAGATCGCCGCGAACGGCAGGCCGGCGGCGTCCCGGAGCGCGCGCCAGCCGTAGAGGCCGAAGGCGACCATGACCAGGACCAGCCCGAGATCGAGGCCGAGCGCGGCGGCGGCGCGGTGATCCCGCGTCTCGAGGGCGTCCCTCCTCAGGAGCGAACCGCACGCCACCAGGGCCTCGGGAGCCTCCACGCGCAGGAGGAGCGCCGCCCGCTCGCCCGGGGCGAGCGCGACGGGGACCCGGTGGGCGCCGGCGCGGAACGCGATCCCGCGCTCCACCGGCGGCACGTCGAACCCGCCGGACGCGTGCTCGAGCCCGCCCGCGCGCGCGACCCAGACGTCGAGGCGCCTCACCAGGGCGATCTCCCAGACCAGCACCCGCTCGCCTCCGCCCTCCAGGTCGGCGCGGATCCAGAGGGCGGAAGCGCTCGGCCCGAAGCTGCGGACGCTTCGGCCCAGGGCGGCGAAGCGGGCGGCGGAGCCGGGCGCGAGCAGCTCCTCCGCCCGGAGCGCGTGCTCGGGGTCGAGCAGGTAGGTCGCGCGCGTCCCGAGGTCGAGCCGGCCCGCGGAGTCGTCGAGCCGGAACCCCGCTCGCTCCCGGCCGTCGCTCGCGCGGGTGCTCCATACCGTGGCGACCGCGGCAACTGCGGCGAGCGATGCGCGGAGGGAGGTGGGCGCCACGGGAGCATGCTAGCGCTCCGGAGCGCGGACGGGCGCGTACCAGGGACGGGGGAGGCGCGGTCTCCCCCGTTCGCCCCATCGCACCGCTCGATCATCATCGCACGGGGGAGTACAAGGGCTGGATGCCTGGGCTCGTCCGAGTCCGCGTCGTCGTCGCCGGCCGCGTCCAGGGGGTCGCGTTCCGCGCCTCCGCGGTGGACGAGGCCCGCCGCCTGGGCGTCCGCGGCCGCGTGCGCAACCTGGCAGACGGCACGGTGGAGGCCGAGGCGGAGGGCGAGCAGGCGGCGGTCGAGGCGCTGGTCCGCTGGTGCGGCCGCGGTCCGCCCGCGGCGAGCGTCGAGCGCGTGCAGGTGGAATGGCAGGGGCACGTGGGCAACCTCGGGCCGTTCACGGTGTGGCGCTGAGCGACGGGGAGGCGGCCACGCCGGCGAGCCCTGGGGCAAACCCAGGGGGCCGGGCACCGTGGCCGGAGCCCCGTGGGGGCCACTCCTTGAGACCCGCCGCACCGATGTGATATCCGGTCAACTTTCGTCCGGCGCGTGCGCCGGCACGCGCTGCAACCCGCGGGCAGCTGGCGGTTCGAACCCGCCGCCCAGGGACCCTCGATGAGACACCCCCCGTCCGCCCTCCCCTCGCCCGTGCTCGACGAGCTCGTCCTGCGCGCGCAGAAGCCGTCGCGGTACGTCGGGTGCGAGCTCGGCGCGGTGCGGAAGGACCTCGGCGCGGCGCGCGTCGCCTTCGCGCTCGCCTTCCCGGACACCTACGAGGTCGGGATGTCGAACCTCGGGTTCCGCCTCCTCTACCACCTGCTCAACGACCGCCCCGAGATCGCCTGCGAGCGCGTCTTCCTCCCCTGGCCGGACATGGAGGGGATGCTCCGCGAGCGGGGCCTCCCGCTCTTCACGCTCGAGTCCCGCGCGCCCGTCGCCGACTTCGACGTCCTCGGGATCACCCTCCAGTTCGAGCTGGCCTACACGAGCGCCCTGGCGCTCCTCGACCTCGCCCGGATCCCGCTCCTCGCCGCCGGGCGCGGCGACGACCACCCCCTGGTGGTCGGCGGCGGACCGTGCGCCTTCAACCCCGAGCCCGTCGCGGACTTCTTCGACTGCTTCGCGGTCGGCGACGGCGAGGAGGTGGCGCTCGAGATCGCCGACGCGGTCGCGGAGAGCGGCTTCCGGCGGGGCGGCGCCGGCCGGCGCGAGCTGCTGGTGCGGCTCGCGCGCATCCCGGGCGTCTACGTGCCGTCCCTCTTCCGGCCGCGCTACGACCCCGCCACGCGGCAGCTCGCGGCCATCGAGCCGCTCCTCGCCGGGTACGAGAAGGTCGAGCGACGGGTGATGCCCGACCTGAACGCGCTCCCGACCACCGCCTACACGCGGCCGCTCGTGCCGTTCATGCAGACGGTGCACGACCGGCTCCCCATCGAGATCCAGCGCGGGTGCACCCGGGGCTGCCGCTTCTGCCAGGTGGGGATGATCACCCGTCCCACGCGCCAGCGGGATCCGAAGCAGGTGCTGGAGCTGGCCGAGACCGGCCTCCGGGCGTCCGGGTACGAGGAGGTCGGGCTGCTGTCGCTCTCCTCGGGCGACTACGACTGCCTGAACCCGCTCCTCGACGACTTCCTGGCGCGCTGGGAGGGCGAGCGGATCGCGATGAGCCTCCCGTCGCTCCGCACCGAGACGATGAGCGACGCGCTGGCCAAGAAGATCGGCCGGATCCGGAAGACCGGCTTCACCCTCGCGCCCGAGGCCGCCACCGAGCGGATGCGCGCCGTCATCAACAAGGGCAACCGCGAGGAGGACCTCCTCCGCGCGGTCGAGTCGATCTTCTCGAACGGCTGGTCGCTCCTGAAGCTCTACTTCATGATCGGCCTCCCCGAGGAGCGGGACGAGGACGTGACCGCCATCGGCGAGCTGGCGAGGAAGTGTCTCTCGGTGGCCCGCCGCGCGGCGGGCGAGAACCGGGGCGCCGTCGGCATCCACCTCGGCGCCTCGACCTTCGTCCCGAAGCCGTTCACGCCCTTCCAGTGGGAGCCGATGATCGGTCCCGGCGAGACGCGGCGGCGCCAGGGGCTCGTCACCGCTGCCCTGGGCGGCCGCCACGGCGCCATCCAGTTCAAGCCGCACGACTCGCGCGCCTCGTCGATCGAGGGTGCCCTCGCGCTCGGCGACCGGCGCACCGCGACCGCCGTCCTCGCCGCCTTCCGCGCCGGCCAGCGGCTCGACGGCTGGACCGAGTGGTTCGACGAGGGGCGGTGGATCTCGGCCTTCGAGGCCTGCGAGCGGGAGCACGGCGTCGGCCTCGACTGGTTCGCGCACCGCCGCCGGCGCCTCGACGAGGTCCTGCCCTGGGACCGGATCGACTGCGGGGTCACCAAGCCGTACCTCCAGAAGCAGCTCGCGGCCTGCCGCAACCTCGCCGAGGTGGAGGACTGCGTGCTCGCCCCCTGCACCGTCTGCGGGGCCTGCGACTACGAGGTGGTGAAGAACCGGATCTACGAGGCGAAGGACTACGTCCACGAGCCGGCGCGGCCGCCGCACCCGGCGCAGCCACCGGCGCGGACCTTCGTGCGGGTGCGCTGGGCGAAGACCGGCCGGCTGGTGGCCGTCTCGCACCTCGAGATCATGCACGCGCTCCTGCGCGCCATCCGGCGCGCCGGTCTGCCCATGGCGTACTCGCAGGGCTTCCACCCGAAGCCCAGGGTCTCCTTCGGCCCCGCCCTGCCGGTCGGCGTGGAGAGCCGGTGCGAGCACATGGATCTCGAGCTGGTCGGGATCCAGGACGCGGCCGACGTGGGGGCGAGGCTCGGCCGGGAGCTGCCCGACGGGCTCGAGGTCCTCTCGGCAGAGCCCCTCGATCCCGCCGCTCCCTCCATCGGCGAATCCCTGCGAGCCGTCCACTACATCGTGGAGTTTCCTGGGGATTGGACCGAGGCGGCGCTCGAGGAGTGCGCAGCGGCGTTCCGCGGCGCCGACCAGGCGGTCGTCACGCGGACCGCTCCGCCCAAGAATCGAGGCAGGGGACGCCACCAGAAGATTGCGGGCGGTAAGCAAAGAGAGATAGACCTGAAGGAAATCGTGACCCACCTGACCGTGGAAGGGCCGGGTCGGGTCGCGTTCAGCTTGCGGTCGGATCCGTCCGGGAGCGCCAAGCCAGCCGAGGTGCTGGGGGCGATCTTCGGGGACGGCCAGCCGCCCAAGGGAGTCAAGGTCTTGAAGGAAGGCGTCAGCTTCGCGAGGACGGGGACCGGCCGCACCGGAAAGGGCCAGCCCCGCGCCCCTCGCTACCAGGACGCCTGACAGACGCGAACGCGCCCCGCGACGCCGCGCATGACGCGGCCCGGGCGCGAGGGGATGCGAGGTTTGAGCTCACGCTCGACACACGACGCGAACCGACCGGCGCCGCCGGGACGTTCGTCGCCGCCGCCCGGCACCACGACGGGCCTCGCTCCCCCGCGCGCACGGGGCGAGAGAGGATCCGAATGGCCGGCAACAGCATCCTGGTGATCAACGCGGCGGGCGCGGAGACACGCGTCGCCCTCGTCGAGAACGGCACGATCCACGAGTACTACCTCGAGCGGAAGCGCGAGAAGGGGATCGTCGGCAACATCTACAAGGGCAGGGTGGTCCGCGTGCTCCCCGGCATGCAGGCCGCCTTCGTGGACATCGGCCTGGAGAAGGCCGCCTTCCTGTACGTCGGCGACGTCTACGGCGATCCGGACTTCTCGGAGGAGTTCGAGCTGACCGAGGGCGAGCACCGCGCCGAGGTCACCGAGGTCCCCGACGAGGACGAGGCGGACGCCGCCGAGGCGCGCGCGCTCGCCGCGGCGACCGCTCCCGCCGAGACGCCGCCGCCCGGGGAGATCGCGGTGGCTCCGCCCGCCGAGGGTTCGGCGCCCGACGCGGCGTCGCCCGCCGAGGGTTCGGCACCCGACGCGGCGTCGCCCGCGGAGGGTTCGGCGCTGGAGGCGGCGGCGGTGACGCCCGTCGTTCCCATGCCCGCGATCGAGCCCCTTCTTCGCCTCGGGGAGCGCGAGGCTCCGCCCGCCCCGACCGCACCCGCGGTGGATGCGCCGGTGTCGGAGGCGGTTCCCCCGCCGGTGGAGGGCGCCGCGCCCGGCGCCGCCCCCGAGCCGCTCACCCCCATCCCGCTCACCCGCGAGATCGGGATGGCGCCGGAGCCGGCCGCGCCGGCCCTCCCGGTGTCCGCCGTGCCCGAGTCCGCAGGGCCCGCCGCCGAGGGGTCCGGCGCGCCGATGGAGGCGAGCGCGGAGGCACCGGCCGCTCCCGCCTCCGGCCAGCTCGATGCGCCGCCCCGGGAGGCCGCGCGCGAGGCGCGGGAGGGCCGCGACCGCGACCGGCGAGACCGGAACGACCGCGACCGGAGCGACCGCGACCGCCGCGGCCGCGAAGACCGGGGCCGCCGCGACGGCCGCGACCGGGACCGCGGCCGCAACGGCCGCGAGGAGCGCCGCCCCCGCGAGCTGAAGAACATCCAGGACCTGCTCAAGGAAGGGCAGGAGGTGATCGTCCAGGTCGCGAAGGATCCGATCGGCACCAAGGGCGCGCGCATCACGAGCCACATCTCGCTCCCCGGCCGGCACCTGGTCTTCATGCCGACGGTGGACCACATCGGGATCTCCCGCCGCATCGAGAAGGACTCGGAGCGCCGGCGCCTGCGGGACATCGTGGACCGGATGCGGCCCGAGGGGACGGGCTTCATCGTCCGCACCGTGGCCGAGAACGTCGAGGCCGAGAAGCTCGAGGCGGACATCCGCTTCCTCATCCAGGTCTGGAACGAGATCATCCGCACCAAGGACAAGGTCTCCGCGCCGGCGCTGCTCCACCCCGACCTCGACCTCATCCTCCGCGCCACCCGCGATCTCTTCACCTCCGACGTCCACAAGCTCGTCATCGACGATCGGGACGAGCACGAGCGCATCCTGCGGTTCGCGCGCGAGCAGGCGCCGCACCTCGCCTCGCAGGTCGAGCTGTACTCGGGCGACGAGCCCATCTTCGACGCCTACGGCATCGAGCAGGAGCTGAAGCGGGCCGGGCAGCGCAAGGTCTGGCTGAAGAGCGGCGGCTACATCATCATCGACCAGGCCGAGGCGCTCACCGCCATCGACGTCAACTCCGGCCGCTACGTGGGGAAGAAGAACCTCGAGGAGACGATCACCAAGATCAACACCGAGGCTTCCAAGGAGATCGTCTACCAGCTCCGCCTCCGGACCATCGGC
>Ga0335082_10006382_pt1 | contig 12866 bp, 6 predicted proteins | sample Lox_Sample_41_FD_206718 | JGI IMG/M metagenome (GOLD analysis project Ga0335082, IMG submission 206718) | Soil microbial communities from Loxahatchee National Wildlife Refuge, Florida, United States - Lox_Sample_4.1 | ecosystem: Environmental > Terrestrial > Soil > Wetlands | place: USA: Florida... | reverse complement strand
GGAGGCGCCGTCGCTGTGCTGCCAACGCCCGCGTGCGGAGTAGCGCGGGGAATCGTCGACCTGAAACACGCTTTGCACCCAGGCGCCGCGGCGTAGCTCTTCGGACAGTGATCGCTTCGCCCAGGTGTTGGCCCCCTCGTAAGCCAGCAGGCTGTCCGGCTCGTAGCGCCACTCCTGCCGCCAGTGGCGCGTCACCATAGGCTCGCTCACCGCCCCATCCTCGAGTTGCATGCGCATGACGAGAACATGTTGCAGGGCGATGAAGTTCCCGCGATCCTCACTCGCGAAGACGTATTCGGTGCCCCAGCTCTGATACGGCGCGTCGGGTTTCAGACCCGGGTCGAAGCGCACGACTTCCAGGAAGTCGAAGCTCACCCGATAGGGACCGGCCATGGCGAGTATCGCCCGGCGATCGCGCTCGAATGAGCTCAATCCGGGCTCGCGCAGGCCGTTCCACGCGTCTCCAGGAAGAGCATCGAGAACGACGGGAGCGCCGCGTGTGCTGGCGCCGCGCGGTTTCAGTGCGTGCTCCCCGAGCGGCCAGGCGAAGGTGAACTGGCCGCCCGGGGCGGCTCCAGGATCGGGCTCGCGGGCGAGGGCCAAAAGAGGCAGGGCAGACACAAGGAGCAGGATCGGCAGTGGGCGCGTCATGGGCGAGAGTCCAGTCGAAATCAGTCGTCGGATTGTAGCTCGATCGCCGCTAAAGGCCGCTGCCAACCTGCCGATCATAGGAGCCACACCCTCGCCAAAACACCGGCGCCGCGTCTCCCAGACCCCGATCGCGAAATGGCATTGCGCATCCATGTCCCCTGGGGATTGCTCCTCACTGTCCTCGGCTTCGCCGCGCTGGGTGCTGGCGCGGCGTACTTTCTGACGGTGGACTTTCATGGCCAGCTTTACCACCAGTGTGCGACGCAAGCGGCGGGCGCTGGGGTTCTGGGTGCGTGCGCTTGGTTCATCAGTGAACGCGTCTCCTACGCCGCCAACCTGAACACCTCGCCGCTTCTCAGGTTGGCTACTGGCGGAGTGGCTGCGGTCTGCGTCGCGGTCGTGGTCGTATCGCCGTTCACCGAGTTTACGGCTGGCTCCGGCGCGCTATGGATTGACGGCGTCGGCGTCGCGCTCTACCTCGCAGCCGGGATTCTGCCGATGGTGGCCGGAGTGTCGCTGGTCGCCGTGGGCGAGGCCTTGCTCGCAGCACAGCGCGGCAACGCAGAGCTCAAGGTAGCGTTGCGCCCGATCCTGCGCCATGCCGGAATCGGAGCGCTGCTGTGTGGCGCGGTTGTGTACAGCGCGATGGAGCTACGCAGCCAGGTTCGGGACATCGTGCTCGCGCTGGTGCCGGAGCGCTCGCGTGCCTCCGGCTGGGTCGAGCGCCAGAAGTCGCTGTTCACACAGGTGCTGAGCGGGGAGCAGTGCGAAGTCCTCGTGGTGCCCTTCGAAACTGGCGAAGCGCCAAACGCTCGACCGGCGCACTCGCTCGATCGTCCAGCGCGCTCGATGATGACACGCCAGATCGCCGCTGGCATCGCTAGAGGCGGGACCTTGTGCGTGGCAGATCCGACGCTCGTGGCCCGCGCTCTCGGTCCCCGCGCCCGGAGCTACGACTGGAAGCAGATCTCGCGTCTGGCCGAAGCCGCTGGTGCGCGCTGGATCGTGCGCGGCGGCGTCAAGCTCGACAGCGCCCAACAAGTCTACGACGTCACAGTACAGGTGTACTCGCGCGCACCGGGCGACAAACCTCGCTGGACTGCAGGCGAAGGATCGGAGTGGGGGCCGGTCGCGTTCTCCGATGAGTTGCCGCCCGAGGCCGCGTTCGAGCAGATCGTGCCGGGCGTGGTGGAGCATCTGGGACTGCCGGTAGACCCGCGCGCGGAGGATGTGGCCGCGGCATCACGGCCTTCCGAGCTGCCGTCGACTCCGGGCGAGCTCGTGAACGACCCCGGCTCGGCGCTTGCCCGCGCGCAAAGGTTGCAGCTGATGGCAGTAACTTATCCGCCTTCGGACGTGAACGGCGAGCATCTGTGGGAGCGCTCACTGATTGCTTTAGGACAGCTGCCACGTCACGACGAGGCAGCGCGCGCCGCACGCGCGCGGGCGGCGCTGCACTTGTACCGCAGGCCCTATGCGCTGAGTTTGCTGCGCGGGCTGAACCGGCCAGAAGCGCGCCTCCTGTTCGCGCAGGCCCAGGGCAACCTGTTCGAAGCGCAATCGCTGGTAGCGCACCTGACCGATCCGATGGCGGTGCTGATCACCGAGATCGAACTCGAGGGTACGCGCACCCGCTATGGACGCAGCGCCGGATTTCGCGAGCGGCGCAGGACGTTGCTCGACAAGCACGCTGCATACGGCGCATTTCTGCACGTCCCATTGTCGAGCGACGAATGGTTCGAACCGGCGGCGCACGAACTGATCTGGCGGCAGCTCAGCGCGCTTGGAGTCCCGGTCGCGGCGGACGAGCCGACCGCGCTGATCCGCAGAGTCGCGGCACAGTTCAGCCAGCAGATTATGTTTTCGAAAGACATCGTGCGCCTTCCGCTTGCTATCGAGCGCAGTCACGCGCCGCTCTGGCTTTCACACGCGTCGCAGTGGCGTGCCGCGCGGGCCTTCGATCGCCTCGCGCAATGGGATCTGTACGACGCGCTGTACGGAGCGAATCGTGCCGCCGCCGCCAACTCCGGGCGCGCGCTCGCTGCTCGCCAGACTCGCCCGGAGGCTTTCCTCGCTTTTGCCGGCGCGCTGGGTCAGACTTTCGCCGGTCAGCCGGCGCTGGAAGAAGGGACCGCATGGGCACTCGGCCAGTTGCGCTATGAGCGCCAGGGCTCTCCGGATCGCATGCTGGACGAGCGGCAGCGCCGGCTGCTCGGCGACCTGATGGCCTGGGGAGGCGGGGAAACCGAGACGCAGCGCACCCTGGCGTGGGCGCTGCCACGCGATCTGCAGCGCGCTTACCTGGACGAGCCGCCTCGGAACTGGCGGGCGCCTCCTCAGGCGCGGTCAGACTCGCGGCAGGCCTCGCACGAGCTCAACAGGGCGGACGTGGAGAGCAACGTCGCGCATGAGCTCAGAGCGCTCAACTTTTCGCAGTACGACTTCGCTCATGTCAGCACCGTCCAGCCCCTGCTGCAACGGCTCGGGAACAATCAGGCGGCCGAGGAGGTCGCCGAGCAGGCGCGGGAGCGCTTCATCGGCAACCCCGCACGCGATGACTTCCTGCTCAAGTTGGCGGAGCACAGGCGTGACACCGCCGCTTACGCGTCGCTGGTCGAGCAGAGGATCCGGGAGCAACCCGAGGAATGGGCGCTTTACTACCGCCTCGCGCAAGTTCAGCTGCAGGCGCGTGAGCCGCGCCAGGCACAGCGCACGCTGCTGGCCTACCCGCTCTGGCGCGGCGGGAAGGCCGACGCGGTGACGCTGTCGAACCATGCGCAGGAAGGCGGGATGCTGCTGCTGCGCGCCGGAGAGGGGGAGCTGGCGCGTCCCCTGTTCAAGCTCGCAGCGGGATCGCAGACCGGGTCCAGCGCCGAACTATGGAGCGGGCTGTGGCTGGCGCGGCTCGACCATAACTGGCCCGAGATCCGCAGGTTGGGTCGCCGGTTGCACCAGCAGCACAAGGACGCATGGGGCCTTTCCGATGCGGCCTACGCGTCGTTTCTGATCGGGGATCCAACCGAGGGCTGGCGCACGTTTTACGAAGCGTCCAAGCAATTCGAGGACACACCGCCCTGGACAGCCGCGGTCGCCGGTCACCGCATCGCGGCCACGAGCGAGGATGAACTGATCGGCTTCGCGAAGCATTGGAAGAGCCTGTCGGGAAACGCGGGTACGGAGGCGATGCTTCGACAGTACTTTGTGTTCAACGCGGTGATGCTGGATCGCATGCCTAGCGAACGAGCTTTCGCATCGGTTGTTTCGACCGCGGGCAACGGAACCGACCCCAGCTACGCGCCGCTCGCGACGGGCTATCGGGCCTTCAAGCGCGGCGACTATGCAGGCGCGATCGAGCATCTGACCAAGCTCACCGAGGTCGGGTTCAACCGGTCCCAGAACGTCCAGCAACCAGCGGCACTCGCTCTGCCTTACCTCATCGCCAGCCTGGTCAAGGCGGGACGCGGTGCGGAGGCACAGGCCCTCCTGGCGGATTTCCAACAGCGAGCCGGCCCCGACTTCTACTACCTCCTGGCATCTGCGTATCTGCAGGGGCTCAACGGCGATGTGCGCGCCGCTCTCGACAGCCTTTGGCAGGCACACCTCAGCTGGCCCGATCCGGCGAAGGTTTCGATACCCCCTGCGTTCCAGCTTCTCGAGACCTGCGAGAGGCTGTACGAGCTGACCCGGGACGCGCGCTTCAAAGAAGCGCTGCTCGATCTAGCGCAGCGCCAACGCGTGATGTGGCCGTGGCCCTGGGCCTATGCCGTCGAGGCCAAGTACGCAGCCGATGCTCAGGAACGCGAGGCCGCGCTCGGCGTCGCGCTGTTCCTGGACCCGCAATCGGAGCATCTCGCAACCTTCAACGAGACGCAGCGCAAGCGGGCGCAGCAGTGGTTCGCCAAGAACAATCCGTTTAAGGGGCCGTAGTTCGCGATTCGTCACGAGTCACGAATCACGCTTCCCCCGTCACCAGTCACGCCGCCGTTCCGCGCTTGCGGTAACATCTCACCAGAGACTATCGCGGAACGTGAAATGGAACCGATCGACCTGCGCAGCGACACGGTAACCCGCCCATCGGCGGGAATGCGCGCGGCCATGGCGCAGGCCGAGGTGGGCGATGACGTCTACGGCGAGGACCCCACCGTCAACCGTCTCGAAGCGCTCGCTGCCCAGATGCTGGGCAAGGAGGCGGCGCTGCTCGTGGTGAGTGGCACGCAGGGCAACTTGCTCGGAGTGATGTCGCATTGCGAGCGCGGCGATGAATACGTGGTCGGGCAGCAGGGGCACACATATAAGTACGAGGGCGGGGGCGCAGCGGTGCTGGGCAGCATCCAGCCGCAGCCGCTGGACTTCGAGCCCGATGGCACCTTGGACCTCGCGCGCGTGGCCGCAGCCATCAAGCCCGACGATCCGCACTTTGCGCGCACCAGGCTGCTGTGCCTGGAGAACACCCAGGCGGGCAAGGCTTTGCCACTGGACTATCTGGCGCGGGCTCACGACTTCGCCCGGCAACACAAACTCTCACTGCACTTGGATGGCGCGCGCGTGTTCAATGCCGCCGTGAAGCACGGGGTCGACGTGCGCGACGTCACCCGCGGATTCGACACCGTATCCGTGTGCCTCTCGAAGGGACTGGGTGCGCCGGTGGGCTCGCTGCTGTGCGGTGCCCGGGAACACATCTCGAAGGCGCGACGCTGGCGCAAAGTTCTCGGTGGCGGCATGCGCCAGGCTGGGGTGCTGGCAGCGGCAGGGATCTACGCGCTGCAGAACAACGTGACGCGGTTGGCGCACGATCACGAGAACGCGCGTGCTCTGGCCGAGGCGCTCAGCGACATCGACGCGATCAAGATCGAATACGGCCCCTCTCAGACCAACATGGTCTACATGGGCGTAGAGCCAACGCTGAGCGATGCGCTGCGCCAGTTTCTGAAGCAGCGCGGCATCCTCATCGGAGGCGGCCACACCATCCGTCTCGTCCTGCATCTGGACATCGCGACCCAGGACGTGCACACCGTTGCCGAGGCGGTGAAGACGTTCTTTGCGAAAGGTCGAGCGGCCCGCTCTGCGGCCTAGAGGTATCGCGTAGCGCGCATGCTTGGGGCCCGGCGATGGAGTGGCCCGCACCAAGTTTGCGCTTCAGAGGTCGGCTATAATCTGTCGCTGCGACGACCCTGGACCGCTTCCGGTGTGCGGTTCGGCCGTGCGCTTAGGGAGCTTCCCATGCTCTTCACGCTCAAGCCGACCATGCGGCACTTCGCGCTGACCCTCCCGCTCCTGATCACTGCATTGCCTGCAGCCATTGGCGCTGACCAGGATAAGCTCGGCCCGGTGCTGCCACCCCCCAGCCTGTACGACGTTCCGCCCGCCGGTCAGCCGGCCTCGGGCGCACCCACGCCTTCGGTCCCCGCGCCCGCGGCGGTGGCGCCGGCGCCACCTCCGCCCGCTGCGAAGGCTGCGGAACCGGAGAAGGCTGCGCAGCCGTCGGTTGCGCCCCAACCCGCGGCCGAGCCGAAGCAACCCTGGTACCGCCGCTTGTTCGCCTGGCTGCCGTGGAACCGTCCCGCCAAACCCGCAGCGCAGAGCACTGAGGCTCAGCCACAGGTGGCCGGTGTCCAAGGGGATAGCGCGGGCTCGTCGACGCAATCCTCTGCTCGCGGTGGTTACGCATTCGATGCGGCCAGCCGCACGATCCGCTCGGGAGCGACTGGCCAGTGTGTGCGGATGGGGCTGTGGACGCCAGAGACCGCCAATGCCGACTGCCATCCCTCGCTGGTGGCCAGCAAGCCGGCTCTCCCGGCCAGCCCCGCGGCACCGGCAGCCGTGACCCCGGTGCGAAAGGATGCCCCGACAACAACGGTGACCCAGGCGCCTACGCGGGCCCCGGCACCGCCAACCATCACGGTCGCCATGACCCAGCCTCCGAAGGCGCCGCCCGCAGGCTCTGCGCCCGCGCCCTTGCCGGCGCGCGAGTACGCGCCTAGAGTCGAGCCGGTAGAGGTAGTGCCGCTGCCACCGCGGCCGCCCCCCGCAAGCGAGGAACATCCGCTGGCGCTCGAGCGCGCGCAAAACGCGGAACAAGAACCCCTTACCGCCCTGGCGGTCGAGGCGCCGATCATGGCCGAGCCCGAGTTCGACAAGCTTTCGCTCTCGGCAAGCGGACTGTTCGCGCTGTCCAGCAAGAAGATCAAGCCTTCGGGGCAGCAGGCGCTCGATGAGATGGTGGAGCACCTCAAGGGCATGCAGTATGACAGCGTCCTGATCGTGGGGCACACCGATCCGACCGGGCCGAAGGTGATGAACGACAAGCTGTCCAAGCAGCGCGCCGAATCGGTCAAGCAGTATCTCGTGTCCAAGGGCGTGGATCCGAGCCGCATCAAGACCGAGGGCAAGGGCGGCGCGGAACCGCTGGCGAAGACGCAGGACTGCGACTCGCTGCCGCGCGTGGAGAAGATCGCCTGCTACGCGCCCGACCGCCGGGTGGAGATCGAGGTGGTCGGCGGCACACCGCACACCTGAGCGCCTATCAACCTCGGGCGCGGCGCTCACGCCGTGCCGCACCCACACCATGGCTACCTCCAGCGAAACGCACAATATGGCGCTGTTCTGCGATTTCGAGAACGTGGCGCTCGGCGTGCGCGACGCCAAGTACGAAAAGTTCGACATCGGAAAAGTCCTCGAACGGCTGCTGGTGAAAGGCAGCATCGTGGTCAAGAAGGCGTATTGCGACTGGGAGCGCTACAAGCAGTTCAAGGCTACGATGCACGAAGCCGCCTTCGAGCTGATCGAGATCCCGCACGTGCGCCAGTCGGGCAAGAACTCGGCCGATATCCGCATGGTAGTGGACGCGCTCGACCTGTGCTACACCAAGTCGCACGTCGATACTTTCGTGATCATCAGCGGCGACTCCGACTTCTCTCCCCTGGTGTCCAAGCTGAGAGAGAACAACAAGGCGGTGATAGGCGTGGGGGTCAAGCAGTCCGCTTCCGACCTGCTCATCTCCAACTGCGACGAGTTCATCTACTACGACGACCTGGTGCGCGAGGAGAAGACCAAGGCGAAGGGCACGCGCAAGAAGCCGCCTCCCAAAGCGGCTTCCTCCACCAAGGCCGCTGCTGTCGAGCCCGGGGAAAAGCCCGAGCACGAGGACAAGACAGCCCACGCGTTGGACCTCGTGATGAGCACACTGGATGCGCTAGTCGCCGAGCGCGGCGAGGACGAGAAGATCTGGGGCTCGATGATCAAGCAAACGCTCAAGCGCCGTCATCCCGGCTTCAACGAGTCGTACTACGGCTTCAAGAGCTTCAACGACCTGCTGGAGGAAGCCGCCATCCGCGGACTGCTCGATCTCAAGCGCGACGAGAAGTCCGGCGGCTACATCGTGCGCGGCATTGCACACGAGGCCGGCCTCGAGGCCTGAGCACCAAACTCAGGACAACTCGCAAGTCTCGAGGTAATCGGGCACCAGGCAGCTCCAGTGCATCTGCTCCTCGATCCGGTGACGTAGAGCATCGGCGGCCACCGGTTCTCCGTGCGTGATGAAGGTCTGGCGTGGCGGTCGTCCGAAGTGGGCCAGCCAGCCGAGAATCTCCGCATAGTCCGCGTGCGCGGAAAGATTTGAAATGGCCGCGATCTCCGCTCGCACTGGAACGTAGCGGCCATGAATCTTGACCGAAGCAGCACCAGCGAGCATGGCCGCACCGCGCGTTCCGGCCGCCTGGAACCCGGTAAATAGAATAGTGTTTCGGGGCTCGGGAGCGAAAGCGCGCAGATGATGTAGGACCCGGCCTCCGGTAGCCATCCCGCTGGCCGAGATGATTATCATTGGGAGCGTGCGCGTGTTGAGCCATTCGGACTCTTCCACGCTGTTGACGATGCGCGCGACTTTGGACATGGCACCGCATTGGCTGCGCGTCAGCCGGTGCTCGCCTTGATAGCGATGAAACAGCTGCGTCACGTCGGCTGCCATCGGGCTGTCGAGGAAGACCGGTACATCTGGAATAGCACGCTCCTGCTTCAGCAGGCAAATGTAATACATCAGCTCTTGTGCGCGGCCGACTGCGAAGGCCGGGATGATGACCGTGCCCCCGCGCTCGGCGGTGCGATTGATGATTTCGCCGAGCTTCGATTTGGGATCGGAGCTGTCGTGCAGGCGGTCGCCGTAAGTGGATTCCAACACGAGGTAGTCTGCTTGGGTCACCAGAGCAGGGGCTTTGATTACTGGGTCCGCGGGGCGACCCAGATCGCCTGTGAATAGCAGCGACACCTCCGCGCACCGCATCGCTATCATCGCAGCGCCGAGGATGTGGCCAGCGGGCAAAAACCGAAATCGCAACCCGTCGCCGAGATTCACTTCCTGGTCATAGTCGATGGGCGAGAACGAAGCTAGACACGCCTCCGCATCCTGGCGTGTGTACAGGGGAAGGGCGGGGGAGTGCTTGGAGTAGCTGTGCCGGTTCGCATACTCCGCTTCTTCCTCCTGCAGGTGCCCACTGTCCGGGAGCAGGATCCCGCAGAAATCCCTGGTTGCGGGAGTGCAATAGACGCGACCGGTGAAGCCCCGCTTGACGAACAGCGGAAGATAACCGCTGTGATCGATATGGGCGTGGGTGAGTACGACGGACTCTACCTCCCGCGGCTCCACCGGGGGCGGGTCCCAGTTGCGCAGCCGCAGCTGTTTGAGCCCTTGAAACAGGCCGCAGTCGACCAGCACCCGGTGCGCTCCGGCACTGACGAGATACTTCGAGCCGGTCACCGTGCCGGTAGCACCGAGGAATTGGATGCGCATTCGGTTACCGTTAGCAGGTTCGCCTGCTGAGCCAGGCCTTGTGTTTGACGATGATCAAGCCCTGATTGACGATCGCGCGTAAGTTTGGTGTTTTAGTTTGAGTGCTCTGGGCAAGAGCAGTCAATGCGTATGCGTGTCTCCTGGCACCATACCGCGCCCTCGCCCAGGATCTAGAGGAGGAGGCAAATCCATGTCTCGCGACTACCGTTACATTCGCTTCTTCAAAGATATCCGGATAGAGGACATCCCGCTTGTGGGCGGCAAGAACGCCTCGCTTGGAGAAATGTATCGAGAGCTCATGGCTCAGGGCGTAAAGGTTCCAAACGGCTTTGCCGTCACGGCGCAGGCTTATTGGTATGTGCTCGATCAGGCCGGTATCCTCGCCTCGCTGCGTCAGACGCTGGAGGGGCTGCAGCCCGACGACATGGAGGACTTGGCGAGGCGCGGTCGCCAGGCGCGCGAGCTCGTGTTTTCGGCGCCATTGCCAACAGATCTGCGGAAAGAGATTCTGGAAGCTTACCGGCTGCTGCAACGGGAATACGGGCCGGGGCTCAGCCTGGCCGTGCGCTCCTCGGCGACTGCGGAAGATCTCCCCGATGTGAGCTTCGCCGGCGCACACGAGACCTACCTCAACATCGAGGGCGACGAGCATCTCCTGGATGCATGCCGGCGCTGCTTCGCCAGCCTGTACACCGATCGCGCGATTCATTACCGCATCGACGAGGGATTCGACCATTTCAAGGTGGCGCTGTCCATCGGCGTCATGAAGATGGTGCGCTCGGACTTGGCAACAAGTGGCGTGATCTTCAGTCTCGACACCGAGTCCGGATTCCCAGACGTGGTCTTCATCACCGGCTCATATGGCCTGGGTGAGAACGTGGTGCAGGGTGCGGTGGACCCCGATGAGTTCTACGTGTTCAAACCCACCTTCGAATCCGGCCACCGAGCCGTGCTGCGGCGTGCGCTGGGAAGCAAGAAGATCAAGATGGTCTATGCCGCCGGCAGCAGCCGCCAGACGACGCGCAATGTACCGACTTCCAACACCGAGCGTCAGCGCTTCTGCGTCAGCGACGATGAGGTGCTGACGCTGGCTGACTACGCGATCAAAGTGGAGAAGCACTACAGTGCGAAGGCCGGGAAGCCGCGGCCGATGGACATGGAATGGGCCAAGGACGGCCTCGACGGCCAGCTCTACATGGTTCAGGCGCGCCCGGAAACCGTGGTTTCCCAGAGGCGAGGCAACGTCCTCGAGACCTACAGCCTCAAGGCGCCCGGCGAGGTTCTGGCCTCCGGTCGGTCCGTGGGCGAGAAGATCGCCACGGGGATTGTTCGCATCGTCCCTGATCTCGCTCACTTGTCTGAGTTCCGGCCAGGCGAGGTGCTGGTGGCCGATACCACCACTCCGGACTGGGAGCCGGTGATGAAAACTGCCGGTGCCGTGGTTACCAACCGCGGCGGTCGGACCTGCCACGCTGCCATTGTGGCGCGCGAGCTGGGCATTGCTGCAGTGGTCGGAGCGGACAACGCTACGACCGCGCTAAAGAGCGGCGAGACCGTCACGGTGTCCTGCGCAGAGGGAGATCTGGGCAAGATCTATCGGGGACAGATTCCGTTCGAGGTGCAGCGCACCAGTCTGGAACAGTTTCGTCGGCCTGCAACGCAGATCATGATCAACCTGGGCAATCCAGACCTGGCTTTCAAGACCAGCTTCGTGCCAAACGACGGCGTCGGGCTGGCGCGTATGGAGTTCATCATCAATGAAGCCATCAAAATCCATCCGATGGCTCTCGTGCATCCCGAGAAGGTCGAAGACCCCGCCGAGCGCGCTACGATCGAACGTCTATGCCAAGGCTTTGCCAGGCCGACCGACTTCTTTGTCCGCCGACTGGCCGAAGGGGTGGGTACGATCGCCGCGGCTTTTTATCCCAAGCCCGTGATCGTGCGCATGTCCGATTTCAAGAGCAACGAGTACGCGTCGCTCATCGGCGGACGGTGGTTCGAGCCGACAGAAGAAAACCCGATGATTGGATTTCGCGGCGCCTCGCGCTATGCCCACCCCGCCTACGCAGAGGGTTTCGCTCTGGAGTGCTCCGCCATGCGGCGCGCGCGCGAAGCGATGGGCCTCACCAACATCAAGCTCATGATTCCGTTTTGCCGGCGCATCTCGGAAGCGGAGCTCGTCATCAAGACGATGGCCGATCAAGGGCTGGTGCGCGGGAAGGACGGGCTCGAGATCTATGTCATGTGCGAGATCCCCAACAACGTGATCCAGATCGATGCTTTCTCCAAGTATTTCGACGGCTTCTCCATCGGGTCGAACGACCTGACTCAGTTGACGCTCGGGGTGGACCGCGACTCGGCGATTGTGGCCTTCGACTACGACGAACGGGACCAGGGCGTCAAGGAGATGATCAAGCTTGCAGTCGAGGGCTGTAAACGCAACCACCGACATTCTGGTTTGTGCGGGCAGGCGCCGTCCGACTATCCGGAGATGGCTCAGTACCTGGTGGAGCTGGGCATCGATTCCATGAGCCTCAATCCAGATGCCGTGCTCAAGACAACGCTGAGCGTGCTTGAACTGGAGAAACGGCTCGGCCGGGACCGCAGTGTTCGAACGCACAAATAGCAAGGCCTGGGTCCGGGGCACCTGGCGAGAATACCAAATGTCTTGGGCGAATCAGCTGTGTCCGAGGAGACCTCCGTGCGCGCGATGATATTGGACGCGCCTCGTTCGCCTTTGCGGCTGGATCAGAGCGCGCAAGCCCCGCAGCCCGGAGCGGGTGAGGTGCTGATTCGCGTGCACGCTTGCGGGGTCTGCCGCACCGATCTGCACATCTTGGACGGCGAGTTGTCCAGCCCGAAGCTGCCCCTGGTGCCAGGGCACGAGATCGTTGGCACCGTCGTCGCGACCGGGCCAGAGGTCGAGCGCTTGCGCGAGGGCGACCGCGTCGGGGTTCCCTGGCTGGGCTGGACCTGCGGCACCTGTGCGTATTGTGCGTCCGGCCGCGAGAACTTGTGTGCTAGCGCCCGTTTCACGGGATATCAGATCGATGGCGGCTATGCCGAATACACGGTCGCGAACGAGCGGTTCTGCTTTGCGATCCCGCCTCTGTTTTCCGATGTCGAGGCGGCTCCCCTGCTTTGCGCCGGACTGATCGGCTACCGCGCTCTGCGCCTTTCAGGGGATGCCCCACGCCTCGGCCTCTACGGCTTCGGCGCCGCGGCTCATATCGCCGTACAGGTCGCACGCTATCGCGGCCAGAAAGTCTTCGCGTTTACCAAGCCCGGCGACATCGCTGGTCAGGTATTCGCTCGCAAGCTGGGGGCGAGTTGGGCCGGGGATTCCCACACGCTTCCGCCCGAGCCGCTCGATGCGGCGCTCATCTTCGCGCCGGTCGGCGCGCTCGTTCCCGCGGCACTGGCTGCGTCG
>Ga0335082_10006380_pt1 | contig 12869 bp, 14 predicted proteins | sample Lox_Sample_41_FD_206718 | JGI IMG/M metagenome (GOLD analysis project Ga0335082, IMG submission 206718) | Soil microbial communities from Loxahatchee National Wildlife Refuge, Florida, United States - Lox_Sample_4.1 | ecosystem: Environmental > Terrestrial > Soil > Wetlands | place: USA... | reverse complement strand
AGGCTCGTTCCAGGTAATCCAGTGTGCGCGCGCGATGCGCCCAACCCGAGGTAGACAATCGCTTGACTAAACGGCGGTACAGAACCACGGAATGACTTGTGTTTTAGCATTTCTGCCATTGCATGAGTACGATCGCCAGAAGCCCCATAGGCGTACCCGAGCCATGCGGTCATAAACGCCGGCGCCTCCATCGCTTTGGCCTTCCGCATTTCAGGGATGGCGGCGTCGATTTTCCCTGCCTGAATATCGATCCATCCGTCTGCCCAAGGAGGATAGGAAAATGTCGGATCGAGTTCAGCTCCCCTCTTGACCTGTTCAGAGCGCGTGCTCGTGCTACGATGAGCCCAACAAGCCTATGACGTTCCCCGCTCCTGTGCCGGAGATCCCTGCGGCCAACGTCGACAAAGCCGCAGCCTACTATGTCAACACGTTAGGATTCACCTGCGATTGGGGGGACGACCAAGGCGGTATTGCCGGCATCTCAAAGGGGAACTGCAGACTGTTTATTACCAATCGCTCCTTCCGCGAGTCCTACGGCAACATGGGCCCTATCCTTTTCTGGCTCAATCTCGACAGCAAGGCTGAAGTGGACGAACTCTTCGCACAGTGGAAGGCCGCGCAAGCGAAGATCGTTTCCGAGCCCGAGGACAAACCTTGGAAGCTGCGCGAGTTTATGGCCGCCGACCTTGACGGCAACCTCATTCGTGTCTTCCATGATTTCCGCGGCGACGTGTAGAAGAACAACACAAGAAGGTCTAATGTTGCGAACTCACACTCTTACGGTAACATCGGCGCTGCTTGCGATCTTCGTGATCGGGGGAAGTCCGGCGCCGGCGCAAAGCACAAACCCGCGATTTGGCAAGTGGAAGCTGAAGTCGACGAATCCCGCGCCTGCGAGTAACGTCATGACGTATGAAAAGTTCGGGCAGGAGGGCATGAAGATCACTATCGACGCAGTGAACGGTGATGGTGTCAAGTCACAGTGGTCTTACACCACCAATTTCGACGGCAAGGACGAACCGATCACAGGAAATCCAGGTGCGGATCACGGGTCGGTAAGAGTCGTCACGCCTTCCATTAACGAAATTGTCTACAAGAAGGATGGGAAGGTGACCCAAATTCTGACGAACGTGCTCTCTCCGGACGCGAACACGATAGCCGTCATCTATATGCGGCAGGATTCGGCCGGGAAGACAAGCAACGTCACATTCGCGACCTATGAACGGATACAGTAGCGCACTAATTCGCGGGCGCCGAGGATTTCGCCGATGCGAGAAATTCTTTCATTTGACGGACGGCATAATCCACCTTCATGTCAAAGATGCGCTTGCCCAACTCTGGCGTTGAGGGACGGGCATCACCGGTGATTCCGTTGTTGATGCGCACCGCATTCGGGTCGCGGCGCTGGCCACGCACAGGAACGGGATCGCCGACCGCCGTCTTGATCAAATCCTGCCGCACCCAGCCGTAATCGTGGCCGTCGCGCGTGCTCAGGTACAGCATCTCTGACGTATCCATAATGCTGGCGTGCCCGTAAGACGGATAATGATTCTCCTCGAGCCACTTCCAATAGTCGTTCTGCGCCTTGTCGTACATCTGGTCGCAAAAATAAACGTGGACGCCCTTTGGCGAATATTTCTCGTCCAGTTTTCTCGCAATCTCACCGAGTTCCTTCTGCCCGCCGCCGTGGTCACCCATTAGAAAGATATTCTTAAATCCATTCTTGGCGAGCTGTTCGGCAACGCGTTCGTTGATCTCAGCGAAGATCGGACCGGTGAGCCCGATTGTGCCCCAAGGTAGAGTGTCGGGTGCTTCATTCACCGAATAAGGGATCGGAGGCGCCACCAGCGTATGGCCCAGTTTGAGCGCGATCTCGCGTGCGGTCTCGGCGGCCATCAGATTATGACCACCGCTGACGTTCTGCGGGCCACGCTGTTCGACACCGCCGTTGTAAACGATGACGTTGATCATCCCTTCGTCCTGGATCGCATGTTTGATTTCAGGCCAAGTCATCATTTCAAATTCGACAACCGGTTTTCGCACGGCTTGGGCAGACAGAACCGTGGCGGTGAACGCTAACAAGAGCGTGGCGGCTTTCATAGTGATTGATGATATCAGCGGGTTTGGGAGGGTACAAACAAGCGGTTACGACAGAAGCCCGTTATTCGAATCGAGTACTATCGATGAAGAACCACACCGGATGGCACTCATATTGAGAACTGGCCGGCCTTCGGCGATAGCAGCGGGACTCGCAGGTCTGCTCACAATCATGTGCATGCTTGCCGCGGCCCAGACCTCGGACTCGACGATAACGATCACCTTGACGGGACAGTCAATGATCCGATCGGATCTTCGCGCGACGGCGCCGGCCGCCGTACCAATGATTCAGGGGCTGCTGAAGGGCGAGGTGGTTTTCACTAATTTTGAAGCGGCAGTGGCTGAACGAGGCGAGACAGTCCATGAGGGTAGGGGTTTTCTCGCTCCTCCGGAAGCCCTCGATGCGCTGAGAACGTTCGGTTTTAACTTATTGGCTTTGTCGGATAACCATGCATTCGATCTCAATGTCACGGGCATTCAAAACACGATCCGGGAAGCGGATAGCCGGAAGATCGTTCACGCCGGGACTGGAAACAACCTTGCCGAAGCTGCTGCCCCCGGCTATCTACACACCCCGAAGGGCACGATAGCCCTGATCGCAAGCGCGTCCGGGCTCATTCGGGCGGGCGCAAGCGCGAGAGCGGATCGGCCAGGCGTCAATGAACTTCGCGTCGAGGCCGGTGACAAAGAAAATGAGGCGACGATCGATCTGCCGGGCGCGCCCGGAAACACGCCGAATCCAGAGGATTCGCGTCGCATCCTTCAGAGCATTCGTGACGCTCGTAAGCAGGCGGACCTCGTGATCGTGTATCAACATAACCACGTTTTCGGGAACCACTCGTTCGTGACGATTTTCACAGAAGGAATGCAGGAACGGCTGGCCCCGAATGATTGGCTCAAGAAGTGGACCCATGAGGAGGTCGATGCCGGTGCGGACATCGTGGTAATGCATGGTGCGCCTCTGTTGCACGGGGTCGAGATCTATCACGGAAAGCCCATCTTCTACGATCTGGGCAACTTCATTTACAACTTGCCTCCGACGCTGACATACATCCACGAACCGATGAATTGGGAGAGCGCCGTCGCGTACGTCCAATTTGAAGGGAAGAATCTGCGATCGATCTCGCTGCGGCCGATCGTCATGAACTATGTGGGCGAGGGCCAGCCCGATATTCACAACGAGTACGCCAGCAACCAGTTCCTCCACACGCGGGGCTTGCCATCACCGGCGGCGGGTGCACGGGCGGGTTATATCCTTGAGCGCCTCGCGGATCTTTCAAAGCCCTTGGGCACTAAGTTTGAAAGAAGGGGCGACACGGCGGAGATAAGGCTGAAAGCTGATAATTAGCTCGCGAGATTCAACGGAGTGCACTGTTCCAATGGCCGACCGCCTGCCGGTTCAGTCGCAGGCGCGTGGCCGGGCTTGTCATCGCCCGGCCATGAGGTCACTTACGCCCCACTAGCTTCCGGTGAATGTCTTCAACATTTTCATGCCGGCGTCCATCAGCCCGCCCGAGCCGGCCTCGCCGACCTGTCCATTGGGTGTCAGGTGATCGATGACTGCCGGGAGTAATTGCGCGAGGTGTGAGCCGGCGTCGCTCGATGAAATTCCGAGTTTGGACGCAAGTGCCTGCAGTTGCTCGCTGCCCAGTACACTCTGAATCTGATCGGACGACACCGGAAGGTTCGCGCCCGTTCCCACCCAGGAGTTCACCGCTTCGCTCATTCCGCCTTGTTGAAACGATTGCACAAGTCCAGCAAGACCACCCGGATGGTTATTCACCAGGGCCATGACTTCGCCGAGCAAATTCTGTCCACCCCCTTGCTGTCCACCACCCAAAAGTTGACCTGCAAAATCTAGTAAGCTCATTTCTTTTTCCCCGCCTCTCCTTTGTCTTCGTGATAGCCCGCCTTCTTGGCGTCGTCCTCGGTCATGAATTTACCTTGTTTGGTCTTGCCATACCATTTGCCACCTTTGTGATAGACGCCGGTAGAAGTGTTCACCCAGACCTTACCTGCTTTCTGCGCCGCTGCGATGTCCGCATCACTGACAGTCGTGGCGGTCGTGGTCGTCTTCTTTGACGTGGCGGCTGTAGTGGTCTTTGCCGAGGCGTCAGTTTTCTTCTGTGCAAACGCTGGAACAATGCCGATGGCGAGCGCAAGCATCACGGCGGATGCTTGGAGCCAGAATCGGACTCTCATGAATGTACGCTCCTTTAGAGATTGAGATAAACGCTGTTCTGAACATCTTACAGGTCTGGACACCGCTGAGGATTGGTGTGGCTCTTGATTTATTTACCAATCATCAAAATTGTGAACGAACCCGGAACTGGTGTGCCCTGAGGTCCGCGCCCTCCGCCAGGTGGTGGAGGCGGTGCAGGGCCACGCTCTTGGCTCATCGTCAAGATGTGGTTGGTCTTGCTGTCGAACGCGATCGTTCGGGCTCCATTCATCGTCTCAAGATTCTGCTCCACCTCGAAACTCGTTGAACTCTTCTCCTTGACCACCGTCAGAGTGCCGTTGCCATGTGTGCTGAAGGCTTCCATCGTCGAGGGGTTGAACGCCGCGCCGTCAGACCCGCCGGCAAGCGGCAGGCTCGTCAGGATCTTGCCGTCCTCGGCGCTGAGAATCACCATCATCGGCTGTGCCGGCTGAGCAGGCGGATTTCCGGAATTCGCGCAGGCCGCGAAGAGTATATGGTTTTTCACGTCAAGCGCCAGCCCGTTACATCGGCCCTTGTCACCAAGAGGGTAGTGCGCTATTGCCTTCATCGTCTTCACGTCAACGGCCGTGACACTACCTTGCGCATCCTGCATGACGACGTAGAGCATGCCTTTGCCGTCGCCCACACCCTGTTCCGGCACCCCGCCCAGTTCGATCGTACCCAGCACGGCGCCGTCCTTGGCGTCGATCACCGTCGCGTCCTTCGTCGGATGACTGAATACGTAGACCCGTTGGTTGAACGCATCGAAATATATGCCGTCAGGTCGTGCCGCTTCACCCACATCAATAGTCTTGCTGAGCGTCATGGTCTTTGTATCAAACATGGAGACGGGTCTGCTGCTGGTGAAGCCGTGACCAGACTTCGGGTCGACCGCGGCGCCGTTGCCTCCGACACCGGCAATCTCGCCAACCAGTTCGAGCGTGTCGAGATTGTAGATCGAAAGCCTGGTCTTGACTTCGGGCGTTGCTGGATTTCCGCGGCGCGGAATGTACAAACGACGACCGTCGGAGTCAGCATAGATATAGTCCCAGCCATCTTCGCCGCCGACTCTCGCCGTCTTCAGTACCTTATAAGGCCCGGACTGTTGAGCCGACGCGGTCGCCACAAATGTCGTGATGGCCACCGCAAGAACGAAGCAAAAGTTTCGCATTCAAGTTCTCCCCGAACGAGTATACTCGGGCAAGGCTCAACGAACCAACTTGAGAAGAACGAATTTCCGATGAAAGGCGTTACGGCTCACGAATAACGGGATCTCTTACCGCTTTCCGTCCGTCACCGCAGCCAGCACGCGGTCAATCGCCTCGCGGTGCCTCAGACTCGGCCCGTTCAAGATATTCCACGCCGTGAACACCATCACGATGTCGTAGGCCGGAATCACAATGGGCAGTTGTCCCCCGAACCCCGATCCGGCAAACGCCAGCCGAGCGTCGTCCTTCCCATACGGATACAGCCACCACTTATAGCCATATTTCACGCCGAGCTTCTCATCTACTGTAATGCTCGGAGCAATAGACGCCTTCACCCAATCCGGGCTCACAATCTGCTTCCCGTCCAAGGCGCCGTTCTGATGGAACAACAGCATGAGTTTCGCCAGGTCATGCCGCTCCAGATAGAGGCCGCCTTCCGTATCCGCCAGTCCCCAGGGAATGCGCTTCCAATGGTACCGCTCGATCCCGAGCGGCGCGAACAGGTTCTTTGCCGCATACTCCTCGATGTCCTGCCCTGTCGCGACGCGGAAGATATGAGCGAGTAACTCCGTCGCGCCACTGTTGTAATTGAACCGGCTGCCGGGCTCCTCCGCCATCGGCTGGTCAATCGCGTACTGCACCCAGTCGGCTGCCGCTTCCATGATGCTGCTCGAATTCTTCGGATCGTTATAGGGCAGGTTCTCGTGCCACTCCAGCCCCGCGGTCATAGTCAGCAAGTGCCGGATCGTCATTCGCCGCTTCCGCGCATCGACGTTTGCCACTTTGCTTTCATCGAAGAACTTCAAGACAGGCGTGTCGAGCGAGGGAAACTCGTTCCGGGTGACGGCCACCCCGATCGTCGCCGACGTCACAGTTTTACTGACCGATTGCAAAGTGTGTAGGTCACCGCGCCGGTAGAAAGGATGCCACCAGGGATTGAAATAGTTGTAAGGACCACTCGGGTCATGCGCGTTCAGCGCATTTGTCGTATGCGCCTGAGTACTATAAGTCTTGTCGTAATCGCGTGCGTAGGTACGGTCATAGGCCACCTTCCCATGACGGATAATGAGCATGCTGTCGATGTTTCCGTACTTTCCTCTCGTGATGTCGGCATCGAAACGGGCCAATGCCTCCGCATCCAGCCCCACCGACTGCGGCGTCGCCAAGGGCCAATGCTTCGCCGATGGTCCGGGCTGGCCATAGAGAGAATGCAGCCCAAGCGTTCCTAGACAAACAATCAAGGCACAACGCAAAACTAGCCTCCCTAAATTCCGTGGTCGGAGACAAAAACGGCCAGAGAGATCAATCGCCCGTTCGACTCAGTCTACACTAGCCCGTTCCCGGTGCATGCCTTATGCACATGCATGCCGATCTGAGACGATTCTCAATGCTTCGTTGAATCGTGCTCGCTGCACGTTCTGCAAGAGCCGTTCCAAATGAACCCTGCCATAGACGATCTTCATCTGGTTATCCGCCAGGTTGACCTCGCCGTCCCACATGCGGCGATGAAAGTCTCGGAATTCGGGCGCGTTCTCACTCCAATCTATCGGCTTGCCCGACGAACCCAGCCAGAGAAAACCCAGGGCGTAGAAAATGTGGGCGACCTGCTGCATGAGGAAGAATCGGGCCGATTGGTATCGATCAGGCGGTTCTCCAAAATATTCCTGAAGATAAATCCTTTCCTCCGCGTCATTGGTGACGACCAAATTCGCAACGACCGCCAGGTCGGCATACCGATCGTTCAGGAAAGCAGCTTCCCAATCCACCAGCCACACGCGGTGTCCGTCGAAGAGGATATTATCCGGCTTGAACAAGTCGTTGTGGCTCGACACCATGTCCTCAGCGCGATGCGGGTGAACCGCAGCCACTTGCGCGTACCGGGCGAAAAGTTCCTCGCTTTCGCCTTTGGGAAGAATGTTCGCCGCTTGAATGCTCTGGATGAATCCGTCCAAGGCACTCCCTTTGTTTAGAAGGAACATGCATGAGGTGTTGATATGGTTCGGCACTCCGGGAAACGGCGGCAGCGCATGCAGCGCGCGCAGCGCAGCGGGTATCCGAACCAACGCGTCCGCTACCGGAAAGGGTGCAGCCTCCACAAAATCAGTGACGGAAATCTGATCTTCTATGCTGGTGTACCAGACATGCGGCGTCAGACCAGCATCAGCAGCCGCCCTCATGCATGTGTAGTGGCGCGCAGGATCATTTGTACGCGTGCTGATCTTCAATAGAAATTGAGTCCCTCGCACGACGATGCGAAACACACGAGACGAGGCGAGATCCTTTATCACGCGGATGCCTTCGAACTCTGTTACACCGAAAGCCTCGCGCAGGCCGCGAGTCACTGCCGCGCTTTTCTCTTGCGGAATCATGGAGTCCTCCATTGGTGTCGGAATTGAGAGGCTGCGTCGAAAAGTGGCGAAGTCTTGCTCGGTTGGAGCGTCATGCTTCGCTCCCCGATGCTACTCGAATATAGAGTCGAAAACTAGTCTGTGTTTCAATGATTTAGTTTGATATCCTAAAATTAGGGGCCGGCGATATTTCTCTGAATCGCTACGTGGCAATGCCGACCGCCGAGTGTTAGCGTCAGTCCTTCACTGCCGGCAAAACGATCCGACTGTTCCGACCCAGTTCATCCTACCCAAGGAAAGCGGAATGAACTTAGCCTCGTTAGTGAATGGGTGGGCCGCCCAGCACCGATGGATGCCCCGCGTCAATTCGGCGGGGTGTACAATTCTCGTTCAAGGAGGATTGGATGTTCCGGCACAAACGGTTCGCTGTGGGAATTGTGCTCTATTGTGCGATCGGCTTCGCGGCTGAAGATCCGCTCACTGGTACCTGGAAGATCGATACGCCAAAATCCAGCTTCAGCAACGGCAAGTTCCCCAAGAACATGAGCATCACGATCACGCTGAAGATTCAGGGAGATCAACTGATTTATCACTCCGTGAACGATACGAATAAGGACAAACCTTCAGGCGTCGATTATACGGCTACGATGGACGGCAAGCCTTATCCCGCGACGGGGTCGGCCAGCTTCAATACTGTGTCAGTGCGCCGACTCAGTAAGAATCAGCTGGAGATTTTGGAGAGCAAGGATGGCGATGTCATGGTTGGTGCGATCTGGGAATTGTCTCCAGATAGCAAGCGGTTCGTACGGCGTGGGATCGCAAAAGGTGCAGATGGCAAATCCTGGGAATACGAGGAATTCTTCGACAAACAATAGGCTCGCGGAGCCTGCGGACCGATCATCCTAGTAGAAGGATAAATATGGTGCGAACGGGGAGGGTCGAACTCCCATGGCCTTTCGGCCGCCAGATCCTAAGTCTGGTGCGTCTGCCAGTTCCGCCACGTTCGCAAAACCACGACGGTTCAGATATAGGATAGCAGTCCGATGTTCGCTATGATGCGTTAACGAGCGTCTGATCAAGCTGACAGTTCGACCGGCTCTTGGGTTTTCGGCCGGCGAACAAGACTAACGGGTTGCGCCGAACGGGGTCGACGAGCGGCGTTCACCAGGCGAGGAGCGGGATTACCGCAAGCGCAGGTATTCTTGTCCGGGCGAACATGGCCGAAGTCGCCAGCCACGTGCAGACCCGCATGTGCTTCGCACTCCATGGCCACCAATTCATTGTGTGATCCAAGCCGCTGTTCGAAGATCGGAACGCCGAAGGCTTTCCAGAATAGATCGCGGTCCGCATTGGCAAGGGCCGACTGACCATCGTATGTGAACACCACGAGAGCATGCCGCAGCTTAATTCCTTGGACTTTTGTTAATCGGCGTAGTTGTTCAACCGTGCCGGCGATCGACGACGGCTCAAAACGCTCGGCCTCCCGGTTCCAGCCATCGGCAAACACGCGAGCTAATTTGGTCTGCTGAAAGCCGGGTGTGAGTATGGCAGTACGAGGCGCAGGGTTCATTGGATGAACGAAGCGAGCTCCACCGGACGAACGGCGAGTTCGGACGACGATGCGTATGATCATGATGGCCTTCGGATAGGAAGTGCCATTTGCGCTCGGTTTTTCTCAGGAAAAGAGCTGCGCGAGATTGTCGTGAAAGATTGCGCGCGCGACTTCGGCCGGAACGCCAATTTCGTACAAGGCTTTGCTTTGGGCGTCGAAGATCTGGGCGTTCCAGCCGCGAGGGAAAAAGGAGGAATCGCTTCCGAAGAGAAGACGTTTGGGGCCCACGACGTCGAGGGCTCGACGGAAGACGGTTCGGAGGTCGAGATTCCCCTCCGCATAACGCATCCAACCGTTGGTGCTCGAAGTATCCAGGTGAACGTTCGGACAAAGATCGCAGAGCATCAGCGCCTCCCGGAAATATCCGGCGCCGAAGTGAGGCACCACGAAATGGATCTGCGGATAACGAAGCGCCACGGCGTGGAGATCGATGGGATTCGAATACCGCATGTCAAACAGCGAAGGTAACCCGAGTTTCTTGCGCACGCCGACACTCAGCACGCCACAATGCACGAAAGCGATCACCCCAGGCTGGGCGGCGACCACGTCGAGCAGTGCGGCGACTCGATCGTCCTGAATGGAATATCGATGCATTGCCGGAAAAAAGCACAAGGCATTCACCTGTCCGCCGGCCAGGATTCGCTGGAGGTCCGCCGAGCCGGTTCCGACCGGATTCACCATCATGTAGGCGAAAAATCGCTCGGGATACCGTCGAGCGGCTGCAATCACCGAATCCTGATCTCCGGGCACACTGGCAATGAGAGCCGCTCTTGCGACCGCGTGACGGTCCAACTCCTGCACCCACGAAGCCGCCAACTGTCCTGGATCTTCAGCGGGGATCGACCAGCCAAGTACGGGTTCAAGCGCGTCGACGGTCGTTTTCTTCTGCTCGGCTAGCGCAGTGAAGAAACGACGAGAGAAGAAATGGACGTGCGCGTCGGCGACAGGAAGCGGGCCCCAGGGCGTCTCCTTCACGCTTCTTGCTCGTTGCCCACTGGTACGGGAAAGCGCGTGATGCCGGCCGCAAGCGCAACCTGGGTGAGCCCAGCGACATTGTTCACGCCGAGTTTTTTCATCATGGTCTTCCGATAGCTGCGCACGGTTTGGAGGCCAAGGTCAAGGATCACGGCGATCTCTTTGCTGGTCTTTCCCTCCGCCACCAGCCGTAGCACCTGCAGTTCGCGCGGCGAGAGGTTACCCAGCGCAGAAGCCGTAGGTTTCGATTCGAGATCCCCGCGTTGAATGCGCTGCAATAGCCGGTCGGAAACTTGCGGGCTCAAGTAAGAGCCGCCTTTCGCCACAGTGCGAAGAGCGTCGAGCAAATCGTTGTCCGAGGCCTTCTTCAGCACAAACGCTCGCGCACCCGAGCGAATCGCGCTTACCACTGAATGCTCGTCGTCATACATCGACAGAATAATGATCTTGATCTCGGGAGAATGACGCAAGATCTCCGTGGTGGTCTCGATGCCATTCAGGCCCGGGAGGCCGATATCCATCAAAATCACGTCGGGGCGCTTCTTCTTGCAGATCTGCACGGCCTCAATTCCGCTCTCGGCTTCACCGATTACCTGGAAATCCTCACTGTGCCGGAGGATCGCCTTAATCCCGTCCCTCATGATCTTGTGATCGTCGACGAGGAGAACTTGAAATGGCATTAACTGGCAAGCTCCTGATCGTGGGCTACCGGGTATCCGGCGCGCACAACGTTTCCATCGTGCGGTGAACTCATGATTTCCAGCACCACGTGGTTCTCTGTGGCGTAATAGTCCATCAGCAGGCGCTGCAAAGATACGCCACTTGCGCCGGCCGGCTCGTTACTTCCGTTATCGTGGACCTCCAGAACGAAACGTCCCTGGGATCGTTTCACCTGGATGTTGATCATCGAGCAGCCTGGGCGGGACAGAGCCGTGTCCACTGCATACTCGGCGATCTTGTAAAAGGTTTTTGCGATGGTCGTGGGTACATGCGCGCCGGGGTCGAAGTAGAGTCGGATTACAGCGGAGTCTTTCGCGCGACACTTCTCCGATAATTGTTCCAAAGCAAATTGCAACCCTGCTCGCTCGACCACGGAGGGATTCAACTCGTTGCTGATATCGCGAAGCTGCCCGATAACTTGCTCGAGCATGCTCTGAATCTCGCCGGCCCGAGCTTCGATCCCGGGAGCCTGATCCCGGAAATCCATTCTCATTGCGTCCAGTTGCAGTCCTACTGCGCTCAGAATCTGGCTCACATCATCATGCAGGAGGCGGGAGAGGCGTGCCAGGGCCGCTTCATGCTCGTTCATAGCCGCGAAGAGCAACTGGGTCAATGCGGGCTGCGTGGCCGCGGGCGCCTTCTTCCTTCGAAGCCTATCGCTCATGATGCACAATTCCCAGCCGGGCCACAACAAAAAACCATCTACTTGTTTGGTATCACATTTCCCAGCCCGAGTGGGGCCGCTCAAGCCTAACCGGTTATTTCCGGGTCAGCACCTTCTTCGAGGCGGACACGATATTGCGCGCCACGAGGCCGTATTTCTCCATGAGTTCCTCGGGCGAGCCGGACTCCGCGTAGGTGTCATTGATGCCCACGAATTCCATGGGGCAGGGACGTATTTCGGCGACCACCTGCGCAACGCGAACTCCCAGGCCGGTCTCAACCAAATGCTCCTCGGCCACTACAATGGCGCCTGTTTCCACCGATGCGCGGCGGATCGCTTCCCGATCGAGTGGTTTAATCGAATACATGTCGATGACACCGGCCGAAATGCCCTCCGCTTCGAGAGCCTCCTGCGCGCGTATGGCCTCAGCCACCAGCAACCCATGCGCGATGATCGTCAGATCCTTGCCTTCGGTTAGTTGTACCGACCCACCGATCTCGAAGCGCTGCTCAGCCCCGTGCACGATCGGAGCCTTGGGACGCCCCGCGCGTAAGAAGACGGGTCCAACGTGCTCGGCCGCCGCAAACACCAGGGCCCGCATAGAGGCTTCATCCGCCGGAGAAAGCACAACGAACCCGGGCAGGGAACAAGCGAGACCCAGATCTTCGATACTCATCTGCGACGGCCCGTCCTCACCGATCGAGATGCCGCTATGTGTACCTACAACTTTCAAATTCACGTTCGGGTACGCAACTGCCACGCGGAGCTGCTCGAAGCCCTTGTTCATCGCGAAACAGGAGAAGCTGGCCGCGAACGGGATCTTCCCGACCGAAGCCAGCCCCGCGCCAATGGCCATCATGTTTGCTTCGGCGATTCCGCATTCGATGAAGCGGTCAGGAAACTCTTTCGCAAAAAAATGGGTATAAGTGGATTTGGAAAGATCCGCATCCAACGCGACTATGTCCTTGTTCCGCCGGCCCAACTCCACCAAAGCTTTGCCGAAAGCCTCGCGGGTGGCCACACCCATTTTGAGTTCGAACTT
>Ga0335082_10006379_pt1 | contig 12872 bp, 9 predicted proteins | sample Lox_Sample_41_FD_206718 | JGI IMG/M metagenome (GOLD analysis project Ga0335082, IMG submission 206718) | Soil microbial communities from Loxahatchee National Wildlife Refuge, Florida, United States - Lox_Sample_4.1 | ecosystem: Environmental > Terrestrial > Soil > Wetlands | place: USA: Florida... | reverse complement strand
GTCCACCGCGCTCGACGCGGAACGCAAGTGAGGGTGGAAGTTCGCGGAGGGAGCAGGACCTGGTGCCTGAATCATGGGTGCCGCGTTACAAATTCGCTCGCCACTCGCCAGGACTTGGCATCTCACACGCTCGCGTTTTCTCAGGGTCGCCCGGTGGGGTGAAGCGTTCGAGTGCGAACTTGCTCCGGGCGCTTCGACTTCGACGCGGTCGTGTGCCGGCGGGGCTAGGTTGGCGCGGGGGTGAGGCGGCGGGCGCGGGCGAAGCTCCACTTGAGGAGCGTGGGCGTGAGGACCGTGGTGAGGACGACGACGACCACGATGGCGGAGTAGGCGTCTCGGTCGAGCACGTTCAGCTGGCGGCCGAGGCTCGCGTAGATGAGCGTCACCTCGCCGCGCGGCATCATGCCGAGCGCAACCGAAAGGCGGCTCGTCCCGCGCTTCGGACCGATGCTGCAAGACAGCTTGCCCACCGCGGCGGCGACGGTGAGCATCGCCGCGAGGGCGAGCGTCTTCGGGTGAACGAACGCGCTCACGTCGGCGCGGACGCCCATCTCGACGAAGAAGATGGGCACGAGAAAATCCGAGATGGGCTCGACGAGCTCGCTGAGCGACTTCTCGCCGCGCGCGACGAACCGCTCGGAGTGGAGCTCCTCGAGCACGAGCCCCGCGGCGAACGCGCCGATGAGCGGCGCGAGCCCGAGCTGCTCGGCGCCCCACGAGAACAAGAAACAGAACGAGAGGCCCACGGCGAGGAGCGCGCCGGGCGCGCGGATGCGCGCGGCGACCCGAAAGATCCGCGGCGTCACGCGCACGCCCACGGCGACCGCGGTCGCGAGGAGCGCGAGCGTCTTCGCGAGGAGCCAGGCGAGCGAGAGCGCGGACGTCGTCTCGCCCTTCTGGCGCCCAGCGATCCAGCCGGTCACGAGCGCGAGCAGCACGAGCCCGAGCACGTCGTCGAGCACCGCCGCGCCGAGGATCGTGCGCGCCTCGAGGCTCCGCGTCTGCCCGATGTCCTTGAACACGCGCGCCGTGATGCCCACGCTCGTCGCCGTGATGGACGCGCCGAGAAACACTTGCGCGACCATCCCCATGCCGGGCGCGGCGAGGCGCGCGCACACGAAGCCGACGGCGAGCGTCACGACGGTCCCGAACACCGCGACGCGCGCCGCCGTCGCGCCCACTTCGAGCAAGTCGCGCACCGTCGATTCGAGGCCGACCTCGAACAAGAGGAGCAGCACGCCGAGCTGCGCGAGCATGTCGAGGAGCGGATCGGCTGCGAGCGAGCGCGTGAGCGCGAAAGGCATGCTCCCGAGCACCATCCCCGCGACGAGCTCGCCGAGCACGGGCGGCTGCTTGAGACGAGCGGCCCCCTCGCCCGCCAGCTTCGCGACGACGAGCACGACCGCGAGCACCAAGGCGAGGTGCGCGATGGACTGCCCCGGAACAGGGCTCACGTCGCCGAGTCTACCTCGGGCTTGGACGCGGGCCACGACGCCCGCGCTTCACCCGTCTCGCGCGCGAGGGTCGCCGCGACGAGGCAGACCAGCGCGAAGAGAAGCTGCGACGCGCGCAGCACGAGCGCCACGCTGAGCGCCTTGGCGGGCGCGCCCGGAAAGCCGAGCACGTTCGCGAACGCCACGTACACGCCGTCGACGACGCCGACCTGATTCGGCACGGCGGCGCCCACCGTCGCGCCCACCATGTGGATGCCGTGCCCGACGAACGCGCCGCGCAGGCTGAGCGCGCCACCGACCGCGCCCACCGCGACGCCGTACTGCGCGACCTGCAGCCATCGCCCGAAGAAGCTCCAGAGCGTCGGGAGGACCCCGTAGTAACGAGGCGTCGTCACCTCGTCACCCGCGCTCTTGGCGAATCGCGGGAACTTGCGCTTCACCCAGGCGGCGAACCCGCGGTGGTGGAGCAAGAGAAAGAGGAAGAAGCCGAGCGTCCCCGCGAGCAAGAAATTGCCGCCGAGCATCCACGCGAGCTTCCCTTGCGAGCCCACCATCAAGTACACGCCGATGCCGACCGCGCCGCTGATGAGCCCGTCGGCGATGAGCGCCGCAGCCTGCAGCTCCGCGCCCGCGGTCGCCGAGCGAAACGCGCCGGTGTAGCGCGCGATGACCGTCGCGCGCGCGACTTCGCTCGCCGCGCGCCCCGCCGGCAAGAGCGCCAAGCACAAAAACGACACGCACGACGAGCGCACCCATCCGCGCCCGGTGATCGCCTTGCGCTTCTCCGGTCCGAGGATCGACGCGAACGCGGCCGTGTCGGTCGCGAGAATGACCGCCTCGAACAAGATGACGAGCGGGATGTACGGCCCGGCGGCGAGGAGCGCGTCGCCGACTTGGCGCGGCCCCGCCTTCTCGACGAGGTAGCCGATGAACCCGATGCCGCCGGCGAGCAGCACCCACCGCAGGCTCGCTTTGATCTTCTCCGAACGCTTAGTCATGACGCGCGAAGGCGTCGACTATGGCACGTCGGTGGTGCCACGCGCGAGCGAACGCTTCGGCGTAACGATCGACGGTGGCCTCGGTCTGCCCGATGAGCGGACAAGACTGCGAAAACAGCACGATCGACGACTCGAGGAGCGCGCTCGTGCGCGTGTATTGCGCCGGCTCGTAGTTCTTGGCGAGGTCGGTCCCGCCGGGGAGCCCGCGAAACATGTATTCTGCACGTTTTTGGAAGACCGGGTGCGCGGGCAGCGGCGAGCCCTGCCAGAAGACGACCTCGAGGCCGTCGGCGACGAGCGCCGCGCGCATCGCGTCTCGCAGCACGCGCGGCGTCACGTCGAGGCCCGCGGCCTTCGGGTCGAAGCGCACGCGGAATTTGTGGAAGACGGTGGTGCGTCCCGGGAGCTCGCGCGGCGGGAGCACGCCGGGGAGCTCGGCGAGCTTCTGCGCGAGCCGTCGTCCGTTCTTCTGCGCCGCGAGGGTCAGCCCCGGGAGGCGCGCGAGCTGCGCGCGCCCGAACGCCGCGGCCATCTCGTTGCCGCGGTACATCGAGCCCATCGCTTGCGACTGCACCGCGCGGTCGCCAGATCCGCCGGAGGCGGGATGGCGCGGACGTGAAACGCCGTCGAGCGGCCGCGACGCGTCCCACGGATCGTCGAGGCTCACGTCGAGCGAGAAATTCCGCACGCGGTTGGCGAGCTCGGCGGCGCCCTCGTCGTTCGTGACGAAGAACCCGCCCTCGCCCGCCGTGAGGTTCTTGCTGCCCTGGAGCGAGAAGCCGCCGGCCGCGCCGATCGCGCCGACGCGCTTGCCTTCGTGCTCCGCGCCGTGCGCCTGCGCCGCGTCCTCGATCAGCGCGAGCTTCTTTTCCTTGCAGAGTCCGAGCAACGCCGTGAGGTCCGCGGCTTCGCCGTGGATGTGCACCGGCATGATCGCCTTCGTGCGCGACGTGATCGCCGCACGCGCGAGCGCGGTGTCGATGTGCCCGGTCTCCGCGTCGACGTCGACGAACACCGGCGTCGCGCCCTGCAGCGCGACGCACATCGGCGTCGCGACGAACGAGTACGCGGGCACGATGACCTCGTCCCCCTCGCCCACGCCCGCCGCGGCCACCGCGAGCTGGAGCGCGCTCGTCCCGCAGTGGGTCATGAGCGCGCGCTTGCACTGGACGAACGCGGCGAACTCTTCTTCGAACGCGCGCGTCTCGGGCGCCTGCCAGCCCTGGACGATCCCGCGATCGAGCACGCGCATCACCGCGCGCTTTTCTTCGTCCCCGATCAGCGGCCAGAGGCGGTGCGCTTGGCGCTCGATGGACGGCGTGCCGCCGAGGTATGCGGGCTTATCCATGTGGCTTTCAGCTGTCAGCTGTCAGCTGTCAGCGGGAGCAGCGCGAAGCTGATAGCTGATGGCTGACAGCTGATAGCCCTCTCTAGCGCGTGGTCTTCTTGCCCAAATTCTGCGCCCAGTCGAGGAGCAGCTTCTCCTGCTTGAACAGATCGTGCGCCGGCGTCTCGCCGGGCGCCGCGTACGGCGACTTGAAGAAGAGCGAGAGCTGGCGCTGGATGCCCTTCTCGCCGTTCGCCTTCGCCACCGCGATGAGGCGCACGAGGTCGAGCACGATCGGCGCCGCGAGCGCCGAGTCCTGGCAGAGGAAGTTGATCTTCATCTGCATCGGCACGCCGGCGAAGCCGATGAGGTCGATGTTGTCCCAAGCCTCTTTCGCGTCGCCGCGCGGCTTGTAGTAGTGGATGTGCACCTGGTGGTTCTCGACCGGGTAGCCGACGATCGAGTCGAGCACGCTCTGCTTCGAGAGCACCTTGGTCTTGTTCGCCTCGGGATCCGCGAGGACGAGGCCGTCGTTGTTGCCGAGGATGTTGGTCGAGTACCAGCCGTCGATGTGGAGGCGGCGGACGCGGAACATCGCGGCGATCGCGGTCTTCACGAGCGTCTGCCCGGTCTTTCCGTCCATGCCGGCGTACGGGTTCTTCGTCTTGTCGGCGTGCTCGGCGAGCGCGGGCACGTTCGTGAGCGACGGCGTGAAGTTGACGTACGGAACGCCGAGCTCGTTGGCGGCGTAGAAGTAGCGCATCGCCGGCGTGATGACCTTGTCGTTCGCGTCGATCGCCTTCTCGAACGCGGCGAGCGTCTTGTGGGCCGGCGCTTCGGCGAGGTACGGCTCGGTCGACGCGAGGTTCACCATCACGACCTCGTCGAGCCCGTTCTTGTCCTTGAACTCGCGGATGTTCTTCTTGATGATCTCGATCTGCTCGCGGATGTTCTCCGCCATCACGAAGTTGCCCTCGGGCGCCTTGCCGTTCTTCGCGATGACCGCCGGGAACGACTGCGTCTGCTCGAGCTGCTCCTTGATCGGGCGGAGCTGATCGTTCTGGAAGACTTTGTGGTGGACGGCGCCTTCGAACGCGTTCTTGAAGCGCAGGTCCCAGCCCGCGAAGACGAGGCCCTCGAGCGGGGCGAAGTCGAGCCAGTCGGCGATCGACTCGGCGATCGCGGCCGGCGTCTTCTCCGTGACCATGCCGTACCGGGGCGCGAGGCCCTTGGCCATCATGTGGACGCCCGCGATGACGGTGGTCGCGACGGCGCCGTGAACGCCAACGATGCAAACTCCGAGCTTCTTCATGGCATTTCCTTCTGCATAGTCATTTCGTCAATTTTTCTGCGTACGACATGACCCGATCCTTTTTCGCCGGGTCGATGATTCTCGGGAATTTCCCCTGCATGTTTCCGCGCGTGATCTCGCTCAGGTAGGCCTTCGCGCCGCCCGCGCGCAGCGGAATCACGCGGGCCGGGAGGAGCGCGACCTCGCCGGCGCGGTGCTCGCGGTAGACGCGGTTGACGGCCTGGAGGCCCTCGTCGAACGCGCGCGCGAACGCGTCGAGATTGGCGGGCGGCGTCGCGAACTCGGCGAACACGATGTACCTCGACTTGGCCCCGATCTCGGCGGTGCAGCCGAAATCGAGCGTCGTGCACGGCACTTGGTCGATGGCGTGGGCGACGGCCTTTTCGATCTCCACGTGCGTCGTGAGCTCCTGCGTCACCGACAAGCAACCCGTGAGCCGCCCGACGAACTCCATGCGATTGCGCGCCGGGAAGCGAACGATGTCACCGAGCCTGTACGAGTAGAGACCCGAGACGGTCGTCGCGACGAGCACGTACGGGCGATCGACCTCGACCTCCCAGAGCGGCACGCGGCTCGGGTTGCCCTTGTCGTTTTCCTCGAGCGGGACGAACTCGAAGAACGTCCCGCGGTGCGGCTGCATGAGCATGCCCGGCGCCTGTCCACGCATGCCGTCCGGGTCGGACGACGCGTAAATCCCGCCTTCGGTCGCGTTGTACGTGTCGATGAGGAACACGTCGCTCCGCCCCATGAGCTCGCGGATGACCGGCAGATACGGGTCGGCGGAGACGCCGCCTCCGATGAGATAACGGAGGTTCGGCCAGATCTCGCGCACGGTGCGCGCCGAGCGGCCGCGGCGGCGCGACTCGGCGATGAGCTTCTCGAACATCAGCGTGAACCAGCACGTCGTGCCCGCGAGCGCGCGGACGTCGTGGTCGATGTAGACCTCGGCGATGCGCGCGAGCTTCGCGTCGTAGTCGGCCATCGCCTTGATTTCGTCGTTCGGCAGGTACGACGGCTTCGAGACGAGCGGCATCTTCGACGCCATGAGCGCCGGGTTCGACGTGATGAGCACCGGCCCCTCGGCGCGCATCGTGATCGGCGGGAAGAGGCCGACGGTGAAGCCGAGCGGGAACTCGTCGTCGTCGAGGTTCGCGATCAGGCGGAAAAGCCCGTCGGTGCCGGCCTTGCGCTGGATGCGGACCTGGCGCTCGGTGATGGGCAGAAACTTCTGCTTGCCGTGCCCCGAGGTACCCGACGAGTTTCCGAAGTGGCGCACGAACTCGGGCACGAGGAGGTTTCGCTCGCCCTTGCGCATCCGCTCGAGGAACGGCGAGAACGTGTCGTAGTCGCCGATCGACACGCGGTCGGCGTAGTCGCGGTAGCTGCGGACGCCGGCGAAATCGTGCGCGCGGCCGAACGCCGTGTTCTCCGCGTGACGGATGATCTGATCGAGCACGCGCTCCTGCTCGAAGCGAACGCGCCCGAGCGCCTCGTCCCAGCGGCGCGTCTGCGCGCGCGCGATCATCAGGAACGCCTTGCCGACGAGCGACGGATACGCCGATCGGCGCAGCGTCTGGATCGGCTCGGCGTCGTGCGTCCGAGCGGGCTTGGGCGCGGACGGGACCTGCTCCGACTGCATCATCGCTTGGACGTTTTATCCGCGCGTTTCCATCATCTCCATGGGTAGTCAGTTGGGCCGGGCTGCGACCCGCCGTTTGCACACTGTGTATGACGCTTCGCGCGTCGTCAGCGGCGCGTGAGCCAGAAGCTCGTGCAGCTCGGGCCAGCCACGTTGCCCGTGAACTGGTTGTCGTGGACGGTGCCGTTCAGACCGACCGTGACGTAGCCACGCGGGCGGGTCACCCAGTCGCCCGGCGTGAGCTGGAGTGCCCCGTTGGACGCGATCGTTCCGTGCGAGCGGAACGATCCGTTGATCGACCGGCGCGGGACGTTGAACTCGAAGACGGCGTCGACGTCGCCGTTCGGAGCGACGTTCGAGACGTGGAGCACGGCGTTCGTGATGCCCTGGGCACACGTGTACGTGCCGATCCAATCTTGGCCGGAGGCCATCGGGGCCGGCGGGGCCGTGACGAGCGGCGCGACGTACGCGGGCTTGGTGCCGTGGCCCGCGAGCGAGCCTTTCACCGTCACGCGCCAGATGTCGTAGTTGCCGGCCACGTTGGCGGAGAAATAAATCGAGTCGCCGTGCCACGCGGGCGTCTCGACGTCGGCTTGGCCGTCGGTGAGCTGCTGGTCGCTCGTGCCGTCCGCTTTCATCGCGTAGAGGTCCCAGACGTTCTTCTTGCCGCGCGAGTTCCGGCCGCAGTTGCCGACGTAGGCGATGTACGTCCCGTCGGGCGAGTAGACCGGATCTTCGTGGTCGCAGCTGTCCTTCGTGAGCTGCACCTTGTCGACGACCTTCGCGCCGTCGAACGTCATCACCCAGATCTGCCGGTAGCCTCGCGTCGTGAACGAGTAGGCGATGTGCTGCTCGTCCGGCGACCACGCGGGGTTGATGCCGCCGCCGAGGGAGATGGTGGGCTGGCCGTCGATGGTGCCGACGTAGAGGGTCCAGCCCGAGGTGCTCGAGTTCGCCGCCGCGAAGACGAAGTGCTTGCCGTCGGGCGCCAGGCTCGGGACGTCGATGTCGTGGCCGAACGTGTAGAGATCCCGCGCCGGGGCATACGGCACGAGCGAGTCGACGCGGCGAAGGACGTCGTTTCGCGTCGAGGAGACGTAGAGGAAGCCCTTGCCGTTCGCGAGCCAGAGCGGGCGGATCGCGTGGACCTTCTCGGCGGTCATCTCGGTGCCGCGGAAGGCGCCGCTCGCCGACGCGTGCATGATCGACTCGTCGCTGTCCTCGCCGGGGACGCGCAGGTCGTAGAGGAGCTGGCTGCCATCGGGCGAGAACTTGGGCTGGAACTCGTTGAACGGATCGTAGGTGATGCGCGTGAGCTTCGTCGACTCGCCGACGGCTGCGAGCGGTTGCGGCGGGTGCGCCGTGGCGCGCACGAGGATGGTGCAGATCGCGAGCACGACGAGCGCGAAGATCGCCGAGAAGCGCCAGCGCGCGCGCTCCGACTGCCGCCGGAAGAGCGCCTCGTCGAGCGACGACGCCTGCTTCTCGCTCTCCTTCGCCTCGCCGCGCGCGTCGAGGCCGAGCACGTTCTCCACGCCGCAGTACGCGCAGTGCGCGAGGACGGAGCCCGGCGGCGGCGCGAGCGGACCGTTGCACTTGCGACAATGGTGCGCGCCGCCGGCGACCTTCGGCGCGCGCGCCGCGAATCCGAGCGTGAGCAGACGCAGCGCCTGGCGATCCGTGAGCTGGCCGCGCACGAGGTAATAGAGCGCGGCGATGACGCCGATGGTCGCGATGGCGAGGAGGAGCCCGTTCCAGAACCGCAAGTAGCAGAGCGCGTAGAGCACCGCGCAACCGAGGAGCGCTGCGGGCCACGCGAGCATGCTCGGGATCGCCGCGAGGAAGACGAAGAAGCTCGTGCGGAGCGCGCCCGGCTGGTTCACGAGCTTCTCGACGAGCTTCTCGGACTTCTTCTGGTTCGCGTCGCGCGAGCTCGCCGCGTGGATGCGCGCGCGCACGTCGTCGGGGATGCGCGCCTGCGTGCCGCAGTACTTGCAAGGCACGGTCTCGGTCTCGGCCGGCACGATCGGCGCGCCGCACCCGTGGCACTGGAGCGGCGCCTTCGGCTCCGCCTTCGCCGCCTCGGCGGGCGCGGCCGAGCGCTTGATCGACGCGCGGATCGAGTCGCGCAGCGCCTCGAGCGACTCGCGCTCCTTCGGGTCCTCCGCGCTCCCGAGCTGCACCGTGTCGCCGTCGCGAAGCTCGACGAGCAGACGCCAGAAGTTCTCTTTCTTCTTGTCGTCGTCACCTTCGAGGATCTCGAGCTTCTCGTGCCGCCCGACGACCTTCACCGCCTCGATGTCCGCCCACCGCGCCTGAAAACCGTTTCGCGGCCCGCCCTCGATGCGAAACCCGTTGGGCCCGAGGAGGATGTCGCTCGGCCGCTCGCTGAACGCGAGGCGGAAGTGCTTGCGCGAGTACGCGATCATGCCGAGGCCGAAGCTGAACGCGAAGACGTACGGCATGATGAGGTGCGGATACACCGCGAGCGCGTCGTCCCAAGGCGCGACCATCGCGGGGATGGCGATCGACCCGATGAGAAAAAATCCCGGAAGGAACGCCGCCGACGCGTGCGCGAACCCGAGCAGAGACGAAGTGCCGACTTGGAGCGGCAAGCGGAGCTCGCCGGCACCGTGGTTCGCGTTGCCCATCCCGGGGAGCGGTTATAGCAGGCGGGGGGTCAGGGTGTCAGGGGTCAGGGTGTCAGGCGTCGGCGGATCGGACGTGATCGATCAGGCGCTGCAGGGATCGAACTACGTGGAGGCTGCGCGGCTGGAGCTCCATGCACACGTCGCCGCCCAGAAAGCCGAGTCGGTGGCTCAGCCCGAGCAGGTAGTAGAGCTCGGTGGCGGAGCCGAGCGCAGTTTGTAAGAAACGCGCGTAGTCCCGCGTCGACGCCCGCGCGCAACCTTCGACGATGTTGGCGGCCACCGAAACGGCCGCACGTCGGATCTGCGAGGTCAGCCCGTAACGCTCCTCACGCGGGAAGCTCGACGTTGCTCGGTAGACATCCACGACGAGCTGGTCAGCGAGCACGAACACACGAAGCTTGTTGTAGTTGCGGCTCACGCGGCCCAGTCGGCACAACCGGACCGCCAGTTGCGTCCTGACACCCTGACACCCTGACCCCCCGACCTACAATCTCCCCGCAATCCTCTCCGCTGCTCGCGTGGCCATCGCCATGATGATGATCTGCGGGTTCACGCCTGGCGGGCCCGGGACCGTGCTGCCGTCGACGATGAAGAGGCCCGGCACGTCGTGCGACTGGTGGTCGAGATCGACCACGCTCGTCTTCGGGTCGCGGCCCATGCGGCAGGTCCCGAGCGGGTGATAGCTGATGAGCGCGTACTCGCCGGGCGTCGGGTGCGAGGACTTGAAGCGATCGAGGTCGCCGCGGTTCTCGAGCGCGTCGTGGCCGATGAGGCCCACGTAGACGCGGCGCGCGCCGCCGGCGAAGCACATCTCCGCCGTGTGGACCATGCAGCGCTGCATGCGATCGAGATCCTCGGGCGTCGGGTTGTAGGTCATCGCCGGGTTGCCCTTCACGTCGAACCAGACGCGGCCGCGCGCGTCGTCGCGGATGACGGAGCCGAACATCGCGACGTGCGGGAGCGAGTCCATCGCGCGCATGAGGCGCGCGCCGGTGAACGGGAACGCCATGTGCGCGATGTTCATGTCGGGCTGGGCGCCGACGATGAGCATGCCCTCGCGCAGGAACTCGTCGATCATGTAGCCCTGCGGGATGTGCTTGTCCGGGTCGATGCGCTCGTCGAACACGCCGGCCACGCCGCCGCTCGGGTGGAGGCTCAGGTTCTTTCCGATTTCGCCGCTCGAGTTCGCGATGCCTTGACGAAGGAGCATCATCGGCGTCGGGATGGCGCCGCCGGCGACGACGACCGCCTTCGCGCGCACGCGGATTTCGTCGCCGTTCTTGTCGCTCGCGCGGACGCCGACGGCGCGGCCGTTCTCGATGATGATGCGATCGGCGCGGAGATCGGTGATCACCATCGCGCCCTTCTCGAGCGCGCCGGGCAGGTACGAGATGTCGACGCTGCGGCGCGCGCCCGCCGCGCAGCCGTAGTCGCAGAAGCCTTGTCCCTCGCAGCCGACGGCGTTGCGCGGGATGGGCCTTCGGCTCCAGCCGTAGACGTCGCAGCCGCGGTCGACGACGTCGGCGATCGGGCCGATGAACTTTCGCTCCGGCGGCGAGACCTCGAGGATGCGCTCGACGCGCTCGAAATACGGCGCGAGGCCCGCGCGAGAAAAATCGTCGGTGTCGAGGCGCTCGGCCCACTCGTCGAGCACCCACGGCGGCGGGCGCAGGCTCGTGCCGGTGTTCACCGCGGTCGAGCCGCCGACGAGCTTGCCCATGAGGAGCGTGATGGGCGTCGTGCCCATCGTCCACGTGTTGCGGAAGTAGGTCGAGTGCGCGTGGAGGAAGCTCCCGACGAAGTCGTTTCGCTTGTGGTAGGCGCCCTCCTCGAGGAAGACGACCGCGTAGCCGCGATCGGCGAGCTCGCGCCCGACCACCGCGCCGCCCGCGCCGGTGCCGATCACGACGACCTCGCACTCGACGTCGCGGCTCTCGGTCCACTGCGTCGCGCTGACGATCTGGCGCTCCCAGCGCGCGGTCTCGACGTTGTTGATGACGCGGAGCTCGCCGCCCATCTTCGCGTACGTGCGCGGCGAGTCGAAGTGGGCGATCTTGAAGAAGTACGCGAGCGCGTGGAGCGGGCCGCGGAGCACCGGGCTCTTCTCCCATCCGGCGAGCACGTCCTGCTGCTCGGCGCGCGAGAGCGCGTGGAAGGGTCTTCCCTTCTGGATGCGCACCGACTGATCGAGGAGCGAGAGGATGGCGCTCCACCCCGTCACCGCTTGCGGCGCGATCGAACGGATGACCTCCTCGACGCGCGCGACGGTGGACTCGTCGGCGCCCGGCGTCTTCGGCGAGCCGGGGATGATGGCCTCGGCGAACGCCAGCGCGGAGCGGAGCTGCGCGCGCGAGAGCGTCGGCGACGTGGGCGCTACGGTGTAATGCGACAGCACGGCGCGTCTACTTACGCGCTGCGCGCGCCTTCGGCAAGCTCGCGCCGCGGCTCCCACGCGGGCACGTCGTCGTCGTCGGGGCGCGTCTCGAGGAGCTCGTGCGGCACGAAGCTCGACTTGTACGCGAGCGAGTCGCACCCGATCACGCGGTACCCGAGGTACACGTACGGTTTGCCCGCAGCCTTTGCGTCTTCGACGAGGGCGATCACGTTCGCCACGCCGAGCGAGTCGCGCCGGAGGTCGGGATCGTAGAAGAAGTAGACGGCGCTGAGCGCGTCGGGCGTGTCGTCGAAGAGGCCGACGCCCACGAGGCGGTCGCCGTCCCAGTACGCGGCCTCGCGCGCGCTCGGGTGCGGAAAGGCGAAGTCGAGCGCGTAGCGCTCCGCGCGGAGCGGGCTCGGCTCCCAGCCGCGGTGCGTCTCGCGCTCCTCGTGCCACTTTCGGTAGAGCCCGATGCGCGCCTGGTCGACGATGGGGCGCGACACGACGCGACGGAGTCGGGCGGCGCGGTTTCGCGCGCGGCGTTGGCTGCGCGTCGGTTGGAAGTCCAACGTTCGGATGCGCAGCGTCACGCACTCGTGGCACGCGCCGCAGCGCGGGCGGAAGTAGCACGGGCCGAAGCGGCGCCAGCCGCGCGCGAGCATGTCGCCGAGCTCCTCGGGCGAGACGTCGAGCAGCACGCGCACCTCGAGCGACGCCGCTTGCGCGGGGAGATACGCGCAAGGATGAGGTTCTTCGACGATGCGCTGAAGAAGACGCAAGCTCGCGAGCGCAGCATACCACTCCATCTGTGTTATGTGCTCCGAGCTCGATGCAGACCCTCGTCCTCGGCGACCTGCACCTCTCGTCGCACACGCCCGCGGCCGTCGGGACCGATCTCGTAGCGCTGCTCGCGCAAAGTCGCGGGAGCCGAGTCGTCTTCGCGGGGGACTTCTTCGACCTCTCGGCCGAAACGCCCCGGCCGGCTCTTGCGCTCGAGCACGGGTTCGCCGCGCACCCGGAGGTCGCGCGCGCACTCGCCGAACACCTCGAGCGCGGAGAGATCGTGTGGCTCGCGGGCAACCACGACTCGGAGGCGTGGCCGAGCGCGGCCGAC
>Ga0335082_10006378_pt1 | contig 12873 bp, 11 predicted proteins | sample Lox_Sample_41_FD_206718 | JGI IMG/M metagenome (GOLD analysis project Ga0335082, IMG submission 206718) | Soil microbial communities from Loxahatchee National Wildlife Refuge, Florida, United States - Lox_Sample_4.1 | ecosystem: Environmental > Terrestrial > Soil > Wetlands | place: USA... | reverse complement strand
GGCGACATGTGCGAGCCGGAGGGTTCGGGCGCGAACTTCACGCCGGCCGACTTGAACGAGTCGGTGCAGCGCACGTGGTCGAACGCGTCGGCGCAGGCGTCGCACGATCCGTGCGTGCCGCTCCCGACCGGCGCGTTCTTCGACAGCGCGCCCGTGCTCGACGAGACGGTGACGTTCGACTCGGCGTTCACCGGGAGCATCACGTCGAAGGGCGTGACGATCGCGCAGGGCCAGAGCAAGACCATCGAGGTCGACCTCTTCAGCGACGGCGACACGGGCGGACCGTGGACCGTCGACGCCTACGACGTGCTCTCGACCTACTACGGCTCGTACGGTCTCAAGCAGTCGCTCGATTTTTCGTGGGACCGCGCGTCGGGGCAGAACGGGGAGAAGCTCCACCTCACGATCTCGGTGACCGGGCCGTCCCCCGTCGGCGGCGCGCACGCGTTCATGATCGTGTCGCGTCTCGGAACACGCCGCGCAGTGTGGCCGGGGCTGGTCGTCGAGCAGTGATTCCCGGCGTGTGACCGACGGACTGCGAAGACGGCGCGCACCGCCTGCTTCAGCTACCTTCCGATGTGTGCGGCACGTCGAGCTTCCCATTCTCATCTCTCTCGTCGTGAGTGGAGCTTGGTGCGGCGGTCAGCAGGTCACGCTCACTCCGACCGTCTGCACCCCCGGCGAAACCGTCTGCAACAACGCGTGTAGCGCGCTCTCGAAGGACCCCGAGAACTGCGGCGCTTGCGGAACCGTCTGCGGCCCCGGCACGGTCTGCTACGCCGGTGCATGCGCGACGTCATGTGGCGGCGCGACCACGCAGTGCGGGCAATCCTGCGTCGATCTCCAGAGCGACCATGACGATTGCGGCGGATGCGGAAACGCGTGCGCGCAAGGCGAGGTCTGCTCGGGCGGCGCCTGCACCACGGTTTGCGCTGGCGGCACGGAGCTCTGCGCGACCGATGCCGGCGCGTACTGCGCGAACTTCGAGTCGGACAACATGAACTGCGGAGCCTGCGGCACGTGGTGCGACGAGGGCTTCGCCTGCATCGCCTCGCAATGCGTCCGCGATTGCCTCGCAGGCGAGACGGCCTGCGGGGACTCTTGCGTAGACGTGACGTCGGACCGCATGAACTGCGGTCAATGCGGGACCACGTGCGTCGGCAAATGCGTTAACAGCATGTGTGAATCAATCGCGCACTTGGCCGCGGGCTCGCGTCACACCTGTGCGTTGACGGCGTCGGGGACGGTTTGGTGTTGGGGCGCCAACACGCACGGGGAGGTCGGCGACGGAACGACCACGCTTCGAGCGAGCCCGGTCCAGGTCGTGGGCCTCGGCAACGTGACACGCAGCATCACGGCGGGGAGCGGCTTCACGTGCGCGCTCGACAGCCTGCAGCGAGTCCTGTGCTTTGGAAACAACGGTAACGGAGAGCTCGGTCTCAATGACACGGTCGACCGCACCTTCCCGGTCGTCGGGCCCTTGTACAACGTCGTCGGCGTCACGAGCGGGCCGATGAGCGCGAGCGTGTTCGCGTTACGCGATCAAGAAGCCATCACGGCGTGGGGCGCGAACGGCGCCGGGCAACTCGGCGACGGCACCACCACCGACCGCCACGCTCCCGTCGTGACGCAGCTACCGGGGACACGATTTGCCGTCGGCGGCGCGCACGCCTGTTCACTGACCAATGTCACGGGTGATGAGGTTCGATGCGTCGGCGCGAACAACGTGGGCCAACTCGGCGACGACGGCGCCGAGAGCAGCTCGACGACGCCGGTGACGGTCGACGGGGTCTCCACCGCGGAGGGAATCTCCGCCGGCTCCGCGCACACGTGCGCGGTTCTCCACGACGGGACCGCGGTTTGCTGGGGCGACAACGATCACGGTCAACTTGGCGACGGCACGACGACCACGGCCAAGAGCCCCGTCGTCGTGTCTGGGTTGACGAACGTCCCCGTGCTTTTGCAAGCGGCGCAGGACCTGATCGCGGCGGGCGGCTCGCACTCGTGCGCGGTCAACGACGTCGGGGTCGTGTGTTGGGGGAGCAACGCCTCGGGCCAACTCGGCAACGGAACGCTCTCCGATTCGGATGTGCCCTCTTTGGTCACGAACCTTCCACACGCCGCGGTTCAGGTCGTGGCGGGGAATAGCCACACGTGCGCGTTGTTGGTCGACCACCAGACGGTCATGTGCTGGGGGGCTGGCAACTACGGTCAACTCGGCAACGGCCAAACGCCGGCGTCGGCGTCCCAACCGGTGCTTGTGGAGTAAGCACGAGTGGTTCATGCACGTGCGTCCCCAGCTTCCTCTTTGAGGAACAGCGCCAACGTCGCGTAGTCGATCACCGCCTGGTGGTAGCGGAGGACATCCTGCCCGATGACGGCGCGGATCGGGTCGACGCCGCGCATGATCAGCCTTTCGTTGGTGCTGGTCATGTCGATCGCGAAGACGCCGTCGGAGCGGAGCGGCAGCCCGTCGAGAGTGAGCCGAACGTCGCCGAGCGTGTAGACGTTGCCCCCGTGCCCGGGCTGCCCGGTGTCGGTCACGGCGATTCCTTCGGACCGACAGTAGCCGAGCTCGACGAACGTCTTGGACGCCCCGGTGTCGAGCACGATGTCGAGAGGCCGGCCGTCGAGGTGGCCGGCGAGCTTCAGGTGTCCGACTTGGGTGCGCGTCATCACGAAGCGGCGAAACCCGTGACGCGCGAGCAACTCCGCGAGCGCCGACGCGTGGTCCATCCCGAGATCAGCCGAGCGGCTCGAGGACCAGGGCGACGTCGCCCGAGACCACGCCGAGCGGCGTGTACGTGTGGTGCGCCTCGTACGGACGCTCGAGACGCAAGCGGCACTTGGCGAGCATCTTCTGCCAGAACGACTTCGCCTCGATCGTCGCGAGGTGCATGCCGAGGCACGCGTGCGCTCCGGCGCCGAACGGGAGGAAAATCCCTTTGTGCCGGCGATCCTCGGCGCGCTCCTCCGAGAACCGCTCGGGGTCGAACTTCTTCGGCTCGGTCCACCACTTCGGATCCTGGAGGAGCGGCCCGATCATCGCCCACACGAACGTGCCGGCCGGGACGACGTGATCGCCGAGCGTGACGTCGCGGAGCGCGTAGCGCGGCAAGTGCGACGACACGGGGTAGAGGCGCAGCGTCTCCTTCCACACGAGCTCGGTCGCCTGGAGCGACTTGATGTCGGCGAGGCCCGGCGACGCGCCCACGGCGAGCGACTCCGCGCGAAGGCGCTCCTGCCACTCGGGATGCGTCGCGAGGAGATAAGCCATGCTCGCCATCGCGGACGAGGTCGTGTCGAACGCGCCGATGAGCGTGCCGATGAGGACGCGCACCATCGCGGCGTCGTCGAGCCACGTCGAGTCGGTCGGCTCGCGGCAGATGCGGCTGAAGAGATCGAGCCCCTCGCCCTTGCGGCGCTCGGGCACGAGGCGGAGGAACGTCTCGCGGAGCTCGCGGTGACCTTCGGTCGCCTTGCGCCACGTCGGGCTGAGCCAGCGGTTCTTGCTGAGCGCGAAGGGCGCGCGCCACACGTCGGCGAGCGCGCGGTCCATGCGCGCGCCCTCGGCGTCGTCGTCGATGCCGAGCATCGTCCGCGACGACACGTTCGCGAGGAGGGTCCGGATCTCGCGCTTGAAGTCCACGCGACCGGCGGACATCCAGGAGTCGATCGCCCGCTCGAAGAGCGGCGACGCCATCGCGAGGTAGCCGGCCGACGCGGCGGGGCTCAGCGCGGGCTGGAGGAGCTTGCGGACCTCGCGGTGCGGCGCGAAGTCGAGCGTGACGGACATGTCGAGCGTCTGGCTCGAGGTGTCGAGCCCCTCGAGCCACGCGAGCCACGCGAGCGCGGCCGACCAGACCTCGTGCTCGTTGCGCGCGACGTCGACGAGCACGTCGGGATCGCAGACGCACACGACGGTCGAGGGACCGAACTTGGTCCGGTAGATGGAGCCGAACTCTTCGCGCTGCGCGACGACGTGATCGATCCCGCGTCGCATCAGGCCGACGATGTTGAGGATGCCCGCGAGAAAGCGCCGGTCACCGGGGAGGTGTCCGAGCTCTTCGCACGGCGGCAAGCTGGTGAGCGGGCGACCGACGTCGCCCACGGCTTCGGCGATGAAAGGTGAAACGACCGTCATGGCCGAGCACGGTATGCAGACCCGGCCGGTGGGCCAAAAATCCGACTAGTTTTTGAGGTACGAGGGGACCTGCAGCGTCACCGGCACGCTCGGGAAGAACAGCCGCACGCTCGTGCCGACGTCGACCTCCGAGTCGAGGAGGATCTCGCCGCCCGCGCGGCGGACGTTCATCGCCGCGAACGTGAGGCCCATGCCGAGCGCGCCCGGGCGGCGCGTCGTGAAGAACGGGTTGAGCGCCTGGCGGCGCACGTCGGGCGTCATGCCGACGCCGTTGTCGGTGACCTCGACCACGACCATCTCGTCGTCGCGCGAGAGGCGGAGCGTGATGCGCGGCCGCCGCGCCTTCACCGCCTCGACGGCGAGCACGGCGTTGTTGAGCAGCGACGCGACCACCTCGACGGCGCGCACGCGCGAGATGCCGACCGTGCACGGGTCGCTCGGGATGTCGGCCTCGAAGTCCGCCGAGAGCTCGACCTCGCGGTGCACGTACGTCGTGAGCTCGACGAGCGTGCGGCTCAAATCGCACACGCCGACGTCGCCCGGCGCGGTGAGCGCCATCATCTGGTTCACGACGTTCGCCATGTTGCGGAGCGCTTCGTTGAGATCGCTCAGCGTGGCTTGGAGATCGGGCGACTGCGTACCGGGCGAGACGAGCGTCTCGATGGTCGTGCAGTTGATCATCGCCGCGGCGAGCGAGTTGCGGATCTCGTGACCGATCGCCGCGCTCATGAAGGCGAGCCCGTCGAGCTCGGGCGACTGCACGTCGCGGTTCGCGGCGCGCCAGCTCGCGCGCGCGCGCGCGCGTCCGATCGCGTGGCCCACTTCGACGGGCGCGGCCGACCACGCCATCGCCTCGTCGGCGCCGAGCTGGAGGATCGCGCCGAGCTGCTCGCTCGCGCCGACGACGATCACCGCGCCGCGCTCGCGCGCCGAGACGATCGCGTCGCCGAGCGCTTCGTCGCTCGTCTCGACGATCGAAGTCTGCGCGTCGGCGATCTCACGCAGATGAGCGCTCGACGCGTGCGCGCCGTCGACGATCCAAAGGAGCGTCACGAGCCCTCGTCCCATGGGCCGATACTTTATTCACGCGGCGCGGCCGTGGCCAGCGTTTCGACGATGAATCCGCTCTTCGGCGTCGACGGCCTGCGCGAGGATCTGGACGAAGAAGTAGAGGAAGCAGAACGCGCTCGCCGCCGTCGGGCTGAAACCGATGTCCCGCATCAGCGCGCCTTGGAGCCCCGCCGCGTTGATGTGTTGCTTTTTCCGACTGTGGAAAAACTCGTCGATGGCGAGCGCGAGCTTCCACGACGGACCGTTGTCTCGCCCGTATTTCTGCGCGAGAGCGACGACTTGAGCGTTTCGTTCGTCGGGCCCGAGCACCGGCCGGCCGACGCCGGGGATCCGCTCGTGACGCGCGACGATTGTTTCGAGCTGCAACGGCATGGGGCGTCCGTCGGCTTCGAAGCGATCGAGGGCTCGCATGAAGTCTCCCACCGGACGCGCGCCCATGTTCGGGTTGAGCGCAACGGCTGCGCCCGCGAGGACCCCGTACGTCATGCCGCTCCGCGCCGCGACGCGTCGAACGACCGCGAGCGGCCAGATGCGCGCGTCCGCGAGCTGGGTGTTGATCCCGAGCTGCTCGAGGAGCTCGGCGTCGCTCGCGGAGATCTCGATGCCGCCGATCGCGAGCGCCGCGACCTGGAAGAACGATCGCTTGCCGAGGAGCTCGCGAAACACGAGACGTCCGCGGAGCTCGTGGTCGCCGACGTCCGGCCGAATGCGCGCGACCTCCGGATCGAGCGTGAGCTCCGGCTCGAGATCCGCGAGCCGCGGCGGGATGCCCGCGGGCCGCGCCGCGAGCGCCTCGAGGGTCGGCGCGATCCGCGCGACGAGCTCCGCCGCCTCCGCGATGCTCCGCGGCGCCCTGGAAGCGAGCGCCACGGTGACCGCCATCGCGGGGTCGACCCCGATGTCCATGGCGGTCTCGACCGCGCGATCGCGCACGTCAGCCACCCGCCGCCCGGCCGAGGAGGCCGAGCGCGTGCGAACGTGCGCCGCGGCTGAGGGACTCACTGGAATCGATGCGCACGTCGAGCACCAGAGGAACACCGGCACGCTGCAGTGACCGTAAGGCTTCCGGCGCCAGTTGATCGTCGCAGTCGATGCGATGCGCGTCGGCGCCGTAGCTTCGCGCGATGGCCGCGATGTCGGCGACGGTCGTCGGGAGCCCGCTTGGCCTTCGGCGAAAGACGGCGCGAAAGCCATGCTCGACCATGTTCCAGCAGCCGTCGTTGAACACGACGAACACGACGTCGATACGGCGCTCCACGCAGGTGAGAAGCTCGCTCACGTGCATGTGGAACCCGCCGTCGCCGACGAACGCGACGACCTTGTCGTCTGGACGAGCATGCTGGATCCCGATGGCCGCGCCGAGCCCGCTCCCCATCGACCCGAGGCCGGTCATGCAATGGAAACGACTGGGGCCGTCGACGGTGAGGTAGTGCTGCGCGAACCCCATGTGCTCTCCGATGTCGGAGCAAAACACCGCACCGGCGAAGGCCTCGCCGATCGCCGCGACGAGGCGCTGCGGCTTGACGGTCCCAGGAGCGGCCGATTGAGCCCATTCGTGCATTCGAAATTGGACGCACTCGCGCACCGGCGGTAGTCGCACGCTCGTCGCCGCATCGTTCATCCCCGCGAGCGCGAGCGCCGCATCGCCGACGATACCCAAGGTGACCGGCGCGTTGCGCCCGATGAGCAGCGGATCTCGATCGATTTGGATCGTGGCATTCCGACCGGCGATGGGGAGGCGCCAAGCGTTGGTCGCGAAATCACCCAAACGCGAACCGACGACGCACACGACGTCCGGCCTCCCCAACAAGTACTCGTGCGCGGACGGGTGGCCTCCGTTCCCCAACAAGCCGAGATAAAGTGGATGCCTCTCGGGGAACACTCCTTTCGCGTGCGACGTCACGACGACCGGCGACGCGACTTGCTCCGCGAGCGCGACGGCCTCGTTTTGGGCGTTACGGGCGCCGCTGCCCAAGACGAGCAACGGCCGCTTCGCGGTCGCGAGCAACTCCTTGGCGGCACGGCACGCATCTGCATCCGGTACGAGAGGCGGCGATGGAGCGGCTCCGAGCAACACACCGTCGTAAGCCACCGCTTGCGCGACGTCGTACGGAACGCTCAAAAATACGGGGCCCGGCCGTCCGCTCGTCGCCGCGAACCAAGCCCGCGCCGCGGCCCCCGAAGCCATCTGCGGCGAGTACACCGTCGCCGACCAGCGCGTGATGTTTCGAAGCAGCGAGACTACGTCGAGACCCATGTGCGAGCTGTCCTGGAACGCCCCTCGCCCGGCCCAGCTCGTCGCGACATCGCCGCCGACGACGATGAGCGGAACTTCTTCTGCCAGCGCGCAAGCGACGCCAGTCAGGGTGTTGGTCACGCCCGGTCCCGATGTCACGAGCACCAGAGCGGGCACACCTGTCGCTCGCGCGTGTCCGATTGCCGCGAAGACGGCGGTCGCTTCGTGGCGCGTCGATACGAGATCGATTTGTGGGACGTCTGCGAGCGCGTCGAAGAGCGGCCCGGCCGCGCCGCCAGGAATTCCAAACGCCGTCCGGACCCCGCGTGCTGCGAAGCCTCGGAGGAGCTGGGTCGCCCCGCGAATCCCAGTTTTCGTGGTGGAAGCGACTTCCGCAGGAAGCGGCGTGAGCATTGTCATGGTGCCTCCCCCCGTCACCTCGTTTTATTGGGCGGACGGCGGTGGGCCAACAAACACGCTCAGCTCACGCGCTGCGGATCCCAGCGGATGTGGATGCAGCCGTCATAAGGCGACCACATCTCGGGCTCGACCGTACCCTTCACGCCGCACGCGATCAGCAATCCCTCCGCGCCACCACGGTGAGCATGCTCCAACCAGATGTACTCGTCCCGCATCTCCATCGTGGCGTGACCCACGGCGTGAATGCGGAGTCGCCACGTCCCGAAGTTACAGAAGTGATCGTGGTGCTCCGCGAGCCAGGTCAGCGGTCGAACGGGGTTGGGCCGAAACAACCGAAGCAGCGAGCGGCCGAACGGAGTCTCGACATAGCTCGAGGCCGCATGCCGCCAGATTTGGCGCATCCCTTCGCCCGGATCCTTCGGGTCCACGAGCGCAGCGGCAGTGGCGACCTCCTCGAGGTATTCCCGCAACGGGTAGCTCAGAAACGGAACGCGACGGCGACTGCGAACGCTCCGCTGCCATGCCACCGCCTCCGCCCGCCCCATTCTGCGCACGTGGTCGGCAGCCATCGAGAACCAAACGCCGCGCACCGTGGCGGATAGCGGCGCATCGCTCACGCGTTCCGCAAGGCCGAGTCGATCGCGTGCGAAACGAAGATCGACGGGAACTACCACTCGAACAGCATACCGCGAGTCGAGGCTGGCTAGCCGATGAACTCTACGCCTGCGCTTCGGTACGCGTGCTCGAGGTACTCGCGGTGGCCGGGCAACGAGTCGGCGAGGTTTGCGCTTCTCGTCGACAGCTCCGCAAGTGCTTGATTTGCCGCGTCGTCTCCGACGTGATCGAGCAGCGGATAGGACGTCTTCGGCAGGCGACCCATGCCGCTCAAGAGGCAGCAGTAGCTCCGCTCACGAAAGACGAAATTCCGGAATCGCTCTCCGAGCGGGAGGCTCGCGCGGAAAAACTCGAGGTGCTCGGCGAGAGAATCGGGCACGGCGCGCGTCTCGGTCAGGTCGCGCCAGTACGGCGTGTCCTTCCGGTTCGACAAGACGAAGTGCATCACGATGAAGTCGCGCACCTCGTCGAACATCTGCGCGACGATTCGATTGTAACGCTGCGCGCGCGCGGGCTCGAAGTCGAGGTCGGGCAAGAGGGTGAGAAGATTCCCGAGCGCGTACTCGATGAGGAAGATCGTGGTCGACTCGAGCGGCTCGATGAAGTTTGCCGCGAGCCCGACGGCCACGCAGTTGTTGACCCACGCGCGGCGGTACCGGCCCGGCGTGAACTTCAGGTGGTTCGCGGCTGTTCCTTCGTCGGCGCGGTCGCCGACGTAGTCGCGGATCTCGCGCTCGGCTTCGTCCTTCGACTTGTATCGGCTCGAGTAGACGTAGCCCGTGCCGGAGCGATGGTAGAGCGGGATGTTCCACATCCAGCCCGCGTCCGAGGCGCGCGCGAGCGTGTACGGCTCGAGATCGCCCGGCGCGTTCTTCGGTCGCATTGCGACCGCGGAGTCGTTCCACAGGAATTTCGCCGCGGAATCGAACGGCTCGCGGAGAGTCTGACCGAGGAGCACGCTCCGAAAGCCAGTGCAGTCGATGTAGAGGTCGGCCGTGAGCTCGCCGTGCTCTTTGGTGGCGACGCCGGCGATGAAGCCGCGCGCGTCGAGGCGCACGCCGGTCACGTCGTCGCGCACGTGTCGGACGCCGCGCTCGATGATCTTCGCGGTCATGAACTCCGCGAACTTGTGGGCGTCGAGGTGGTACGCCGTGGGGATGGTCCATTGGTCGGAGTCTTTGAAGCGCGGCGCCTTGCGCGCGTCGCAAATCGCCGGGCCGGGAAAGACGGCATACGCATAGGGCGTGCGATCGCCGGCGAGGTGGCGCTTGTGCCAGTAGTGCATCAGCGAGATGCCATCGCCGACCTCGAGCAGATACGTCGGCAGCGGGTGCACCGTCTCTTCGTGGCGGTGCTCGAAAAACGGATGGTAGAAGTGCTCGCGCCCTTCGGACGCGGGCCGGTTCCACTGCTCGAAGCGAACGGCGGTCTTGTAGGTCGCGCCGACGTGCGGCATCCAGTCGGACTCGGCGAACCCGAGGAACGCCATGGTGGTGCGAAACGTCGAGACGGTCGCCTCGCCGACGCCGATGCGACCGATCGTCTTGGATTCGACGAGCGTGACGCGGACGTTTTTTCCAAGGGCGCGGTGCAGGTAGGCCGCCGATAGCCATCCCGCCGTGCCGCCGCCAACGACGAGAACGGAACGAATGGGATTCATCGGCGCTCGATGTCGCACGACGATCTCGGAATGGACAACTTCTCGACGGACGCCGCGCCCATTCGCGTTACCATGCACTCGTGCGGCCGCGGCTCCTGCTCGTCGAAGACAATGCGCTCGTCGCGCGGGCGTTCGAGATGCTCATCGACGCGTACGGCGACGTCGAGATCGCCTCGAGCGCCGCGGCGGCGAGCGAAGCGCTCGCGACGAAATCGTGGACGGCGATCATCCTCGACATTCGGCTCCCCGACGGGAGCGGGCTCGACGTGCTCGAGAACGCGCGGCGCGCGGGGTGCCGGTCGCCGGCGCTCATCTACTCGGGCAATCATCAGCCGAGCGAGCTCAATCGCGCGTTCGCGCTCGACGCCGAGTACCTCGTGAAGCCGGCGACGCCGAACGCGCTCGTGTCGTTCGTGGCGAAGGCGCTCGAGCAGCCGGCGCTGCGGCGGTGGGTCGAGACGTGGGCGGCGCGCTACGAGCTCACGCCCACCGAGACCGCGGTCCTCTTCTCCGCGGCCGAGGGAAAGACGCGCGCCGAGATCGACGCCGAGCACGAGACCGCGCCGTCGACCACCAAGAGCCACGTGCACAACCTCCTCGCGAAGACCGGCGACACGTCGCTCCTCGCGGCGGTCACGCGCATGCTGCGCGAGCGCGACTAGGGACAGCTCACCGCGGACGTGTCGATGCGGTAGACGTGGACGTCGTTCGCGGCGAACGCGTCGGTGAAGGCGCCCGCCGTGATCGGCACCGAGCGATTCTCGCCGACGACGTCGGCGCTCGCGTTTCCGGTCATGCCGGCGATCGTGAAGCTCGCGTTCGCGGTGCCGTCGCGCGCGATGGCGGCGAAGACGTAGAGCACGGCGCCGCTCGCCTTCACCATCACGTCGACCTCGGTCGCGCTCGTCACGCTCACGAGGTTCGGGATCGTCGCGCTGTTGAGCTCGGGCGCGAGCGAGAGGATCTCTTGGTTCAGCGCGGTGACGCCGGTCACCATCGCTTGGTCTTCGAAGATCGCGTCCTCGCGGAACAACGGGTTCCACGAGTCGAGGAAATAAATGATCCCGTTCGCTTCGTGGATGAGCGCGAGCCAGACCTCGGACGCGGTCTGCTTGGGCGTGGGCCCCGAGCTCGAGCCCGCGGCGATGACGGTCGTCTCGAAGTCGGTCCACGCGGCTTGGTTTCGGTTCGCCCACTGATGCAGGCGATCGACGCCGAACGCGTTCAGCCAGAACTGTCCGCACACGGCCTGCTCGTTCGTGTCGCCGCCGCAGTTGTTGTACGGATAAATGTCGAAGCCGACGATGTCCGCCGCGGGCACGTAGTCGGACTCGGGCGGCGGGTTGCTCCCGCGGCCCTCCCAGCCGTCGTACGCGACGCCTTGCCCGAGCCCGAGGAACATCGGGCGCGTCGGGTCCGCCGTCTTGTACGCGTCGTATTGATCGACGAGCGTCTGCGGTGCGACGGGCGGACCGTAGCCGCCGTGTCCGTCGGACTGCGCGTTGTCGGGCTCGTCGGCCATCCACCAACCGATGATCGTCGGGTCGTCGATGTTCGCGAGGCCGGTCGAGTCCTGGCCGATCATCGCGTACATGCCGAGGCTCTTCAGCTTGGCGAGGTCGCTCGCTTGGATCGGGTCGACGTCGCCGTTGTTGCCGAGGAAGATGTTCACGCCGAGATCGTGGAGCTCCTGCGCGTGCGACGGGAGCTGGAGCCACGCGGCGATGGGGAAGAACTTCGGATCGGTCGGCACGCCGCGCGACCAGCCGGCGTACGGGCTCGTCCACGAGAGCGCGGGGATCTGCGGCGCGCACGAGGGGACGACGACGTCGGGGCTGCTCGCGTCGGGGCCGCCGTCATCGCCGCCGCCGCTCGGCCCGCCCGAGCAAGCGACCCACGCGAACGCAGCGGCGAGGGGCCAGACGCGCATGAACGAGAGGATACGCCGTTTCACTGCAGCGCGAAGCGAAGTCCGACGGCTCCGTATCCGCCGACGTCGGTGATGTTCGCGCTCAGCGTCGGCGCGCTGTACTCGGCCCACGCGGCGACGAATCCACCCTCGACGGCGAAGCGCACGCTCTCGCTGAGCGGCAGCGAGACGCCGACCGGAATCGTGAGCGCCTCCGTCGCGCTCGTCGAGCCGTCGAAGACCGGGATCGCGAACGAGCCGCGGAGGCCGCCGTAGACGCGGATTTGGTCGGGCGGCGCCGGCGGCGCGACGATCGCGGCCAAGTCGCCGCCGAAGACCGCAGTGTGGGTCGTCCCGCCCGCGGAGCCCTGCGTGATCAGGTCGTACGCGCCGCCGGTCGCGACGAACGCGAGCCACGGCGCCGGCCCGATTTTGTAGGCGAAGCGCCCACCGGCGGCGCCGGCGGTCGGACTGTCGCCCGCGCCGCCGAACACGTCGAGCCCGAGCTCCTGCTTCCCGCCGACGCCGACGCGCAGACGCACCTCACCCGCCGCGAATCCTGTTGCGCCGCCGCTCGTGTTCGCGATGCCCGCGCCGCCACCGCCGACCGTGATGGCGACGCGATTGGCGTCGAGAACCTCGGTGGTTTCGAGCAGCGCGGACGGCATGCTCGGCACGCACGCGACCGTCGAGACGACGAACGGGATGAGCAATCGATCCATGTCTGACCGAAGAGCAACCACCGTACCCGCGGACGGATTGACCATGCGATGCTCCCGCCATGACGGTCCCGGCGCGCTACGTGCACACGAATTTGG
>Ga0335082_10006374_pt1 | contig 12875 bp, 9 predicted proteins | sample Lox_Sample_41_FD_206718 | JGI IMG/M metagenome (GOLD analysis project Ga0335082, IMG submission 206718) | Soil microbial communities from Loxahatchee National Wildlife Refuge, Florida, United States - Lox_Sample_4.1 | ecosystem: Environmental > Terrestrial > Soil > Wetlands | place: USA: Florida... | reverse complement strand
GCTGACCTTCACGCCGCCAGGCTCCGCTGCCACTTCCAGCGTGTAACTGAAGTCGAATGTCGGGAACGCGAGGTCGGCGCTGAGGCGGCTGTTCGCCTTGTCGGCATGGCGATCTTTGAGGGTTGCGACCAAATCCCACTGCTCCGGCGTCGGCATCAGGCGGACGTCGCCATTGGTGGCGATGCGCTGTCCGTGGAGAATCATCTCCATCGCAGTGTTCTTTTGGTCCACAAAAACGGGGTGGTACTTGCTGTCATAGAGGAAAACGCTGAAGCCTCGCGTATCGAGGTAATTCTTATCGGTCACCTTCATGACAAAATCGGCGGCTGATAGAACGGGTCTCGAGATCAGGGCCAAGAGGAGACAAACTCCGATTCGCGTGAGCATAGGTTTGGATTGAGGCTGTTCCTTTGCGCCATCATGATATGACACATGCGCAACATCTCGGCGCCATTCGCAACGAAGAGGGAATTCTGAGCAGGGTAGCTGCAATCTATGAGCCGCTCGGAGCCACCAGAACGCTCACGCCGGATGTCGCGAGGAGGACTCGTTCTTGAAATTGACGAATGTAAGAATCCCTAAAATACTCTCGCTGCGTTCTACTCTGGCGGCTAGATGCCGCCACAATATCCGGCGGACGTCGGCGCTACGAATGCATGTTACTAGCGGATGCCCACTTCTTGCCGCAGCTGCGAAAAGAGAGACCTCCGAAAGCACGCGGAATACACTCAAGTGATCCGCGAAAACTGGCGATCCTCGACGACTATGCGATATTGAGGATGCATCGACGGCCAGCCGGGACGGCGAAATTGGAAGACGCAGCGGACTTAAAAGCGGAAGCTCGTAGCTTGCAGCCAGACGCATCGGATTTTAATAAGATTAAGTCTTTCGAATACTAGCAATACCAGGACTACACATATTTCGGCGCTGAACCACCTTTACTGGCAATCCTGTGCCAAGCCCCGTATTTAGAAACATCCTGAGGATGACGTTCAATCCGACAGTCGGAGCGTTTCAATCAGGGCTGACAGAGCAGCGGGTTGATTTCGACGGCTTGGATAGTAAAGAAAATAGCCCGGGAAGGTAGGACACCAATCTTTCAAAACCTGGATCAATCGTCCCTCTGAAATCATGCCCCTGAGAGTTTCTTCCATTGCCGTTCCGATTCCTACCCCATTCAACACCGCTTGGATGACTAGGCCCGGATCATCAAAAGACGCCGGTCCCTGGGGGCTGACTGTGAGTGCCTTTCGACCTTTCTCGAACTCCCATCGATAAAGACCATTGCTAAACCGAAACCCAATGCAGGAATGATCTTTGAGGTCTCGAGGGTTTCGTGGAATATTGCGTGACTTGAAATACTGCGCCGAGCCCACGACCGCGAGACGCATCTCTCGGGTGACCCGCACGGCGATCATATCCCGTTGGATGAACTCGCCAAGTTGAACGCCGGCGTCATACTCCGCGGCGACCAGATCGACCGGGTCATTCGAAGACGTGACCTCCAAAACGATTTCTGGGTAGGTGCGTGCGAACTGAGCCAGCTTCGGCAGGATCACCATCTGCGTAGCGGTTCGCGGGATGACGAGTCGAATTCGGCCTGCTGGACTCTCTCTTTGCTTTCTGGTTTCAGCTACAGCGCGCTCGATCCGCTCCAGTGACGGCGCGAGATCCCGGAGGAGTGCGGTCCCGGCGGCTGTGGGGGAGACGCTTCTCGTGGTTCGCGCTAGCAACTGAAGCCCTAGTCTCTTCTCCAGGCCCCGAATGGAATGGCTGAGCGCAGATTGCGAAACCCCTAGTCGTGCTGCGGCGCGGGTAAAGCTACGTTCTTGGGCAACAGTTGCGAATGCCGACAGTACTCCTAAATCGTTTTTCATGATTCATGAATGCTACTCATAACTATTTGCGATCGCAACCGCCTTGTCTCATGAACGATAAAAGCCTAGTCTTTTTGTTATTCCCACTCGCGGTGAAGTTTCGAGCGATGTTTATTAAGGAGGATGGCAATGCAAAAACGGAAATTGGGGACGGGCGGACTGGAAGTGTCGGAGCTGGGTTTTGGCTGCATGGGGATGAGTTTCTCCTATGGACCTCCGAAAGACACGAAGGAAATGACGGCCTTGTTGCATGCTGCCGTGGAACGCGGCGTCACGTTCTTCGACACGGCTGAAGTCTATGGCCCTCTCTTGAACGAAGAACTCGTCGGTGAAGCTCTCGCCCCATTTCGCGGCCGAGTGGTGATCGCGACCAAATTTGGCTGGGAAGGAAATCCGGAGGATGGCGGCAAATGGAACGCATTGAATAGCCGGCCCGAGCACATTAAGCAGGTCGCGGAGGCGTCGCTCAAGCGGCTCAAAGTGGATGCCATCGATCTCTACTATCAGCATCGGGTCGATCTCAACGTTCCGATTGAAGATGTAGCTGGGGCGGTGAAGGATCTCATTCAAGCGGGCAAGGTCAAGCACTTCGGCCTTTCAGAAGCGAGTGCGAACACCGTCCGCCGCGCCCACGCCGTGCAGCCCGTCGCTGCTCTTCAGAGTGAATACTCGTTGTTCTGGAGGGAACCGGAAAAGACGGTGATGCCTACGCTTGAGGAACTCGGCATTGGCTTCGTTCCGTTCAGCCCGCTTGGGAAGGGTTTCTTGACGGGGAAGATCAACGCCGAGACCAAATTCGACAGCACCGACTTCCGCAACACGGTGCCGCGATTCAGTGAGGACAATCGCAAGACCAACCAGGCTTTGGTGAATGTGATTACCGCATTTGCAGCGAAAAAGAAGGCCACGCCCGCGCAAATCGCGCTTGCATGGCTGCTGGCGAAGAAGCCTTGGATTGTTCCCATTCCCGGTACGACGAAGCTCTCGCGTCTCGAAGAGAACCTTTGCGGAGCAAACATCGAGCTGACGGCAGAGGATGTACGGGCTCTGGAAGAAGCTTCTTCGAAGGTCAAGATTGAAGGGGCTCGGTATTCGCCATTTCATCAACAACTGGTGGGCCGATGAGTACGGCCCGGGCGTGAATGATGTGGTCACGATCGCGCTGGAAATCGTTGCGGTAAGGATGGGGGCTTCGGCGAAGCGGGCCCCCTCCGCCTTAGCGGCGAAAATGGCGCTCCGCGCCCTTTTCATAATTCACGATAATTGAAAACAGACAATCGCTACTTGCATGACCAAACGCCTGATTCGGGCAATGTTTTCCCTTGCGCCAAGTATAATATGCCTGTAATCAGTACTTTATAGGGAAAGCCGGGATGGCGAAATTGGCAGACGCAGCGGACTTAAAATCCGCAGGGCCCAAAAGGCCTGTGGGGGTTCGATTCCCCCTCCCGGCACCAAAACTCTCGTGCTTAGGCAGTTTTGAACATCGTACCAACGCAAAACCCTTCGGCGGAGTTTTCGGTTGTGCCCCAGATTCCGTTCGGTAAGGGCTTCAATAGTTGTGCTAAGTTGTTGGCGAGTAGGCTGCGACATCAACGCAAACTAGCAAACGGAGTATCTCGACACAACTGCGCTGGGGGCCTCTCCGGCCATAGATCCGAGATCTACCTGCGGAGCTAATTCTTGCTGAGCTAGTTATCGGCGCTGATTTTCAGATCTTTGAGGAATTTCAAGTCCTGGCCCGAGAGAAGCTGGGAAAGTGGTTCTCGGGAAGAGTTGGGGACACTCGTTCTTACGATTGGCCCGCGAGATTTCCGAACTTGAGCATAGGGAGAGAGGTTGAGACAGATTACGATTTCGTGTCCAGCCTTTTCGACCTCGGCCGCGATGTCCTCGAACCGTCCGCTGTTTCTGACAGCATCGTTCATGATCTGGTCAAGCACTTCACGATAGCTGCCGCGCCTCACCACTGCAAACACAGCACTGCGGAGTTCCTGTGTCAGGTGTGCGATCGGCGCCGCTAGTTCGGCAGCCTTCTGGCTATCTTCGGGAAGAGAGATTTCTCCCGACGTAGTGCGGACGCGAATCTTGATGCGAGGGACAAGGGAACTGAAAACGCTGCTTCCGGTGGCGCGAAGACGGCTAATGATCGACTGGACTTGCGGATCACGATCGACTTCCGATTTCAGCGAGCGCAAAGTCTTATAGAACGCAGCATCGCCGCGCACCGCATCTTCAGCGGCGCTTTCCATCGCTTCCATCATCGATCGCAACAGGTTGTCGTTCGTCATGTGTAAACACCAACTGTTTCACTAAATTTTCGCTTCCACCACAACATTCAGGAAAGTAACGATAGGGCGTGTCCAATCAGTGCATCGAATATTCTGAGCGATAAGAGATTGCGTGTCGTTGCTGGGGAACATCCTTAACTGATTGGAATAGCGACTCCGACATCGAAGCTGTCATGGGAAGACTCTAGACTGCAATTTCTTTCTCTTTAGGGTGAGTTCGGTAGGCCGATTCGTGCCATGTAGCGAACAAAGAGACGCTGATTTGTACCCCAAATTGGTGACTATCGACGTGCAGACAGCAACGTTACAATCCGCGGCATGGGAATCCAGTGTGATCCAGGTGGACGATTTTCGGTCCGGATTTTGCTTGGGGTATAAGCGTGCCGGTTCAGCCAAAAGAGTTGTTCCTGTCCAACCTCGACGACCAGGTCTCTGGATCGAGTTTTCTCTCCCATCCTCTGCCGCGCTACAAGTTCCCAAAAGAAGAGAGTGATCCTACCGCGGCATATCAACTCGTTCACGACGAACTTCTGCTCGATGGAAACTCGAGGCAGAATCTTGCCACCTTCTGCCAGACGTGGGTAGAACCGGAAGTCCGCAAGTTGATGGATGAGTGCATCGACAAGAACATGATCGACAAGGACGAGTATCCGCAGACAGCGGAGATCGAAGCGCGATGCGTGCGCATGCTTGCTGATCTCTGGAATTCGCCCGATGCTGCCCATGCGCAGGGATGCTCGACGACAGGATCAAGCGAGGCCGCGATGCTTGGTGGCCTTGCTATGAAGACACGTTGGCAGAAGAGGCGCGAACGCGCGGGCATGCCTGCGGCCAAACCGAATCTGGTGTGCGGTCCGGTCCAAATCTGCTGGCATAAATTTGCGCGATATTTCGGAGTGGAGTTGAGGGAGATTCCGTGCGAAGGCCACCGGTTGCGTATGTCACCGGACGAAGTCCTGCGGCGTTGCGATGAAAATACGATTGGCGTTGTGCCGACGCTGGGAGTGACCCACACACTGCAGTACGAACCGATTCACGAAGTGGCATTGGCGCTCGACGATCTCGAGGAGGAGCTAGGCGTCGACATTCCAATCCACGTGGATGCTGCCAGCGGAGGCTTCACTGCACCGTTTATTCATCCCTTGTTGCTATGGGATTTTCGAGTGCCCCGGGTGAAGTCGATTAACGCGTCCGGCCACAAGTATGGATTGGCGCCATTGGGATGTGGATGGGCGATTTGGCGGGAGAGAGAGGACCTGCCGGATGAGCTGATCTTCCGCGTGAAATATCTCGGCGGAAGCATGCCAACATTCGCCCTGAATTTTTCGCGCCCGGGCGGGCAAATCGTGGCGCAGTACTACAACTTCGTCCGCCTCGGCCGCGAAGGGTATGCCAAGATCACGCAAGGCTGTGCAGAGGTAGGCCAGTGGTTCGCAGATCAGATCAGAAAGATTGGATTGTTCGACCTGATCTACGACGGGCGTGGCGGCATTCCCGGATGCACCTGGACGCTGAAACGAGGCGTCCATCCGGGGTTCACGCTCTACGATCTGGCCGACCGCTTGCGAGTGAAGGGATGGCAAGTGCCCGCGTATCCCATGCCTGCGAACCGCAGCGACCTGGTTGTCCAGCGAATGGTCTCGCGGCTGGGTGTGACACGCGATCTGGCGGGCCTACTATTCGATGATCTGCAGAAGGCGATCCAGCATTTCAAGAAGAATCCGGCGATCAAGTCACTCGGACCGCAAAATGCCGGTGGTTACCACCACAGCTGATTCCTCTGTCCCCCGTTCAAGCGAACCGCTTCCAGTGACCTCAAACCTGCTCACCACAAAATGTGACTAGTTTCATTTTTCACTCCGATCTAATTTGCATGAAGTCGTTATCAATCGCGAGGAGGTTAGCACCATGGCGAACATGCATGAGGGCGAACTGGAGATGGAACTGGAAGATGAGTTCCACGAGGGCGAACTCGAAAGCGAAGACGAATCAAGTCTGGAAGGCGAGGGCTGGCTCGGCGCCATCGGCAACGTGGTGGGCAGCCTGCTCGGCGAGGGCGAGGAAGAACTCGAGGGCGAAAGCTCGTACGAAGGCTTCCTTGAAGGCGAAGAAGAGCTGGAAGGCGAAGAAGAACTCGAAGGGGAATCGAGCCTGGAAGGCGAAAGCTCGTATGAAGGCTTCCTTGAAGGCGAAGATGAAAGCTCCTTCGAATCCGAAGACGAAGGTGAGCAGTTCTTCGGCGGCATCAAGAAATTTCTCAAGAAAGCCGCGCCCATTCTGAAGAGGGTGGCGAAGGTTGCGGCGCCCATCGTGGGCACAGCGATTGGAGGCCCATTCGGCACGGCGCTGGGGAGCCTTGCGAGCAAGGCTCTTGGCGAAGGCGAGTTCGAAGACGAATTCTCCGGCGAGGGCGAGGCCGAAGGCGAAGCCGAGATGGCGCACGAGATTGCGGCTCACGAGCTGACGCACAACGAAGCGGTTGCCGAAATGATGGCGGAAGCGGCGTCCCATGAGGCACACGAAGGCGAAGCCGAGGCAATGGTGGGAGCTGCTGCCGTCTCGGTGATCTCTCCGTCGGACCGGCGTGCCCTGCGGAAGATTCTGCCCCACATGGTGCGCGGTACTGCCATTCTGACGCGGATTCTGCGGAAGCGTCGCGTGACGCGAGCCGCGGTTCGGGTTGTGCCGACAATCGTCCGGCGCGCCGTGAAGGATCTGAAGCGCCAGGCAGCGAAGGGTATTCCCATCACCCGTAAACGCGCGGCAGTTGCGGCTGCAAAGCAGGTGCGCAAGGTATTGAGCAGCCCGAGGGCATGTGCAGCTGCGATTACTCGCAATGTGAAGGTAACGCGTGCCTACAAGCGACCGCGGCGTAGAGCTGCGGCTCGGCTTCGCAGCCGGCGGCGCAGTGCCATCCGCTAACCACTCGATTTCGAACTGGGCCCCGCAGCGTTCGACCATTCATGCAGGAGGAAGTGTCATGGCATATGAATCAGAACTGATTCACGAACTCGAAGATGAGTATTCGGGCGAGGGTGAAGAGGAACTGGAATCCGAATTCGAGGACGAATCCAGCCTCGAAGGGGAAGGCTGGCTCGGTGCAATCGGCAACGTCGTGGGCAGCCTTCTGGGAGAAGGAGAAGGCGAAGACGAATTCGAAGACGAAAGCGCCTTCGAAGCCGAGGCGGAAGACGAGATCAGCCCCATTCGCAAGATCTATCCCGATGCCATGATGGAGCATTTGGGAGAGATGGCGTTTGAGGCCGAGACGGAAGACGAAGCGGCCGAACACTTTCTGCCGCTCATCGGCATGGCCGCCAGCAAACTTCTGCCGGTAGTGGCCAAAGCGGTTGCACCGATGGCGAAAAAAGCGCTGCCCAAAATTGCACGCGCCGTGACCAAAGCGACTCCGCAACTGACCAAAGGGATCGGTCAGGTGGCGAAGACGCTGCATCGCAATCCACAGACACGGCACTTGCTGAAGACCGTGCCCGCCATCGCGCGGCGCACCGTGGGAAGCATAGCGCGACAAGTGGCACACGGCCGGCCGATAACCCCTCGCACGGCAGTGCGAACGCTCGCGAAACAGGTGAGTCGTGTGCTTTCGCATCCTGGACACCGTCGGCATGCCCTTCGCCACCACAATCGCCTGGAGCGCAGGTTCCATCGTGGGCACCACGGGATGGCGCGTCCGCACTGGCGGTATGGCCGTTATCCCTATCGTTATGGCCGTCGCCGGCGCTATGGGTACGGACAATCGGGAGCGGCGGCTCCGATGGCACCAGGTGCGGGCACGTACACAGCGCCCGGAGTCCCATCACGTTCGCAGGCGACTGGAGGCTACGTGCAACCAGGCCGCGCTGCTGGCGGGACCTGCGTTAACTGTTCGTCTGCAGCGCCACAAGGCGCGTACTGCTCCTGTTGTGGGCAACCGTTGCGTTAAGTAAAGAGAGCGTTGGGATAACACCATGGCCGCAATGACCGACACAATGCCGAGTCCAGCTCGGGTGGTACCAACCGTGCTGCAGGGCGCGAAAGGCGCAGCAGCTCCGGTTGCGGTGATGCCATCCTGGTTACGAGCGCAGTCGATCAATGTCACACGACACGCGGCCGCGTTGCGACCCTTCAAGAGCGATGAATTCGGAACAGGATCTGAGGCGCCGACGGCGGGACATCTGCAGGCAGTGAATGAGTTGATCTCAAAACTGAGAAGCAACTTGCTGAAGATGTCGGCGAAGGTCTCGAAGTCTGCGCCGAATGCCCATGAGGAGGGCACTTCCAGACTGCAGGATGTGATGCGCAAGAAGGAACACGCTCATGTCTGGGTACGGGGCATCGAGAAGATCTGGGATTTTTACTTTGAGTTGTTCGGCCAGCGTCAAAGCCGTTTTGCAAAATGGCTGCTGAGCTGCGATCGCATCGGACTTGATTGCTACCGCGCAAGCTACTTGGGTTTGGCGGTGGCGCGAACGATCCCGGCTCCGCCTCCTTTTTCTTATATGGCAACGGGATTTGCTCCGGCGACCTTCCGCCGCGGCATTCCTCTGAAGCGGCTGGGTAAGCAACTGAATCCGTTTCCGCTGATTCAGCTTCCGTATCACCGGCTGCTGAATCCGTGGACGCTGGGAGCAGTCCTGCACGAGACGAGTCATAATCTGCAGAACGACCTGGGATTGTCGCGGGACATCCCGAGGAAGGTTGGTCTTGCACTTCTGCGGGCGGGCGCCAGCAAGGAAATTACGCGCGTCTGGGTGCGATGGAATCGAGAGATGTTCGCGGATATGAGCGGCATGCTCCTGGGTGGACCCGGCATTGCGGGTTCATTGATGGACATTCTGGCGCGGGGACCGGAGACTGTGGTTGCTTATAGTCCGAAGGGGCCTCATCCGACTCCCTTCCTGCGCATGCTGATTAACACCGAGCTCCTGCGACGGATGGGGTTCGAAACCGAGAGTAAGCACTACCGCAAGGCGTGGTTGCGGATCTATCCGGGATCGAAAACCGGGAGTATTCCGCGGGCAGTAGTCAAAACTTTTGATGAGGCGTGTCCGGTTGCGGTCGATGCCATGTGTTATCAGCCGTACCGATCATTGGGTAATCGCAGCCTCGCGAAAGTTTTGAACTTTGGCACAAAAGAACAACAGATGATCGAGGAGGCCTCACAAAGGCTGGCTGCCGGAGTGGATCCGGGCATCATTCCGGAGCGTTTCCTGATCGGAGCCGTCAGGACCGCACTTGACCGGCGGCTGGCGCGACCCGAGACCTTGACTCAGAACTTTTACCGAGCATTAGCAAGTGGGTAAATGACATGGCGCTGGAAGCGATATTTCGTCAGTTGTCGGTCAGCCTTCAGCAGTTGCACGACGCGTTGAACGCGGTTCATGTAACTGTCGGAGACCAACCCTCGGAAGGTGGGACAGCGTTTGTGGACGGGCTTGAGAACGGAGTGCTTGACATGTTGGGAACGTTGCATGAGGCAAGTCGCGCCGCATCGCAGGCCCGCAGGTCGGTGGTACCTCCGCCAAACCTGGACCAGGCACGGCGATCGCTCACGACCTGCCAGGAGCGGTTTCACCGCGTCCAGCAGCAATTTGCGGGCGAACTGGTCTCGTACGAAAGACTGGCAGCGTTGGCAAGACTAGGCAACGAACGGCGTGCCTGGCTGCCGTGGGCCAACATCGTGAAGCAAGAAATTGAAGAATGCCGTGATCCACTCGATCAGACCAGCAAGAACCTGGCCGCCTGCTGGGAAGAACTGGCGGAGCGCCTGGGCACAGTGAATCTGTCGGTCCAGACGATCGGACAGCAGATCAGGATGCCGGCGAAAGCCAAGACGCTTGAGCCCGAGGGTGTGACTTGAACGATCGCACGCATGGGAGTGTGGCTGGCGCAACGAGCGGCGACTCAGGCGACACCGCGCATTGAAGCGAAGGAAATCGACGACAGCGGAAGGAGAGCAGATATGGCCTCGACACTGACAATCACGGGTTGCAGCATCACTACGAATTCGATCACGATCTCTTTTTCTGACCGGGTGGATCAGACATTGAATTCGGATACAAGTGCCACTAATCCGCTTAACTATACGGTGTACGATCCTGCCGCCAATTTTCCGTTGGGTACGAATCCTCCGTTGCAAGCCGGTCAGACGATCACTGTGTCGCCGGACGGACAAACCGTCACCATTCCGCTCGCTCAGAACTTTAACGTCGGGGACTTCGTTCTGATCGGCGTCAGCAATATTGCTTTTGCGACGAATCCGGGAACTCCCGCATTGATTGACGATCCGCTGTCGATAACCCGTCAGGTGCCTGGCACGGGCGGCACGGCACAAGTCACCAAGGACGTCGAAGATGCGATCGCTTACCCGGTACTCACTGAGGAGATCGGATACCGCCCTTCCCCAGTTGGGATGCCATCGGCCGGAGGAGGAGGAATTCCCGGCGCGGGCAGCTCTAGTCTCGGCCAAGTAGCCCTCAAAGCAGTCAGTGATGTTCTGGGCTGGAAGGCGAATCCCTCCGATCCGAGAGGATTCCTCGGTGCACTGACGCAGTCCTTCAGCTTGACTGACGTCGAAGGACACGTGGAGGCAACGTGGACACCACGCACTTACGCCGTGCAAACCGATCTTGGTGGTGGGATCACTGGTGCCCAGGCAAGTTTGTATACGCGCGCGAAAGACGCGCTGGATAAGGCGCTTCCCCTGCTCGATGGCTTGTATCCGCTGGACCCAGAAGCTGATCCCGAATACGTGAAAGCGCTGCGCGAGATGGTGCGCAGCCAGATGTCGGAAATCGTCAAAGAACTGGGTGTTGTTGGGCTGCCTTCGATCCTACGCATCGACACTTATTTCAATATCCTCGTCGGGCAATCGGGTAAGCCGGGTGAAAAGATCGAATTCGAACCAGATCGAGTGAAAGGAACACTTGGAGATCTGCGAAACACCTACGGAATTGCCTTTCTGAATAACAAGCTCTCGAACTCGGTGGAAGATGAACAAAACATCACCAACTTCCGGGTGATTTCCGATTACATGACTTCTCTATTGCAAAGCTGGATCTCGAATCGCGATTTCTTCCGCCTGGGTACGAGCAAGCCCGCGTTCTTTGGAACCCAGCTGGTGCTGATCTCCCGGCAGTTCAACGTGATCACGGAGACGGTGAACGAACTGAGGTTTGCCCTGGATTCCGTGTTCATCGGCCCATCGGAACGGCAGACACTGCTGCTGGAGTTTGGCGATGGCTCGGCCCCGATGTTCTTGGAGGATGTGCTGGAGGAGGTGGAGTCGTTTGCGACGGAAGAAGGACCACGGTTGCTGCGTGATGGCGGCAGAATCTCGGTGACGAATAACATCCTGCCGGTTGTGCAGTCACTGCAAAACCTGGTCGAACAGGCTCACACACCGACAAATCTCGACCAGCTTCCCGACGGGTTCAAGACCGCACGAGTGCGGAATGCGATCGACGATCTGGAAGATCAGCTGGACGCGCTCATCAATCTGATCAAGCAGGTGACGCAGGAACTGCCACCGCCCGAGGATCAATTCACGATCGACAGCATCCTTATCGCCGAAGACTTCGAAGATGCAGGAGTTCTTTCGATTCTTGGGAAGGGCTTTGATGCAGATGCGGCTGTCGAGATCCACTCGGCCGTAGGGGTGATCGCGACACCGAGCGGGAGCGACATTTTCACACAGTTCTTTTCGGCGCAGCGGATAGACGTCGTGATTGAGGATTCCAATGTGTGGAACGATCTGAGAACGGGAAGCCATACGTTCACGGTGATCAATCCGGACGGGGAATCCGTGTCGGTGACGGCACCGAACGGAATTACGGGGGGTGCGAATGGTATTCAGATTTCGGCGGCGCGCCGTGCGCGGGCTTCAAGGCCGATAGTAACTGGTAGCCGCGTCAGGCCCTCTCCGCGCCGCAAACGTTCGACCATGGTCACTGTCGGCGGGAAATCGATGGGCGCGGCAGTGCCGCAGGCAGCAGCGGGGTCCGCACCATCACAGGCTGCGAGCGCGGTTCCGAGCCCTGGTCCGACCCCTCCGACAGCGACGGTGCCTGCGGCTGTGGTGGCAGCCGTTACACCGCAAATCACGGCGCTGCAGCAGAAACATGATGAGATTCGCAAGGACCTGGCGACACTCAAGGACGATCACAGTGTGCTTGCTCAGACGCTGACGACGGCGCAAGCGACAGCCAAGCAGGAACTGTCGACCCAGATAGCGGATTTGCAGAAGAATCATGAATCGATTCTGCAAAAGCTGGAAGGGTTAGGTTCGAAACTGGCCGAATTTTTCGAAAAGAAGGATAACGAAAAGAAAGACAAGAAGAGCTGAGATCAGGCGGGGAAACAGGCTGAGCTTCACGCAATAGTGAGGAATCACAGTACGAGGAGGGTCACCCATGGCGACCGAAAAAGATTATCAAGGCTTATATGACCGCATAGCAGCTTTGCGGGAGCAGGTATCCAGCCGGCTCTCGGCCGATCTGGTGGCCAATCCGCAGCTTGCCGACGCGATCACCAAGCAGATTGATGACATGCTGGCCTCGGTAGTCGATGCCGACGACAAGGTCCCGCCTCCCGCTGACCAGGGCCTAGCCCAGTTAGCCGGCGTGGGCCCAGATGCCGCCAGGGACTTCGGCGTCACCCGCATGCCGCAGGGTGTCGAGCCGTACGACGAGACCATCACCTCCGAACG
>Ga0335082_10006373_pt1 | contig 12878 bp, 11 predicted proteins | sample Lox_Sample_41_FD_206718 | JGI IMG/M metagenome (GOLD analysis project Ga0335082, IMG submission 206718) | Soil microbial communities from Loxahatchee National Wildlife Refuge, Florida, United States - Lox_Sample_4.1 | ecosystem: Environmental > Terrestrial > Soil > Wetlands | place: USA... | reverse complement strand
TCACCATCACCATACGCGGTCGCGCTGATCGGCAGCGGCTTGCCTCCCCAGCGGTTTACCGCCTCGATCGCCTTGTCGCGTGGCATCTCGAACTTAAGCGTCGCTTCGGCAACCGGCAGCGGCAGCACTTTCAGCGACACCTCCAGGATCACGCCGAGCGTGCCGAGCGCCCCCGCCATCACGCGCGAGACGTCGTAACCAGCGACGTTCTTCATCACGCGGCCGCCGAACGTGAGGTCCTCGCCACGGCCGTCCATCACCCGCACGCCGAGCACGAAGTCGCGCAGCGCGCCCGCGGCCGCACGCCGCGGCCCCGACAGACCAGCGGCGACGGCGCCGCCGATCGTCGCGCCACCCGATCCAAACTGCGCGAAATGCGGCGGCTCGAACGCGAGCATCTGCCGCTTTTCCGCGAGCGCCACCTCGACCTCGGCGAGCGGCGTGCCGCCGCGCACCGTGATCACGAGCTCGGTCGGCTCGTACGCGACGATGCCGGCGTACACCCGCGTGTCGAGGATCTCGCCCGCGAGCGCCTGACCGTAGAAATCCTTGGTGCCGCCGCCGCGCAGGCGCAGGCGCTTCCCCTCCGTCGCCGCGGCACGGATTGTCTCGGCGAGCGTCCGGAGCGCGTCGGCCGGCAACGCTAGAACCTGGGGAGGTCCGGGTGGGGCAATGCACCGCCGCGCACGACCATGCGCCCGAACTCGGCGCAGCGGTGCAGCGTCGGGATGTTCTTGCCGGGATTGAGGAGCCCGGCCGGATCGAACGCCCGCTTGACGCCGCGGAACCGCTCGAGCTCGGGGCCGGTGAACTGCGCGCACATCTGGTTGATCTTCTCGATCCCGACGCCGTGCTCGCCGGTGATCGTGCCGCCGACCTCGACGCACTTCTCGAGCACTTCGCCCGCGAACTGCTCGGTACGATGAAGCTCGTCCGGATCGTTTGCGTCGAACAGGATCAGCGGATGCAGGTTGCCGTCGCCGGCGTGGAAGACGTTCGGGCAGCGCAGGCGGTACTTGCGCTCCATCTCGGCGATGAACTTCAGCATCGCCCCGAGCCGTGCGCGCGGGATCGTGCCGTCCATGCAGTAGTAGTCGGGCGAGATGCGCCCGACCGCGGGGAACGCGGCCTTGCGCCCGGCCCAGAAGAGGCTGCGCTCGGCATCGCCTTCCGATACGCGGATGGCGGTGGCGCCGGAGCCGCGGAGCACCTCGATCATGCGCGCGATTTCCTCCGCGACCTCCTCCGGCGTGCCGTCGGACTCGCAGAGCAGGATCGCCGCCGCCTCGAGGTCGTAGCCGGCGCGCACGAACTCCTCCACCGCGCGCGTCATCGGCTTGTCCATCATCTCGAGTCCGGCGGGGATGATGCCGGCGCCGATCACCGCTGCGACCGCCTCGCCCGCCTTCTCGACGTCGTCGAACGACGCGAGGATCACGCGCGCGGTTTCGGGTTTCGGCACGAGCCGGACGGTGACCTCGGTCGTGACGGCGAGCATGCCCTCCGAGCCGGTGACGAGCGCTAGGAGATCGTAGCCGGGCGCATCGAGCGCTTCCGACCCGAGCTCGACGAGCTCGCCCTCGATCGTGAACCCGCGCACGCGGAGCACGTTGTGCACGGTGAGGCCGTATTTCAGGCAATGCACGCCACCCGAGTTCTCGGCGACGTTGCCGCCGATCGTGCAGGCGATCTGCGACGACGGGTCGGGTGCGTAGTACAGGCCGTAGGGCGCCGCGGCCTCGGTGATCGCGAGGTTGCGCACGCCCGGCTGGACGCGCGCGGTCCGCGCGACCGGGTCGACGGCAAGGATGCGCTTCATCCGCGCGAGCGAGAGCAGCACGCCGTCGCCGGTGGGCAGCGCGCCGCCGGAGAGTCCGGTGCCCGCGCCGCGCGCGATCACCTGCACCCCGAGCGCGTGGCACGTCTCGAGGACGAACTTCACCTCGCCCTCGTCGGCCGGCAGCGCGACGACCATGGGCAACTCGCGATAGGCGGTCAGGCCGTCGCACTCGTAGGGTCGCGTGTCTTCGGCCTGGTGGAGCACGCTCTCGCCGGGCAGCCGGGCACGCAGCCGACCGGCCACCTCCGCCTGGCGGAGAACGTCGATGCCATGCGCGCGGACGTTCACGTCAGCCCTTTGCGACGTCGTGCTTGCCCATGAGCTCCAGCGCCTTCACCAGGCCGGAGTGGTCCCACGCCGCGCCGCCGTTCGCGACGCATGCGCTCAAGAGCTGCTGCGCGGATGCGGTGTTCGGGAGCGAAAGCCCGAGCGTCCGTGCGCCGGCGAGCGCGAGGTTCAGGTCCTTCTGATGCAGCTCGATCCGGAAGCCGGGCTGGAAGTTGCGCTTGATCATCCGCTCGCCGTGGACCTCGAGGATGCGCGAGGACGCGAACCCGCCCATCAGCGCCTGGCGCACCTTCGCCGGATCCGCGCCCGCCTTCGAGGCGAAGAGCAGCGCCTCGCCCACCGCCTCGATCGTCAGCGCGACGATGATCTGGTTCGCGACCTTGCACGTCTGGCCGTCGCCGTTGCCGCCGACGAGCGTGATGTTCTTGCCCATCAGCTCGAAGAGCGGCTTGACCTTATTGAACGCGGTCTCGGGACCGCCGATCATGATCGTGAGCGACGCGCCCTTCGCACCCAGTTCGCCGCCCGACACCGGCGCGTCGAGATAGTCGCAACCGAGCTCGTTCACGCGCTTCGCGTACTCCTTCGTCGCGAGCGGTGCGATCGAGCTCATGTCGACCACCGTCTTGCCTTTGGTCAGGCCCTCGGCGACGCCGTTCGCCCCGAACAGCACCTTCTCCACGTCCGGCGTATCGGGGAGCATCAGGAAGATCACGTCGGCGTTCTGCGCGACCTCTTTTGCCGACGCGCAGGGCTTGCCTTTGCCCTTCAGCTCCGCCGGCACGCCCGAGCGGCTGTTGAGAAAGACCTCGTGTCCCGCCGCGATGAGATGTCCCGCCATGGGCTTGCCCATGATGCCGAGACCGATGAATCCAAGCTTCGCCACGCTCACCTCCACATCCGATTGAACGATACGAGAGGGCTCACCCCCTCGTGCTCCCCGATTCCGGGGAGCATCGCCGCTCCCGCGGCGATTCTCCCATCACACTATAGGTAGGGCTTCAGCCAGCCGAGCCCCTCGACCGTACCCCTGGCCGGAATGTACTCCGCGCTCACCCACCCGCGATAGCCGACGCGGTCGATCCAGCCGAAGAGCCACGGGAAGTTCACCTCGCCCGAGCCCGGCTCGTGCCGGTCGGGCACGTCGGCGAACTGGATGTGCCCGATGTCGTCGAGCTCCGCCTCGATCGTCTTCGCGAGGTCGCCTTCCATGATCTGCATGTGGAAGACGTCGTACTGGATCTTGAGGTTGTCGGCGCCGACCTCGCGGATGATGTCGAGCGCCTGCGCGCTCGTATTCAGGTAGAAGCCGGGCACCGTGCGCGTGTTGATCGGCTCCATCACCAGCGTGAGCCCCGCCTCGCCCGCGGCGATGGCGGCGTAGCGCAGGTTCTCGACGAAGGTGGTGAGCACCTGGTCGGGGTCGGCGTCCGCCGGTGCGATGCCGGCGAGGCAGTTCACCCGCGGGCAGCGGAGGACGCGCGCGTACTCGAGGGCCTGCGCGACGCCGTCGCGGAACTCCGGCACGCGATCCGGATGGCATGCGATCCCGCGCTCGCCGCGGTTCGAGTCACCCGGCGGCATGTTGAACAGCACCACCTCGACGCCGGCGTCGCGCGCGGCGCGCTCGAGGTCCTCGTGCTTCCAGGCGTACGGAAAATGGAACTCGACGCCGCGGAAGCCGGCTTTCCGCGCCGCGTCGAAGCGCTGCAGGAAGTCCACTTCGGTGAAGAGGGTGCTCGTGTTCGCGGCGAACTGCGGCATCTCGATCCCTTCCGGCCCGTCGATGCTAGGCGCGGCGGGCGTGGGGAGTCAACCGCCCCGGCCTTGCTACCATTGCCGCGTCCTCGGTCTCGGCGCGTGCAATGGCCTCCCTGCGGCACCAACTCCTGCCCTTCCTCGACTGGTGGCCGCTCGTCGACGCCCGCGCGCTCCGCGCGGACCTCCTCGCCGGCCTGGTCGGCGCCGTCCTCGTGCTGCCGCAGGGCATCGCGTTTGCGACGCTCGCCGGCATGCCGCCCATGTACGGGCTCTACTGCGCGATGGTGCCGACCGCGGTGGCGGCGCTGTTCGGCTCCTCCCACCACACGGTATCCGGTCCCACGAACGCGGTGTCGCTGTTCGTGTTCGCCGCCCTCAGCCCCCTCGCCCGGCCGGAGTCGGGGGAGTACGTGTCGCTCGCGCTCACGCTCGCCTTCCTCACCGGGCTGATCATGATTGCGCTCGGCGCGCTGCGCATGGGGGCGCTGGTGAACTTCATCTCCGACGACGTGATCGTCGGGTTCACCGCCGGCGTCGGCGTGCTGATCGCGGCGAGCCAGCTCGGCAACTTCTTCGGCGTCGCCGTCCCGCGCGGCGGCTCGCTGCCCGAATCGCTGGCGGCCTTCGCGCGCCACGTCGTGGAGATCCATCCCTGGGTCGCGGGGGTGGCGGTCTTCACGCTCGCCGTCGCGGTTGCGGCGCGCCGCTGGCTCCCGCGGGTTCCCTACCTGGTCGCATCGATCCTCGCCGGCAGCGTGGCCGCCTTCCTGCTCGAGCGCCTGCTCGGTCCCGGCAGCACCGGCCTCCAGACGATCGGCGCGTTGCCGCGCGAGCTGCCGCCGCTCTCGCACCCGCGCTTCGAGATCGACACCTTCGCGCATCTCGCCGGCTCGGCAATCGCGCTGACGCTCGTGTCGCTCTCGCAGGCGATGTCGATGGCGCGCGCGATCGCGCTCAGGTCCGGCCAGCGGATCGACGCGAACCAGGAGTTCATCGGCCAGGGCCTCGCCAATCTGGCGGCCGGCTTCTTCTCCGGCTTCCCGACCAGCGCCTCGGTGAACCGGTCCGGTCCCAACTTCGAGGCCGGCGCCCGGACGCCGCTCGCGGCGGTGTTCGCCGCCGTCGCGCTCGGCGCGATCGTGCTCGTCCTCGCGCCGCTTGCCGCCTACCTCCCGCTCGCGGTGATCGCCGGCTCGCTCTTCCTCGTCGCCTGGAGCCTCGTCGACTTCGGCCGCATCCGGGCGGCGCTGCGCACCAGCCGCGGCGCCGTCGCCGTGATGGCGACGACGTTCCTCGCGACGCTGCTGCTGCGGATCGAGTTCGCGGTGCTCGCCGGCGTGGCGGTGTCGCTCATCCTGTACCTCAACCGCACCTCCCATCCGACGATGCGCAGCCTCGTGCCCGACCCGCGCCATCCGTCGCGGAAGTTCACCGCGGCGGAAGACGGCCTGCACGAATGCCCGCAGACGAAGATCCTGCGCATCGAAGGCTCGCTCTACTTCGGCGCGGTGAACCACGTCGCAACCCACTTCGACACGCTGCGCGAGCGCGCGCACGGGCAGAAGCACCTGCTGGTGATGGCGAAGAGCATCAACTTCGTGGACATGGCGGGCGCCGGGCTCCTCGCGACCGAGGCCCACAAGCGCCGCGCCGCGGGCGGGGCGCTATACCTGTACTCGCTCCGCCACCCGGTCGAGGACATGCTGAAGCGCGGCGGCTACGTCGAGGAGATCGGCGCCGACGCGATCTTCCACCGCAAGGAGGACGCGATCGCCGGCGTCTTCGCGCGGCTCGACCGCGCGGTGTGCGCGCGGTGCACTGCGCGGATCTTCGTCGAGTGCGCGAGCCTGCCGCCGCCGGTGCGCTAGGGCCGGTTCGCCGCAGCGGCGCTCCCGCCGCCCTCAGTGACCGGCGCCAACGAGGTGCAGGGCGGCCGCGAGCAGCACCAGCACCTCGGCGACGCAGATCGCCACGAACACCCGATTCCGCCCCCGCACGAACAGCGGCAGGACGCGCAGGTAGCAGACGACGGTCACGAGCCCGAGGATCGCGACGCCGATGAAGTTCAGCAGATCGGCCTCGCCGAGCCGCGCGACCCAGGCCCAGCCGGTGGGCGCTCCGGTCATGCGGATGAAATCGGCCACCGGCAGATGCCAGTACAGCGGCAGGTGCTCGAGCGCGATCCCCGGCGGCACCAGCCCGAAGACGTGGATGAAGAAGGTGACCACCAGCGCGACGAATCCGATCTTCGTGCCGGTGTCGAGCCAGTCGGCGTACAACCGCTGCTCCGGCGATGCGTAGTCGCGTTCGTCCGCCGTCGTCAGCTCCAGATGCCGAGGCCTTTGGCGAGCGCGCGCGTCCCCGCTACGAGCATGAGCGAGACCACCACCTTGCGGATGGTCGCGGCGCGCACCGTCTGCACCAGGCGCCCGCCGATCCGCGCCCCGAGCATCACGCCGAGGATCGACGGCACCACCAGCATCGGCAGCAGCGCGCCGCGGTTCACGTAGACCCACGCGGCGGAGGTGTCGATCACCGACAGCAGGAAGCCCGACGTCGAGACCGAGACTCTCAGCGGCACGCCCATCACGAGATTCAGCACCGGCACGTTCGCCCAGCCGGCACCGAGGCCGAACATGCCGGCCATGAATCCGATGCCGGCGAAGAGCGCGAAGCCGAGCGGGGTGCGATGCACGCGCCAGTCGACGTCCTCGCGCGTCGAGCCGTCGTGGAAGATCCCGTGCATGCCGAGCGCCGCGCCGAGCGGGTCGGGCACCGGCACCTCGGGCCGCTCGGTCCTCTTCGAGCGCCACATCAGCGCGGCGATCGCGAGGATGAGGAACCCGAGCGTGGTCTGCACCACCGGCACCGGCAGCGCGAGCCCGGCGACCGCGCCGAGGATCGAGGTGATCGACCCGACGAGCGCGAGCGGCATGGCGAGCCGCAGGCTCGCGAGCCCGCTCCGCAGCAGCCCCGGCCCGGCGGAGAGCGCGCCGGAGAGCGCGAGCAGCAATCCAGCGCCGCGCACGAAGTCGAGATGGAACGGGAAGAAGCCGCCGACGATCGGCACGAACAGCACGCCGCCGCCGACGCCGCCGAGCACGGCGACGATGCCGAGCAGGAACGTCACCGCGAACAACCCGAGCGGCCAGACCCACCACGGGACCGCCGGCGCGTCGGCGGCCCACGCCGCCGCCGGTGCAAGCGCGAGGGCGAGCGGCAGGGCGAGCGGCAGCCATCGCGTCGGGCGCATCATCGGCTCGTTGTTCTCGGCGGCGGATCGGGCGGTCCGATTGTATATAGTGTGTGCGCGCCCAAGCCTCGAACGCGTTGATTGCCGGAGAAGCGGACTCGATGACCCGGACGGACGCCCCCGCGCGACGGTGGTGGGCCGCGCCGCTCGTCGGGCTCCTCTTCGCGGCCTGCGGCGGCTCGACGCCGCCGCTGGCGCCGCTCGAGCCCTCGGCCGTCGTCCTCGCCTTCGGCGACAGCCTGACGTTCGGCACCGGGGCCGCGGACGGCGAGGGTTACCCGGCGCAACTCGAGCGGCTCATCGGACGGAAGGTCGTGGCCCAGGGCGTGCCGGGCGAGGTGAGCGCCCAGGGCCTCGCACGCCTGCCCGGCGTGCTCGACGCGACGCAGCCGCGGCTTCTCCTGCTCTGCCACGGCGGCAACGATCTTCTCCGCAAGCTCCCGGAGAGCGAAGCCGCGGCGAACGTGCGCGCAATGGTGCGGCTCGCGCGCGAGAAGGGGATCGCCGTCGTGCTGATCGGCGTGCCGAAGCCGGGGCTCTCGCCCTCGCCCGCTTCGTTCTACGCGGACATCGCGAAGGAGTTCGCGGTGCCTTACGAGGGCTCGATCCTGAAGACCGTACTGACGGACAACGCGCTGAAGAGCGACTGGGTGCACCCCAACGCGAAGGGCTATGCCCGCATCGCCGAGGCGATGGCGGACCTCCTCAGAAAGGCGAAGGCGATCCGGTGAAGACCCCGTACTCGGGCGCGGCAGCCTACGTCACGAAGGATGGCTCGGAGATCCGCGAGCTGATGCACCCGGCCGTGCACGGCAACCGCGCGCAGAGCCTCGCCGAAGCGACAGTGCCGCTGGGGGGCGAGACGCTGCTGCACCTGCACCGCGTGACCGAGGAGCTGTACCACATCACCGCCGGCGTCGGCGTGATGACGCTCGGCGAGCGCACGTTCGAAGTGCGCGCGGGCGACACGGTGTGCATCGCGCCCGGAACGCCGCACCGCATCCGCAACGCCGGCGCCGAGCCGCTGAAGATCCTCTGCGCCTGCAGCCCGGCGTACTCGCACGAGGACACCGAGCTCGTCTAGCGGCTCCCCTCAGACCGTCAGCGCGGCGACGTCCGCCCGCGCGGAAAGCAGCCAGCGCGGGACGGTCGCGAGCGATCCGAGGAGGCACTGGCGGTAGCCGACCTCGCCGGTAACCACGCCGAGGAAGAGCCGGCTCGCGTAGCGACTGCGCGCGATCCGCTCGAAGAGGAACCGCGGGTGGGCGTAGCAGGCGCGCGCGAGGTGCTCGGCCGCGGCGAGCTCCGGCAGCACCTCGTCCTCGAGCAGCCGCGTGTATGCCCGCACCGCGGGGGCGAGGAACGCCCGCGCGGCGAGCGTGGCGCTCTTCAGCGCGAAGTAGATCCCCTCGCCGAGGATGCACTCGGCAAGCCCCGCTGCGTCCCCGAGCAGCCACACCGGACCGCGCTCGAAGCGGCGCGCGCGGTTCGCGACCGGGATCGGGTGGCCGAGATAGCGGATCCGGTCGGCGCGGCCGAGGGACGGATGGCGCGCGAGGAACGCGGCGAGATGGCCGCGGATGCCGCCCCGGCCGCCGATCGAGTAGACGCCGACGTTCAGGTGGTCGCGCTTGCCGAAGATCCAGCCGTAGCCGCCCGGCATCCCGGCCAGGTCGAGGAGGACGCGGTCGCCGAAGCGTGCGACGATCGCGGGCGACGCGTGCACGAGCGCTTCGGCCGCGGGGGCGTACTCCACCACGTCGGCGCCGAACACGCGGCGCCGCACTGCGCTCGCGACACCGTCGGCCGCCAGCAGGAGGCGCCCTGTGAGCTCGCCCCGCGAAGTCGCGACGCGGACCTCGCCACCGTTCGTCTCGACGTCCAGGAAGCTCGTCTCCGGGTGGAATCTCGCACCGGCCTTAACCGCGTGCTCGAGCAGGAAGGCGTCGAGCTCGGTGCGCAGCGTCATCCCGGCAGCCACGCCGCGCGTGTCGCAGAATACCGCGCGCTCGCCGTGCGCGAGCCACGCGCCGGTGACGTGTCCGTGTATCACCGGCGACAGGTCGAGCCGCACGAGGTCGAGCGCCTTGCGCGACAGCGCCCCGCCGCACGGCTTCTCGCGCGGAAACGCCACGCGGTCGAGGAGCGCGACCGCGACGCCCTGCTTTGCGAGCAGATACGCCGCGTAGCTCCCCGCCGGACCGGCGCCGACGACGATGGCGTCGTAACGCATGAGCGTACAGATAGCATAAGCGACCCGCGAAATCCATTAAGCTCCGCGGCCGATCCCGGCCCAACGGAGGTTCCGCATGGCAGGCAGACCGAACGTGGCGCTCGTCGCCGGCGTCGGCGACGGACTGGGCGGAGCGGTCGCGCGGCGTTTCGCGCGCGAAGGGCATCCCACGGTGCTCGTCGCGCGCGACGGCGAGCGCCTGGCGCGCATCGCGGGTGAGATCGCGCAGGCCGGCGGGCGCGGCATCGCCTACCTCGCCGATCTCGCGCGAGGAGGCGGCGGTCGCGAAGCTCTTCGACGACGTCGAGGCCGAGATCGGGCCGATCGACGTCGCGGTGTTCAATACCGGCGCGAACTACCGTGCGTCGATCCTCGACACTGCGGCCGACATGTTCGAAAAGGTTTGGCGGCTCGGCTGCTACGCCGGCTTCCTGGTGGGCCGCGAAGCCGCGCGCCACATGGTGCCGCGCGGCCAGGGGTGCGATCATTTTCACCGGCGCGACGGCGAGCGTGCGCGGGGCCGCGCACTTCGCGGCGTTCGCCGCCGCCAAGGCCGGCGTGCGGCAGGTCGCGCAGGCGATGGCGCGCGAGCTGGGGCCACAGGGCATCCACGTCGCCTCGGTGATCATCGACGGGATGATCGACTCGCCGCGCGTGCGCGAGCGCTTCGCCGAGCGCATCGCCGAGCTCCCTCCCGACGGCATGCTCAAGCCGGCCGACATCGCCGAGGTCTACTGGCAGGTCCACTGTCAGCCGCGCTGGGGCCTGGAGCTTCGAGGCCGACCTCCGCCCGTGGGCGGAAAGGTTCTGATCCCCGGCGCGCGCGAGCACGACGTCTGGGCATTGGCCGGGCTGGAGGCCACCGCGGTCTACGTCGAGCGCGAGCTCGCGTCCGTGGGCTACGCGGCGGCGCCCTTAGGCGAACGCGACGCGCCCGACGAAGAGCGTCAGCCCGACCCCGAGCACGATCGCGGAGACGGTCGCTGCCACCCTGGGTTCCCACGGCTTGCCCCGCACGCGCATCAACAGCCACACGAGGGGCAGCGCCACGGCGGCCTGGCCGGCCTCGACCCCGAGATTGAACGCGCCGAGCGAGACGGCGAGGTGCCCCGGCGGCAGACCGATCTCACGGAGCAGCGACGCGAAGCCGAAGCCGTGGACCAGGCCGAACACGAGGCTCACCAGCCAGCGCCGGGAGAGCGCCTGCTTCGCCAGGAGATTCTCGGCGGCGACGTAAGCGATCGAGAGCGCGATCGCCGCCTCCACGAACCGGTCGGGCAGCGTCACGATGCCGAGCACCGCGAGCGCGAGCGTGACGCTGTGCGCGACGGTGAACGCGGTGATGATCTTGACGAGTGACCACGCGCCGCCGCCGCCGAGCACCAGCACGAGGAGGAACAGGAGGTGATCGTAGCCGGTGAGAATGTGGTCGACGCCGAGCCAGAAGAAGCTGCCGGCGCCGCGCGCAGCCGGTGCGTCGGCGCCGACCTCGAAGCTCGCTTCCCGCGACTCGGCGGCAAACGCGAACTGCCCGGTGCCGCCCGGCCACTCGACCTTCGCGAGCGTGTGCAGATCCGCGCCCAGGACGTCGGGCAGGTCGTCCCGGATCCGCAGCCTGCGCACCGCGCCGCGACAGGCGAAGTCGACGACCACGGTCGCGCTGAGCGACGAGGCGGCGGGCGGGACGAGCTGCGCGGGCGCGGGCGCGCAAGGCGTGCCGTCGTTCGTCAGCCGAACACTCGCGCGCACCGCTTGCGCGAACGCCTCGAGATCCGTTCCGCCCGGAGAGGCCGGCGCGATCCTCGACGCGTCCGCCAGCGTGAGGCTGTAGCGAACCGCCGAACCGCTCACGACGATGTGCGCGAAAGCGGTGGTCGCGCCCTCGTGCGCGGACGCGGGAAGACCGCCGAGCACCGCGGTGACGACCAGCGCGGCGCGGACGGGCCTCATCGTGCCGGAAACACGCTCTCGGCCACCGCCACCCATTCCCGGCCGACGAAGCGCGACATGAGCACGATCTCCGCGCGTCCCTCGATCGCCATGTATTGCAGCATGCCGTCCGGGTTGCTGCCGCCGAACCGCGCGCGCAGCACGTCGCCCGAACCGGCGTGCAGCGCGATCGACAGCACTGGTCGGTCGAGGCCGAACTGGCGAAGATCGACGCCGGCAAGCTCCGCCTGCTCGAGGACGCGCACTGGGCCGGCCGTGTGCATGAGTTGCACCGCCATCGAGAGTCGCTCGGAGAGCGGCGGGGCGAGCGCACCCGCGCCTTCCCGCGTCCAGCCCGCTCCCGGACCGCGCACGAATGCCGCGCGGTCTGCGCCCCGCGCGAGCTCGACGCGCGCGATCTGCTCGGGCGCGAGCCGCAGCACGCCCTTCGCTTCGAACTGGACGCGCTGGCGGCTCTGCGGCAACGCGCCGGTGAACACCATCGCGACGAGATAGCCGATCGCGGCGAACGCCGCGACGCCGAGCAGCGCCCGATTCACCGCCGGCGCCACCATGCAACCGCGCCGAGCGCGAAGGCGCCGAGCGGAAGCAGCACGGCGAGGACGAGGAAGATGCCGCGCATCTGCGCGCCCGTGAGCAGGATCATCGGCGGCACCGGGATGCGGCTCGCCACCGCGGTCGAGCGCTCCTCGCGCGCGAGCCAGCGCACGGCGGCAAGCGCGAGGTCGCCGTTCGCGAGATACGGCAGGAACGAATTGCTGGCGAAGTCCGCATCCCCGACGATCACCGCACGCAGCGGCGGCGCATCGGCCGCCGCTTCGGGTAGACGCCCTTCCACCGCGATCGCGAGCACGCGCGGCCCGGGCCGCGGCACCCCCGCGCCGCCGACCCGCCGCGCCGCGCCCGTCTCGCGTACGTCCGCCGGCTGCACGACGCGCGTGTAGCTGTCGCGGCTGCTCGCGAAGAGCGGCGTCGCCGCGAGGCCGGCCGCGGGCGTTATCGCCTCGAGCGGCCGGATGCCAGCAAAGAAGGTCATCGACAGGCCGCGCGTGACCGGGCCCGGCTCGTAGCTCGTGACGGCGACCATCTCGCTGTCCGTGGCGTAGTGGCTGAGCGGATCGATCACCGCCTCCTGCGGCAGCCGCACGCCGAGCTGCTCCGTCAGCGCGGCAAGGCGCGGCTCAAGGACGAACCCGAGGTCGAAGAGCGCGAGCAGCGTGCCGCCGCGCCGCAGGTACGCCTCCAACGCCGCGCTTTCCGCCGGCAGGAACGTGGTGCGCGGGTTGGCGTCGATCACCACCTGGCAGTCGCCCGGCACGGCCGGCGCGATGGCGAGGACCACCTTTCGCGCGACGTAGCCCTGCGCCTCGAGGGCGCGCCGCAGCCGGCCGATCCCGTGGCCCGGCATCTGGACGTGTTGCGACGAGGCGTCGCCGTGGCTGTGGCTCGAGACGCCCTCGACGTGGGTGTGGAACTCGAAATTGTCCATCGGCAGCTCGCCGTGGCCCTCCAGGAAGCACACGGTGACGACCCGCTCGCGCAGCACGCGCTGG
>Ga0335082_10006371_pt1 | contig 12880 bp, 11 predicted proteins | sample Lox_Sample_41_FD_206718 | JGI IMG/M metagenome (GOLD analysis project Ga0335082, IMG submission 206718) | Soil microbial communities from Loxahatchee National Wildlife Refuge, Florida, United States - Lox_Sample_4.1 | ecosystem: Environmental > Terrestrial > Soil > Wetlands | place: USA... | reverse complement strand
CCGGATGCGACGGACACGGAATATCGGACGGTCCTCTGCACGCCCGACACCGAGACGACGCCGTCGGTCTGGGGGCTGGCGCTGCCGCCCTCGAGGGAGAGGTCGTACGCGCCGTACGGAAGGAAGAGAAACGCCCGGGCGAGAGGATTGAGCTCGATCGAAACGCCTGCTGCTCTGGCGGACCCGGCCGGCAGGGCGCGAGGAATGCCCTGCGCGGGGTGGCCGCGGCCGCGGTGGGGCTCGGGCGTCCCCCGATGCCATGTCCCCTCGTGGTAATCGGTGAACACGGCCTCGCGCAGCCGCAGCATGCGGTCGAGCTCCGTTTCGGGATCGACCGTCATCTGCAGGACCACGCGGTCGCTCTTCTTGGCCGAGGAGAAGGCCTCGAGATCCACGCGGTCCGCGGTCAGGGTGGTGGAGAGCGCGTCGTCAATGCGGAACGGAGCCACCGCGTAAGGAGCGCGCAGCCTCGGAAGCGCGTAGAAGAGCGGGGCGCCGACCAGGAGGGCGCCTGCGATGGCCGCGAGCGCGAGCCCGCCGGTCGGAACCGAGGTGAGCACCCTGTCGGGCGGCGCGGCGTCGAAATCCGCCAGGACGGCCAGCCGCGCGAGCGTGCGGAACCCGATCCAGGCCATGGCCGCGAAATAGAGGAGCGACGCCACGTGGAAGGAGGACGACGCGGCCGCCAGGGCGACCAGGAAGACGACGAGCAGCGCCGTGCGCGCCTCGCCCGGATGCTTGACCGAGGACAGCTTGGCGATCGCCGTGAAGAGCAGCAGGTGCGCCACCGTGCGGAGCAGGCCGGGCCGCACGACCGTGACCTCGACACCCAGCCAGAAGAGATACGAGAGCCCGACGGCGTTCAAGACGGCGTTCGAGAGGCGGACGGGCCGGCCCGCCCGTGCCCGCCAGAAGAGAAGGAGAAGAGCGGCCTCGTAGACCGCGAGCGCAGTCAGGCCCGCCCCGTTCGTCCAGAAGAGCGGCACCGGCGCCACCGCCGCCGCCGGAGCGAGCACGAGCACGTACGCCCGCCGCAGGCCCTCCGGGATCTCCTCCCTGCCCGTCACGTCACCATCCGCCGCAGGTCGCCCTTGCGCACCGGCGGGAAGGCGGGCGCCCCCGCCACGGGGATCGCCGACAGCCGCGCGAGAGCGTCGAGGATCCGCGTCCTTTGCGGCTTGCCCCCGCGCGCCGCCACCTTCACGCCCCGCGCCTGGAAGCCCACGTCTCCCCCCCGGGCGAGCAGGACCATGGCCTGTCCGGCGCAGCGCGCGATCCGCCCCTCGAGGTCCGCGAGCTGTTCGGGGTCCGACGGGTCGGACAGCGCGTTGTCGACGGCCAGCACGACCACGCGATCGCGCTCGGCCTCTCGCTCGCGCACGATCCAGCGGCGCATCCGCGCCGACTGCTTCCAGTGCAGGTCCCTGGGGTCGTCGCCGGCGACGAAGTCGCGCAGCGTGCGGATCTCGGAGCCGCCCCCTCGGCGCGAGGCGTGCGGCCGGCCGCCGGAGGCGTCCTCCGGAGGCGGCTCGGGCACGGGCGAGCGCTCGGCCAGCGGATAGACGACGATCTCCCGCGCGAGCGCGGCTCGCCGGTACTTGCGGAAGAGGCCCAGGGGAAATCGCGAGAGCAGGCCCGCATCCGCCCGCTGCACGACGCCGCGCCGGGGGAAAAGCCCCTCGACGACCAGTTCCCGCGCCTCCCCCGGCTTCAAGGGGTCCACCCACAGGGGCCCCGGCAGGCCCTCGTGAAGGAAGAAGAGCGCCTGGGCCGTCTCGGCCTTCAGCGTGTTCGCGAGGCGCACGCGCAACAGGGCGGGCCGCCCGGCTGTCACCTCGTCCACGGCCTCGATCTCGCACGAGACGCCCCGGACGTTGCGCCGCGAGACGATCCCCGAAACCACCATCGCGGCGAGCATGGCGGCGAGGACGATGTAGAGGTTGTTGTTTCCCGTGTTGGTCGCGGCGATCGCGACGACGAGGCACATCAGGATGTACCCCAGGCCGAAGTTGGTGATCCGGATTTCCCAGTCGGGTATGAGGCGGGTCACACGGGCACCGGGACAGACGCCAGGATCTTCTTCACGATCTCGCGCTCCCGGCCGCCGGCTCCGAATCCGTCCGAGGCGACCGACAGAATGCGGTGGGCGATCACGGGCTCGGCCACGGCCTGCACGTCGTCGGGCGTGGCGTAGTCGCGGCCCTGCACGAGGGCATAGGCCTGGGCCGCGCGGAAGAAGGCCTGCGCTCCCCGCGTCGAGACCGGCAGCCGCAGCTCACCGGTCTTTCGCGTGGCGCGAACGACCGCGTGCAGGTAGTCGAGCAGCCGGTCGGCAACCGCCACCTTCTCGACCGCGTCCTGGAGCTTCAGGACGTCGTCGGGCCCGAGCACGGAAGGAATCGCGGAGAGAGCCCGCTCGGTGCCCCCGCGCCTCAAGAGCATCTTCTCCTCGTCCTCCGCCGGATAGCCCAGGGCGAGGCGCAGGAAGAAGCGGTCCATCTGCGACTCGGGCAGCGGATAAGTTCCCAGGTACTCGACCGGGTTCTGCGTGGCCACCACCATGAACGGCCGCGGCAACTCGCGCCGCTCGGTCTCGACCGTCACCGCTCCCTCGTTCATCGCCTCGAGCAGCGCCGACTGGGTCTTGGGCGTTGCGCGGTTGATCTCGTCGGCCAGCACGACGTTGGCGAAGATGGGCCCCGCGTGAAACTCGAACCGGTCGGCCGGCGCATGAAAGACGGAGATGCCGAGGACGTCGGCCGGAAGGGTGTCGCTCGTGAACTGAATCCGGCGGAACTCCAGGGCCAGGCTCTTGCCCAGGGCCCGGGCCAGCGTCGTCTTGCCCACGCCGGGAACATCCTCGATGAGGATGTGGCCGCGGGCGAGCAGGGCCGTCAGGAGCAGCTCCACCGCCCGGGACTCGCCCCGGTAGACCAGCGAGATGTTGTCGCGCAGCCGGCGCAGGGCGCTCGCGCCGGCCCCCTCGTCCTTCATCGGGCCCGTCCCCTTCCTTTTCCGCCGGCCTGGTCCCGGCGCAGGCGCTCCACGGCCGAGCGAAGCTCCCCTTCCCGCTCGAACGGCATCACCAGAACGCCGTCGCGCCCCACGACGATCGCGCTGTCGCGCACGCCGGGCGCAATCACCGGAACGTCCGACAGGACGAGGTTGCCCCGTTCATCGGCGGCGCCCTTCAGGTCTCGTACGGCTCGCCAGGTCCCGGCGTCGCTCCAGCCGGCGCGCAGGGGCACCGCCTTGACGTGGGCGGCCTTCTCCATCACGGCGTAGTCGATCGATACGGAGGGCAGCTTCTCCCAGGCGCGATGGGCCGCGGCCGGCGCGCCCCGTTGCGCCTTCTCGCGGTACGTCGCGACGGCGTCCACCAGCTCCGGAGCCACGCGGCGCGCCTCGGCCAGGAACCGCGATGGCCGGAACACGAAGATCCCCGCATTCCAGAAGTGCCCGGCGCGGACGTATTCCTCAGCCTGGCGGGGCTCCGGCTTCTCGATGAAGCGCGCGACGTCGACGCCCTCCCCGCCGGCGTCCTTGACCTCGATGTAGCCGAAGTCGGTCTCGGGGCGGGAGGGCGGCACGCCGAGCACGCAGACCGATGCCGATTCGGCGACGCGCGCCGCCGCCGCCAGGGCCTTCCGAAAGGCGTCGGCGTCGGCCACGGTCTGGTCGGACGGCACGACGGCGGTGATGCCGTCTGCCTCCTCCTCGAAGCGCAGGGCCGCCGCGAGGATGGCCGGCCCCGAGTTGCGCCGGGAGGGCTCGACCAGCAGGCGATCGGCCGGCAGGCCCTTGAGCTCGCGGCGCACGAGCGCCGCCAGCGGCTCGACCGTGGCGGCGAAGATCTCCTTGCCGAGGGGCTTGACCCGTTCGTAGGTCTCGGCGAGCAGACTCTTGTCCGACAGCAAGGGCAGGAACTGCTTGGGCCTTTCCTCGGTCGAGAGCGGCCAGAGCCGCGTCCCACCGCCCCCGGCCAGCAGCAGCACCCTCATGGCGTCCCTCCGCGACCAATCCGCAAAGACCGAGGGAACGGGGATTTGCATCTATGGGTGTTGGCGCGACCCTCTCTTCCGGCTTCGATCAGCCGCCCAGCCGAGAGGGCCGGCGGGTGACGCCGGACGAAGGCCTCGCGTCGGAGCGCAGGGCCGGCCACCGAGAGGTCATGACAGATGCACGGCTCCGGCGCAGCCGGCCCGAAGCACCGCCGCGAGGTGGACGGCGGCAGGACCCGCCGGCCCGGCTTTGCAGCCAGATCAACGATGCGCCGAAAGACCATGGGTGTTCTCACTCCCACTTGAGCCCCAGCATCTCCACCTCGGGAACAAGGGTAACGCCGAAGTGTTCCCGCACCCGGTCGCGCATCAACTTCATGAGGGACAAGACGTTTACGGCCGTGGCGCCTCCTGTGTTGACGACGACGTTGGCGTGCCGCTCGGAGATGAGAGCCCCGCCCTCGCGCGTGCCCTTCAAGCCGCAGGCTTCGATCAAGCGCCCTGCGTAGTCTCCCGGCGGATTCTTGAAGACGCTGCCGGCGTTGGGCTCGGAGGGAAGGGCCCCCCGGCGCTTCTCGGCGACGGCCCGGGTCTTCGCTTCGATGTCCTCGCGGGCGGCCGGCTTGAGAGCCAGAAGCGCCGAGGCCACAATCTCGCCCGTCTCGATCAGCTCGGAGTGACGGTAGCCGTGCCGGATCTCCGAGGCTTTCGCCTCGCGCAAGGCGCCCTGGCGCGACACCAGGCGCACGCTCTCCAAGACGTCGAAGATCTCGCCGCCGTAGGCGCCGGCATTGATCCGGACCGCGCCGCCGATCGACGACGGGATGCCCGAGATCGCCTCGAGGCCCGAAAGCCCGGCCCGGGCCGCGGCGGCGCAGACGCCGCCCAGGGCCGCGCCGCCGCCCGCCGTCATCCTGGTTCCGTCGATCGCCACCTCGAGAAACTCCCCTTCCAGCCGGACCACGAAGCCGGGAAATCCGGTGTCGGCGACCAGGATGTTGGATCCCATCCCCAGAATCGCCAGGGCTTCCTTGCCGGCGGCGGCCTCGGCAAGGACACGGGCGAGGCCGCGCTCGGTGCGAACGCGGCAGTAAGCCTTCGCCGGCCCCCCGATCCGCCACGTGGTGTGCCGGGAGAGAGGCTCGTCGGCCAGGATCTCGCCGTCCTCCGGAGCCAGATCGAGCATCAGAGTCGGACGAGGCCGGCCAGGCAGGCCGCGGCGGTCGCGCCGGCGGCGAGGAGTCCCGCGGCGACGTCGTCGGCCACAACGCCCCAGCCCTCGGGCAAGTCCTGCAGTCGGCGGACGGGCCCCGGCTTCCAGATGTCGAAGAGGCGGAATGCCGCGAACGACAGAAACCAGCCCAGAGCGGCGCCGAGAGTCGAGCCGAACGCAAAGAGAGGCAGCGGCGTCGAAGCCAGAAGCTGGCCGGCGACTTCGTCGATGACGACGCAGCCGGGGTCTTCGGCCCCGAGGGCCCGGCAGGCTCGCGTCGAGACCGGCACGCCCACCAGGGCCACGGCCAGCCCGGACATCAAAAGTCCGACCGTTGCTGCCAGACTGCTTCCAGCGCTCGGAGCGAGGGCGCGAGCGATGAGAAGAGCAATGGCGAGACCCAGCAAGGAGCCGGCGGTGCCGGGCACCACGGGAGACAGGCCGGACCCGAGGCCCGTCGCCAGAAACGTCGCCACGGGCGCTTCGCGGAAGGCGCGGCGAGCGTCCGGCATTGACACCGGGTCGTGGCGGATAGAAGATCCCTCGGTCCTCATCGGCTTCGAACCCCAGCACTATAATCGCGCGCAGCACGCGCAAACTGCGGGAGCCACGGCTCCCCGAAAGGTGAGGACATGTCCAGCGTGAAATCCGGCGAAAAGTGGCGCGCCGTCGACACGGCGCTCTCTCAGATCGAACGGCAGTTCGGCAAGGGCTCCATCATGCGCCTGGGAGACCAGCCCCAGGCCACCGTCTCCGTCATTCCGACCGGCTCGCTCGCCGTGGACGCCGCTCTCGGCGTCGGCGGCATCCCGCGGGGCCGCGTCGTCGAGATCTTCGGCCCGGAATCCTCGGGCAAGACGACTCTCTCCCTCCAGATCATCGCCCAGGCCCAGAAGATGGGAGGCCTCGCGGGCTTCATCGACGCCGAGCACGCCCTCGACGCCGAGTACGCCAAGAAGCTCGGCGTGGACACCGAGAACCTGCTGGTCTCGCAGCCCGACAACGGCGAGCAGGCCCTCGAGATCGCCGAGATGCTCATTCGCTCCGGGGCGATCGACGTCATCGTCATCGACTCGGTCGCCGCGCTCGTGCCCAAGGCCGAGATCGAAGGCGAGATGGGCGAGGCGCAGATGGGCCTGCAGGCCCGCCTGATGTCCCAGGCGCTGCGCAAGCTCACCGCGATCGTCTCCAAGTCGGGCACGAGTCTCATCTTCATCAACCAGATCCGCGAAAAGATCGGCGTGATGTTCGGCAATCCCGAGACCACGACCGGTGGCCGCGCGCTCAAGTTCTACGCCACGATCCGGATCGACATCCGCCGCATCGCCTCGATCAAGGACGGCGAAACCGTGGTGGGCTCCCGCACGAAGGTGAAAGTGGTCAAGAACAAGGTCGCGTCGCCCTTCCGGCAGGCCGAGTTCGACATCAACTACGGCGAAGGCATCTCGCGCACCGGCGAGCTGCTGGACATGGGGATGGAGGCCAAGATTGTCGAGAAGTCCGGGGCCTGGCTCTCGTACGGAGATCTGCGCATCGGCCAGGGCCGCGAGAATGCCAAGCAATTCCTGAAGGACAACCCCGAGCTCGCCGACGAGATCGAGACGAAGCTGCGCGAGAAGCTCAGTCTTGCAGCCCCGCAGCCCGTCGTGAAGCCCGAGTCGGCGGCCGAGCCCGCGCGGGAGAAGGAAAAGGTCCGCCGCTAGCTATACTCGCGGCCAGATGGCCGCGCGACGACTCTCACACGCCCGCCTCGCCGCGGGCGTTTTTCTTGCTCTCGCCGCCGCGCCACTGCCGGCCGTCCCGCTCCGGATCGCCGCGGAGCGTCCGGGCGACGGCTGCCCGGACGGTCCCGGCCTCTCCCTCCTGCGCCTGGAGCCCGGCGCCCGGGAGGCCGGGCCGGGAGCGCGCTGTCTGGCGCTGCTTTCGGTGAAAGACCTGTCGGACGGGTCCCTCGACAGCGCCGTCGCGGCGGCCGCCAGGCGCCCGGGCCAGGCCGGCGTGATCGTCGAGTTCGCCGGCCTGCCGGAGAGGGGCAGCTCCGAGTTCTCGATCCGGGTGCCCTACGCCGTCAAGAAGCTCGCCTCGGCGATCCGGGCCGCTTCGCCCGACGCCGAGGTCGCCTTCGACCTCACGATCGGCGTCCCGGCGGGCGGCGAGCTCGTCCTCGCCGAGGACGGCCTGGGTCCCTATGCAGACGCCCTCGTTCTGCGGCCGGGCCGCGGGCGGGTCGAAAGCTCCGAGGTCCACGATCGCTGGCTCCTCACGCCGCTGTCCGCGGGCCCGGCGGCCGCCCAGGCCATCCGCCTGCTCGAGGGAGGCCTTGCCCCTCCGGCCTCCGTGACGGTCGTCGGGCTCCTCGGACCGGCCGAGCGCCCGGCGGGCGCGCCGGAATCGAGGAGCCTCGAGAGGCTGCAGGCCTACTTCACGCACGACGTCTCCTTCGACCCGACGCCGACGAGGGTGGCTCATGCCGACGGCACGTCCTCTGCCGCGCTGCGGTACTTCGACGCGAAGGCGTTCACTCCCGTGCTGCTTCTGTCGGGCGGCGCGGGCCGCGCCGAGATCGACCTGTCGGGAGGCTCTTGGGCCAGAGCCGCCGTGGAGAACCTGGAGAGCGGCGCGCGGCGCGACTTCGACTTGCCGAAGGGCTCGCGCTCGCTCGCCCTCGATCTCTCGCAGGGGCCGCTGGCGGTGAGGCTCCAGCCGGCCGCGCGGACGGAAACCCGGGCTGCCGTGGAGGTGGGCGCCTCGCGCGGCCTGACCGTCGAGGAGATCGTGGCCGCCGAGCGTGTCTGGGACGCCGGGCAGCGCGAAAAGGTGCCGTCGTTCATCGGGGAAATGAAGACCTCGCTGCGCTTCCGGATCGCCGACATCAACGAGTCTTTCGACCTAACGATCATCGGGCCCTTCTTCTACCAGCGCGGCCGGGCCGGCGACTGGGTCTGGAAGACGTTCTACTTGAACGGCGTGCTCTGGAAGGGGGCGACGCTGCCGCGGATTCCGATTCTTCAGCCCGAGAAGGTCACGACGCTGCCCCTCGAGATCCGACTATCGGAAGACTACGATTACGTCTTGAAGGGCGTCACGACCGTCGGCAAGAGACGCGCGTACCAGGTCGTCTTCACGCCGAAGGTTTCGGTCGGCGACAAGCCCATCTACCGCGGCACCGCCTGGATCGACGCCGAGACGTTTGCCCTCCTCCGGCGGGAAAGCGTGCAGCTCAACCTGAAAGGCGAGAACCTGTCCAACGTCCAGACCGAGTATTACCGGCCGGTTCCGGGGCGCCCGGACGTCTTTCTGCCCGTTCTCATTCGCGGCGAGCAGGTCTTCTCGACGGTGGGGCGCACGACGGCCATCGAGCGCGACGTGCAAATGACGGGCGTCCAGGTCGAGCCGCCCGACTTCGAGGAGAGGCGCGCGCAGGCCTATGCCTCCGACCGCCAGATGGTGCGCGACACGGAGAAGGGCCTGCGGTTCCTGGTGCCGGATCCGCAGCAACCCGGAAATCGGATCGTCGACGAGAAGACCAGCAAGAAGACCCTGTTCGGCCTGGTGGGCACCTTTTACGATCCGTCGGTGGGCTATCCCGTCCCGCTCATCGGCGCCCAGTACTTCAACTTCGACATGTGGGGCAAGGAGAAGCAACTCTCCGTCTTCTTCGGAGGTGCGGTCCTGACCGGCAACTACACGGACCCGGCGCTGGCCGGCACGCGCATCGACCTCGGCGCCGATGTCTTCGCAACGGCGATCGCCTTCTCCGACTCTTCGTATCGCAACGGGTCGGAGGTCAAGGACGAGAAGATCAAGGACCTTCCGGCCGAGATCGACGTCCACGTGGGCTATCCCCTGGGTCCCTACCTCAAGACCTCGTTCTCGCTCCTGACGAAGTGGAACGACTATCAGCGCGACTCCGACACCGGCCCGAACTTCGTCACGCCGGTCGACTCGCTGACGTTTGGCGGCGAGGCCAAGCTCGTGGCCAACTACGAGGGCTTCAATGCCGCGTTGAGCCTCGACTACTTCCACCGCCTGAAGTGGGAGCCCTGGGGAGACCCGGCCACGACGGACTACGACCCCTCCCAGCAGAACTACTGGAAGTGGGCCTTCTCGATCGCCAAGGACCAGTACTTCGCGGGCTTCCGCAAGCTGCACGTTCAAGTCTCGTACATGGACGGGGACCGGCTCGATCGGTTTTCCAAGTACGAGTTCGGGCCCTTCTCGGGCAATGCTGCGCACGGCTTCAAGAGCGGCAGCCTCCGCACCGAGCGGGCCGTCCTCGCCACCGTCTCGTACGGCCTGAACATCGAGAACATCATCCGGTTCGAGGGCTACTACGACCAGATCCTGGCCTGGGACAAGGTTTCCGGGTACGACGGCACGTACTTCTCGGGGGCCGGTCTGCTCGCATCGTTAAACGGTCCGCTCAAGAACTCGATCCTGCGGGCCGAGATCGGCGTGCCGGTCGTCCGCCACGGCGTCAACGGCTTCACCCTCAGCGCCCTGCTCCTGAAGCTCTTCTAACCCTTCCGCACCCGAAAGACGTACGCGGCGCCGTCCCGGGAGGAGCCGAGCAGGACGCAGCCTTGATCGCGGCAGAAGACATCCACGTCCCGCACCACGGCCGGGTCCGTCGCCAGGAGGAGCGCCACGCGCCCGGGCGGCTCGCCGGCCAGCGCCTTCGCCAGCTTGAGCACCGGAAGCGGGCACAGGAGCCCGCGCCCGTCGACCTCGATGTCATCCGCCATGTCCTGCTATATTCTGACGCCGATGCCGGAACCGATTCCCTTCCCGTCGCCGGTTCTTCCTCTGCGACGGGCTCTTCTTTCCGTGCACAACAAGAACGGCGTGGCGGAGCTGGCGCGCGAGCTCTCTGCGCGCGGGGTGCAGCTGGTCTCGACGGGGGGCACCGCCAGCCACCTCAGGCAGGCCGGCCTCACGGTCGCGCTGGTCGAGGAGGAGACGGGGTTTCCCGAGATCCTGGGAGGGCGCGTCAAGACCCTCCATCCGAAGATCTTCGGCGGAGTCCTCGCGGACGCCACGCGCGAGGACCACGCGCGGGACTTGACCCAGACGGCCATCGAGGCCTTCGATCTGGTCGTCGTCAACCTCTACCCCTTCGAAGACACCGTCGCGCGCCGAGCGAGCCCGCCCGAGACGATCGAGATGATCGACATCGGGGGAACCGCCCTCGTTCGAGCAGCCGCCAAGAACCACGCTCGCGTGGCCGTCGTGGTGGACGCGGAGGACTACGAGCCTCTGCTCGAGGAGGTTCGCGCGACCGGCGGCACGTCGCTCGCCACGCGGCAGCGGCTGGCCGCTCGGGCTTTCGCCCGCACGGCTGCCTACGACGGAGCCATCGCGCGCTACCTCTCTCAATCGGGACCGGCCGGCGAGCCCTTCCCGGAGAGCCTGGTGTTCGCGTTCGAGCGGATACAGTCCCTGCGCTACGGTGAGAACCCGCACCAGCGGGCCGCCCTCTACCGCGAGAAGCAGGCGCCCGAGGGCTCCGTCGTCCAGTTCGAGATGCTCCAGGGCAAGGAGCTGTCGTTCAACAACCTTCTCGACCTGGACGCGGCCGTGGCCCTGGCCCGAGACTTCGACGGGCCGGCCGCCGTCATCGTGAAGCACAACAACCCATGCGGTGTGGCGGTCGGAGACACGATCGTCGAGGCTTTCGGCCGCGCGTTTGCCTGTGATCCGCTCGCGGCGTTCGGCGGCATCATTGCCATCCGGGGAAAGGTGGACGGCGCGGTCGCGTCCCTCGTGCTGCAGCACTTCGTCGAGGTCGTGACCGCCGACGATTTCACCCAGGAGGCCATCGACTACTTCTCGAAAAAGCCCAATATCCGCCTGCTGCGTCTGCCCGTCTCGCGGCCGCCCACCGGACGCGCGGACTGGAAGCGCATCGAAGGGGGCCTGCTGCTCCAGGACGCCGACACCGAGCAGGACCTGGTCTCCTCCTGGCGTCTGGCCTCACAGCGCAAACCCACGGCCGTCGAGCGGGCCGCGTGCGAGCTCGCCTGGAAGGTCGCGCGGCGCGTCAAGTCCAACGCCATCGTGCTCGCCAATGCGCGCCAGACGATCGGCATCGGGGCCGGGCAGATGAGCCGGGTGGACGCCTGCCGGTTGGCGGCGACCAAGCCGGTCCTGCCCATCGTCAACTGCGCGGCCGCCTCGGACGCCTTCTTCCCGTTTCGGGACGGCCTCGACCTCCTGGCGGAGGCGGGCGTGACGGCCGTCGTTGCGCCCGGGGGCTCGATCCGGGACCAGGAGATCGTCGCGGCGGCCGACGAGCACCAGATGGCCTTCCTCGTCGCCCCGCGCCGGCACTTCCGGCACTGATCCCGTTGCTCACGCACGCTCTTCTTGCCGCCGCCACCGCGCTTGCCCCGGAGGCGCGAGGGGCCCTGGATCACGCTCGCGCGCGCTATGCGGACGGTATGGCCCACGTGTCCCCGTTCGTGCACCTGTACACGCCCGCGGGCTTCACGACCGCCAAACGCGAGTCCGGCACCGTCTGGATCCAGGCCCCGGAGAGACTGCGCTTCGACTACGCGGCGCCGGAGGTCAAGGTCTTCACCTACGACGCGGGCGAGGGCCGCTTCTACGCCCCCGAGGACCACCAGCTCACGCGCCACCGCCTGACGTCCGACGAGAGGGCCCGCCTGCCGGTCGTGTTCCTGACGTCCGCAGACGAGCTCGCCCGGGGATACGCCGTGGCCGCTCAAAACGGGGCCGACGGAGCGACCCTCCTCACCCTGACCCCGCGGACGCCGAGCCCGGATCTGGCCTGGCTGAAGGTGACCGTCGCTCGCGACGGCTCGGTTTCGGAGCTCTCCTTCGAGGACGGCGGGGGCAACCGCACCGTGTTCCGCTTCGAGGCCTGGCGCGCGGAAAAGGCGCGGCCGCCGGGCGATTACCGGGTGACCGGCCCATCGGGCACGAGGGTCCTGGACAACTGAGCTTCGGCCCGGGCCGGATGCCGACGGGGGCGGCATAGAATGCCCGCGTGGCGCAGGAATTCTCGTTCGACGTTGTCAGCCGCGTGGATCTCCAGGAGGTCCACAACGCCGTGCAGCAGGCCGGCAAGGAGATTGCGACCCGCTTCGACTTCCGGGGCAGCGCCTCGAAGATCGAATGGAACGAGAAGGACCTCGCCCTGACACTGATCTCCGACGACGAGCACAAGCTCAAGTCCGTCGTGGACATCCTCGAGACGCGCCTGGTCAAGCGGGGCATCGCGGTCAAGGCCCTGGACTTCGGCAAAGTCGAGCCCGCGGCGGGAGGGACGGTCCGCCAGATCGTCAAGGTCCAGCAGGGGATCCCGACCGAGAAGGCCAAGGACATTGTCCGGGCCATCAAGGATCAGAAGCTCAAGGTGCAGGCCTCGATACAGGCCGACCAGGTGCGCGTGACCGGCCGGAGCAAGGACGAGTTGCAGACGGCGCAAGCCCTGATCCGCAGCGGAGACTTCGGGCTGCCTCTGCAGTTCGCCAACTACCGATGACGCTCTCCCGGACCGCCAACCCGCGGCTCCTTAAGGCCTACGACCTGATCGCGGACAAGCTCGCGCGCGTGGAGGAGGAGCTGCTCCTGCATTTCCGCTCGCCGATTCCCACCATCGACCGAATCGGCAACTACCTGGCCTCGGGGGGCGGGAAGCGGC
>Ga0335082_10006370_pt1 | contig 12881 bp, 13 predicted proteins | sample Lox_Sample_41_FD_206718 | JGI IMG/M metagenome (GOLD analysis project Ga0335082, IMG submission 206718) | Soil microbial communities from Loxahatchee National Wildlife Refuge, Florida, United States - Lox_Sample_4.1 | ecosystem: Environmental > Terrestrial > Soil > Wetlands | place: USA... | reverse complement strand
TTCTTCGCCGTCGCATTTCGCGCGCGCGTGCGCCGCGATGGCGCCCATCGAGAATCCGCCATGGAAAGGCTCGGCGGAGGAGGCCCATGCGGACTACGCCGCCTGGAGCGGGCGGCGCGAGACGCCGGGGCGCGTGCAGATGTGGGATGTGATCGATACGCTCAACCGCATGTGCCCCGAGGACACGATCTTCACCAACGGCGCGGGCAACTTCTCGCAATGGCTGCATCGCTTCCATCGCTACACGGGCTGGCGCACGCAGCTCGCGCCCACGTCGGGCGCCATGGGCTACGGCGTGCCCGCCGCGATCGCGGCCAAGATCGCGCGGCCCGAGCGCACCGTGGTGTGCCTCGCGGGCGACGGCGACTTCCTCATGGCCGGGCAGGAGCTCGCCACGGCGGTGCAATACGACGCGCCCATCGTGGTGGTCGTGGTGAACAACGGCATCTACGGCACGATCCGCATGCACCAGGAGAAGCACTACCCGGGCCGGGTGATCGGTACCGACATCGCCAATCCGCATTTCGCGGCCTTCGCGCGCTCCTTCGGCGCCGTGGGCGAGATCGTGGAGGAGACGGCCCAGTTCGCCCCGGCCCTGGAGCGTTGCCTCGCCTCGGGCAAGCCCGCCGTGATCGACGTGCGCACCGATCCGCAGGCGATCACGCCCAATACCACCCTGGACGCGATACGGGCCGCTGCAACGAAGAAGTAAGAATCGGCAGGGCACGAGTCGGTAACGGAACTGTCATACTGCCGACGTAAGCTTGTGCGGAGAGCCCGCCATGACAGAACACATTTCCAAGCAGTACGACCAGGACCTCGAGGCCATCCGTTCCCGCACGCTGCAGATGGGCGGGCTGGTGGAATCCCAGATTCGCTCGGCGATCACCGGGTACCTGGACCACGACAGCGACCTCATCGAGCAGGTGATCGCGGCCGATTCCAAGGTGAACGAGCTCGAGGTCGGGATCGACGACGACCTGCGCCACGTGATCGTGCGGCGGCAGCCCGCGGCCTCCGACCTGCGCCTCATCATGGCCGTGAGCAAGACGGTGACGGACCTGGAGCGCATCGGCGACGAGGCGGCCAAGATCGCGCGCATGGCGCGCGAGATCGGCCAGCCGGCGCGCGGCACGCGCTCGCGCCTTGCCGCCGTGAACCACGTCTCCGAGATCGCCGTCGGGATGCTCCGCAAGTCGCTGGACGCCTTCGCGCGGCTCGATGCCGTGGCGGCGGCGCGCATCATCGGCGAGGACGCGGCGATCGACGAGGAATTCCACGCGATCATCCGCCAGCTGATCACGTTCATGATGGAGGACCCGCGCACCATCTCGACCTCCATCAACATCGTCTGGGTCGCCAAGGCCATCGAGCGCATCGGCGACCACGCCAAGAACATCGCCGAGCAGGTGATCTACATCGTGAAGGGAAGGGACGTGCGCCACACCCCGCTCGCCGAAGTCGAGCGCGAGGCGTTGGGCTGATGGCCGCCTCGATCCTGGTCGTCGAAGACGAACCCGCCATCCAGGAGCTGATCTCGATCACGCTCGCGCGCCATGGCCACACCGTGCGCCGCACGGCCAACGCCAAGGAAGCCTACGAGGCGGTGACGATGGCGCTGCCCGACGTGATCCTGCTCGACTGGATGCTGCCCGACGGATCGGGCCCCTCGCTCGCACGGAGGCTCCGCACGGAGCAGCGCACCCGCGAAGTCCCCATCATCATGCTCACGGCGCGCGCCGCGGAGGACGACAAGGTGGCGGGCCTCGACAGCGGCGTGGACGATTACGTGACCAAGCCCTTCTCGCCGCGCGAGCTCGAGGCGCGCATCCAGGCGGTGCTGCGCCGGCGCCTGCCGCAGCTTTCCAAGGAGGCGGTCGAGATCGAAGGCCTCGTGCTCAATCCCGCGACGCGCGTGGTGAGCGGCAAGGGGCGCACCCTCAAGATGGGGCCCACGGAGTTCGAGCTCCTGCACTTCTTCATGACGCACACCGATCGCGTGTACACTCGCGCGCAGATCCTGGACCAGGTCTGGGGCGATCACGTGTTCCTCGAGGACCGTACGGTGGACGTGCACATCCGGCGATTGCGCGAAGCGCTCTCGCCCAGCGGCCACGACCGGCTCGTCGAGACGGTGCGCGGCGCGGGATACCGCTTCCGCTCGAGCGACTGAAATGCTGGCTATTGCCGCGAGTGCCCTGGCCGCGGCCGCGGTCGGTTGGATCGCGGGCGTCGAGTACGGCCTCGCCACCTTCTCCGTCCTGCTGCTGATCCTGCTCCTCGCCGAATCGCGGCGGCTTCACGAGCTCGCGTACTGGCTGGAGCATGGCGAGGCGCCCGAGCCGCCGCGGGCGCGCGGCGCCTGGGACCGGCTGCACGCGCTCCTGCACCGCACGCGGCGCGAATCCGCGCGCCGGGAAGCCGAGCTCGTGGACATGCTCAAGCGCTGGCGCGAGGCGGCGCGGGCCCTTCCCGACGGCGTGGTGATCCTCGACGAGGATCGCATCGCGTGGTGCAACGACACGGCGAGGCTGCACCTGGAGATCGACCCGGTGCGCGATGCCGGCATGCCCATCACGCACCTCGTGCGCATCCCCGAGTTCCTCGAGTACCTCGAGGGCAACGACTACGCCAAGCCGATCCAGGTCACCGCGCCGCACTCGGCCGACCGGGTGCTGTCCATGCAGGTGGTGACCTACGGCGAGAACCAGCGCCTCGTGCTCTCGCGCGACGTCACGCAGTTCCGGCAGCTGGAGCGGGTGCGCCGCGAGTTCGTCGCCAACGTCTCGCACGAGCTGCGCACGCCGCTCACGGTGGTGGCGGGGTTTTTGGAGACGCTTCGCGACGAAACCGACCGCGACGCCGCGCGCCGCTACATCGACCTCATGGCCGAGCAGTCGGCGCGGATGCTGCGCCTGGTCGAGGACCTGCTCACGCTCTCGGCGCTCGAGTCGTCGCCGCCGCCGCCGATGGAAGAGCCCATCGAGATGCGCAAGCTCCTCGATCGGCTGGGCGCGGAGGCGCGCGCGCTTTCCAACGGGCGGCACAAGATCGAGGTGGAGGGCGAGGAGGGCATCGACCTGCTGGGCAGCGAGAAGGAGCTTTCCAGCGCGTTCGGCAACCTCGTCTCCAATGCGATCCGCTATACGCCGGCCTCCGGCGTCGTGCGGCTTCGCTGGCATCGCACCGACGAGGGCGCCACGTTCGACGTGGAAGACACCGGCATCGGCATCGCGCCCGAGCACATCCCGCGCCTCACGGAGCGCTTCTACCGCGTGGACCGCGGCCGCTCGCGCGAAAGCGGCGGCACGGGCCTGGGCCTCGCCATCGTGAAGCACGCGCTCTCGCGCCACGGCGCCTCGCTCGACATCGCGAGCACGCCCGGCGAGGGCAGCCGCTTCAGCGCCCGCTTCGCGGGCCCGCGCGTACGAAACCGGGGTCAGACCCCGGTTTCGGCCTGACGTCAAAGCGTCACACGCTTGCCCCAACCTCCACCTCGCGATCCTTAAGCGGAAAACAGCTGCAGCTTTCCCCCCGAGGTTGCTCCTCCCCTTGCTCCGCCGGTGCCGCCAAGCCCGGCGGATTTTTCTTTCTGAACTCGGCCGCGCGCGCGCGGTCACAACCCGCGACACGCAGGATTGTCACGCGTTGCCGGTAGCCTTCAGCGAATGAGAGTTCACGATCTTCCGCCCGGCTTCGACGATCCCGTCGACGCGCTCCTCGGGTTCCATCGGCGCATCGAACGGCAGCTCGCGGCCCTTTGCGCCCTTTCCCTGGCGATCGAAGCGCGCGGGCTCGACGCGGAAGGCAGCGCCGTGGCCGGCGCGTCGATCGATTTCTTCTCCCACTCGCTCACGCTGCATCATGCCGACGAGGAAGACCTCCTGCCGCTGCTCGAGAGCCGCCTGCACGACGACGAGCGCGACGCGGTGCATGCGCTTCGCACGCGGCTCGAAGGCGAGCACCGCGAGCTGGAGCGCATCTGGCGCGCGCTTCGCCGGCCGCTCGAAGGCATCGCCGAGGGCCTGAGCCGCGGGCTTCCGGGCGACCTGCTGCGCTACTACCGCTCGCTGCAGGACACGCACATCAGCGTCGAGGAAGCCGGCATCCACGGCCGCGCGGTACGTTGCCTGCTGCCCGCCGACCGCGCGGCCCTGGGCCGCGGCATGGTCGCGCGCCGCACCCGCAAGCTTCGCTTCTAGCTTGTCCCGAATTCGTCACGCCAATGTCACGGCGGTGACTTGGCGAGGCGGGACAATCGCTTGCCGATGGATACTGCGATTTCACATGAGGACGACGCGGCGCCCACCCTTCGCTACCGTTCGATCTTCATCTCGGACATCCACCTGGGAACGCCGGGTTGCCAGGCGGGACACCTCCTCGATTTCCTGAGGCACACGGACAGCAAATACCTGTATCTCGTCGGCGACATCATCGACGGCTGGCAGTTGAGGCGCGGCTGGTTCTGGCACCAGAGCCACAACGACGTGATCCAGAAGGTGCTGCGCAAGGCGCGCAAGGGAACGCAGGTCACCTATATCGCGGGCAACCACGACGAGGCGGCGCGCCAGTTCCTGGGGCTCGCCTTCGGCGGCATCGAGATCCGCGACGAGGCCGAGCACCGCACCGCCGACGGCCGCCGGCTGCTCGTGATCCATGGCGACCTCTTCGACGCGGTGGTGCAGGGCGCGAAGTGGCTCGCGTACCTGGGCGACCGGGCGTACGTGGTCACCCTCAAGCTCAATCGCTGGTTCAACCACATCCGCGCGACGATCGGCCTGCCCTACTGGTCGCTCGCGCAGTTCCTCAAGCAGCGCGTGAAGAACGCGGTGAGCTACATCAACCATTTCGAGGACGCGCTCGCCCACGAGGCGCGCAGGCGCGGCTACCAGGGCGTGGTCTGCGGCCACATCCACAAGGCGGAGATCCGCGACATCGGCGGGATCCTCTACTGCAACGACGGCGACTGGGTGGAGAGCCTCACCGCGCTCGTGGAGCTGGAAGACGGCGAGCTGAAGATCATCGACTGGAAAGCGGTCGAGGCGCTGCGGGAGAACGCAATCAACGAGGGGACCGTGCATGGAAAGCGAGCGGAAATTGCGCATCCTGCTGGTGACTGACGCCTGGTCGCCGCAGATCAACGGCGTCGTGGTGACGCTGGGAAACACAGTCCGGTGGCTGCAGCGCTGGGGGCACGAGGTGCAGGTGCTGTCGCCCGAAGGCTTCAGGACCTTCCCGATGCCCACCTATCCCGAGATCCCGCTCGCGATCCTGCCCGGCGCCAAGGTGGCGAGGCGCATCCGCGAACTCGATCCCGATGCGATCCACATCGCGACGGAAGGCCCGCTGGGAAACGCCGCGCGCGCGCACTGCGTGAAGCACCGCATGAATTTCACGACCGCGTACCACACGTGCTTCCCGGAATACGTGAAGCCGCGTTTCGGCATCCCGCTCGGCGTCACCTACGCGTGGCTGCGGCGCTTCCACTCGCGCTCCTCGGCGATCCTCGTGGCGACTCCGGCGATCAAGGAGCTGCTCCAGTCGCGGGGCTTCCGCAACATCGCCGACTGGTCGCGCGGCGTGGACACGGAGCTTTTCAAGCCGGGGGCCGATCGCTTCGTGGAGCTGCCGCGCCCCGTGTTCCTCTTCGTGGGGCGCGTCGCGGTGGAGAAGAACCTGCCGGGCTTTCTCGGCCTCGACCTGCCCGGCACCAAGGTGGTGGTGGGCGACGGCCCCGCGCGAAGGCAGCTCGAGGAGCGATTCCCCGACGCGGTCTTCGTGGGCGCGAAGAAGGGTGCCGAGCTCGCCTCCTACTTCCAGCGCGCCGACGTGTTCGTCTTCCCCAGCCGCACCGATACATTCGGCCTCGTGCTGCTGGAAGCCATGGCGTGCGGCACGCCCGTGGCGGCGTTCCCGGTGCGTGGTCCCATCGACGTGATCAAGGACCCGGCGGCGGGCGTGCTCGACGAGGACCTGGGCGCGGCCGCGCTGGCCGCGCTGCGCCTCGACCGGGACAAGGTCGCGAAGTACGCGCGCGAGTATTCGTGGGAGAACTGCACGCGCCAATTCCTTTCCAGCCTCGTCCCGGCCCGTGCCGTGGAGGGACCCCTTGCACAAGCCGCCTGAGGCGCCCGCGCAGGGCGCCGTGGAAGCGCCCCTCGAGGAAAGTCCCTTCAAAGGCAAGACCGGGCTCATCCGGATCGTCCACGCGCTCTTCAACTCGCTCGCGGGGCTGCAGGACGCGTGGACGCACGAAAGCGCCTTCCGCCAGGAGCTCCTGCTCGCGGCGGTCCTCGTCCCCGTGGCCTGCCTCGTGCACGTGAGCCCGGTGGAACGAGCGCTGCTCATCGGCTCGGTGCTCCTCGTGATGATCGTGGAGCTGCTCAACACGAGCGTCGAGGCGGCGATCGACCGCATCTCCTTCGACCACCACTCGCTTTCCAAGCGCGCCAAGGACATCGGCAGCGCGGCGGTGTTCGTGGCGCTGGTGCTCCTCGCCGTCGTCTGGGCGCTCATCCTGCCGCCGGCGCTGTCGCCGGGCTGATCCGGCGAAAAACAAATCGTTACCGAAGGCGCGGCGCCGGCGTTGACCCCGGGCGGCGCGGCAACGACAATGGGGGCTCGGGTTTCGCGCGCTCAGATCCCTGTCATGAGCTACCACCTCGTCATCGAGGAGCATCCGAAGTATCTGCACGCCGCCGCGTCGGGCAACAACTCGGCGGAGAACGTGCTTCGCTTCCTGAGGGAAAGCTACGAGGCGTGCATGAAGCACAAGGCCTCGGCGGTGCTGCTCGAGATGCAGTTCGAGGGGCCCGCGCTCGACACCGGCAGCATCTACAGCGTGATCGCGCAGCGCAGCGAGACCGGCAAGCAGATGCGCAAGATCGCCTATGTCGCGCGGCCCGACCGCGAGATCGCCAAGGCCAAGTTCGCCGAGACCGTCGCGATCAACCGCGGCGTGAACGTGCGGCTCTTCGCCGACGTGGCCGCCGCGAGGAAGTGGCTCGAGGAGTGACTAGCCGAACCGGCCCGTGATGTAGTCTTCCGTCTGCTGCTTGCCGGGCTTCAGGAAGATCTGGTTGGTCTCGCCGAACTCGATCAGCTCGCCCAGGTACATGTAGGCCGTGAGGTCCGACACGCGCGCCGCCTGCTGCATGTTGTGGGTGACGATCACCACCGTGTAGTCGGCCTTGAGCTCGGCGATGAGCTCCTCCACCTTCGCCGTGGAGATGGGGTCGAGCGCCGAGCACGGCTCGTCCAGCAGCAGCACTTCGGGCTTCACGGCGATGCCGCGCGCGATGCACAGGCGCTGCTGCTGTCCGCCCGAGAGGCTGTGGCCGCTTTGCTTCAGCTTGTCCTTCACTTCCTTCCACAGCGCCGCCTTCGTGAGCGCCCACTCGACGCGCTCGTCCATGCGGGCACGCGACAGATCCTCGAAAAGGCGCACGCCGAAGGCGATGTTGTCGTAGATCGACATCGGGAAGGGCGTGGGCTTCTGGAACACCATGCCGACGTTGGCGCGGATGAGCGACACGTCGCGGCGCGAGGTGAGGATGTTCTCGCCGCCCATGAGCACCTCGCCCTCGGCGCGCTGCTCGGGGTAGAGCTCGAACATGCGGTTGAAGGTGCGAAGCAGCGTCGATTTTCCGCAGCCCGACGGGCCGATGAACGCCGTCACGCGTTTTTCCGGGATCTCCATGTTCACGCGCTTGATGGCGTGGAAGGAGCCGTAGTAGAAGTTCAGGTCCCGCACCTGGAGCTTGGGCGCCGGCGGCGGCTGCACCGCCTTGTCGGGAATGGCTTGCATCACGGAGGCCATCGCTATTTCCTCGAGAACAGGGAGCGCGCGGCGATGTTGATGCCGAGCACGAAGAGCGTGATGAGCGTGGCGCCGCCCCACGCGAGGCGGTGCCAATCCTCGTACGGGCTCATCGCGAACTGGAAGATCACCACGGGGAGGTTCGCCATCGGCTTGTTCATGTCCGCCGACCAGAACTGGTTGTTCAACGCCGTGAAGAGCAACGGCGCCGTCTCGCCCGCCACGCGCGCGATCGCGAGGAGCACGCCGGTCACGATGCCCGCCCGCGCCGCGCGGTAGCACACCATCGTGATCACCTTCCACGCGGGAGCGCCCAGCGCCGCGGCCGCTTCGCGCAGGCTGTTGGGGACGAGCTTGAGCATGTCGTCGGTGGTGCGCACGACCACCGGGACCACGATGATGGCGAGCGCCAGCGCGCCCGCCCAGCCCGAGAAGTGCTTCAGCTGCGCCACGTAGATCGAGTACACGAACAGCCCGATCACGATGGACGGGGCCGAGAGCAGCACGTCGTTGATGAAGCGCGTCGCGGGGGCGAGCCAGCCGCGCTGGCCGTATTCGGCGAGGTACGTGCCCGCGAGGATGCCCACGGGCGTGCCGATGAGGGTTCCCACGCCCGCCATCATCACGCTGCCGAAGAGCGCGTTGGCGAGGCCGCCGTCGCTGCCCGGCGGAGGCGTCATCTGCAGGAAGAGCGACGGGCGAAGCGCGTTGGCGCCCTCGTAGAGCAGCACCGCGAGGATCCAGAAGAGCCAGAAGAGGCCGAAGGCCAGGGCCGCCGTGGAGATCCCCATCATCACCGCGTTCATCCGGCGGCGGCGGCGGAAGAGGGGATTGGACTCCGACAGGTTCATGTGCGCTCGCCCTCGCCCTTGGCGAGCTGCATGAGCAGCAGCTTGGAGAGCGCCAGCACGATCGTGGTGATGAGGAAGAGGATGAGGCCCAGCTCCACCAGCGCCGAGGTGTAGAGGTCGCCCACGGCCTCGGTGAATTCGTTGGCCAGGGCCGAGGCGATGGAGTTGCCCGGCGCGAAGAGCGAGGCCGAGAGCTGGTGCGCGTTGCCGATCACGAAGGTGACCGCCATGGTCTCGCCCAGCGCGCGGCCCAGCCCCAGCATGATGCCGCCGATCACGCCCACCTTGGTGTAGGGCAGCACCACGCGCCAGACGACTTCCCACGTGGTCGAGCCCAGCCCGTAGGCCGATTCCTTGAGCATCGGCGGCACCAGCTCGAAGACGTCGCGCATCACCGCCGTGATGAACGGGATCACCATCACCGCGAGGATGATGCCCGCGGCGAGCATGCCGATGCCCATGGGCGGCCCGGAGAAGAACACCTTCAGGAGCGGGACGTTGCCCAGGGTCTTCGCCATGATCGGCTGCGCGTACTCCTGGAAGAGCGGCGCGAAGATGAAAAGGCCCCACATGCCGTAGATGATGCTGGGCACGGCGGCCAGCATCTCGATGGCGGTGCCCAGCGGCCGGCGCAGCCACGGCGGCGAGAGCTCCGTGAGGAAGAGCGCGATGCCGAAGCTCACCGGGATCGCGATGCCGAGCGCGATCCCGGAGGTCACGAGGGTCCCGAAGATCGGGACCAGGGCGCCGAAGTCTTCCTTGACCGGGTCCCAGTTCTCGTTGAAAAGGAACCGCACCCCGTACTTCTCGAGGGATGCGGTGCTGCCGATCACCAGCGATACGAGTATCGCGGCGAGCAGGCTGAAGACGAGGAACGCGAAGAACCGGGTGAGGTTCTTGAATATCGCGTCCATGAGCGCGTTGTTGCGTAGCATCGGCGGCCGCTTGTTGTTTGCGACATCGACCGCCGGGGCCTGCGCGATCGGCAGGCCCCTATTATCCAACGCGACGCTCATTCGCGTGAATCCGCTCTAAAGCACCGGCTCAGTACACCGACTTGCCGGACGCGTCCTTGATGTTCGCTTTCCACGACGTCTCGATCTGCTTCACCACGGAGTCGGGCAGCGGCACGTAGTCGAGGCTCATGGCGAGCTTGTCGCCGTCCTTGTAAGCCCACTGGAAGAACTTGAGCACTTCCTTGGCGGTGTCGGGCTTGTCCTGCGTCTTGTGCATCAGGATGAACGTCGCGCCGCTGATCGGCCACGCGTCCTTGCCCGGCTGGTCCGTGAGGATGAGGTAGAAGCCCGGGGCCTTGCTCCAGTCGGCGCCCGCGGCGGCCGCCTTGAACGTCTCGGCGTTGGCGTCGACGTAGTGGCCGTCCTTGTTCTGCATCGCGATCGCGGTCATCTTGTTCTGCAGCGCATAGGCGTACTCGACGTAGCCGATGGCACCGGCGATCTTCTGCGAGTACGAGGCGACTCCCTCGTTGCCCTTGCCGCCCACGCCCACCGGCCAGTTGACCGACGTGCCCTCGCCCACTTTCTCCTTCCACTCGGGATTCACCTTCGACAGGTAGTTCGACCAGATGAAGGTCGTGCCCGAACCGTCGGAGCGGTGGACCACGGTGATGGCTTCGTCGGGAAGCTTCACGCCCTTGTTGAGCGCGGCGATCTCGGCGTCGTTCCACTTGGTCACCTTGCCGAGGTAGATGTCGCCCAGGACCTTGCCCGTGAGCTTGATCTCGCCGTTCTTGATGCCGGGCAGGTTCACCACCGGCACCGCGCCGCCGATCACGGTCGGGAATTGCGTGAGGCCGCCCTTGTCGAGCTCCTCGGGCTTCAGCGGCATGTCGGAGGCGCCGAAGTCCACGGTCTTGGCGTTGATCTGCTTGATGCCGCCGCCGGAGCCGATGGATTGATAGTTGAGGCCCGTGCCGGTCTTGGTCTTGTAGGCGTCGGCCCACTTCGCATAGATCGGATACGGGAACGTGGCGCCGGCGCCGGTGATGTCGGTGGCGAAAGCGGAAATCGTGGTGAGCGCGGATACGGCAAGCGCGGCGACTGAAACGCGGGAAATGCGCATGGATGGACCCTCCTCTTTGAATCCAAAGGACTATACGGAGGGCGTATGACAGTCCCGTGACAGCCGTCAGGCGCTGTGTGACGGCCGTGCCGCAAGGGCGAAGCAAGCCAGGCCGCCGATCACCGCGAGTGCCAGCAGGATCATGGCGGACGGTTGCGTGAGCCCCAGCGCGAGTCCCATCGAATAGCTCCCCGGGGCGAGGGCGCGGGCGAAGAGCGAGGCGCGGGACAGGTGCCCCAGCAGCTCGCCCAGGCCGCGGCCCCCGAAGAGCTCGGCGGGCGCGGCGCCGCGCACGATTGTGAAGATGCCGTTGCCGCAGCCGAACGCGGCCACGAAGAAGATCGCGAGCGCCGTGTGGCCCGTCGCCATGGCGAGCGTGAACGCCGAGATCGCGATGAGCCCGTACGAGATGATCCCCACGGTGGTCGAGCGCACCCGCGTGAGGAAGGCCATTTCCAGGATGCGACCCGCGACCTGCATGGGCCCCAGCAACATCGCCGCGGCGACCGCCTGCGCGGTGGTGAGGCCCGCGGTCGTGAGCAGCCCCACCATGTGCACCGCGACCACGCCCACGACGAAGCTCGCGATGGCGAAGCTCGCGTTGAGCCACGCGAGGCGCGCATCGCCGAAGGCGGGCGAGCGTTCGGCGGCGCGCGAGGCCGCCGCATCGGAGGGTCCGCGCGCGAATCGCGGGATGAGGGCCGCGTGCACGGGCAGGCATATGAGGAGGTGGAGCGCGGCGTACACGGCGAGCGAGACGCGCCATCCCCAGGCCTCGACGAGCACGTGCGAGATGGGCCAGAACACGGTGGAGGCGAACCCGCCCAGCAGCGTGAGCACCGTCACCATGCGGCGATAGCGATCGCCCGCGTGCTGCGAGAGCGTGGCGAACGCCGGATCGTAGAGCGTCATCGACATCGCGGCGCCCGCGATGAGCCATCCGGCGACGAACATCTCGCGGCGGGTCGCCGCGGCGAGCACCATCATCGAGATCGCGCCCACGATCGACCCCGCGGACATCACCGCGCGCCCGCCCTTCCTGTCGATCATGCGGCCGGCGAGGGGAGCGAGCGCGCCGGAGACCACGAGCCCCGCGGTGAACGCCCCGAAGAGCAGCACCTCGGACACGCCCAGCTCCTCGCGCATGGCGGGGCCGAGCACGCTGATCGAGTAGTAGAGCGTCCCCCAGGAAATGATCTGCGCGACGCCCAGGGCCGCGACGAGCCCCGTCAAGCCGGGCATCTACGGCGAGGCGAGCGCGTTGGTGAAGTCTCCGGCGTTGCGGCGCGCTCCGGGCAGGGGCTCGAGGCCGAAGCGGCGCGTGATGAACTTGATGATGGAGGTCGTATCGTAGGACGTGTGATCGACGAATCCGCGCCTGGCGTAGGGCGAGACGATGATCGCCGGCACGCGCGTGCCCGGTCCCCAGCGGTCGCCCCAGCCCTCGCCCGAGGGCGGCGCCACGTGGTCCCAGTAGCCGCCGTTCTCGTCGTAGGTGACGATCACCAGCATGTGCGGCCACTGCGGGCTCTTCTGCAGCTCGTGCAGCAGCTCGTCGATGTGGATGTCGCCGCTCATGATGTCCGTATAGCTCGGGTGCTGCGTGAGGCGGCCCGGCGGCTTGTAGAACGCGACTTGCGGGAGGGTGCCGCTCGCGATGGCCTTCACGAAATCGTCGCCGTCCTTCAGGTGCTCGGCGCGGTCCGGCGTTCCGGGCGCGAAGCGCGCGTAGTAGTTGAACGGCTGGTGATGGGGCTGGAAGTTGGGGCTGTCGGGGCCGCGCGTGTAGATCACGGATCGTTTCTCGCCCGCGGGACGCCGCCCGTCGGCGAGCGCGCGGTTCCACGCTCCGCCATACCAGGCCCACGTGATGCCCTTCGCGGAGAGCGTGTCGCCGATTGTCTTCTGCGTCTGCGGCGGCACGACGTGCTTGGCCGGATCCGCGAAATCGGGATTGCCGCCCGGGGCCGGCGGCACGCCGCTCGGCTCGTAAGGCGGCTGCGACGTGTTCACCGCGAAGCCGTCGGGCGTGACCTGCCCGTCGTAGAGCTTCGCCGGGCCGTCCATCGCCGACGCGGGCGAGTCGGGCTTGCGCTTCAGGTGGCCGTGCTCATCGACCTGCGCGCGGA
>Ga0335082_10006369_pt1 | contig 12881 bp, 11 predicted proteins | sample Lox_Sample_41_FD_206718 | JGI IMG/M metagenome (GOLD analysis project Ga0335082, IMG submission 206718) | Soil microbial communities from Loxahatchee National Wildlife Refuge, Florida, United States - Lox_Sample_4.1 | ecosystem: Environmental > Terrestrial > Soil > Wetlands | place: USA... | reverse complement strand
GGCCCAATGGCCCACCAAGAACGTGAGCCAGCAGGTAACACTGTCGGGGACGCGTCTCACGGTGGTCGTGGGACTCAGCAAGAGCAATGGAGACATCACACCGATCACTTTCCTGGGAGTCTCCCAAAAACAGTAGCTTCCGTTTCACCCTCATCGCAGCCGGACTTGTCACCCAAATCCGGCCTTGCATTAGCGTGGCGACTCCGAACAGAGCGCGTTCTGTACCGGCATGAAAGCCCCGCACTTCGGTGTGCTATTCTCAATCGCTCGGACCGCTGTGAATTAGGGAGCGCGGCGTCCAAGGTCCGCTGATCTCGAAGCGTTCCGGGGAGGGGAAAGCTTCATTCGCGGCCGGAGGTGAACATCCACACATGCAGCCCCTGGTGAGAAACGAGCCGCAGCGCCCCGGCCCCCATCAAGACGAACAGAGCCTGCAATCCCCGGAGATCTGGACCCTTGCAGCGGCGATCGTTCTAATCGCCTTTTACTTCGCTACCAGCCTGTACATTTCTGCCCATCGTCTCCTTTGGGTTGACGAGATTGCAACGGCCGTAGTCACCCGGCTGCCCGGTGGGCTGGCCACCATCTGGAGGGCGGCTGCACAAGGTGTCGCTCCCCTGCCGCCCACTTACTTCATGATGGTTCGACTATTTGACGATTTCTTAGGACATTCCGACTTCGCCATGAGGCTGCCGTCTGCACTGGCTATGATGGCCGGTTTGCTTCTGACCTTCGATTGCGCCCGGCGCCTGACGGACGGCCTGCACGGACTTATTGCGCTTTCTGTACTGACGTGCTCATTACTACCCTACTATGGTCATGAGGCAAGGTCGTATTCGCTCTATTTTATGTTCGCCTCGTTGTCCTTATGGATCTGGGTCCGAGACGAGAATGACAGCCGGCGAGCCGCGGTCAGCTTCGGGATCGTATTTCTCTTGGCTGTTGCCATGCATTACTACGCGATTCTGTGCCTCGTACCCTACCTCATCTGGGAACTCTGGAACTGGAGACCATGGCGCCTGCCCTCAAGGAAGATAATGGGGGCCTTACTGGGCGTGGCCTGCGCGGCCGCATTCTTATGGGCGTCCATACAGGCCGGACGCCGGCTCTACCCGCCTCACTATTGGTCGCGACCTTCGCTAGAGATTCTACGGACCATCCTTGATGGCCTTTTCCCTGATGGCTTGTTCCTGATCGCGCTGATTGTGCTTTGGATCGCTTGGGCCGGGAGCAGGGACCGTGCCATTCCCTTGCTACTGCTACCGATGAAGTCTGGCGAGCGGGTCGGTTGGTTCTTCTTATTCATCCCTCTGGCGGGCTATATTCTCGCCCAGATGGCGCATGCATTTCAGCTCCGCTATGTCATCGGCGCGCTGCCAGGCGTCGCAGTTGCTTTCTCCTGCTGGTTATGGCGGAACCTCTGGAGCCTAAGGCGGGCTTCCCTTGGTGTGTTCTTGATTCTGGCGACCTGGGGTGCGGCAAAACAGGCGATCGCAACGCGGGACCCAAACCGGTTCTATTATTCGCCGGTCCGGCAAATGTTGAGCATGGAAGATGTTCTCCACAACGATGGAAAACGTTATTTTGTAGTTTGCAACCAGGCACGCTATGGCGAAGCTACTTACTATTCCAAGCACCCCGATGACTATGCTTTATTATTATTGCCTTCCGTACAAGGTTACTGGACGCACGAGCTCAAGACCGTCGCGCAATATCACCCGATGCAGATTTGGACCCTGGAAGACCTCAAGCAACATGCCCGGGAAACAGCGTTGCTTATGCCCGTGGAAAGCAATTTGGATAGTCTCCAGCAAGCCGGTATTCGTGCCACGATGCACTTTACCAAGCCAATTGCAATCTACTACCTGGAATAACCTTCCGTGCAAGGCTGGTGTTTTTTAGATCTGAATGGGAAATTTGAGGAATTGCTAATCTGAGACTTGCATTTGGTTGCTGCTCCGATGGAACTCCAATCCCAGACTCGGGCTCAGAGAGACCGCAGCAGGCAACCCCAGTCCGCCAATCTTACGTGGGGAAAGTCTGTCTTGAGGTCGATTGGATTCGTATCTTTCTGTCTCCTCGCGGTTGTTGTCCTCTTTCTACTCTTCGAGGGGCTCAGCAGTAGCTGGCGCTCGGTCCATGGCTTCGTTTCTTCGGTTAACAATCGTGACGTAGACATGGCTTACTCTACCCAGTACGATCCCGAGTTAGGGTGGGTCAATATTCCTAACTTCTATAGCAGGAACTTCTACAATCCCGGCGTTTATGTCCAGACGGATTCTAAAGGGTTTCGTAATCGTGAAGAAATCGAAGTCCAGGTCCCGGTGGGTAAGCTGCGAGTGGTCTGCTCCGGTGACTCGTTCACCTTTGGAATCGGGGTGGACAACGACCACACCTGGTGTGAGCAGCTCAGTTCGCTAGACCAGCGGTTGCAAGCGGTCAACATGGGGGTTCCGGGATACGGAGTGGATCAGATTTATCTTATGTACCGGCGAGATGGAACCCGACTCGACTATGATGCGCAGATCTTTGCGCTGATCACAGACGACTTCAGGCGCATGCAGAAGAATAGCTTCCTGGGATACGGCAAGCCTGAGCTTGAAGTACGCGACGGTCAGCTAGAAGTGACAGATGTTCCTGTGAAAAAGGCATCGGGCCTCTCGCGTGCGGTTTCCGGTAGCGGCAGCCTCTTTGCAAACTTGAGTTCTGTGGCAGTCCTGCAATCGCTGCTTGACAAGTTCCGGCCGGCTCGACATTCCTCTTCGCACCCAATTCCCGACAATACTCGTGAAGTAACCGCCAAGATCCTGGAGAGTTTGCAAGCCCTGAACCACAAAAAGAACGCTACGCTGGTCGTTGTTCTGCTGCCCACGTTGGGAGAGTTGACTGCGGCAGGCCCTTCCCAATCGTGGCGAGGTTTCCTACGTGATGAGTCGGCAAAGCAAGGCATTACATTTATTGACCTTCTCGAAGATGCTCAAACCCTACCCATATCGGAATTAGACAAGCTGTTTATCCCCCATGGATCGCAGCGCTTCATGGGCACTGCCGGCCACCTGAGCGACTACGGAAACCAGTACGTCAGCAGAAAGATTTACCAGGCCCTGCAAGCCAATCCTGTGATTTCAGTCAGGCTGTCAACGCCTCATTGATCCATGGCGGAGGACGGCTTGCGCCGCACTTGGCTACAAAGTTGAAGCAAGCGACAACACCGACGCGGACTCATCACACTCATCTGCGACTGCAGGCAGCAGCCTGCCCATCTTACCCGACCATCACTTTAGCGATTCGCTCCGCTGCGTGACCATCCCAGAGCGGTGGGACGCCTCCTTGCTTGGCCTTGCCCGTTAGCACCGCTTGCAGCTCCTTCCGCAAACGTTGAATGTCGCGGCCTACAAGGATGTTGGTTCCCATGCTGACGGTGATCGGCCGTTCTGTATTTTCCCGGACGGTCAGGCAGGGGATGCCCAGGAACGTGGTCTCTTCCTGAATACCGCCGGAATCCGTGATCACGACCGCCGCCTGAGTTTGGAGCGCGAGAAACTCGATGTAGGGGGCGGGCTGTAGAAGGCGGAGATTCGAGCTATCACTCACGTCGATTCCCGCTTCGGCAATCCGATTTCTGGTGCGAGGATGTACGGGAAACAACACCGGAAGATCACGGCTGATTTCCGCCAGCAGATCAAGCAGAGACTTCAGCCAGAAACTGTCATCCACATTGGACGGGCGATGCAGGGTCACCAGCACATAGCGTTCAGGACCCTCGCGCGATCGAGCCCTGGCGTAAGGCAACAACCGAACCAGACTGTCAATCATGACATTGCCAACCAGGCACACTTTCTCCGGCTCAACGCCCTCCCGTTGCAGGTTGGCATTTCCGTCTTCTGAAGGCGTGAAGAGCAGGTCGGAAATCTGATCAGTCAGCAGGCGATTAATTTCCTCCGGCATGGTGCGGTCGAAGGACCGGAGTCCGGCCTCGACGTGGGCCACCGGAATGAGCAACTTGGCGCATACGAGAGCGGCGGCAGCCGTGGAATTGACATCTCCGTACACAAACACCCAATCAGGCTTCCCGGAAATCGCAACTGCTTCAAAGCGCGCGATGATTTGACTGGTCTGCTGGGAGTGGCTACCCGATCCCACTTCCAGGTTCACGTCCGGCTCCGGCATTCCAAGCTGCTGCAAAAAGACATGAGACATGTTGAAGTCATAGTGCTGACCAGTATGAATCAGTGTTTGGCGTATCCCGGCTTGCTCCCGCAGCGCTAGCATGACGGGCGCAGCCTTCATAAAGTTTGGCCGGGCTCCGACGACGTGTAATATGTGCATGTGCCTCAGTCAGTGTTTGACAGACTCGGTTTCCTGCTTACAGGCGCAGGAAGGTTGCCAGTCAGCGGCGAGACGGATTCTGAAAGCCCTGATACTACCTATCTCATTGCCATAAAACAAGTTGACCGCAGTGCGTCGGGCGAGATTGCCCAGCTACGCACTGCCCAGTCGAGCGTTGCGGACAAGGGGGGAATAGGCAAGAGGCCGGAGCAATAAGTGAAATCTTTTTCCCAAGCATTCGGAATTTTCCTCCTGCACCGGAATTGGCTAAGCGATCATCTGGCGGTCGCTGACGGGGTCGCGCCGCTGTCGCCCGGCAAGCGAGCTGCAGGCCACAGACATTTCCTGCTCTGCAGACCCGGGGACGTTGCGACAAGAACCATAGAACGCAATAACTTGGAGTGTTTGTTTTCCGGCGAACTCATGTACCATGGTGTGCCACATGGCAGCGGGGTGGAGTCTACTCTGGCCATCTCCGTGCTGGTATGTGGGCAAGTTGCTGAAACTACACCGGGCATATCGCAAAATGTGACTCGGAGGATGTAGGTGTGACTATACAGGCCACTTTGTGTGAACCCGTCATTGCCAACCCGTTAAGCCCGTTCAGCGGACCAGGAGCACTATGGTACGCCGTTCACACGCGTGCCCAGCACGAAAAGTCGGTCGTTTCTCACCTGCAAAGGCACGGGATTACTACGTTTCTGCCCTTGGTCAGCGAGATACACCGCTGGAGTGACCGGCGCAAGTTGGTCCATTTACCGCTATTTACGTGTTACGCCTTTGTTCATATGCGACTGGTTGCCGAGTCATGGGCCAAGGTGATGGGTATAACGGGCGTTATTCGCTTTGTGGGCGTGCGCGGTGAGGGCATACCGATTCCGGAAAGCCAAATTCATGCGGTGCGATCGTTGCTGGCGAGTAACCTCTCCTATCAGATTTGTCCGTTTCTGCAGGTGGGTCAACGAGTCAGGGTCAAAGGAGGCGCCCTGGATGGGGTCGAGGGCATCCTTGTTGCGCGCAGTGGAGATCGTACGCTGGTGATATCGGTCGAACCCATTCAGCGCTCTCTTTCTGTGCGGATCGGCGACTATCAGGTCGAAGCCATCTAGGGGATTTCATCGCGGCTGAATCGCGGCGAAATCCAGCAATTCATTCGTCGGAGTGTACGCCGCTGTGATCGCATCCAGACGGGAGCCATCTCTTGAGCGTCACTTCCCGACCATGGATTTTCGTCCTGCTCAGCGCGCTCTTCACGGTAGGATGTTCCAGGTCCCATCAGCCCGTCAGTCAACTCTGTCTTGTCGAGCCCAGAGTTGAAGCCGGCATACCGCGGTACGATGTGCTCGAACTTTCATTCCGCCACAACGGGGCCTACAAGAATAGCTTCCTCGATGTTGACCTCGAAGCCATCCTGACCTCGCCTTCCGGTGTCCAACACAAGATCCAAGGGTTCTTCTATGGCGGGGAGCTGTGGAGACTTCGCTTTCGGCCCGATGAGGTGGGGAGCTGGAAGTACGTCTATACCTTCAGAGGCGCAGAAGGATTTCGCCGCCAGGGCAGCGGAACATTTGCGTGTGTGCCGAGTACCACCGACGGGCCCGTGCGCAGCAATCCGAATAACCATTTCCGCTGGATCTTCGCCAACGGCAAGCCATTCTTCCCCATCGGATTGCAGGACTGCATCTACACCAAGGCGGGCCGGCTCCGCGAGATTGCCATTGATGGCGAAGCGCGCGGCCATCCGGGCCAGGTGGTTTCTCCGGACGCTTATTTCTCCATCTACGGCACAGCCGGATTCAATCTCTTGCGCTTCTCCCAAAAGAATTGCTCGTACTCGCTAATGGACGACCTCGATCATTATCGAGTGGCGGAGAGCATCGCGACGGACGACCTTCTTTCCTCTGCCCGTGAACATGGCTTTCGAGTGATGTTCGGTTTCTTTGGTTTTCACGGCAGGCAGCAAAGCGAGATTCGCGCCCTCAACGTTGTGGAGCGGGCAATGAATGATGCCCTGGGCCGGCCGGTGGAGGCCATCGAGACTCCCGATAACCGTGAACTCGTAGACAAGGAAAAGCGGTTTGTCGCTTATTGTGTCGCTCGCTGGGGCGTTTATGCCGATTTTTGGGAATTGCTGAACGAACGCCACGCTTCCGACAAGTGGACCACGCGGATGGCAGATTATGTCCGCTCTATCGATCCGGATCGCAAGCCTATTAGTACCAGCTGGGAGAAGGCTGAACTGCCCGCCATCGACATCAATGCTCCCCACTGGTATGAAAGCGAAAACGAGCTGAATTCGGATCTGCGCTGGCAACAACTTGCCAGCGAATGGAAGCAACTGGGAAAGCCGGTCATCGTAGGCGAGCAAGGAAACACAGGGATGAACTGGGACACGCGCTCGGCGGTGCGTATGCGAATTCGAGCCTGGACGTCTTTGTTCGAGGAGATCAGCCTGGTCTTCTGGAACACAAGCGACTCCAAAGCGGCGATGTTCGGTGGCCGCTACAATCCCGGAACCGGCGCCAACATTTATCTTGGCCCTGAAGAGCGCGGCTATGTGCGAGTGCTGCAGGATTTCGCATCTCGTTTGGATAAAAGGGTTCGCATGGTCCCGGTAGAGCTTTCGCCGCGGGCCGTGGTTCGCGGTTACGGCCTGGTGTCAGCCCATGTGGCAGCCTTTTACCTTCAACACGCGGAAAGTCACAGCACGCCCCTGGAAAATGCAGAGCTCAGTTTCGATTTCTCTTCGTTTGGCCGACACCGGTTAGCAGGTGAATGGATTGATCCTGCCACAGGCGCGGTGGTCGCCAGGGTTACGCTCGCGCCAGGCGCCACAAGCCTGCGGGTCCCGCCGTTCAAGGTTGATCAGGCCTTGCTGGTCAGCCCTGACCCACAGAGAGTCCAGTAACGGCGGCAAGACCATTTGTATGTTCTGGCGTGTAATCTTCGACAGCTTCACGCAAACGCCGACGATCGCGTTCGTGGCTGCCGCTTTGGTGTCCTTTTTGAGCATCACCAGGCCAGCTACGGCTGCGGAGGTGAGTGCCAATCCTTCTAACTACCGCAAGCTTATGTCAGCTTTGAAAGCTGGCGATACGCTCGAGTTGGCGCCGGGAAGATATCCTCCGCTCGCCATCAATGGTCTGAACGGAACGGCAAACGCGTGGATCACCATCAAGGGACCAGCGTTGGGGATGCCCGTCGTAATCACTGGCGAATCCGGCCGCAACACGGTTGAAATCTCTAATTGCAGTTTTGTCGCGATCGAGAACTTGCGCATTGATAGTCTGGGCATTCCTGGCGCATTCGGTATCAGTGCCAAGGGAGGCGCGGCCAATCTGACGCACGATATTCGTATCGAAGGCAACATTCTGGTGGGGCAAAATGGGGGCCAGGGAACCGATGGTATCTCCACAAAAACCCCCACGTGGCGATGGATCATTCGTAACAACCAGATTCTGGGCGCAGGAACGGGCCTCTATCTGGGTAACTCGGATGGAACACAGCCTTTCGTCGAAGGCCTGATCGAGAACAATCTGATCAAGGACACGATCGGCTACAACATGGAGATAAAAGACCAAAACTCCATCCCGCCGATTCCAGGAATGCCCACCGAAACCACCTCAACGATTATCCGCAACAACGTCTTCATCAAGAATGATGACCCCAGCCCGGATGGAGATCGGCCCAACTTGTTAGTAGGAGCGTTTCCGGGTACGGGCATAGGTTCTCACAACTTGTACGAGATCTACGGGAATTTTTTCTATCACAATCATCGCGAGGCTCTGTTCCAAGGGTCTGGCCGGTTTTCACTGCACGACAATATCTTTGTTGATGGACCGCATGACTATCCGGCATTGGTGTTACGAAACCACAACTTCCCGCTAAAGCTGGCGTATATCTACAACAACACTATCTATACTACGGAGCGTGGCATTTATTTCGGGAACCTGGCCCTGGCGGGAGACGCGGTGTTCGGCAACCTGATTTTTGGGTCTGCTCCCATCACCGGCATGGTTGCGCGGGCATCGGACAACCTGACGGGTCCGCTCGCCATCGCGCAGACCTACGTAAATTCTCCGTCGTTCGAGCTCGGAGCCATGGATTTTTATCCTCGGGCGGGTAAGTGTCAGGGTAAGGCCATGGATCTAAGCTTGTTTCAGACGGAAGCTGACTTTGGTCGCGACTTTAACGGTGCTCTCAAAGCAAAGGCCAAGGGTGGGGCCGTCTTTCGCGGCGCATATGCCGGAACTGGTACAAATCCGGGATGGCGCCTTCAAGCTGCCATCAAGCCTGCAAGCGAATCGGCCGTAAAAGCAAGTGCCGTCGAAGACGGGGCCACTCCAGCTATCGGGGCGCTTCTTGCTAATCCGGATACCTTAGTCCTCATTTCTCCTCCGAGGTCCAACGACTTTGCAATGGGAAACACGACAGGAACGACACCGGCGGCCGCTTCGGCGCTTCATGCGAGCCTTGGGCCTGCTCGCCGCACTGGCAGTTCTGGTGCTCGGTCTGATGACGCTTACCCCTCTCGCGTACTACTACGGCAGTCCCTTGCGCGAACCGAGCCAGCCCCGGCGCAGCGATGTGATCGTTCTGCTGTCGCATGGGCAGGTCGGCGATCAGTGGCTCTCGCCGGAGGGCGCCCAACGAACCTGGGCAGCTCTAAGGCTCTATAAGGAAGGGTTTGCGCCCTTCATCATAAGCTCCGGCAGCAGTCACCGCGGTCTCGACCAGGCCGGCTTGCAGGCGCAGTGGCTGATGCTGGCCGGCGTGCCGAGCGGAGTCATTATGGTCGAAAGGAAGTCCACCCGGACTTACGAATCGGCCCTTGAAGTTGTGAAAATACTCAGAGCACAGGGATGGCAAAGCGCCGTGATCGTAACTTCGGAACTGGATGTTCCCAGGGTTCGCGCGGTGTTTCGGGAGCTGGGCTACTCCAACCTTTCCTTTCAGCAAGTACCTGAGTTTGCTCCCCCCACGGGAACCTTCCTCTACCACTCAGGTTGGAGAGCGTTCTATCACGCCACTTATGAGTACGCCGGTTTGCTCCTCTACAAGTGGAGGGGCTGGATTTAGCGGCGACGCAATACCCGTTTGACCTCAATCAGCCACATCCCTGCATGTCAGCCGTAGCAACCGCCATCCCCGCCGTACAAGCACCAGCCCTTGATCCACGGGTGGAGCATGCGAAGCCCAATGTCTCCCGCTTCGCCATGCTGGTAATCCCGCTGGCACTTCTGCTTCTCACCTTCAAGGTTTACAACCTGGAGCAACCTGCCTTCTTCAAGCTGGCCTGCATTGTCTTTGGCGCTTTCGCCGTTGCTTACTGGTTACCCTTTCAGCACAAGCAGCCATTCGTGATACTGGTCTCCCTCGGCGGCGCCTTTGCCTTGCTGACTCCACTGGCAGCCAGCCTGCTCATCCTGACCGGTCTCGCGCTGTTCGGCATCGTGCGAAGCCCGGTTGCATTTCGTTGGCGCGTACTGGCGCTGGTGGTTGTGCTCTGCGCCTTCATCTATGGCCGTGCTACAGGGCGGCTCCCGGTCGCTGGAGGCTTGTGGCCAGTCCTGGGCGCGGTATTCATGTTCCGCATGATTATTTATCTGTATGACGTGAAGCACCAGCCCGGCCCCGCCAGCATGAAAGATTATCTGACCTATTTCTTCTTACTGCCCAATTACTACTTCCTACTTTTTCCCATCGTCGATTTTCAAACTATGCGCAGAAGCTACTTCCAGCGTGACATCCATCCCATCGCTCAGAAGGGAGTCTGGTGGATCTTCCGCGGCACTACTCATCTCCTGCTCTACCGGCTGGTCTACCAGCTGCAAGGCAGGTTCTCGCCAGCGACTGTGGGGGTAGCCGTGGCGGTGGCCGTAAAAGTCATAGCCTGCTATCTCCTGTACCTGCGAGTCTCCGGCCAGTTCCACATCATCGCGGGAATGTTGTGCCTATTCGGCTACGATCTGCCGGAGACCAACCACCGTTACTTTTTGGCGCACAGCATCAACGACATGTGGCGGCGGATGAACATTTACTGGAAAGACTTCATGGTGAAGATCGTTTACTTTCCGGCTTATTTCAAGCTCCGCCGGCGGGGCGCACTTAGAGCCGAGCTGCTGTCCACCGTGCTGGTCGTCATCGTTACCTACGTGCTGCATGCCTACCAGTTCTTCTGGCTCAAGGGGAAGTTCCGCCTGTCGCTGAACGACGCTCTTTTCTGGACTATCCTGGGCAGCGCGATGCTGGTGAACGTGTGGATTGAGTTCAAGAACCGCAACCGTCCCGCTCGTTCCGGATGGGGAGGCCGATTGCAGAATGCCGCGCAGATCGCCGCAACCTTCACCTTCATGGCGCTGCTCTGGTCCATGTGGAGCGCCGACAGCCTAACGGAATGGTTCGATTTTCTGCGGAGCGGCAATATCTGATGGACTTACGCTTCGGCAGAGTGTGGGAGACCGTGCCCGCGGGAAGTTCCGGCGAGGTGCGCAATGACTACACGAAGAACTCCATCATCACCCTGGCTCTCATCCTCTGCCTTCTGGGGTTGAGCCTGCTTCCCTCCTTGCTGGGACCGGGCCAAAACCGTCTCCGGGCGGAGAAGTTGCTCGCGGAGTTGCAAAACGGTGATTTGAATCGCGAAGACTTCGACGTGCTCGCCGCAGGCTACTACGAAGGTCTGCAAAAAAATGCCGGCCATCTGGGGATGCCCACCGAGCGCGACGACGTTCGCTTCACCGATGACTTCCTGATCTACGAGTTCAAGCCCAACGTGAAGAGGCGGTATCCGGCCGGCATGAGGATTACCAACAGCTTTGCCATGCCGAATCCGGAGTACGGCCATGAGAAGCCTCCCCACACCCGGCGCATCGCTCTGCTGGGAGACTCGCTCTCGATCGGCCCATTTGGGCATGACTACGAGGCGTTGCTGGAAAACCGCCTGAATCAGGCCAACCCGTCTCCGAACGCCGAGAGGTTTGAAATTCTGAATTTCGCAGTGTACGGCTACAACGTTCTTCAGATGATGGATGTGGCCCTCAATGTCGCTCCCAGGTTCCATCCCGACGTATACCTGGTAGCGCTCACTCACATCCAGGCCGGAGGGAAGAAGGCATCCACCAGCTTGCACCTAGCGAGATTGGAGTTGGAGAGACTTGATTTCAAGTATGACTATCTCCGCCAGATAGGCTCCCAGGCAGGAATCAGGCCCGAAGACCACATGAACACCCTGATGAGAAAGCTCACTCCGTACCATTTTCCAATGACGAAGTGGGCTTTAGAGAAGATACGGGACCATGCTGCCGCCGAAGGAGCGCAGATGGTCATCATTCTTGTCCCGGCCCCGATTCCGCCCACCATCGAAGCGCAGGCATTCGATGACATCAGGCCCACGGTGGACGGCATCGGTGTCCCGGTTATTGACCTGCGAGACGCTTTCCGCTCCGAGAATCTGTCCAGTCTTCAGGTTGAATACGGGGTCGATGTCCATCCCAACCAGCGTGGGCATGAGATTCTCTTCGAGAGTCTCTACCAGGCCATCCAGCAAGACCCGGAATTCTCTGCGATCCTATGGGGCACGTCCAGAGACCATAAAGACTCCGCAAGGTAGAAAGCACGATGGAAGAAATCAAGCAGGACCTCCGGCAGTTCCTCTCCGAATTGTTGCCGAACGGCAAGGTGTCGGGCCTGTCGGACGACACGCCCTTGCGCACCAGCGGCATCCTGGATTCCATGACACTGTTGCGCCTGGTCGGTATGGTCGAGCAGAAGTTCGGAATCGAGGTATCAGCCTACGAGGCCGGCATCGAAAACTTTGATCGCGTTGACGACATGGCGGCCTTCATCCAGAAGAAGCTGGCAGCGAAGGCATGACATCGCCATTAAACCAAGGTCCTGTCCATAACTTCCTGACAGGGGTGAGCGCAGATTGATAGTGGATTTCCATACCCACGTGGGTCATCGGCGATTCTGGAACCCGCAAATCGTCGAGGAGTTCACGAGATTGAGCCCTTCCTTCGTGGAGTCGATGGACACGCTGATGACTCCGGACAAACTGATTGAGTTCTTCAAGAGCCAAGGTATCGACTACGCTGTTTGCATTGCCGACAACTCCGCGATCACCGGCTATGTGCCCAATGACTTTGTCCTCGACTTCTGCAAAGGCCGGCCGGAGCTCATTCCTTTCTGTTCCGTCAATCCCCACGATCCCGATATCACCGAGGTGATGGTGCCCTACGTCCAGCGGCATCGCATTGGGGGCTTCAAGTTTTTCCCGACCTACCAATACTTCTACCCGAATGACCGCCAGCTCTATCCGTTTTACGAATTCCTGCAGAGCGCCGGCAAAGTGGTAATGTTTCATACGGGCACCTCCAACTTTCCCGGGGCCAAGACGCTTTATGGCGATCCGATTTACATTGAGGAAATCGCCGTGGACTTTCCCCAGCTTAAGGTCGTGATGGCGCACAGCGGCCGGCCGTTCTGGTATGAAAAGGCGTTCTATCTGTCCAGGCTCCATGAAAACCTGTATATGGACCTGGCCGGCGTTC
>Ga0335082_10006364_pt1 | contig 12884 bp, 12 predicted proteins | sample Lox_Sample_41_FD_206718 | JGI IMG/M metagenome (GOLD analysis project Ga0335082, IMG submission 206718) | Soil microbial communities from Loxahatchee National Wildlife Refuge, Florida, United States - Lox_Sample_4.1 | ecosystem: Environmental > Terrestrial > Soil > Wetlands | place: USA... | reverse complement strand
CCGCTTGCGCGAAGCCGTGCAGGAGGCAAGCGCGTGATCGTGGCCGGGGTGATGAGCGGAACCTCCGCCGACGGCATCAACGTGGCCATCGTGCGCTGCCTGGGGCGTGGCTTTCGGACCCGCTTCGAGGTCATCACTCATCGAGAATTCGCCTACCCGCCTGCGGTTCGCCGGATGGTCCTGGAAGCGATGAATGCGCGCGCGGCCAGCGTCGCGGACCTGTCCCGGTTGAACTTCCTGCTGGGGGAGCTCTATGCCGATGCCGTGCTGCGCACTCAGCGGCGCGCGCGAGTCGAAGTCGAGCTGATCGGCTGCCACGGCCAGACCATCTACCACCAGGGCGAGGGGTTGCCATTCGTCGGGCGAAGGATCGCCTGCACCTGGCAGACGGGAGAAGCGGCGGTGGTCGCGGCCAGGACCCGACTGCCCGTGGTCTCCGACTTCCGGCCGGCTGACATGGCGGCGGGAGGTAAAGGTGCGCCCCTGGTCCCGTATCTCGACTACCTGGTCTACCGGCATCGACGGCGTGGGCGGATCGTCCAGAACATCGGCGGGATCGCGAATCTCACGGCCATTCCCGCACGCGCTGCGCCGGAACTGGTGATGGGCTTCGATAGCGGGCCCGGGAACATGGTCATCGATGCGGTGATGCAGCGATGGTATGGCAGGGCCTACGATAGCGGCGGCCAGGTGGCGTCGCGCGGGGGAGTGCTGGACGATGTGGTTCGCGAGTTGATTCGGCATCCGTTCTTGCGGAGGCGGCCGCCCAAGACCGCGGGCCGGGAGCAATTCGGCAAGGAATTCGTGGCGCGCTTCCTGCGCCTGTGCGGCCGAGCGGCCAAGGAAGACATGGTCGCAACAGCCACGGCGCTGACTGCATATTCGATCGGCGACGCGATCCGCAGGTTCGTCTTAACGGAGCCGGGGGACGCGGTCCCATACAAGTTTCGCGACTACATCGCGACCGGAGGTGGGGCGAAGAACCGCACCCTGATGCGCATGATCGAGAGCCAGGTCAGGCCGCTGGGGCTGCGGATCCGCGATGCCGAGGATTTCGGCGTCCCATCCGTCGCCAAGGAAGCGGTGGCATTCGCCGTACTGGCATATCAGACGTGGCGGCACCAGCCGGGGAATATCCCCTCAGCGACCGGGGCCAAGCGCGCGGTCGTACTCGGCAAGGTCTCCTATGTTTAACCACAGAGGACAGGGAGGATCACTGAGAAGTCCGGACCGCCCTCCGCGTCCTCTGTGTCCTCCGTGGTTCATTCTGTTCTGTGCCTTGCTGGGGATGTCCGGTTGCGCCAAGCGCCCGGACCCGGACACGGTGGTGATGGTCATCGAATCCAGTCCCGCCAACCTGGACCCGCGGGTGGGAACCGACGCCCAGTCCGAGCGCATCTACAAGCTGCTCTTCGACGCGCTGCTGGTGCGGGACGAGCACTTCAACCTTCGCCCTGCCCTGGCCGAAAGCTGGGATGTTCCCGACCCGCAGACGTACGTGTTTCACCTCCGCCACGGAGTGCGGTTCCACGATGGCCGGCCGCTCACCGCGCGCGACGTGAAATGGAGCTTCGACAGCGCCGTCAATGGCACCGTCATCTCGCCCAAGGCGAGTACCTATAAGACGGTCGAGAGCATCGAAGCACCGGACGACTACACGGTCGTCTTCCACCTCAAAGAGCCGTTCGCGACGCTGCTTTGGAACATTTCCGACGGCGCCATCGGCATCGTCCCGTACGGGAGCGGCAAGGACTTCAGCGCCCATGTCATCGGTTCGGGGCCGTTTCGGCTGGCGAAGATGGACCAGGACAGGGAAGTGGTGCTGGAGCGGAACGACGAATACTGGGGCGACAGGCCCAGGATCGCCCGGGTCGACTTCCTGGTGGTTCCCGACACGACCACCCGAGCGCTGGAGGTGCGGAAGGGATCGGCGGACATTGCTCTTACCTCGCTGACCGCCGACATGATCGCCGCGCTGAAGCAGGAGCCGACGCTGTCGGTCGAAGAGACACCCGGCACCGTTTACCAATACCTGGCCATGAACCTGCGCGACCCGATCCTGAAGGACGTGCGGGTGAGGCAGGCGCTGGCGTATGCGATCGACCGCCGGCCGATGATCCAATATCTCTGGCGAGGCGAAGTCCGGCCGGCCCGGAGCATCCTGCCACCGCAGCACTGGGCGTACAACGGGGAGGTGCCCACGTACGCCTACGACCCGGTCCGGGCGCGGCAGCTGCTGGACGAGGCCGGATATAGGCCAGGACCGGATGGAGTCCGCTTCCATCTGAACATGAAAACGTCGACCGAGGAGACCACGCGCCTGTTCTCCGCGGTCTTGCAGCAGCAACTGCGGCAGGTCGGGATCGCCCTTGACATCCGCTCCTTCGAGTTCGCGACCTTTTACGCGGACGTTCAGAAAGGCGCCTTTCAGGTCTTTTCCATGCGCTGGGTGGGAGGCAACGAAGATCCCGATATCTTCGAGCACGTGTTCTATTCCACGAGCACTCCACCGAAGCGCGCCAATCGCGGCTACTACGCGAACCCGGCGGTGGACGCGCTCATCGACCAGGGACGGCGCGAGACCGACCAGGCAAAGCGCCGGCAGATCTACGCGGAACTCCAGCGCATTCTGGCGCAAGACCTGCCCTACATCAACCTGTGGTATTTCGATAACGTGGCGGTGCATTCCAAGCGGCTGAAGCCCCTGGCGATAAGCCCTTCCGGGGACTACGACTTCCTGCGGACAGCGGAGTTCGCACGGGCATCCAGATGAAGATCGACGAGGTCATGCCGGAGTACGACGTGCGCACACAGCATCGCGTGCAGGTGCGGGCCGCGCCGGACGTGGTGTGGGATGCGCTTCTGGGCACCGATTTCTCCGATTCCTTTCTGGTGCGCATCCTGATGTCGGTGCGGTCCGGCCGGCTGCTGCGCAGTCAGGCGAGGAAGCCCTTGCGGGAGCGGCTCGCCGGCACAGGTTTCATGGAGCTGGCCGAAGCGCCCGGTCAGGAGGTGGTGATCGGGGTGGCGGGACGCTTCTGGCGTCCCGATGGCGGGCGCTGCTTCGACCTCGAAGCCGGCGAATTCCCGGGGTTCAGCCGCGCGGGCTACGCGAAGGCGGCGTGGAATTTTGCGCTGGCGCCGGCGGAAACCGGTTGTTTGCTCAGCACTGAGACCCGGGTGAAGTGCTTCGGGCGCCCGGCGCTGCGAAGTTTTCGCGCCTACTGGGCCGTGGTGAAGCCGTTCTCGGGCCTGATCCGCAGGGCCATCCTGCAACAGGTGAAACGCGCCGCCGAGTCGGCTCGCAGGCGAGCTGCCGTGCGGTAATGTGCCCGCCAGCGGTGGTACCATCGAGGATCGAACGCTTGTGGGAGAACTGGACTGAGTGCGCATCCTTTTCGTGGGTGACATCTTCGGCAGGCCGGGCCGCAACATCGTGCGGGACCACGTCCACGACATCGCCCAGACCCGCAAAGCCGATCTGGTCATCGCCAACGCGGAGAACTCCGCCGCGGGATTCGGCCTGACGCCTGCCATCGCCGAGGAGCTTTTTGACCTCGACATCGACGTCCTCACCACCGGGAACCACGTCTGGGACAAGAAGGAGCTGATGCCGTATCTGCAGGCGGCCGACGGGAACATCAACTCCCGGGCGCGGCGGGTGTTACGGCCGGCGAACTATCCGGAAGCGACGCCGGGGCACGGCGTCTTCGAAGGCACGACCCGCAACGGTATTCCTTACGCGGTGATCAACTTGCAAGGACGGGTGTTCATGGGGGGGAACGATGACCCATTCCGCACCGCGGATGCGCTGCTCTCGCGCATCCGGGCCAAGGTAGTGTTGGTGGACATGCACGCCGAGGCCACGTCGGAGAAGATCGCGATGGGCTGGTACCTGGACGGCCGAGTGACCGCCGTCGTCGGTACCCACACCCACGTTCCCACCGCCGACGAGCGGGTACTGCCCAAGGGCACGGCGTACATCACCGACGTGGGCATGACTGGGCCGTACGACAGCGTGATCGGAGTGCAGAAGGAGATGATCCTGCAACGCTTCCTGACCAATCTGCCCGCCAGGTTCGAACCCGCCACCGACGACGTGCGCCTGCTGGCGGTGGTGGTGGATTGCGACGAGAGCACCGGGCGCGCGCGCTCCATCGAGCGCCTGACGGTCCGGGGCGATTAGGCTTTCCGACTCGCGATACAATCGGCAGGACATGCGGTGGGTGGGGGTTCTGCTGATGTTCGCGTGGTTGTCGCCGGCGGTCGCCCAGGCCCCGGGGGCGCAGCCCCCTTGCCCTGCGGCAAAGGGCGGGAGCTGCGTGGCTTCGCCGAAGGACCAGAAAGAGGCGAAGAAGGCGTTCCAGCGCGGGGTGAGACTCCGCAACAAGAACCATAACGACGAAGCCTTCGAAGCGTTCGACCAGGCAGCCAGGCTGGTGCCCGATAACGTCGAATACGCCACCGCCCGCGAGGTCGTACGCCAGCAGCTGGTCTATGAGGCCCTGAAGCGCGGGAATCTGTTCATGCTCACCCGCCAGGAGGTACAGGCGCTGGCCGAATTCCGCACCGCCCTGGAACTGGATCTCCAGAACGAATACGCGATGGAGCGGATGCGGGACGCACTCGGGGTGAAGGATCCCGAGAAACTGCCGTCGGTGCGGGTCGTCGCTTCCGCCGAGGACGTCCAGCTGGTCCCCAACGAGAGCCTGGCCGATTTCCATTACAAGGGGGATGCGCGGGCCCTGATCGAGAAGATGGCGACCGCCTATGGGGTGGGCGTGGTGTTCGACGAAACGTTCGCTTCGCGGCAGGTCCGGCTGGAGGTGGACCGTGTCGGCTTCGGGCAGGCGATGGAGCTGGTGGGCCGCCTGTCGAAAACGTTCTGGGCGCCGATCTCCGACAAGCAGATGGTGGTGGCGGCGGACACCGCCGACAACCGCCGCCGGTTCGAACGCATGGCGCTGCGCAGCTTCTACGTCTACGATTCGACGGCTCCGCAGATGATCAACGAACTGGTGGGGACTATCCGCTCCCTGTTCGATGTGCGGTTCGTCACCCCGCAACTGGGAAAGTCGATCATCACGGTGCGGGCGCGCAAGGACGTGGTCGACGCCGTCAGCCGGTTCCTGGAGGGGTTCTCCGGAGGGCCGCCCCAGGTGATGCTCGACGTAAAGGTCTTCGAGATCAACCACACGCTGGTGCGCGATCTGGGCGTGAACCTGCCTCTGCAGTACACGTTGATCAATCTCAGCAATGTCCTGAGCCAGATCCAGAACCAGCCCGACATCCAGCAGCTGATCAACCAGTTGTTCTCGGGCGGCGGCATCAACCAGGCGAATGCGCAGGCCTTGCAGGGCCTGCTGGCCCAGCTGGCCAGCCAGCAGAACTCGATCCTTAACACTCCGGTGGCGACATTCGGCGGCGGCCTCACGCTGATGGGCCTCGCCATCCCTTCCTCGAGCATCGTCGCCCACTTCGATGACAATACGGTCAAGACGCTGGAGCACCTCACCATGCGGGCCCGCCAGGGCGATGCGTCCAGCATCCTGATCGGGAGCCGGTATCCCATCCTGAACGCCACCTTCAGCCCGATCTTCAACACGCCCCAGATCGCGCAGGTGATCCAGAATAACTCGTTCATTGCGCCGTTCCCGTCGTTCAGCTACGAGGACCTGGGCATCGCCATCAAGACGACGCCGCAGATCCACGCCACCAGCGATGTCACCCTGCAGATGGAGATGAAGATCCGGTCGCTGACCGGCCAGAGCTTTAACGGTGTTCCCATCATCTCGAACCGCGAGTTCCAGGGGACCATCAATCTGAAGAATGGCGAGACGGCGATGATGGTCAGTTACGTCAACCAATCGGAGACGCGTGCGACGCGCGGGATGCCCGGCCTGGGCCAGGTCCCCGGGCTGCGCTGGCTGGTGGACAGCGAACACAAGGAGAAAACCACCGACGAACTGCTGATCCTGATCACGCCGCACGTGATCTCGTCGCCGCAGCACGACAACCTGGAAGTCTGGTTGGCGAAATAGCGGGATGGCCGACAGCCACAAGCCGGTAACCGTCCGCCGCATGAAGACCTACACCGGCGCGACCGGCTACGTCTACCAGTACTACTTCGTCGGTCGGCGAGCGGCGCTGGAGAGCGATCCCGAGGCGCCCGCGACCGAGTTCATCTTCGACATCACGCCCGACCGCAAGACGACCTATGCCACCAGTGTGTTTCTCAAGCAGGCAGCGCTGGAGGCGTGGTCGGCTGAGCACGGCCGGGCCCTCACCGAGACCGAGCAGTACGCCGCGGCAAAACTCAGGCTGTTCCAGGCTTTTGACGAGATCGAGAACATTCGCGAGCACCTGCGTCTGGTGATCGGCGCGGAAAACGTCGGCGAGGTGCTCTCGTCGCTGGATCTGAGCTAACGGGCGCGCGTCTTAGTGGAAGTCGGGGCGGCCCTGCCTGGATTCTGGTCGATGAGGACGATCTTCCATTCCTTGCCGCGGCGCTCCAGCACGAACACGGTCCAGAGGAAGGTCTCGGTCCTGCCCTTGGTCGCGACCCGCGTCTTGGCGTAAGCCCAGGCCAGATCGGCGGAGGCATTGAGCTTGACGATCTCCCATCTGGAGGCGGGAGCGGCTTGGGCGAACTCTGGGATGAGGCGGTGGTCGCGGAAGTCCTCCCAGCCGTCGCTGCGGATTCCATTCCGTATGGCCACAACGTCGCCGGCGACCACTTTCTGAAGATGGGCCACATTGCGGTCGGCCATGCCGTCCTCGAACGCGGTGATGACCGAGCGGACCTCATTGGCGGGGGTCTCGGCACGGGCTCCGAAGGCGCAGGACAGCACCAGGAACGAGAGAAAGGCGACCCAACGCATGAAACCTCCGGCCACGGGGAATCCGGCTGCTCCCAGCTTAGGCAGCGAGAGCGTCCAGCGGAATTGCCTGACCAGGTTCGGGGACAGCCTATAATCGGGGGTGTTCAGGAAACACAGGTGGGTGTGACGCTGGTCACCGTGGGTTTCCCGCCCATGGGCGATGCTTAGGAAAGCCATATGCCGCTCCTTTGGCTCAGAGTAGCGACAGCCTTCTACGGGTTCGGGCTGCTGCACGCGTTCATCGCGCTCACCCGGCGCAGTGAATCCCTTTCCCGCATCATCATGCCGGTGATGGGGTTCGGATTCGTCTTTCACTTCGTATCTCTGACCGAGGGCTTTATCCAGGCGGGCAGCATCTTCCCGGCCTCGGTCCACCACTCGGAATCGATCCTGGGATTCCTGCTGATGGTGTTCGTGTTCGGAGCGTTCCTGCGGTCGCGGAACAACGCTTTCGGGATCTTCGTGTTCCCCGTGGTCTTCCTGCTGACCTTCTCGGCGGCCATCGGGCAGCAGCCGCCGCAATTCACCTCTCCGGTGCTGCGCAACGGCTGGATCGCCATCCACGTCGCCCTGATCTTCACCGGCTATGCCGGCCTGTTCTTCAGCTTCGGGGCCAGCCTTCTCTACCTGGTGCAACAGCGCTCGCTGAAAACCAAGCAGACTAGCAGCGGACTGCTGTCGCGCCTTCCCGCGCTGGAGATGATCGACCAGATCGGCTACCGCGCGCTGCTGCTGGGATTCCCGTTCATGACCTTCGGCCTGGTGGCGGGCGCCGTCATCGCCCAGGCGACCTTCGGGCCCACGTATTTCCACGATCCGAAGATCGTGCTTTCGGTCCTGATGTGGGTGGTGTACGTGGTGCTGCTGTACATGCGGTGGAGTGCCGGATGGCGCGGCCGCCGCGCAGCCTACGTATCGGCGTTCGCGTTCACCACGGCGCTGGTGGTGTGGCTGGCCAACAACTTCAGCGTGGTGCACAAGTTCGTGGAAAGATGAAGCTCCGGCTCATCGGCGTGAACCATCGGACGGCCCCGGTCGAGGTGCGCGAGCGCTTCGCCATCCCCGAGGGCCGCCTGCCGGAGGCCTTGCAATGCCTGTGCAAGCACCCCGGGGTCTCCGAGGGCCTGATCATCTCGACCTGCAATCGGGTGGAGTTCCTGGCCCATGCCGAGAATGGCCACGAGGCCGACCTGCGCGGCTTCATCCGCGAATACTTCCAGGTGGAGCCGGACAAGGTCGACAAATATCTTTACGAGTACCGCGACGACGATGCGGTGCGTCACGTGTTCCGGGTGGCGTCGAGCCTGGATTCGATGATCGTGGGCGAGCCGCAGATCCTCGGGCAGGTCAAGGAAGCCTATACGGCGGCACGCGCGGTGGGGGCCGTCAACTCGCACCTGGACGCGCTGGTCACGCGGGCTTTCGCGGTCGCCAAGCGGGTCCGCAACGAGACCCAGATCGGCACCTCGGCGGTCTCGGTGGCCTCGGTGGCGGTGGAGCTGGCCAAGAAGATCTTCGGCAACCTGGCCGGGAAGACGGTCTACCTGGTGGGGGCGGGGAAGATGAGCGAGCTGGCGGCCCGGCACCTGCTGGCCCACGGCGCCGAGCAGATCCTGGTCTCCAACCGCACCTTCCAGAAAGCGTCCGACATGGCGGAGGCCTTCGGCGGCCAGGCGGTGCCCTTCGAGCAGCTCTATGACAACGTGGACAAGGCCGACATCGTCATCAGCTCGACCGGAGCGCCGCACTTCATCTTCCGTCGCGAGCACGCCGAGGCTTTCCTGCAACGGCGCAAGAACCGGCCGATGTTCTTCATCGACATCGCCGTTCCCCGCGACATCGACCCGCAGGTCAATGAGCTGGACGGCATCTTCGTCTATGACATCGACGACCTGCAGCAGGTCGCCAGCCAGCACCTCACCGACCGCAAGCGCGAGGCCGATCGCGCCGAGGCCATCGTCAGCGACGAGGTGCATCGCTTCCAGGAGCGGCTGAAGGCGCTGAGCGTGGTGCCCACCATCGTGTCGTTGCAGGAACACATGGAGAACATCCGGCAGGCGGAGATCGAGCGCGCCCGCGGCCGCCTGGGACAGCTCTCGCCCGACCAGGAGCAGGCGGTCGAAGCCATCACCCGCGGCATCATCAACAAGGTCCTGCACACGCCCATCACCACCCTGAAGACCGCAGCCAAGGACCCGGAAGCCACAACCCTGATCGAGGTCATTCGCCGGATCTTCAACCTGCGTGGTTCCAAAGAGGAGAACTAGCCGGGCATGGCCAAACTTCGCATCGGATCGCGCGGTTCGCAACTGGCGCTGTGGCAGGCGAACCACGTTAAAGCTTTACTTGAAGGGCAGGGACATCAGGTCGAGATCGAGATCATCAAGACCACCGGCGACAAGATCACCGACGTTGCGCTGGCCAAGGTCGGGACCAAGGGCATGTTCACCAAGGAGATCGAGGAGGCGCTGGAGGAGGGCCGGGTCGACCTGGCGGTCCACAGCCTCAAGGACCTGCCCACCGAGCTCCAGCCGCAGTTCGAACTGGCCGCGGTGATGAAGCGGCAGGACCCCCGCGACGCCTTCCTCTCCGTCGAGTGCGCGAGCTTCAAGGAACTGCCCAAGGGCGCGCGCATCGGCACCAGCAGCTTGCGGCGGCAGGCGCAATTGAAGGCTGTCCGTCCGGACCTCGATATCCACCCGCTCCGCGGGAACGTGGACACACGCCTGCGCAAGCTGGAGGAGGGGCAGTACAAGGCCATCATCCTGGCGGCGGCGGGGGTCAACCGGCTGGGACTGACGGCGCGGGTGCGCGAGATCATTGCCGCCGACGTGGTCTGTCCGGCGGTGGGCCAGGGGGCGCTGGGGATCGAGTGCCGCTCCGATGATGGCCGAACCAAGGAGCTGCTGAGATTTCTGGACGACGCGCCCACGCGCACGGCCTGCCTTGCCGAACGCGCCTTGCTGCGGACCCTGGGCGGAGGCTGCCAGGTGCCCATCGGTGCACACGCCGAGATGGTGAACGGACAGTTGCGTCTGAGCGCCGTGGTGGCACGGCCCGACGGTTCCCTGGTCCTTCGCGAGCAGCAGAGCGGCGCGGACGCGGAAAAACTTGGCGTGGAGGTCGGCCGAGCCCTGCTCAAGAAGGGCGCGGACCAGGTTCTTCAGGAAGTCTACGGCGAGGTGGCTGCCGCGCCGCAGCAGCCATGAACGGATCTCGCGGGAAACGGCCGTCCTTGGCGGCCCGTGCGCTCAACGGCAAGCGCATCCTGATCACGCGCGCGAGTGAACAGGCGGGGAGCCTTGCTGAACGGCTGCAGGAGCTTGGCGCCACCGTCATCGCGATCCCCTCGATCGAGATCCGGCCTCCACAGTCCTACGAGCCGCTCGACAGCGCCATCCGGGACATCGCCCGGTACGACTGGCTGATCCTCACCAGTGTCAACGGAGTGCGGGCATTGTTGGAGAGGACCGAGCAGGCGAAGCAGACGCTCTCGAATTTCTCGCAGGTGAAGATCGCGGCGATCGGGCCGGCGACCAGGAAGGCTCTGGAAGGCCGGGGGCTGACGGTCGCGGTCACGCCGAAGCAGTACATCGCCGAATCGGTGGTTGAGGCCCTGCATCACCAAGTGAAGGACAAGCAGGTGTTGCTGGTGCGCGCCAAAGTGGCACGCGACGTGATCCCGCAGGAGTTGGGGAAGGCCGGTGCACGGGTCCAGGTGGTAGAAGCCTACGAGACGGTCGTCCCGCAAAGCTCCCGCGCGCGACTGCGGGATGTTCTGTCACGGCCGGGGCAGCGGCCCCACGCCATCACCTTCACCAGTTCTTCGACGGCGCGGAATTTCATGGAACTGCTCGGCCCTGATAATCGGCACCTGCTGACCGGGGTCATGCTGGCATCCATCGGGCCGGTCACTTCCGGTACCCTGCGAGAACTCGGCCTTCCCGTCCACATCGAGGCCGGCGAGTACACCATCCCCGGGCTGGTCCATGCCCTGGCCGAGAATCTCTGATCATAAGTGATCTGCTTTCTTGGAAGCGACGTCGCGAGGGGTACTGATGCCTTCGATCCGGCCCCAGGCGCTGGTCTGCCAGTTGTCCGCCTGGCTGGTCGTCGGCGTCCACTGCGGGAGCACGATGCGCATGTGGTCGGCGAGCGCGAAGACATAGGGCTCGTACAGAGCACGAAGTTCGCGCAAGCGCCGCTCCGGCTCGGGGCCCTCCTGCAAGGCCAGGTCCGCCGAGGCGAGCAGGGACCGAAGTTCCCCTAGCTTGTCGTCCGGTAAACGGTCGAAGGGCGGCGTCTCAGGCTTGGTACTGAAGATCTGGGCCAGGTCCACGACTGTGTGCCGGGCGATGGCGAAAGTCAGCTTTGCCTGCCGTCGCGGCACGCTGTCCACTCCCACCATGACCAGCGCGCACGCGTCCAGGATGGTGGTCAAGGCTCCCAGCCAGGACTGATTGTCATGTTGGGAGCGGAAGTAGCAGAGCACCGGATAGGAGAGGTGGCTCTCCAGCAGATCGGCGGCCCATCCTTCCCAGTCGCGCAACCATTCGTTCAGCGCGTCCAGGCCGCCGTCGGCGGCATGCCGCCGCAATAGTTCGGCGGCGCTCGGTGGCGAGCCAGCGCGCGCGTCCAGCAGCGTGATGTTCGATTCACGGCGCGAGAAGCTCTGGTAAATGGTCGGGATGTAGCCGATCACGATAGCCAGGAAACCGAAGCCGGTGCCCGATTCGATGACCGTGAGGAGGCGTCCCAGCGACGAGTTTGGGGTCACGTCGCCCATGCCCAGGGTGAAGAAGGTGGTGCCGCTCAGATAGATGTCGGTCCAGAAGCCGCGGTACGGCAAGGTGGAGCGCAGCCCGGTCTCCAGCGACCAGTCGATCACCCCGAACCCCACCACCAGCAAGGCGGCCCACGCGGCCACCAGCCCCAGCAGGGAAGCGGGCCCGTAGACACTGAGCAGCGTCTCCCGCAGTCTCCGGCGGCCGATGCGGGCGACGACCGTGGCCCAAGGGGCCCAGGTGAAGCGGTAGAACAGGCGGGTGAAGCGGAGGTGCCGTGTCACCCGGCGGGGCAGGATGATGGTCTCGAACGCCTCCCACAGCACCAGGAGGACTGTGATCGCGCCCGCAATGCCTGCCGCCACCTGCATAAGTGCATATGGATGGCCGCGCCAGGCACCCGGATTCATTGAAGCCGCGGTCTTATTCCAGGGAGCAGCCGCAGTCCGGTACCGGCACGTATTTCTTCAGGAACTCCGCCACCCGCTTGCTGGAATCGATCTGGTTCTCGATGCGTGCGAAGCCGTGGCCTTCGTTCTCGTAGATCTTCAGCTCCGCCACGCCGCCGTGCTTCTTGATCTCGTCCACGATCTGCTGGGACTCCTCACTCGGACAGCGCGGATCGTTGCCACCGGCCACGATCAGCAGCGGCGCCTTGACTCTATCGATGAAGAAGATGGGCGAACGGTCGTTCCAAAGGTCCTTGTTCTTGACCGGGTCGCCCATGGTGGCGCGGTCGCTCTCCTGAAGCAGCGGGTCCTCGTTCTGGAATTCGGTGAACCAGTTGACGAAGGGCACGATGGGCACGCCCGCGGCCCACAGGTCCGGCGCCTTGGTCACCGCCATCATGGTCAGGTAGCCGCCGTAGCTGCCGCCCATGGAGATCAGCTTCTTGGGATCGACGTAGCCGGTCTTCTTGATCCAGTCCGCGGCGGCCAGGACGTCGGCGAGGTCCCCGCCGCCCATGTCCATCTGGCTGGCCTGGAGGAATTCCTTGCCGTATCCGCTGCCGCCGCGATAATTCGGCGCAATGACCACGTAACCCTGATTGACCAGGGATTGGATCTGGCGGTTGAATCCGTTCACCGTCTGCGATTGCGGGCCGCCATGGATGTAGATGATCGCCGGCAGCTTGTTCTCGCGCGGCATGTTGTAGGGAATGTAGACGAACGCCGAGATCTGCCACTTCCCATCGGCGCTCGGGTAATGGACCAGGAAC